>Ga0335074_10014619_pt1 | contig 11004 bp, 7 predicted proteins | sample Lox_Sample_23_FD_206715 | JGI IMG/M metagenome (GOLD analysis project Ga0335074, IMG submission 206715) | Soil microbial communities from Loxahatchee National Wildlife Refuge, Florida, United States - Lox_Sample_2.3 | ecosystem: Environmental > Terrestrial > Soil > Wetlands | place: USA: Florida... | reverse complement strand
GAACGGATACTCTTCGCCGCGAAACGCAAGACAGGAGATTCGTGGCAGATCTGGGAAATGTCTCTCGCGGATGGCAATGACAATGCCCGGCAGATCACATCGGGAAAAGACGACTGCATACGGCCGCTTTATTTGCCTGACGATCGCTTCGTTTATGCCCGGAAAGCGCAAGGCCGATTCTGGATTGAAGCCGCCGATCTGACCGGCCGAAATGTTCTCCCGCTGACTTATGGCCCAGCCAATTTTCTGCCCAGCGACGTTCTCCGCGACGGGCGCATTTTGTTCGAAGCGGGATATCCGCTCGGTTCGGATAAGACACCAGAGATCTACACGGTCTATTCCGATGGGAGCGGGGTGGAGTCGTATCGCTGCGATCACGGCAAAGTTCATCATCAGGGCCGACAACTTTCATCGGGCGATATCGTTTTCGCGTCAGCTTCAGGTCTGAGCCGATTCACTTCGGCCCGGGCGCAGGAAATCGCGATCTCTACGCCCGCGGGCGATTACGCCGGCGATGTTACGGAACTTTCTTCCGGCGAGTGGCTTCTGCCATGGCGTGCCGATGCGAAACACAAGTATCAGCTCGTCGTCTGGCGTCCAGGATCAATCGCGGTTCACACCGTCGTCGTTTCGGCGGAAGCAAACGCCATTGAACCGCTCGACCTCGGTGCTCGCGTCGTGCCGAATCGCCACCCCTCCGGATTGCATGATTGGCCGAACGCAAATTTGCTTTGCCTGAACGCGTACACGTCGAAATATTTATTTCCCGCCCGATCGATTCATTCCGCACGGCTCTACGCACAGGATTCCGCGGGAAAAGCGAGATTGCTCGGCACAGCACCCGTGGAGAGTGACGGATCGTTTTTTGTGCATGTGCCGAGTGACCGGGCGCTGCAAATCGAATTGCTCGATGCGGCGGGAAAAACTTTGAAGCGCGAATCCGGATTTTTCTGGATGCGTCGCGGGGAGCAGCGCGCCTGCGTCGGATGCCATGCCGGCCCGGAGACCGCACCGGAAAATGCCGTCCCACAAATCTTGCTGAAATCGACCACCCCAGCCGACATGACCGGGACGCAGGGCGCATCGGGAGGACAGTAAGTGTTGAAACCGCATATTGTCAGGCAAAGTTCTTCTCTGCGGAAGCGTGCGACCTCTGTGGTTCCAGCTTCTCTTTTGACCGCAGAGGACACCGCGATACATAGAGGGCAACGTGAAAGTCGACGGCTACTGTCAGTTTTAGTACTTCTGGTCTCAGTCCTGCTCCTCCCACCGCACCTGTTGTCGCAATCGCAAATGGGCCCTGCCAGCACGATCCGCTTTGAAGACGCGACCGCAAAATCGGGAATCAATTTCACCCACAGCTTCGGCGCACAGGATCTTGGCTCACTCCTGGAGGGCACCGGCTCGGGATGCGTCTGGTTCGACTACAACAATGACGGTTTGCCCGATCTCTATGTTGTGAGTGGAAAGCCGCTCGAACCAGGAATGCATCCGTATCCGCTGAAGCAACCGCCAGCGACTCCACCCCACAATCATCTCTATCGAAATAACGGCGATGGAACTTTCACCGACGTGACCGATCAAGCCGGCGTAGCCGCAAACATCTTTGGTACCGCCGCGATCGCCGCGGACTACGACAACGACGGCTTCGTCGATCTTTTCGTCACCGGCTATGGCAAGGCGATTCTCTATCACAACAACGGCGACGGCACGTTTACAGACGTGACCGCGAAAGCGGGTATTAAGGTCGATGGATGGTCGATCAGTTCCGCATGGCTTGACTACGATCTCGACGGCTGCGTGGACTTGTTTGTCGGCCGCTATGTAAAGTTCGATCCCAAGTATCGCGATTACTACGCGGCAGACAACTATCCCGGACCGCTCGATTATTCGCCCGACACCAATCGCCTTTACCACAACAACTGCGACGGAACGTTCACCGATGTAACCGACAAGTCCGGAATCGGCGCGTACAAAGGCCGCACTATGGGCGTGACGGCGGCCGACTACGACGGCGATGGCTATCCCGATATCTATGTTGCCAACGACAAGACGGAAAATTTCCTTTTCCACAACAAGCGTGACGGAACGTTTGAAGAAGTCGCGAGCGAACTGGGCGTCGCTTACGGGCAGAACGGCGAAAACACTTCTGCGATGGGTCCTGTGTTCGCCGACATCGAGGGCGATGGCAGGTTCGATCTATGGGTGACCGACTCCAAATACAACCGGCTGATGCGCAATACGGGCGCGAATGGATTTGAAGACATCGGGCCGAGTGCCGGGATTTCGCAGGCCAACGCGCAGTACACGAGCTGGGGCTCGGGCGTTTACGACTTCGACAATGACGGCTGGCTCGACATTCTGATTTTTCATGGCGGATTGATCCATCTCATTCCCGAAGAACAATCGCTGTTTCGCGGGCTGGGCAACGGCAAGTTCGCCGATGTCTCGCGCCAGGCCGGGCCGGTGCTCGACGTGAAGACGGTGTCTCGCGGGGCATGCTTTGCCGATTACGACAACGACGGCAAGATCGATGCCTACGTGGTGAACCTCGGATCGCGCGGCACGCTGCTGCACAACGTCACGCAGAACGCAAATCACTGGCTCACCGTGAAGCTGAAGGGAAAAAAGAGTAACCGCGATGGAATCGGCGCGCGGCTGGAATTGCAGGCAGGAGGGCGAATCCAGATGGCGCAGCGCTTTGCCGGATCGAGCTATCTCTCACAGGATGATGGCCGTATTCACTTCGGCGTCGGCGCGGCGACCAAGGCCGACAAGCTGACGATTCATTGGCCGAGCGGCAAAACGCAGACGCTGGAGAATCTGGCAGTCGACCGCGTCCTCACGGTGGAGGAACCGTAGATGCGATCCGCCGCGATCAGAGCGTCCCGCGGAAAGATGTCTCTCTTCGCGTTCGTCGCGGAATGTTGGCGATCTTTGCGGTCTTACCTGAGAAGCCGAGCGAACCGCAAAGTGTGCCAAGGCCGCGAAAAACAAATCTGCCATCGTGAGTTGTGCATGCAGAAAACGAAGCTGGCCGCGGTCGTCTCCGTTGTGTTACTCGCGATCGGAGCCAAGCCTGCCGCTAAGCAAGGAATCGCAGTGAGAGAACGCTATCTTTCTCCTATTGAAATGGTGATGTCTTCCGACGGCCGTTTGATTTACGTCGTCTGCGAAGCCAGCGACGAGGTTCGCGTTGTCGATGCGGCGTTGGGCAAAGTTGTGGGAAGCATTCCGGTCGGACGCGTGCCCCGCGGAATTGCACCGTCTCCCGATGGCCGCACGCTTTACGTTACGAATTCCTGGTCTGACAACGTTTCGGTCGTCGACGCGGCGCAGATGAAGGTTGTGCAAACGCTGCCGACAGGATTCGAACCCACCGGCATCATTGTCGACCGGACCGGCGTGACCCTCTACGTCGCCAACCGACTGAGCAGCGACGTTTCTGTCATCGATGTCAAGAGCGGGCGGGAAATCAAGCGGCTGCTTGCGGGACGCGGCGCCAGCTATCTGGCAATCTCGCCCGATGGAAAGTGGATTTACTGCACCCACATCTATCCGAATCCCGGAGCGTTTCGCACGCAGCCGAATTCGGAGCTCACGGTCATCGACACTGAGCGGCAAATCGTGGTGGAACGGAAACGGCTGCACAACGTGGCCGGCGCGTTTCACGTCGCGATTTCGCAGGATGGCAAGCTTGGCGTGGTGGCGCAGCTTCGCCCCAAGAATCTGATCCCGCTCGCTCACGTGGAGCACGGCTGGGCCTTCGGCGATTCGCTCACCTTGTTCGGTCCGGATATTGGCAACCCGGTACAGGTTCCGATCGACGAACTCGACCGCTATTACGCTTTGCCCTGGGGTGTCGCGATCACCCCGGACGAGTCGAAGATTTTTCTTACTACTGCCGGATCGGAAAGCGTGACCGTCATCGATGTCCCGCGCCTGCTGCGCGCGGTCAAGACCAGGCACAAACCTTTCGCGAATGACCTTTCCGCTTCGGCCGATTATGTGATCGACCGCATTCCGGTTGGCCACAATCCGCGCGGAGTTCTGCTCTCGCGCGATGGAAAGCTGCTTTATGTCGCGAATCGTCTCGATGACGATATTGCGGTCATCGGTACGGCATCCGACAGACTTATTTCCAAGATCGATCTCGGCGGACCGAAAAACATTGATGCCGTTCGCAGGGGCGAGCGGCTGTTCTTTACCGCGGACTTCGCGTTTCAAGGCCAATTCGGCTGCTCCAACTGCCACATCGATGCCACGATCGACGGACTGCAATGGGACCTCGAACCGGACGGCTTCGGCAAAGACATCGTCGATAACCGCTCGCTCGAAAATCTCGCCGGAACCGAACCCTTCAAATGGAACGGCGGCAATCCGGATATGCCGACGGAGTGCGGCCCGCGCACCGAAAAATTCTTCTTCCGCTCGCAGAGCTTCAACCAACAGCAGCTTACGGATCTCGTGACATTTGTTTATTCGCTTCCCTATCGTCCGAATCGCTATCGCTTGCCCAATGGTGAATTAACCCCGGCGCAGGAACGCGGCCAGGCAATTTTCGAGCGCACCGTCGCCAAAAACGGCGCTCTCATTCCCGAAGCAAACCAATGTGCGTATTGCCACAGTGGGCCGAAGTTCACCAATCAGAAACAGATCGATGTGGGCACAGGCAAGTCGACCGATCGCTCGCCGGTAATCGATGTTCCCCAGCTTCCTAACATCGCCTACTCTGCGCCCTATCTGCACGATGGCTCGGCGCGCTCGCTGGAGGAAATCTGGACTGTGTTCAATCCGAAAGACACACACGGAGTCACCAACGATCTCACGAAAGATGAGTTGAACGATCTCATCGAGTATTTGAAAACGCTATGAAAACGCCGGAGAGGTTTCGCTGCTGGTGTGCGCGCGCATTGAAAGGATGCGGCCTCAGCCGCGTCGTACGAAGTCTGGACACGAACCGGTCATCGGGTCCTGAGGGGCGCGGCCCTCAGGGGCTAAAGCCGATGGTCTCTGCCTTCGCATTACGGCACGGCTTTAAGCCGTGCCCTTTCAAAACCGGCCGCTTGGCTGCGAGAAGCGTCCTCGCTCTTTGCCTGACGACATCGCTATTCGCCCTCGCGCAAGGCATTCCCATGTTCCGCTGGGAGAACTTCACCACTGCGAACGGCCTTCCTGACAATCACGTCTTCTGCGTGCTGGTCGATGGCAAACGCATCTGGGCGGGAACGGAAAACGGTCTCGGCCTTTACGAAGACGGCGCGTGGAAAGTGTATCGTCCCGCCGACGGACTCGCGCATCAAGCCGTGCTTTCGCTCGCAGTCGATAAGCGCACCGGTGACATCTGGGCGGGAACTATGGGCGGACTCAGTCGCATCTCTGCCGGACGCATCGACACATTCACACAACTGAACTCCGGATTGAGCAACGACATCGTGTACGGGGTCGGAGTGCAAGGCGATTTCGTGTGGACCGCGACTGCCGCTGGCGCAAGCCGCTTCAATACCCGGACCGGCCAGTGGGCCTTGTTCAATGATACGAACACTCCCATGTTTGAAATCTGGACGTATTCCGTGAGTCCGGCCGCAGACAAGGTGTATTACGCGGTGTGGGGCGGAGGCGTGCTCGAGTATGACGTCGCTACGGAGCGATGGAGGGATTATCGGGATCCTGACGACGAAACCGAACTGGTGGTCATGAAGGATCAGGGTCTGATCCACGAGGTCACGAGTTCGGTCAGCTATGTGGACAAGGTTTTGTGGGTCGCGACCTATTTCGGCGCGAGCCGCTACGACGGCCGCTATTGGCATAACTTCCTGACCAAGGATAGCGGTCTTCCCAGCAATTTCCTCAACCAGGTCAAAGCGGTCGATGCTAACCGCGCGTGGTTCTCGACCGACAAAGGTCTGGCGTATTACGACGGTGCGAACTGGGCGGTGTATCGTCCCGCGCTCGCTACGCATAAACCGGAGATGTGGGTACGCGACGCGACCGGAACAATAACGAACATCGCGGTGAAGACCGCGCCCGCGCACAACTACGTTCTCGGCGTCGATTTTCAGAGCGACGATATTTGGGTCGCGACAGCCAAGGGGCTGAGCCACGGAATCCGGCTCAACGGCACTGAAAAGCAGGCAAGTTTAGTCAAGGACACGGTGACACGAAAAAAATAAAAGGGGAGTTGTCATATGAATGTTCAGGAATTACTCGCCGAAGTTGCAACCGCGCCCGTGGTGAAGCGGGCGATTACCAATCACGACACGCTGAACGAAGCTTATGACTACGGCAGCGCTTTTTCGCGCGGCATGCGCATTGATCTGAACGGGCTGACGATCCTGCTCATCTCGGGCACCGCCAGCATCGACGAAAACGGCGACACCGTATACGTCGGCGATCTGCGCGCGCAACTACGCCGCACCTACGACAACATCACCAAGCTGCTCGCCTCCGAGGGAGCGACCTGGCATGACATCGTGCGCACAACGTGCTACCTCCGCGACATTGAGCGCGACTACGCTGCTTTCAACGATGAGCGCACGTGCTTCTACAGAGAACAGAAGCTCGACCCCCTGCCGGCTTCGACGGGAATTCAGGCGATCCTCTGCCGTCCCGATCTGCTGGTCGAGATTGAAGCAATCGCGATGTTCCGGCGGGAATCGCCCGCGGAGTAAGTTCATGCGGCTCGTCTACGCGTTTGCGATCGTCGCCGCGCTCGTGTGCGCGGGCGTGGGCCAGACCACTCCCTGCTCATGCGGCAAAAAACCTCCTGGCCGTCCGGCACCCCGTTCGATGAAACCCTATGCGGGCGAGCCGATGGATCTGCGCCCGTTCTCGAAATTCACGACTCCCTACTATGAATATTACGAGGATCTGATCGAATATAACGGCGCGGCACGCGACGTTCCGGATCCCGATCTGAATTCGCTCAGCGAAATTCGCATCGGATTTCTCGGACCGCTCGCCTATCACCCCGATCAGGCACTCGGTAACCACATGCTCAATGGCGCGAAGATGGCGATCGACGAAGCCAATGCTGCCGGGGGCTACGGCGGCAAACCGTTTCGCCTGATCACGCACAACGATTACAACAATTGGCAAACCAACATTCCAGCAACGGGCGGGGCTTCGAAGGGCTCTGACATCTGGGGCGCGCCGTCAAGCGAAGCGGTTCGGTTAATCTACGATGACAAGGTGTGGGCGATCTTCGGCTCCATCAGTTCTGAGAGCACGCACATCGCGCTGCGCGTGACGCTCAAAGCCGAGACTCCCATCGTTAACAGCGCCTCCACCGATCCCACGATTCCGGAAACGGCCGTTCCCTGGTACTTCACCGACATTCAGGATGATCGCGTGCAGGGCTATACGCTGGCGCGGCATATCTACACGGAACTGGGATTCAGACGCGTGGCGATCTTGCGTGTGAACGATCGTTACGGACGCTTCGGAGTTTTGAAATTTCGCGATGCCTCGCGGCGGCTGGGCCATCCCATCGTGATCGAGCAGAAGTTCATGCCCGGCGACACGGATTTTCGCCGCCCGCTTCAGGTGATTGAAGATTCGCGCGTGGATGCAATCGTGCTCTGGACTGACATCGGACCGGCGGCGATGATCTTGAAGCAGATGCAAGAGCTGGGCATGAAGCAGCGCGTGTTCGGCAGCCATCGCACGATCGGAGAGGAACTGATCAAACTGGCCGGGCCCGCGGCCGAAGGATTCGAGGCCGTATTTCCCTACGACCCGACGCGCAGGGATCCACGCTGGCTTGCGTTCAATGCGCAGTACGAGGCGCGCTATCACGAAAAGCCCGATCACTTTGCTGCGCTCGCCTACGATCAGATGCAGATTCTGCTCGAAGCGATCTGCCGTGCCGGACTGAACAAAGGCCGCATCCGAGATGCGTTGACAGCGCTAACCAGCTACAAAGGCGTGACGGGCGAAATGATATTTGATCCGAATTGCAAAAATATCGCGCCGATGTTCCTGGCTCGCGTCCACGATGGCGCGATCGTGTATCGCCGCATCACGATGGAGAAGCCCTATGCTCGCGTGGGCGAAAATGGCGTTCAGTATTTCGGACCAACACTCGCCGCGGAGGATGGCGGCGCGCGATCAGTCGCTGTTTTTGGCCCGCATGCAGAGGAAGCGGCGAGCTCTCTGGGTTCAGCACTTCTAGCCGATGTTGCCAGAAGCGGGAATCCGGCCCCTCAGCCCGAGAAGCTTTCTGTCGTGGCCATTCCTTCCGACACGGCGTGGGGAAAATCGGCCAATGAACTAGTCAAGGCTGTCTACGATCAGCACGTGCTGGCGATCATCGCGCTCGACCGCAACTCCAGCCACTTAGCCGAGCAGATTGGAGTGAAAGCATTTGTGCCGGTACTTGCCATTTCCTCCGACCGGATGCTCACCTCCACAAACATTCCTTGGATCTTCCGTTTGCCGGAAGGAACTTCGCCGCAGCAAGCCCTGGATTGCCTTTCCGCGGCCATCGCACAGGCGGGTCAGAATCGGGGAAAGCTTCGAGCTTTTCTGGCTTCGGGAGCCCCGGTCGCCGGAGTCCGCTTCGATGCGACAGGCGAGGAACAATAGTCACTGTGTGGCGCGCGTGAGCGAGTCCCCGCGATGGCCTCATCCCGAGCGTAGCCGCTCTTCAGGCGGAGCGCGAGTCTCGCTTGGGGCTGAGCCGATTCTCGCGAGATGGCACAACCCGCTCGTAAGAACGCGGGTTTTCGGGATATGGCGCCACAGGGGAAAAACGAAATTGAAATTGAGCCACACCAGCCTCTCGACGGCCCGGGCTCCCGCGTCACGGGAATGCGGTTGTGTGCGGCCCAGATGTGTAGAATACTGCCGTGTCTCACGCATTGAGCTCTTCCGAAGTGGTCAACATCGAAGACTTGCGCCGGATTGCGCACGCTCGCGTTCCGAAAGCTGTCTTTGATTATCTCGACGGCGGCGCCGAAGCCGAACTCACACTCGCCGAAAACATCCGCGCCTTTCGTGAAGTGACATTCCGTCCGCGGGGAGCTATCGCTGTCCACGATTGCAATCTGAAGACGAATGTGCTCGGCTACGAAATTGCTTTTCCTGCGATGCTGGCTCCGGTCGGTTATAGCCGGCTCATGCATCCTGAGGGTGAAGTTGCGGCGGCCCGTGCGGCGGGTGAAGCGGGCACCGGCTATGTTCTCTCGACCATATCCGGACACAAACTCGAAAACGTTCGCTCCGCCTCCGCCGGACCGGTGTTTTATCAACTGTACTTGCTGGGCGGACGCAATGCTGCGGAGGGCGGACTCGAGCGCGCCCGCAAGGCTGGCTTCTCAGGATTGGTAATCACCGTCGACACCGCGGTCGCCGGCATGCGCGAGCGCGATCCACGAAATGGCATGAAGGAACTGATGGGTTCGTCGGTGCTTGCGAAGCTACCCTACGCGGGGAAATTCCTCTCGCATCCCGGATGGCTGCTTGCGTTTCTGCTCGATGGCGGCATGCCGAAACTCGAAAACATCATTATTCCGGGCGAAGGCCCGATGAAGCTCCTTGACGTTGCCGCCGCACTCGCGGAATCGACAGTGACCTGGGAAGACTTGCACTGGATTCGCGAACTCTGGAACGGACCGATCATCGTGAAAGGTATTCTCACCGGCGACGACGCCCGACGTGCCATCGACGAAGGCGCTGCCGCCGTTGTGGTGTCGAACCATGGCGGACGTCAACTTGATTCGGTTTCTCCGAGCCTGCGCGCTCTGCCGGAAGTAGTCGCCGCGGTAAACGGCCGAATCGAAGTGCTGATGGATGGAGGCGTGCGCCGTGGCAGCGACATCGTGAAAGCACTCTGCCTGGGCGCTCGCGCAGTGCTGATTGGACGCGCCTATGCCTACGGTCTCGCGGCCGCCGGCCATGCGGGTGTCACTCGCGCGTTGCAGATCCTGCGGGCCGATGTGGAACGCACGTTGCGGTTGCTGGGCTGTGGGTCGGTTGCAGAATTGAATCGTTCTTACATAGAGATTCCAGCCGCTTGGGCGCGGTTATGAGGCCCGGAAATCTGAGACTCTACAACGTCACTTACCAGTTGTTACTCTGAGCGGAGCAAGAGTTCGCGAAGCGTGCGCTTGCGCAGTCGAAGCCCGCGCTACAGGATTTTCGCAGGTGGGGAGATATTCTCAATCTTCGAAACTCTGTGCGCCGCCTTTCATGCGGTTCGTGACCAGATTCGTCCACACAAACTTGATCACGCGCGCATCGTTGTAACAATAGGCAAGATTATGATTCAGCGTCGAGAAGCAATGGCGCTGACACGTTCTTTTCAAGTCCGCCAGTTGCCCTTCCTCGAACTTGTGCTCATCGATATTTCCCCAGTCGTAAGTCGACGCGTACATTGGGAAACATGGAGCAACCGTTCCATCGGTGCGAACGATCACGTTGTTCTGCCCGGCGCGGCAGTTCCATTCCGCAAAATGCAGTTCGCCGTTCCCGTCCTGTACGATTCCGGGCGTATCGCGCAACTGTCTCGCAATGTCGCCGTGGGTTCCAGTTCCGTTGCCATTCCAGCCGAGCCGCTTCAAATCGGCTCCGCTGGCCATGCGAATGAATGCCTTGATCTCATGCAGACGCTGAATTGAGTTGACCATCTGATATCCGGCCTTGTTTTTCTCGATGAGCCAGTCAACTAGCGAATCGATCGCCGGCCAATCCGCAGGCATGATATAGGTGGGATTGTCGCCGAGATGCTTGAAGTGCTCGTCCTGCTCGAGCATCGGCGTTTCGTTAATGTGATAATCCGTCGCGAGCCGGTGATCGTGCGCATATTCGGTAAGGTACCGGACGTCTTCGGTATTGTTGCGGCAAATATTGATGTTGAAGAACACCATGTAGCTGTACACGTATTGCTTTCGGATCAGATGCTCGAGATGCTTCCGCACGGGGACCAGAGCTTTGGGCAGGCTCGGCTTCTCGTCCCAGGCATCGACCGCGAAATTGATGACGGCGACGCCCGCGTCGCCTAAG
>Ga0335074_10014618_pt1 | contig 11004 bp, 6 predicted proteins | sample Lox_Sample_23_FD_206715 | JGI IMG/M metagenome (GOLD analysis project Ga0335074, IMG submission 206715) | Soil microbial communities from Loxahatchee National Wildlife Refuge, Florida, United States - Lox_Sample_2.3 | ecosystem: Environmental > Terrestrial > Soil > Wetlands | place: USA: Florida... | reverse complement strand
CTCGCGCACAGCACCGAAGGCGCCTCGCTCTGCTTCCTGGCCTTCTGCCAGGAGGGGGTCCGCCGCTTCGGTTCTCACGTGTACCCGGACATCACCCTGGACTACATCGCCTTCGGGCCCAGCATGCCTGCCTGGGACGCGGGAGATCACGACTCGATCCGGGCCACCCTCTCGGTAAGTGCTGGCCGACTCGCCCGCGCCGATGCCGACTTCTTCGTCTGCCCGGACAACACCGCCCACATCGCTCTGGAACGGCCCGGGCCCGACCTGGCGCTTCCCGGCCTGCACATCGCGGGCGTGGTCGCCGACCAGGCCGCCGCGGACGGGCGCAAGCGGGTCGGGGTGCTCGGCACCAAATACACCATGGGCCACCCGCTTTACCCACGGGTGCTGGCCGCTCGCGGCATCGCTGCCGAAGTCCCCGACGATAACGAGCGAGACATCATCAACGAGATCATTTTCGATGAGCTGGTGAACGGCGTATTCACCGCGGAATCCCGTCAGGAATACGTGCGCGTCATCGAGAAACTGGCGGCGCGAGGGTGTGACGCAGTCGCCTTGGTGTGCACCGAAATCCCGATGCTGGTGACACCCGATATCTCTCCGCTGCCCACGCTGGACTCCACCCGCCTGCTGGCTCGCGCTGCCCTGGATGTCGCCACTGGCGACCGTCCCCTTCCGGCCTGGCGAGGCGGACCGACCGGCACCTGACCTAGGCGAACCGGGCCTGCCCGTGATGGGCGTCGACCGGGCCAGCCGCTAGCTGCCAGCGTTGATGTCGCGTGCTTGCAGGCCGGGATGGGCGGGGTCGATGTTCCAGCTGATCACACGGCGGGGACGGATCCGGATGATCTGCGGGCCGGCGCCACCCTCCGGAGGGGTCTGCCCGGAGGCGGTCTCAGCCAGCCCGCGTATCTCCAGGAAGCGCATGCCGGCTGCGCCCGTCCCCGGGGCGTCGTCAACCACGAAGGCGACCCTGGGGTTGGCCGCGACGTTGCGGAACTTCCTGCTCTGGCCCATGTTGAAGCCGTAGATGTCGATCGTTCCCAGGTCGGGGTTGTACGAGAACCCCACCGGCTTGTTCTGCGGGCTGCCGTTCGGTGCGATCGTGGCCAGCCGCCCACGCGGCTGGGCGGCCAGGTAGCTCTGCTCTGCGCTGGTAAGCGTCATGGTTGCTATCCTCTGACCTCAACTAATGTTGAGGTCAAGAGGTCTCGTGCCACAGCTTCCCGCCAACATCCACGACCTGACGGTCGGCCAGTTGTCTGAGCGCAGCGGGGCGACCGCATCCGCTCTGCGCTTCTACGAGGCGCGAGGGCTCATCGCCAGTCGGCGTACAGCCGGGAACCAGCGCCGTTACCCGCGGCACATGCTTCGCCGCGTCGCCTTCATCCGAGCCTCGCAGCGGGTCGGTCTCCCGCTGGCCACCATCAAGCAGGCCCTGGACCAGCTCGGCGACAGCAGGACCCCGACCCGGAGCGACTGGGCGCGGCTTTCCGCTGCGTGGCGCGACGACCTCGACGCCCGCATCGCGCAACTGCAGCGGCTCCGCGACAGCCTCACCGGCTGCATCGGCTGCGGGTGTCTGTCTCTCGACACCTGCAAACTCGCCAACCCCGACGATCGCCTGGGTAACGACGGCCCGGGAGCCAGAAACCTCCCGGGCTAGCCTGCGCGACGACCGCAGCAGGCGCGCCAGAGGCAACACAAGCCAGAGGCAACAGCGCATGCTGCGGAGGCGGCTCAGACCGATCGGTCGGACGCCGTGGCCAGGATCTCGGGATGCTCCCGGCGGTAGTGCTCGGTCAACGCCGCGCTGGCCTGGCCGGTCCTGGTGGCGATGGTGCGCTGGCAGACCTGGCAGCGGCTAACGGGAAGGCGGGTGATGGTGACCGGGAAACGTGTGCGATCTGATTTGCTCATTGCCTTCTATGATGCCAGATCGCGCCGCTATTCCTGTCGACCGGCTGGGCGGTCGTTCGTGTAGCCGGTGGGTAGAGGACCCGGCGCCGGCTAAGGTTAGCGCGCGTCCGCCAGGCGACTCAGCGCGGTCATGATTCTCTTCTCGGACACCGGACCGGGCGTGCCCAGCACCTGCGCGAACAGGCTGACCCGCAGCTCCTCGATCATCCAGCGCACCGACTGGGCGTCTGCACCGGACCGCTGAGCCGCGGGAAGCGCCGCAATGGCCCGCTGGTAGGCGTCGGTCACCCGGTGCACGGCCGCCATCCGCTCGCCGTCGCGGCCCGGGTTGGCCGCCGCCGTGTCGAGTCTGCGGCTGATCCCCTGCAGGTAGCGAACCAGGTCGGGCAGCCGCCGCAGCCCCGTCTCGCTGACGAACCGCGGGTAGATCAGCGCGGCGAACTGGGCGCGCGCGTCGGCCAGCGCCGCGGTCAGCCCGGGGGCGCCGTCGCGCCGCAGCCTGGCCTCGGCCTCGTGGGCGGCCTCGAGAACCCGCGACACGACGTCGAGAACCTGCGCCGTGGCCAGCGGCAGCGCGGACCGTGCCAGCGCCACCAGGCGGGAGAAGCCGTCGCCGTCCCAGGCCGGCCCGCCGGCATCCGTTATCACCTGGTCGGCCGCGCCCGCTGCGCAGTCGTCGAGCAGAGCGCCCACGCTCGGGTACGGGCTCCGGCCCATGGCCAGCTTCCGCTCGTTCGGCAGCCGGTCGGCGATGGAACGGATACCGGATGGCACCTGCAGCAGGACCAGTCGCCGCGTGCCGCGCAGCATGGCCGCGCTGGCCTCGGCCTCGGTCTCGAACAGCCGGACGTCCACCGCGTCGCCGGCGTCCACCAGCGCCGGGTAGGCAATAAGCGGGGGGCCAGCACCGCTGCGGCCGCGGGTGAAGACGCGTGGCAGGGCGGGGATGGTCCAGTCCTTCAGGCCGGTGCGGATGATGCCGTCGCCCGCCTCGGTCAGCATCGCCTGCAGCCGGGGCCGCAGCTGCCGGCGCAGCGCTTCCAGATCCTTCCCCCTGGCCAGCTCGCGGTCTCCATCCATGACCCGGAACGTGATCCTCAGATGGCCGGGCACCCGGGACGGGTCAAACGCGTCGCGGGGGACCGGCACGCCGCCGAGGCGGCCGAGTTCCGCGCCCAGAGCGTCCAGCAGGTCGCCGTGCGGCTGGCCCAGCCGGGCGATCACGGCCCGGGCCGTGTCCGGTGCGGGCACAAAGGCCCGGCGCAGCTCCTTGGGCAGTGACCGGATCAGCTCGGTCACCAGCTCCTCGCGCAGGCCCGGAACCTGCCAGCCCAGTTCCTCGGCGTTCATCTGGCCAAGAGCGGTCAGCGGAATGTCCACCGTCACCCCGTCGTCCGGCTCGCCCGGCGCGAACTGGTACGACAGCGGGAGCTCACCTCCCCAGGCTTGGGGATAGTCAGCCGCAGTGACCTGGTCGGCGGCGGGACCGACCAGATCGGCCGGGGTAAACGTCAGCAGGTCCGGCGTTTGCGCCCGCGCCTTCTTCCACCAGGCGTCGAAATGCCGGGCCGACGTCACGTCCTTGGGTATCCGCCGGTCGTAGAAGTCGAACACGGCCGCGTCGTCGGCGACGATGCCGCGCCGCCTGGCCTTGTCCTCCAGATCCCTGGCCTCTTCGAGCAGCCGCCGGTTGCGGTGGAGAAACGTGTGGTGGGTCTCCCATTCGCCCTCCACCAGGGCCCCGGAGATGAACAGCTCCCGGGCCACGGCCGGGTCGACGCGCGCGTAATTCACCTTGCGCTCGGTCACGATCGGCAGGCCGTACAGGCTTACTTTCTCGAACGCTACGGCCGCCCCCCGCCTGGCATCCCAGTGCGGCTCGCTGTAGGTGCGCTTGACCAGGTGGGCGGCCAGCGGCTCGGCCCACTCGGGCTCGATGCGGGCCACCGTCCTGGCCCACAGCCGGGACGTCTCGACCAGCTCGGCCGCCACCACCCACTGGGGTGGCTTCCGGGCCAGAACCGAGTCGGGGAAGATGGCGAAGCGGGCCCCCCGCCCGCCGGTGAACTCGGCCGGCCCGCGCCGCTTTTCGGCGGTGGCGCGCTCGTCCTTCATCCCGATATGCGACAGCAGCCCGGCCAGCAGCGACATGTGGACCCGGTCGGGCAGGCCCTGGTCGGTCCCGCGATCGGGGCCGGCGGTGACGCCCACCTCCTTGGCCCCCTGGCGCAGCTGCCCCTGCACGTCCTGCCATTCGCGTACCCGCAGGTAGTGCAGGTACTCGCGACGGCACAGGCGGCGGAACGCTGAGCCAGAAAGCTCGCGCTGCTGATCGTTCACGTAATGCCACAGGTTGAGCAGGGCGAGGAAGTCGGAGCCCGGCTCCGCGAAGCGCTTGTGCATGGCGTCGGCCGCCTCTCGGGCGTCCGCTGGCCGTTCCCGCGGGTCCTGGATGGACAGCGCGGCCGTGATGATCAGCACCTCGCGGACGCACCCGTTGTGGTTGGCCTCCAGGATCATCCGGCCGAGGCGCGGGTCCACCGGCAGCCGGGCCAGCTTCCGCCCTATGCCGGTGAGTCGGGTGCCACCGCGCCCAGTACCGCCGGGCGCCACCGCGCCCAGTTCTTCCAGCAGCCGTACGCCGTCGGCGATGTTGCGGGAGTCCGGCGGGTCCACGAACGGGAAGTCTGCGACGTCGCCGAGGTTGAGCGCTGACGCCTGCAGGATCACCGAGGCGAGGTTGGTGCGCAGGATCTCCGGGTCGGTGAATTCCGGCCGCGATTCGAAGTCCTCCTCGCTGTACAGCCGGATGCAGATGCCGTCGGACGTACGCCCGCACCGGCCCTTGCGCTGGTCCGCGGACGCCCGGGAGATCCGCTCGATGGGCAGCCGCTGCACCTTGGTGCGCTGGCTGTAACGGGAGATCCGCGCGGTGCCGGGGTCGACCACGTACCTGATGCCCGGCACCGTCAGCGAGGTTTCGGCGACGTTGGTGGCCAGCACCACCCGCGACTGACGGTGCGGCTGGAACACACGGTGCTGTTCGGCCGCTGACAGCCGGGCGTAGAGCGGCAGCACCTCCAGGTCGGCCAGGCCCGGCTGGTCGGCGAGGGCGTCGGCGGTGTCCCTGATCTCCCGCTCGCCGCTGAGGAACACCAGGACGTCTCCCGGACCCTCGGTGCGCAGCTCGCGGATCGCGTCAACGATGGCCTGCGCCTGGTCCTTCGGCTCGTCGTGGGGCCGGTCCAGGTCGACGAGCGGCCGGTACCGGACCTCGACCGGGTAGGTCCGCCCCGACACCTCGATCACCGGCGCCCCCCCGCTCTGCTTTCTTGATTCGCCTCCGGCAAAATGATGGCTGAAGCGCTCCGGGTCGATCGTGGCCGAGGTGATGATGACCTTGAGGTCGGGCCGGCTGGGCAGCAGCCGCTTCAGGTAGCCAAGGATGAAGTCGATGTTCAGGCTGCGCTCGTGAGCCTCGTCGATGATGAGAGTGTCGTAGCGCAGCAGTTGCCGGTCCCGCTGCATCTCGGCCAGCAGGATCCCGTCCGTCATGACCTTGATCAGCGTGCCGTCGCTGGATTTGTCGGTGAACCTGACCTTGTAGCCGACCGCCGTGCCGATCTCGGTGCCGAGCTCGTCGGCGATCCGCTCGGCCACGGTGCGGGCCGCGATCCGCCGCGGCTGGGTATGCCCGATCTGGCCAGTGACGCCCCGGCCCAGCTCCAGGCAGATCTTCGGCAGCTGCGTGGTTTTCCCCGAGCCGGTCTCGCCCGCGACGATGACCACCTGGTGGTCGCGGATGGCCGCGGCGATCTCGTCCCTCCGCTGGCTGACCGGGAGCCCGGGCGGATAGGACACCACCGGCACCGCGCGCCTGCGCGCTTCCACTCGGGTTGTCAAAGCAACAGTCTCCATAGCACCGCACGGGACCCACACCCAGGATGACGGCGCAGCTCCCGGGTGCCTAACGCTTTTACGGCTCCTCAGCTTCCGTCCGCGGCATCCAGCCGTCGTGGAGACGACCCGGCCGGACTGGCGGGCGGCTGGGTTAGCCTCTGCTCATGGACCACTCGGCGGACACCAACGCGGCCATCTGGCAGTCTGCGGACACCATTGCGACCTGGGCGGCGGAAGAGGAGAGACGCGAGCCGAACCGGGCCGCCCAGCGGCGGCTCATGGCCCTCCTCCTCCCTTTTGGCGAGCAGGAGGCGTTCACGTTCCTGGATCTGGGCGCGGGAACCGGGGCTGCGTCGCGCGCGATTCTCGGCCTGCACCCGCGCAGCACGGCCATCCTGGCCGACTTCTCAGCCGAAATGATGCGGGCGGGCGAGCGTCTCATGCAGCCGTTCGCCGGGCGCTACTCCTACGTCGAGTTCGACATGGCGGCCGGCCAATGGCCCGCGGCGATGCCGACGGCGCTCGACGCGGTGGTGACCTCGTTGTCCGTGCACCACCTGACCGATGAGCGCAAGCAGGGACTGTTCACCGAGATCTTTGGCCGCCTCGCCCCCGGTGGCTGGTACCTGAACTACGACCCGGTGCGCGCGGAAGACCCCGTTGTCGAGGCCACCTGGGAACGGGTGAACGATCACGACGATCCCGACGCGGCGGCCAAGCGGCACCATCGAACGCATGAGGAGCAGGCCCGCTGGGAGAACCACGTTCGCTACATCATCCCGCTGGCCCAGCAACTGGACTATCTGCGGTCGGCTGGATTCGCGGGCATCGACGTCTACTGGAAGCGGCTGGATTACGTGCTTTACGGCGGTTACCGCCCACGATGAACGACAGGCCGTATTCCCTCAGGCAGACCATAGACACCACCACCGCGGCGATGCTGCGTGCCCGCGGCAGCGTCAAGTGGACGGCCCCGGGCCCGGACGGGTTCGGGGCGGCCGTGGCTGAGATGGATTTCGGCGCCGCGCCGCCGATCCTCGACGCCCTGGCCCGGCTGTCCGCGGACGCGAACTTCGGCTACCTGCCGCCGCATCTGGCCACCGAGCTGGCCGAGGCCTGCGCGGAGTTCGAGCAGCGCCGGTACGGCTGGGCGGTCGATCCCGCGCTGATCCACCCGGTCCCGGACGTGATCAAGGCGCTCGAGATCGCCATCTCGCATTACTCCCGCCCAGGCTCACCGGTTATCTTGCCCACGCCCGCCTACATGCCGTTCCTGTCTGTGCCGGGAGCCCTCGGCCGCGAGATCATCCAGGTGCCGATGCGGGACGATGCCGGCTTCTTCACCCTCGACCTCGACGCGATCTCCGACGCGTTCCGGGCCGGCGGACACCTGCTCATCTTCTGCAACCCGTACAACCCGCTCGGGCGAGTCTTCGGCCGCGAGGAGATCCTGCAGCTGACCGACGTCGTCGAACGGCACGGCGGCCGGGTCTTCGCCGACGAGATCCATGCCCCACTCATCTACCCGGGCCGCCGTCACATCCCCTACGCATCCACCTCTGCGGCGGCCGCGTCGCACACCCTGACCGCCACGTCCGCCTCGAAAGCATGGAACCTGCCCGGCCTCAAGTGCGCCCAGGTGATCCTCAGCAACGAGCCCGACCGGCAGCGCTGGGAGCAGATGGGGTTCTTCGCCAGCCGAGGGGCGAGCAATCCCGGCGTGGTCGCCAACGTCGCCGCGTACCGGCACGGCCAGCCATGGCTGGACGAAGTCGTCGCCTACCTGGACGACAGCCGCCGCCTGCTCGCCGACCTGCTCACCCGGCATTTGCCGCAGGTGCGCTACCGCCCGCCCGACGGCACCTACCTGGCCTGGCTCGACTGCGCCGGGCTGGACCTGCCGGACTCACCCGGCGCGCTGGTCACCGCCCGCGCGCACATCACGGTGGTGGACGGGCCCGCCTTTGGCCTCGGCGGCGCCGGGGCGTTCCGGCTCAACTTCGCCACACCGCAGCCCATCCTGACCGAGATGGTCGAGCGTTTGGCCGCCGCCCTGGACCCCGCCCGGACCAGCCCGGTCTCGGGACCTTCGTAAGCCCGCACATCCGCGCGACGGCTGCGGCCGCGGTCACGCCCGGCGCGCCTCCTCGGCGGCACAATCCGTGGTGCCGGGAACCGGAGAGGGCCGGAGCGGGAGCCAGATCTTGAACGTGCTGCCGCGGCCCTCATCGCTCTCGACCGTGATGGTTCCGTCGTGCGCGGCCACGATGTCCCTGGCGATGGTCAGCCCCAGCCCGGTGCCGGGGATCGCCTGCCGGGTCGCGATCGCCGACCGGAAGAAGCGGTCAAAGATCCGCTCCCGGTCGGCGGCGGGGATGCCGACGCCGGTGTCGGCGACGGTGAGCACGGCCTGCTCCCCCTCGGTTCCCACCTCGACCTGGACCTCCCCGCCGTCCTGGGTGAACTTCACGGCGTTGGAGATGAGATTGCCGAGTAGCTGGGTGATGCGGGCCGCATCGACCGGCAGGCGGGGGGCCGCCCGGGCGGACAGGGCCAGGCCGATGTTTCTCCGTTCGGCCTCGGGACGCATCTCTTCTACCGCGCCGGCGGTGATCTCGCCGAGGTCTGCGCTGCGGAGTTCCACGGCCATCTTTCCCGGATGATTCTGGGAGAGGAATAGCAGGTCCTCGACGAGGCGCAGGAGCCGCTGCGAGTTCCGCTGGATGACATCGGCGTAATGGTCGGCGTGCTGCTCGCCGACGCGCTTGTCCCTGAGCAGCTTGACGTAGCCGATGATCGAGGTCAGCGGCGTCCGCAGCTCGTGCGAGACCAAGCCGATGAACTCATCCTTCATCTCGTCCAGCTCGCGCAGGCGCTCGTTCTGCATGCTCAGCTGCTGAGCCTGTCTGGTCAGGGCCTCCTCGGCCCTGATCTGTGCCGTGACATCGCGGGAGATGCCGAAGGTGCCGATGATCTCGCCACGTTCGTCGCGCAGTGGCATCTTCGTCGTCGACACGCAGGCGTCCGGTCGCCCGCTGTAGGTCTCCCGTTCCACCTTGCTCACGATTGGCTCGCCGGTGCGCATGATCTGCTGCTCGTCGTCGAACGCAGCAGCGGCGTGCTGCTCGCTGAAGACGTCGAAGTCCGTCTTCCCGATCAGTTCCTCCGCGGTGCGCCCCGGCGCGTATGCGGCGACCCAGCCCTCGCTGACCAGCAGGAACCGGCTCATCCGGTCCTTGAAGTAGACGCGCTCCTCGCTGGCCAGAAGATTGTTCATGCAGGTGAGCTCGAGATTGGCGTGCGGCTCGCTCCCCGTCCGCTTCTCTGGTTGCGGCCTAACCGCGACCATCGCAACCCCCTCAAAGACTCGCCGCCCCGCGGCCCCGTAGCAGCCAGTGTCGCTGCCCCCTCAGCGCGCGCGGTCATGCGGCCAGCAACCCCGCCAGCGACCGCGGCAGCATTGGACGATACTCCAATCCGGATGGTTTAAGACGTTTCATCCCCCGAAATACCTGACAACCTTGACGGTATCTCCGCTGGCCATGTCCGCTAAACGGTTCCTAAGCTCACAGCCTGTCACCACCGGCCGCAGCCGCCGGTCAGCGGCCCTCCCTCGTCCCCCATCCATGATCGTTAGCCGCTTAGGGGCCGCGCCGGAATAACCGGCCGCCGCTTTTCTTAGCGCCGCTGTGACTCATGTGACGGGTGAGCCACAGGTAAAGCCAGGCGCCTGCTTCGCGACCGCCTGGAAGGCGGCGTTTTCATGATCCGGGTACCTGGAATGGTCCATGTGCGCTTCAGGAACCCAGATCATGGAAAGCAGGCCCGGACCAACCCGGAGAAGGAGCGGAATGTCCCGGTTGGTCTGGCGGTGGCGGAGACCCAGCCGGGGCTGGCCGCGCTCGAGCGCCGCCGTGCTGCTGCCCCGGGCCGTGGCCCGAGGCGTTCGGAAAGGCTGCCGTATGACGGTGGTGCGCGTTCCGGTCGCTGTGGTCCTGGCCGACGTATTTCGCCTACCGCGCCGTGCCGGCCGATTGCCCGCAATAGGGGCCGTCGGCTTGTCCCGCAAAGGCTTCCGCCTGCTGAAAAGGAGCCTATCGGCGTCGGACAATATTTAGTTAGCGTGTATGGCTATCGTACAAATTTTCGCATGACATTGGCAGCCAGGCCGTCCGCGAAAAACCGACGGAGGGGTCTCGGCCGGACGCACTGTCACACCGGTAGGCGCAACAGGGAGTTTGAGCTGACAGATGCCGTCTCAGGTACCCCCTGAGGGCCCGCATCAGCGTCTCTAGGAGAGCCGATGAACGTTCGAAGATCAGCTAGCGCATTGGCTTTAATGCTGGCCGCCGCGCTGGCCCTGGCCGCGTGCGGGTCCTCAAGCAGCTCGCCACCCGCCCCGTCCAAGTCTGCTGCGACCACGCCCGCGAGCGCGGCGGGCCTCGGTAGCTACCACCCGGTCAGCGACTACATGGCATTTATCAATGGGCACTCGGGCGCGGCCAACTCCAAGCTGTCGCCCATCGATATCGGTGTGGTCAACCAGCAAGGCGGCAGCGCCGACATCGCCCCGGAGTGGACGAACGGCGCGCAGATCGCGGCCGACTTCATAAACTCCGACGCTGGCGGCATCGACGGCCATCCGGTCAAGCTCGTCACCTGCTTCATTCCGGATGTGGTCGCCAACGCCGCGCAGTGCGGTCAGCAGATGGCCAACAACTCCAGCGTCCAGGCCGTCTCGGTAGGCGCGGTCGCGATCGGCAACCAGGCGATGGAGTCCGCCCTGGCGCCGACCGGCAAGGTGCTCGTCTTCGGCGTCTCGGTCAGCCCGGTCGACACCACCTACAAGGACGGCTACATCCTGTTCGGCGACGCGACGCACGTGGAGGCGCCACTCGCGACGTTCATCAAGCAGTACCTGCACTCCAAGAGCGTGTCGATCGTCTACCCGGACCTGCCGGGCAGCAACATCGACGCCGAGATCACCGAGGCGGCGCTGAAGTACGAGCACGTCCCGGTCAAGGTCGTCGGCTTCGACCCGACCACCACGAACCTCACCGGGCCGCTGATCGCGTCCGGGGCGGCGACCGCTGGCCTGGTGATCAATGACTCGCCGAGCCCGCAGATCTGCTCCGCCATCTACAAGGCGATCAAGCAGCTCAACATCACCACGCCGGTGCT
>Ga0335074_10014617_pt1 | contig 11005 bp, 7 predicted proteins | sample Lox_Sample_23_FD_206715 | JGI IMG/M metagenome (GOLD analysis project Ga0335074, IMG submission 206715) | Soil microbial communities from Loxahatchee National Wildlife Refuge, Florida, United States - Lox_Sample_2.3 | ecosystem: Environmental > Terrestrial > Soil > Wetlands | place: USA: Florida... | reverse complement strand
CCCGCGTCGGCAGGAGCCAAGTGCGCAGCCCGCTGGCGCTCCCGCGCCGGTCGTCCAGCCTCGGTTCTTCGCGGATGCCCAGGGCTCCGGGGAGGGCAACGGTCCGCTCCAGGTCCGCGCGGCCGGCACCGGCGCGCTTATCTGGCAGGACGTCCGCGCGACCACGGCCGATGGCGTCACCGGCCTGGCCGCGGTCGGGCCGGGCAGCTTCGTCGTCGCCCTGGACGGCACCGGGGCCTGCGCGACTCAGCTCTACCGGGTCCGGCTGAACGCCGGCGGGCGGCCGGGCGCGCTGACACCGCTCGGCCCGGCGCTGCCCGGTGAACTATGGTCCCTGGCCGTCGGGGACGGCGGCCGGGTCATCGGCTATGCGATCAGCGGCTGCTCGAAAGGCGCGTCCGGCTATCTCGGAGTACTGCAGGTATCGACGGGCCGGACGCGGCGGTGGGGCGACATGAGCCTGGGCGGAGTCAGCACCGGAAACCTGGCCCTGCAGGGGCCGCTGTCGATGTCGGCCAACGGCCGGTTGCTCGGTTTCGCCGCCGATTCGGCGTCCCAGGCTGACGGGCTGTTCACGCAGCAGAGCGTGCGGGTGCTGAGCACCGATGCACCTGCGGGCACGGCGGCCGAGCGCAGCCGGATTGTGTACCGCCAGGCCGTACCCCGCGCGGCGGACGGTTCCAGCGTGGCGGCGGCAAGCCTCAGCTCCGCCGGAACGTCGGTCTACGTCTGCCTGCAGTCCGCCACCCGGACCCACGCCACCGCGAAGATCGTCTCGTACGGCACGATGCCGGGGACGCCGCGCCGGACCATCACGACCTTCACCGTGCGAGGGCTCGCCCAGGGCTTGACGCCGCCAGCGAGCTGCTCGTCCATGGCCCTGGACACGTCGGGCCAGTTCTTGCTCGTGCCGTACTCGGTGCGCTATCTCAGTCGCCCCGGCCTTGACTTGGTGCAGCGGGTAGCCAAGATCAACCTGGCCACCAAGGCCATCTCAACCGTGCCCGTGGAGATGGCGGGCTCCGGCGGGATCTCCCAGGAGGGCGGGATGAGCATCGTCGCCTGGTGACCGGTCCGCCGAAACCGCGTTCGATCGCCAGGCAGGACGGCGCAGCCCAGGAGTTCGGCCGCCTCAGACCCGGCGGAGCACGGCCACGACCTTGCCCAGGATCTGCGCGTCGTTGCCGGGTATCGGGGTGTAGGCCGGGTTGTGCGGCATCAGCCAGATGTGGTCGTCGGAACGCTTGAACGTCTTGACCGTTGCCTCGCCGTCGATCATGGCCGCGACGATCTCCCCGTTCTCCGCGACCTGCTGCTGGCGCACGACGACCCAGTCCCCGTCGGCGATCGCCGCGTTGATCATGGAGTCACCGACCACCTTGAGCAGGAAGAGCGTGCCCTCACCGACGATCTGCCTGGGCAGCGGGAAGATGTCCTCGATGTGCTCCTCCGCGAGGATCGGACCACCGGCCGCGATCCGGCCGACGATCGGAACGTAGGCCGCTTCCTGGGAGGCGATGTCCATCGCGGGCTCGTCTTCCGCGCCCTGTTCCGGCCGGATCGCCGGATGGCCAGGAAGGCGCACCTCGACGGTGCGCGGCCGGCCGATGTCGCGGCGCAGATAGCCCTTGCGCTGCAGGGTTGAGAGCTGGTACGAGACGCTGGAGGTGCTGGTCAGCCCCACGGCCTCGCCGATCTCCCGCATCGAGGGCGGATAGCCGCGGCGCTGCACGGAATCGCGGATGACCTGGAGTACCTTGCGCTGCCGCCAGGTCAGCACATGGTCGGGGTCGGGCTTGTCGGGCACGTCCGCCACGACCGTCGGAACGCTGCCCTTCGGCTTTCGTCCGGGTCGGCCCTTGGGTCTCTCGCCGGCATCGGCCTGGACGGCGTGGATGCCACTGGCTGGCGAGGTCCCTAGCGTCCCGTCCTCGTTCGAACTGCTCATCATCCGGCCTCCGGCTCGGTGGGTTTGATAACGCCGACGCTAGTGGTTTCGGCTGTGGATCTCAAACATCTGTTCGACGACTGGCGAAAGTGTCGGACCCATGCGATATGACAGTACCGTACTTCCGTTCGATCGAACGATTTTTTGATAGAACAGAGGTACGATCGAACTGTCATTCGGGTCTAGGGAGGCCAGGGATGAGCGTCATGAGCGCGGCTGAGGCGGGCCAGACCGGCGACGCCGGCCCGGATCTTCCCGTTCCCCGGCGTCGGCTGCGGGTGGCCGCGCCAGCACCGGACCAGGATCGAGGGGACGGGCCCGAGAGTTTGTTCGGTCCGTCGTCCGAGGCGGAGTCGGGTCCGGATGCGAATCCCGGCGGGCCATGGGCGGCCGGCACCGAGGTTCGGACGTCGGAGGTTCGGACGTCGGAGGTTCGGTCGACGGAATTGCGGGTCAGGGAGGTCCGCGTGGTTCGCCGGGCCAGAACCGTGCAGCGTCGAGCCGGTGCGGGGCCGGGCCAGGCTCGGGCGGCGCAACTCCAGGCCAGCGAGGTGACGGCGCGCATCGGCACCGCGGCCCAGGTCCGGGCCGGGTATACCCGGGCGGCCAGCATCCCTGCGCAAAGGATCCGGCCCGGGATGCCGGTCGCGACGCGAACCCGGATGGCCGCCCAGAGCAGTACCGTGACCCGGACGCAGGTCGTGGCCCGGACGCGGACGACGCGGCGTTCGCAGCGGCCGGGCGCCATCCGGCTGACCCGGCGGGGGCGTCTGGTCGTGGCGGGTTTCGCGATGCTGCTGGTCATCGTGGCGGCTACCGTGCTCTGGATGACGGCGGCGGCCAGCGTGCAGGCGTCGAGCCAGGGCGGGACACCGGCGTCGCCCTATCAGGGCATGACCCAGGTCGTGGTCATGCCCGGCCAGACCCTGTGGTCGATCGCGGCGGCGGCCGAGCCTTCGGCCAACACCTGGACCGTGGTCCAGCAGATCACCGAGGTCAACGCCCTGAGCAGCACGGCGGTGCACGCGGGGCAGTCGCTCTGGGTGCCCAAGGGCTGATCGGGGCCGCGACACGCCGGCAACGGGGAGCGGATCCGCGCTGGAACGGCCGACCTGCGGCGGCGGCGGGGTGTCGCGGATCGGTACGGGGCGGTACATTTCGCCGTCGCATCGGAGAACACTTGCATCCGGCGGCCGCATGGACCACAATATCTAGTAGTTACATCACTGTAGTTTTCCACAGGTGGTGTTGGGGCGGTCCGGGGACGAGACACCTGAGGGGAGGTGGATCACGTGTACTGCCCGCATTGCAAGCATCCCGATAGCCGGGTCATCGACAGCCGAACCGCGGAGGAAGGCACGGTGATCCGCCGTCGGCGGTCGTGCCCGGCCTGCGGGCGCCGATTCACCACTCAGGAGACGGTCATCCTCATGGTGGCCAAGCGCAGCGGCGTGACCGAGCCGTTCAACCGGGACAAGATCGTCCGCGGGGTCCGGCGCGCCTGCCAGGGCCGGCCGGTCAGCGAGGATCAGCTCGCGATCCTGGCTCAGCGGGTCGAGGACGCGATCAGGTGCCGTGGCAGCGGCGAGGTCCCCTCCCATGAGGTGGGCCTGGCCATACTGGGGCCGCTCCGCGAGCTGGACGAGGTCGCCTATCTGCGATTCGCCTCGGTCTATCGCGGATTCGAGTCGCTGAGGGACTTCGAGGACGAGATCGCCGCGCTGCGGTCGGAACGCGATCGCGCGCACACGCCCGGCGAGCCGGCCGACGAGGCGAAGCGCCTTGACGGATCGCCGAGGACCAACGGGCAGGACCAGCGGCAGCCGGCCGGCGAGGCCGCGCCGCGATGAGCTTGAGACGCAGCCAGAGAACATCAGCCGAACCACGGGGCGTGGCCAGGCTCGCGACGGGACGAGACCGATCTCCGAAGGGGGACAACATGACCGAGACGACGGCTAGCGGGGCGGCGCAGGGTGGCCGGGGGGCACGCCGGGGACTCACCATCGACCGCATCAACACCCGCGACGGCGTTCATCCCTATGACGAAGTCACCTGGGAGCGCCGCGACGTCGTCATGACCAATTGGCGGGACGGATCGGTCAACTTCGAGCAGAAGGGCGTGGAGTTCCCCGACTTCTGGTCGGTGAATGCCGCCAACATCGTCACCACCAAGTACTTCCGCGGCGCGGTGGGGTCGCCCGAGCGGGAGTGGAGCCTGAAGCAGCTCGTCGACCGGGTCGTGGGGACCTATACGGCCGCCGGGACGGAGAACGGCTACTTTGCCACCGATACCGATGCCGAGATCTTTTCCCACGAGCTCACGTACGCGCTGATCCACCAGGTCTTCAGCTTCAATTCGCCGGTCTGGTTCAACGTGGGCACCTCGTCGCCGCAGCAGGTGTCGGCCTGCCAGCCCTACGACGCGCTGGTCAGCACCGCGGCGGGCCCGGTCCCGATCGGGAAGCTGGTGGAAGACAACGCGGTGGGCACCAAGGTGCACTACGCCGACGGCACGACCCGGATCGTCGCGGTCAAGGCCAACGGCGTCAAAGACGTGCTGCGCCTGCACACCTCAGAAGGCGACACGCTCGATGTCACCGCCGACCATCTGGTCTGGCGGGCCACCGACCTGGGCGTGGGCGAGTTCACGGTGGCCGGCTTCCTGCGCATCGGCGACCAGCTGCTGCACGTCACGCCCGATGTGGGCGGCACTGACCGGCAGCTGACCCAGGTCAGCAAGATCGAGCGGCTGGGCTCGATGGAGGTCTACGACATCCAGACCGAGAGCGGCGAGTACCTCTCCGGCACCTCGGCGAGCCTGCGGGTGCACAACTGCTTCATCCTGGCCGTCGACGACACCATGGACTCGATCCTGGAGTGGTACCGGGAAGAGGGGTTGATCTTCAAGGGCGGCTCCGGCTCGGGCGTCAACCTGTCCCGGATCCGGTCGAGCAAGGAGCTGCTGAGCTCGGGCGGCACCGCGAGCGGCCCGGTCTCGTTCATGCGCGGCGCCGACGCCTCGGCCGGGACGATCAAGTCGGGCGGCGCCACCCGCCGCGCGGCCAAGATGGTCGTGCTCGACGTCGATCACCCCGACATCCAGGAATTCATCGCGACCAAGGCGCGCGAGGAGGAGAAGATCCGGGTCCTGCGGGACGCGGGCTTCGACATGGACCTCGGCGGCAAGGACATCGTCAGCGTCCAGTACCAGAACGCCAACAACTCGGTGCGGGTCAGCGACGAGTTCATGCACGCGGTCGAGACGAGCGGATTGTTCGGCCTGGCCGCCCGGCGCACCGGCGAGGTCGTGCAGACCATTGATGCGAAGACGCTGTTCCGGGAGATGGCGCAGGCCGCCTGGGAATGCGCCGACCCGGGCATCCAGTACGACAGCACGATCAACGACTGGCACACCTGCCCGGAATCCGGACGGATCACGGCTAGTAACCCGTGCTCCGAATTTGTCCATTTGGATAATTCCTCGTGCAATTTGGCGAGCATGAATCTGCTCAAATTCCTCCGGGATGACGATACGTTCGATGTCGAGCGATTCGAGAAGATCACCGAGCTCGTCATCACCGCGATGGATATCTCGATCTGTTTCGCCGACTTCCCAACCGAGAAGATAACCGCCGTTACTAGGGCCTACCGGCAACTCGGCATCGGGTACGCCAACCTGGGCGCGCTGCTGATGGCGACCGGACACGCCTACGACTCCGAGGGCGGCCGGGCCATCGCCGCCGCCATCACCTCGCTGATGACCGGCGCGGCGTACCGCAAGTCCGCAGAACTGGCCGCTGTGGTTGGCCCCTACGATGGATACGCGCGCAACGCCACCCCGCACGAGCGCGTCATGGCCAAGCATGCCGCCGCCAGTGCTGAGATCAAGACCCTCGGCGGCATGGATGAGGTCGTTCTGACTGCCGCTAACAAGGCGTGGCAGGAATGTCTGAAACTCGGCGAGAAGAACGGGTATAGAAATTCGCAGGCGAGCCTACTGGCTCCGACCGGAACCATAGGCTTGATGCTTGACTGCGATACGACCGGAATTGAACCAGATCTGGCATTGGTGAAATTCAAGAAGCTGGTGGGCGGTGGCTCGATGCAAATCGTCAACCAGACGGTGCCGCGGGCACTTAAGAACCTCGGCTACCAGCCCGAGCAGGCCGAGGCCATCGTCGAGTACATCGCCGAGCACGGTCACGTCGTCGGAGCGCCTGGCCTGCGGCAGGAGCACTACGAGGTCTTCGACTGCGCGATGGGCGAGCGCGCCATCAGCCCGATGGGCCACGTCCGCATGATGGCCGCGGTCCAGCCCGCGCTCAGCGGTGCCATCTCGAAATGCGTGACGGGAGAGACCCTGGTCGCCTCGGCTGAGGGTCTGGTGAGGATCGGGAGTCTTCACCAGGGCGAGACAGAAGACACCTTCCGCGAGGAGCGCCTGGTGGTCTCGTCGCTGGACGGGGACCGGAAGACGGACGCGTTCTATTACGGCGGTACGCGGCCGGTGCGACGTGTCACGCTCCGGTCGGGGCATTCGATCACCGGGACACTTCCGCATCGGTTGCTTGTCGCCGGGCCTGGCGGTCTGGCTTGGAAGACTCTGGCAGAGATCGAGGCGGATGACGCGGTCGCCATTCAGTATGGCGCCGAGAAGTGGTCGACCACGCCGCAGAGCCTGCGTGACATCGCGGTTTCGGCGCCCTACGGCAACCAGAAGGATGTCGCACTGCCGACCGAGATGAGCACCGAGCTGGCGTTCCTTCTGGGCGCCTATGCGTCCGAAGGCCACACAACTCGCAGCAACTGGACGATCACCATCACGAACTCGGTGCCAGGGGTGCTGCAGCGCGTCCGGGCGGCATGGCAGTCTGTGTTTGGCCTTCAGGCACGCATTACGGCCGAGCCGGGAAAGTGCACAGGCGCGGTCGTCTCATCCAAGGCCGTGGTGGAGTTCATGTCCGCACTGGGCTGTGGCACTCGGTCCTCGGACAAGCGAATTCCCGATGCTGTGCTCCGTTCGCCGCGCGAGATGGTCATAGCCTTCCTGCAGGGTTTGGCGCTCGATGCCTACGTAACCGTGGGCAAGACCCCTAAGTGGGCTATCTGCCTGGACAGTTCCGCGCTGCTCGATGATCTCCAGTCGGTTATGACCAACCTCGGAGTTGTGCACAGCCGCGTCACCAAACTCAATAAGGCGTACGGCAAGGCGTACGACGAGGTCTACGCTGCCGGACTACAGGGCCAGCTCATGGCCAGCCTCGTCCGGTTCCTGGAGCCAGACAAGGCCGCCAGAGCGACTGACTACCTGCGCAGGGACTGCGGGCCGGGTACATCCGATGTAGTGCCGGGCATAACTGGACGCGAACTCTACGAGATGATCCCGCTGGGCAGGCACGGCGCTGATCACGTCCGAAGCTGGCGCAACGGGTTCACATTCCTGCGTGACCCCCGTACCCAGCAGGTTACGCGCCGAACGCTGGAGCGCGTCTCAACGCTCCCTGGCGTGGAGCTTCCGGCATGGCTTCGCCAGGTAGTCGATGGAAACCTGCACTTCTCGCCGGTCGAGTCCGTTGTCGACGCCGGGCAGGCCGAGGTGTTCGACCTGTCGGTGCCCGAGACGCATGCCTTCGTAGCCAACGGCATCGTCAACCACAACACCGTGAACATGCCCGAATCGGCGACAGTCGAGGATGTAGAGAAGATCTACTTCGAGGGCTGGAAGCTCGGCCTGAAGGCTCTGGCTATCTACCGCGACAACTGCAAGGTGGGCCAGCCGCTGTCGGTCTCCAAGCGGCAGCCGGCCGAGGCGTCGGCGGAGGCGGCCCGGCCGGCCACGCCGCACGAGGTCCGGCCAGTGCGCCGCCGGCTGCCCAAGCAGCGGTCGGCCATGGTGACCCGGTTCTCGGTGGCGGGCGCGGAAGGCTATATGACCGCCTCCAGCTACCCGGGCGACGGTATCGGGGAGGTCTTCCTCAAGCTCGGCAAGCAGGGCTCAACCTTGGCCGGGGTCATGGACGCCTTCTCGATCGCGATCTCGGTGGGCCTGCAGTACGGCATCCCGCTGGAGTCGTACGTGGCCAAGTTCACCAACATGCGGTTCGATCCGGCCGGTATCACCGACGACCCGGATATCCGGATGGCCAGCTCGGTGATGGACTACATCTTCCGTCGCCTGGCCCTCGACCACCTGTCCTACGACCAGCGTTCCGAGCTCGGCATCCTCTCGGTATCCGAGCGCACGGCGGCGCTGGCGGGCGAGGATCCGTCCTCGGCCGACGACGTGGACCCGGACGAGCTGGCCCAGTCGGTGCCGGTGGAGAAGGCACAGGCCCAGCCGGACACCCAGGAGTCTGCTCCGAGCACCGGCGGCGGATCGTCGTCCGCTCCGCACAGCTCGGTCGAGCTGATCGAGGCCCAGCAGGGACGCAGCGCCGATGCTCCGCTCTGCCTGAACTGCGGCACGAAGATGCGTCCCGCGGGCAGCTGCTACGTCTGCGAGGGCTGCGGCTCCACCAGCGGCTGCAGCTAGAAACGAGCGGTATTGCATCCGATGCAACAAGCGCTGCGTGGCTGGCAGTCGCCAGTCTGACAGGACGCCGAAGAGCATCAAGGACGTTGGGCGAGCGACCTTGCGTAACCACCGCGCCGCCCGAAGAAGCGGGGTGGGTGATTGACGCTGCCCTAGGCCTGCAACTCGGGCGGCTGATCGCCGCTGCGCAGCCCATGGAGTGAAAGCGGAGACAATGATCTTTACTGAACTTGATCCGACCACGCGTGAGTGGATGCTTCGGCGTTTCGAGGCCGAAGAGTCTGGTGGGATTCCGTACCGTTCGGGGGTGCTGAGTCCGCCCGGCCTGGCGCACTGGCCAGACGTCATGCGTCAGGCAATCACCGATCGGGACGGGAGCGAAGTCACTCTGGCGGCCGCCTTGGACCGCGCGGACTACTGGCAGGCGATCGAGACATACGTTCGCAACGGCGTGCCTCATCAGCGGAGGGTGAACCCCGCCCAAGCGTCGGAGCGCCTGGCCATCACCGAGTTCAACACCTGGTACGTGGCTGGACTGGCGGCGCGCCTCCAAGGGGAGGGCGTGGCCCACTGCCGCATCTACCGAGCGGGAATCCCGAAATGGCAGCCAGCCGGGTGCTCGGTCCATGAAGGTCGGACCTATGCTGTGGCCGAGATCATCGCGGGTCACCGGATCGGGTACTGGCCGCCGCCAGGCGTGCCGGATCGGCTCTCCATCCCGGCCGGACCGGGCTGCCATCACACGATCGAACGTGTCTCACCGGAAGTTATCGCTCGTTCACCGGATGCAGGTGGGGACGGGCTTGCCATGCAGCCGAGTTGATCCACGGGAGGCCGTGTCCCGCTGTCGCTTGACGAAAAGCATCAATGTTGTGTTAGATGCAACGTCGTGAGCGATCTTCGTGCGGCTGGTGTTCCTGGTGCGGCCCATCTGATGCTGGCGGGCGGGGTCGTTCACCTTGATCCGTCGTCGGCGGTGTTCGAGGCGATGCTGGGGGGATGGGCCACGCAGCAGCGGGCGCGGTTCCTGAAGGACAACACGATCGGGCCGAGGCTGGAACTGGTGCGGCGGTTCGCGGCGTTCACGAACCAGTACCCGTGGCAGTGGGAGCCGGCGGAGGCTGAGGCGTTCATCACCAGCTCGCCGGTCGCGGTGTCCACCGCGAGGAACTACCAGAACACGCTGCGGCTGTTCTGCGACTACGCAGCCGACGCTCGTTACGGGTGGGCGGCCAGGTGCCTGGAGCAGTTCGGGTCGGTGCCGCGGCAGATCCTGGATGAGTGGAACACGGTCGCGCACGTGACCGAGTTCGAGGGGCAGCCACACCGGCGCTCGCTGACCTATGACGAGGTGCAGGCCCTGTTCGACGCGGCTGACGGGCGGGTGGAGCAGATCCGGTCCCGCGGCCGGAAGGGCGCGCTGGCGGCGCAGCGGGACGCGGCGCTGCTGAAGACGGTCTATGCGTTCGGGCTGCGGCGCCGCGAGGCGTGGGGCCTGGACCTTGCTGATCTTCGCCGGAACCCGCAGGTGCCGCAGTTCGCGGGTTACGGGGCGGTGTTCGTGCGGTGGGGCAAGTCATCGAACGGCAGCCCGCCGAAGCGGCGCACCGTCCTGACGGTGCCGGAGATGGACTGGGCGGTGCCTGTATTGCAGCAGTGGGTTGAGGAGGTCCGACCGCTGTTCTCTCCGGGGAGCCTTCCGGCGCTGTGGGTGACCGAGCGGTGTGGTCGGCTGTCCCGGCGGGCGATCAACGAGGCGTTCGTGGAGGCGCGCGACGCGGCCGGGCTGGATCCAGTGCTGGACCTGCACTGCCTGCGGCATTCCTATATCACGCACCTGATCGAGTTCGGCTACCCGGAGCGCTTCGCGCAAGACCAGGCCGGCCACTCCTATGCGAGCACGACCGCGATCTATACCGGCGTGTCGGACGAGTTCCGGAACCGCCTGCTGGCCCGGACGCTGCGCGAGCGTTACGCAGGCCCGCTGGGGGAGCAGCCGTGACGAAGAAGATGGGCATCCGGTGGCAGCTGCGGCTGCGGATGGCCGAGAAAGGCATGTTCCAGACCTCAGATCTGGTGCCGCTGCTGGCCGAGCGAGGCATTCACCTGTCTCGGGAGCAGGTCTACCGGCTGGTGACCCAGGTTCCGCAGCGCCTGTCGACCGACACGCTGGCGGCGTTGTGCGACATCCTGGACTGCCAGCCGAACGACCTGATCGAGATCGAGGTCGCCAGCAAGCAGGTCCGCAAGACGGCCGGCGAGTCCGGCCGGGCGGCGCCGCCGGTGCGGCGCAGCACGATCCGCCGCCCGGACCTGTCATGACGACAGCCGATCCCGGTGGGCCGGTGGCCCGCGTCGTCTCCTGCCTGGTCGGCTCAGTGGCGGGGCTGGATACCGCGACCGCCCAGTCCGCCCTGGCTGCCGCCAGGGCGGCCCGCGGGCGGGCGCTGCGCGAGGTGGATGCGCTCCTGAACGAGCATCCCGCCGCCCTGGTCACCACCCCGGCGGCCTATCCGCTGGCGCTG
>Ga0335074_10014616_pt1 | contig 11006 bp, 5 predicted proteins | sample Lox_Sample_23_FD_206715 | JGI IMG/M metagenome (GOLD analysis project Ga0335074, IMG submission 206715) | Soil microbial communities from Loxahatchee National Wildlife Refuge, Florida, United States - Lox_Sample_2.3 | ecosystem: Environmental > Terrestrial > Soil > Wetlands | place: USA: Florida... | reverse complement strand
GCAGAACGCCGGCGCCGTGCTCCTCTCCAGTAACGGCGCCATCAATCTCTACACGCCGGTGCGACTCGGCGCCGGCAGTCCGACGGGCACACCGACCCTGAGCTCGCTCACGTTGCTCGGGAGTGCACTCGTCAATCAGGGCGGCGCCGACGGCTCGGTCTTCGGCGCTCAAAGCCTAACGCTCGGGGGTGCTCTCGATGGAGCGCAAAGTCCCGGCACGACGACTGCGAATAGCGGTGCATTGAGCTTCGTCGCCGGGCAACTCAATCTCGGTCCCGGCAACCTCTCGATCTTGGGTTTTCAGGATACGTCCATGGCGGCCTCGAGCGCAGTGGTCGGACAGGGGACGGGTGGCCTCAGCACTGCAGGCTCGAGCCTGTCGTTGAGTGCACCGCAGCTGACCGCGGTGGCGGGTGCACAGACGACGATCAGCGCGCCCACGGGCACGGTGTCCATCAGTACGCCGGGGGGAAAGAGCGCGAGCACCGCCATCGCGAACGACCTGGGCGGAGAGCTCGATATCGACGCCAGCTCGATGCAGGTGACGGGTTCCCTGGTCGTGCCCGCGGGCATCATCAACCTGAGCGCTTCACAGGATATCGTGCTAGGCGGCTCCGCGGTCATCGACGCGGGCGGCCGCGTGCTGAATATCGCCGGCCAGTCGGTGGGCGCCGAGGGTGGCAACGTCACATTGAACGCCGGCGGCAACCTGACGCTCGCACCGGGTTCCTCGATCAATGTCTCCGGAGCGGGCGATGCACCCGCGGGCAATCTGGTGCTCGTCGCCGCCGGAGCGGCCGATTTGTCAGCGAAGCTATCGGGCAGTGCCTCCTCGGGCGCTCAGGGCGGAAGCTTCAGCCTCGATGCGGGATCCCTGACGCAAGGCCTGACACCGCTCGCGAACGCGCTCGAAGCGGGAGGCTTCACGGCCGCCGATTCCATTCACGTGCAATCCGGAGACCTGAGCCTCGCCTCCGGCGCTCAACTCGCGGCCAACCAGATCACGCTGGTGGCAGATACGGGTGCCGTCGATATCGCGGGCAGTCTCACCGCGGGCTATACGAGTCTGCGCGGCAACATCCAGCTCTTCGGCGGTACCGGGGTGAGCCTCGAGCCCACGGCGCAAGTGACCGCGAACACCGTCGGTGGCCCCGGAATCGGCGGAGAGATCGAGCTCGGCACGGTGAGCGGAGGATCGGTGGTACTGGGTGCCGGCAGTGTGCTGAGCGCCACGGGCACGACGGCCGATGGCACCCTGCTGGTGCGTGCGCCCCTCCTCGCGAGCGACGTGGCGTTCACCAACAATGGTGCGACCCTCGGCGGCTTTGCACAGATTGCGGTCGAGCCCATCATTACTCTGCCCGTGGGATCGACCTTTGGCGCGTCGGATCTGGCGACCGTCGAGACACAGGCGGACACCACCGTCGCCAGTGTGGCGCCTGCCATTCAAGCGCGCCTCAATCCCAACGGCGCGCTGCCGCTCGTCGTGCGGGCGGCCGTGGATCTGACCCAAAGCGGGTCGCTGACGATCGATGAATCCTTGGACCTGAGCGGCAATACTCAATCGAGCGGGGCGCCCATCGATCTGACGTTTCGCGTCGGCGGCTCGATCAGCGTGGGCACGGCCTCGCAACCGGTGACGATCTCAGATGGATTCACAGAACCGGGCGAGACCCTGCAGCTGACCTCGAGCCCCTCCTCGTCCTTCCGCTTCGTGGCCGGCGCGAACGCGAGCAGCCCGGACCCGCTCGCCATGACGCGCGGCAGCAGCGCCGATTTGAGCCTGCAGCCGGGCTCCATCATCCGCACGGGCACGGGAGAGATCGACCTGGTCGCCTCCGGCGACATCGTCTTCACCTCTCCGGGAAGCTCGGGTGCGGCCAGCGCGGCGGTCTACACGGCGGGTATCAACCCCATCGGCCCCGCAGGAAGCCCCATTGCCGGCATCGCCGTGCCAGGCAGCAGCTACGTTTTCAATTTCCCCACCCAAGGCGGCGCCATACGACTGAGCGCGGGCGGGGACATCCTGGGCGCTCCGGTGCAGCAAAGCGTCCAAGGCTGGCAGCTGCGCGAGGGTAACGGTACCCCCAGACGCCCCACGCAATGGGGCGTGGATCTCGATGAGTTCGGCTGGAACGTGGGCTCTCTCGGCGGTGGTGACGTCATCGTGAGCGCCGGTGGCTCGATCAGCGAGCTGTCCGCGGCCGCAGCCGACAGCTACTACGATACTGCCACGACCACCGCGCCCATCTATACGCCGAGCGGCGGACTGGCGGTCAGCGCCGGCGGCGATATCGGCACCAGCCAGTTCTACGTGGCGGACGGCTCCAGCCTGCTGCGCGCCGGCGGCGCGTTCAGCGCGATCCTGCCCGTCACCGGTAGCTCCACCGACGTGGGCTCGCTGCTGGCGCTCGGGAATGCGCAGGTCTCCATCGAGGCGCGCACCGGTATCACGTTCGACGTGGTCATGAACCCCACCGCCAACGCCGAGGTGTTGCTCGATTCGACCAACAAGCTGGCGAGCTCGTTCTACACGTATGGTGCGGATTCCAGCGTGTCGTTCCAGACCTCCGCTGGCGAGCTGTCCCTGGTCAACAATCCCACCCACGCGACCGCGCTGATGGGCTCGACGGCCAGCTCGACGATTACCGATCTAGGTCAGGTGTACCCGAGCACGCTCGTTGCGCGCTCGCTGACCCAGGACGTCTCCCTCGGCGGTGCCTACCTCTACCCCTCGAACGACGGCCAGCTCGAGGTCATCGCGGGACAGGACGTGATCGGTCTCAACACGGTACTCATGTCGGACGCTGCGGATGCGGATGTGGCCACCCCGACGAATCCGGTGGCGTCATTTTCCGGGGCCATGAACGGGGTCGGCATATCGTTCTCGAGTGGCCGGCACGTGAATGATCCCACGCCCGCCCTGATCGTCGCGGGCCAAGACATCGACGGCCTGTTCCTCAGCATCCCGAAGGCCACGGACGTGATCGCGGGTCGCGATATCAACAACCTGATCTTCTACGGGCAGAATCTGAACGGCAGCGATCTGACACTGATATCCGCAGGCCGTGACATCGATGCGGGTGCCTCTTCCACCATCGAGGTGGGTGGTCCGGGTGCGCTCGATGTGCTCGCCGGACGCAACATCGATCTGGGTTTCTCGGCCGGTATCACCACCATCGGCAATACGCTGAATCCCAATCTGGTCGCGACCGGCGCCGACCTGACCGTCGCGGCCGGGTTGAACCCCGGCGCGGACTATTCCGGCTTCATCAGCAAGATCATCGCGCCCGATCCGACGAATCAAGCTCTGCTGATCAGCTACGTCGAGGATCTGACCGGGCAGACCGGTCTCACGTACCAGACCGCGAGCAGCGAGTTCGCCGACCTGGGTGCCGATCAGCAGCGCCCCTTGATCGATGAGGTGTTCTTCGACGAATTGTCGCTCTCCGGATTGCAGGCCAACGCCAATCCGCAGGCCGGGTTCTCGCTTGGCTACGCGGCGATCGACGCATTGTTTCCGAACAGCCGCAGCACCTCGCCGACCGATCCCTCACCCTACGAGGGCGATCTGTCACTGACGTTCAGCCGCATCTACACCACCAACGGCGGCGGCATCTCGATCCTGGTGCCTGGCGGGGAGCTCGATGTCGGCCTCGCAAACCCGCCGGCCTCCGTTGCGGCCAAACTGGCCTCCGACCTCGGCATCGTGGCGCAGGGTGCCGGAGATGTGAACATCTATACCCTGGGCGACGTCGATGTGAACTCCTCGCGCATTTTCACCCTCGGCGGAGGCAACATCCTCATCTGGTCGGACGAAGGCAGCATCGACGCCGGACGTGGCTCCAAGTCCTCGGTTTCTGCACCGCCGCCGCAGGTGCTGGTCGACGCGTCGGGCAACGTGACATTGAGCTTCTCCGGGGCCGTCGCCGGCAGCGGTATTCGCACCATTCAGATCGATCCCACGGTGCCTGCGGGCAACGTCAATCTCATCGCACCGGAGGGTACCGTCAACGCGGGCGATGCCGGCATCGGAGCGGCGGGCGACATCAACATTGCGGCGCAGCGCGTTCTCGGCGTCAATAACATCAACTTCGGAGGAACGGCCACCGGCGTGCCGCCCGCCGTCAGCAACCTCGCCGTCTCGCTGTCGGGGGCGACCAGCACGGCGAGCAGTGCCACCAACTCGACCACCTCCGCAGTCGCCGGCACCAGCAATAGCGCCGAAGCCACGACCCCCTTGGCGCAGAGCGCGCTGTCGTGGCTGGATGTGTTCGTGACCGGCCTCGGCGAGGAAAACTGCAAGGCTGACGATATCGAGTGTCTCAAACGACAGAAGCACTGAGCGCTCCATCCGACCAGCCACGAGGGAAGGGCGGCCCAATGGGCTCCGTGCGGCTCAGCTGCCGCCGGTGTGGATGCTGCGGACGACGCTCTCGAGGTCTCGTGTGTAGGCCGCAGTGTCGAAGAGCGAGGCGCTGCGTCGTGCCGTGTCGAGCTGCCTGCGCAGGCGTGCCAGAGTGCCGGGTGATCGGGCGAGCTCGATGGCTCGGCTTCGGTACTCGGCGATGCTCTCGCAGATCAGCTCGGGAAGACCTGCCGCACGGAGCAGGCTGGCACCGACTCGCCCGGCGAAGGTTCCTCCCCGACAGCTGAGCACCGGAACTCCGGCCCAGAGCGCCTCGGCGGCGCTCGAGTGCGCGTTGTAAGGCAAGGTGTCCAAAAAGAGGTCTGCGCAGCGCAGCCGCGCAATGTGCTCGTGCGCATCCTGCACGTAAGGTGCGGCTATCAGCCGTGAGGGCGCGATACCCGCAGCGCCTGCTGCACTCAGCAGATTGCGCATGGCTGCATCGCCCATGCTGCGCAGCCACAGCACGCTGTGGGGTATCTCGTGCAGCAAGCCCATCCAAAGGCCGAACAGTTGGCGGGTGATCTTGTAGGCGTTGTTGAACGCACAGAAGACGAAGCCATGCGGGGGCAGCCCCGCATCGAGACGACTGCTGTCGTGCGGATCGGGCCGGCTATCGTCGAAGGGGAGATAACAATGGGGCATCCGCAGGACGCGCTCGCTGTACAGAGACTCATCCCCTGATGGAATGACGATCTCATCTGCGAGGATGAAATCCATGAACGAATGGCCCGTCGATCCGGGGAATCCCAGGTAGTTGATCTGTACGGCTGCAGGGCGATGAGCAAAGACCCCGGGGCGTGCGCCGAGGGTATGTCCGGCCAGATCGAACGCCACGTCGGTTCCCAGCTCGCGCAGCCGCGTCGCGATCTGCTCATCGTCGAGCGCCGACGCGTCGATGAACTCATCGAAGGATGCTCGCAAGCGGGCGCCGATGTCGCTCGCATCGGGAGGAGACAGCGAGATCCCGATGGGGGTGACGATATCGCGATCGTGATGCGCGATGACCCCGGCGAGGCAACGCGCGACCGGGTGTTCGCGAAAATCCGGCGACACGTAAGCCACGCGCACGCGATGGCCGGCCCGACGGACCGCAGGCCTCGCCAGCGGCAATTCGCGAGCGTGGCTGCCACGCCGCTGCAGCGACTGGGCCAGCTCGGCGCTCGAAAGATCCATCGCCAGCAGCAGGAAGGGATGCAGCGCATCGAGTCCCTGCGCATTCGCCCTCAGAAGTGCCGTCGTGCGCTCGACACGGGTCCAGTCGCAAATGCGATAGGCGCAGCTTGCGGCGGCGGCAACGACGGCCGGATCTTCGGGCCGCAGCGCGAGTGCGCGCTCGATGCTCTCGATCGCGAGTTCGTGGCGGCCGAGAGATTCAAGCGCCTGTCCACGCTGCAGGAGTGCATCCGCATCGCCGGGCCGCGCGGCAATCGCCCGATCATAGCTGTCGACGGCCGCTTGGGCCTGCCCCAGGCGAAAGAGCAGCCGCCCCGTCGCCGCATGAACCGCCGCGCTCACTGCGCGCGAGTGATCGAATCGCCGCAGAACGGCCAGGGCAGAATCGCACCGCCCGAGCGCTTCGAGTGTCGCCGCGGCGCCAAGTGCGAGACCGGCATCGCCCGCGCTGAGCTCGACGGCTCGCAGCATCGACCGCTCGGCCTGCGGGAAATCGCCGCGAGCCGCAGCGAGCCTGCCGAGGCCCAGGTGCGCCTCCGCTACGTCTTCCGTGATCGAGAGTGCGCGGTGAAATTGCGCTGCCGCTGCCTCGGGAGCGTCCATATTGCGTAGCGCCTCTCCGAGATTGGTCGCTGCCGCGACCAGCCCGTTATCGAGCGCGAGCGCTTTCTCGAGCGCGTGCCTCGCGCCCGGGAAATCCCCGGCGGCCAGCAACGCGCTGCCGAGCTTGGCTTGCACGCCGGCATCGGACGGGGAGAGCTCGGCCGCTCTTCGCCAGGCAGAGAGCGCCTCCGTGGCTCGTCCGTGCCTCGCCAGGATGTCGGCGAGGTTGTGCCACCCGAGCGCCGACTGCGGCCTTTGAGCGACGGCCTGCCGAAAGCTCTCGAGGGCCTGCTCCGTGTCGCCGAGTCGATCGTAGGCGACGCCCAGATTGTTGAGCGCATCTGCCCAGCCCGGTCTGCGCGCGAGGGCTGCGCGAAACGCCGTTACTGCATCGGCCGCAGTGCCGCGCGCCAATCCGCACAGACCCAGGGCCAGATGAAGTTCCGCAGGGCTTGCATCGACGCTGTGAGCACGCATCAGCAGCGGATGGGCTTCGCGATGGCGTCCACACAAGGCATGGGCGACGCCGAGATCGAGAAGCGCACGATAGAAGTCCGGTTGGAGCGCAAGCGCCCGGGCGAATTCGACTGCGGCATTCTGCCAATCTCCCAGGGCAGCGTAGCAGCGACCGCTCAAGTGCCGGGCCTCGACGTCGGATGGGTCGGCAAGCAGCAGCAGGCCGGAGACGCGCCGCGCCTCCGATGGGTCACCGCTCGCGAGCGCAGCCTGCGCCCGTTGCAGCCGCTTGCGGCGTTCAACCATGCAGGCGAGAACTGTGCGATGCCCTAGAATGTCGCCCGACTACCGCCGCCGCATCCACGGCGCGACCTGTTGCAGCAGCATGGCCCCATCGACCCGCAATATCGTGTGGATCGCCTCGTATCCCAAGAGTGGCAACACTTGGGTTCGCTTCCTGGCATGCAATCTTCTCTTCGGGCCTCAGGAGTCGGCCACGACCGTCAGCCTGCTCGCTCCGGACATCCACGAAGCTGGCCCTGCGCTGATCACGGGTTCGCATGCAGGGCTCGTCAAGACGCATTTTGCCTATTCCTCGAGCCTGCCGCTGCTGAATCGCAGCGCTGCCGCCATCTACGTCGTTCGCCATCCGGCGGACGTGCTGGTCTCCAACTTCTACTATGCGCAGCGACGGCTGGCGCGCCAGGCTCACTCTGGCGCGGCCTTCGACGAGTATTTCGACGAGTTCGTCGCCAATCGAGGGGATCCGCAGTGGCAGCGCCTGGGAATGGGAAGTTGGGAGGAGAACGTACGCAGCTGGCTGGGAGGTCATACGGCGTTTCCGGTCGTCGTCGTCCGCTACGAAGATCTTTCTGCCAACGCTTACCAGGTCGCCGTGAAGCTCGCGCAGTTCCTGAAGCCGACGAGCACGGAACAGGAGGTTCGACAGGCGATCGAGGATTCGTCATTCAGCCGCATGCGCGAGATCGAGGAAGGAGACATTCGCGCCCAGCGCGTGGGCATCTTCTATAAGCCGTATCTGCAGCCGTCCATCGAGGCCGGAAACCGCTTCATGCGGGAGGGCGCCGTCGGCTCGGGTGCGCGGCACTTCACCGCAGCGCAGCGCACGCGCCTCATTGCCGCATTCGGACCGTTGCTCGTCGAGCTCCGGTACGACACCTGAAAGGCTCGCCATCAGGGCACGGCCCCCGCTTCCAGGTCCTGCTCGTCCAAGCGAAATCTGACCGTTTGCACGGTGCCCCCACGAAGGATGGTCATCGAGACCGTGTCGCCGAGATTCTGCAACTGCTTCTCCACCGCTGCATCACTGTCCAGTGATACACCGTTCAGGCTGGTGGCCACGTCACCGGGACGCAGACCCAGCCGTTGCGCGATGGCTTTCGGCGGGGCGAGTCGATAGCCTCTGACCTGAGTTCCCCACGTCAACGGCCGTGCCCGCAACCCGGCCAGCCAGAAGTGATGCCGAGGATCCTCACTCGGCACCACCGCGTCGTCCTCGGGATCCGTCCGCGCGACGAACAGCGGTTCGCGCCGTCTCGCCGCCCCTCGATACCGGTGCGGGAGCGCGACTTCGATTTGCGCTCCCGAGCGTTCGAGGATCACTCGATCCGGGAATACCAGCAAGAGCTGCCAGCCACCAGGCAGGCTCGCTCCGGCGCTCACCAATTGCGCAACGCCATCGGCCGGGCCCACGATCGCATAACCCTGGTGTGGATCGTGTTCCCGGCTGACGGTCCCTGTCAGCTTGAAGGTGGTCGGCGTTTCGGCCGATGCGCCGACGTGCGGCCCTTCGGCGACCGGGGCTACGCCGAACAAGTGCGATCGAGCCACGAGAGAGATGTTGCCCGGGCCAGCAGACGCAATCGAGCGAGCCGGCGCGGTTGGAAGAACTAAGCCTCGATGAATCGCTGCCAGATGCAGCGCGATGGAGGCAGCCTCGCCGGCCACCGCGACGAGCAGCACTGCGGATAGCGTCTTCGGCACCCACAACGTCCAGCGAGTCTTGGCGAGGAGCCTGCTCCACTGGAAGATCGAGGACTTTGCGGGCATTCACACACCTCGCATGACTCGCCCCGGCCCACGATCAAACTATCTCGTCTTGAGAGCGATGTCCTCGCAGAGCTGGTAACACCAGAGCGCATCTCCCGCGATGTGGACGGCCCACGGAGTACGCGGCTCCTGCTGAGTCTTCGCGCTGAGCGGCCGCGATCCTGCCGGACACGCCCTGTGTTGCTTCATGTACTCGACCGACCTGTCTGCGCAGGTCTTCGCGCCCGCCTGCAGCTTCTCCTCGTCGGTGCCCGTCTGCGGCACCGACTCGCCCATCTGACAGTACCGGGATAGCGGCGCGAAGGCGATATAAAAATCGTCCTGGGCGCGCGGCTGCACACCGTAATCGGAATGTCGTCCGAGATCCGGATGAATGGGCCCACGAGCGGGATAGGGCTGGGCGACTTCCGGCGGCCACGCAGGACGCTCGCACGCAAACTTGTAAATGTGCGGCTGCATCGCCTGAGAGGCTTTCTCGTCGCCGTAGCAAACGATAATCGAGCAGAACAGAACTGCGGCGGCAACCCGCTTCATCGAAAAATGACTCATGTGAGCACCCGGCGTGAGTTTTTCTTGCTGCAACCGCATGCGCGGGATGAGCCCGCTTCAGCCCGACTTGCGGCTGTGAATCCGCTGCAATTCGTCACTGATGACGGATTCGAATCTGTCGAGGGGCAGGCTGCCCCGCAGCGGCCGCCCGTTGATCAAGAACGACGGCGTGCTCGACAGGTTCAGCTGGTTGGCGGTATTCACGTCGGTCTGCACGGCCGCCTTGGTCGCAGGATCGGAGAGGCATGCGGCAAAGCCATTCGGATCGAGTCCGAGACGCTTGGCGGTCTCCTTCAACGCCGGCTCGGTCAAGGCGCTCTGGTCATCGTACATGGCATCGTGCATCGGCCAGAACTTTCCCTGGCGGTCGGCGCACACGCCTGCCTCGGCGGCCGTCATGGCATTCGGATGCACGTCGCCGAGTGGCAGGTTGCGAAAGACTACGCGCACCTCATCCGGGTAGCGCGCCATGACGGCATGCAGCGTCGACTCCGCCTCGCGGCAGTAGATACATTGGAAGTCGCCGAACTCCACGATCGTCACGGCGGCCTGGGCGTTGCCGCGGGTGGGTCCGGTCGCATCAACCGACACGCGAAAGGGAGCCAAGGCGACCGTGATGTGGTGGCGCACCCTGAGCTCGTCGTAAAAGCGTCGTGTCGCTTCGCTGTTGTGCTTGTCGGCCAGGTATTTGACGATGTCCGGCCTCAGCTCCTCGAAGCTTTGCTGCGTGCGCAGCTTGCGCGACTCGTAAAAGGCTTTCGCCTCCGCATCCGTGACCACGGGGACGCGGATGTCCGAGAGCACCTCGACCTCGCTGGTCCCGCGAGCTTGTGCCTCGAGTTGCAGCGCCTTCTCATCGAGCAGCTTCTGGGTCTGTTCTTCGACCAGGTTGTAGCGTTCTTCGTCCTGCCGCAGCTGCATGCGTCGCAGCGAGCGGTCGTGATCGGCTTGCAGCTTGGCGAAGGCGTCCTTGTTCTGGCCGATGACGCTCGCGACCGTCAGGCGCTCGCTGCCGATCTGGGCGACCACCAGGTCGTCCGGAGTTTGTGAGGCTGGGGTCGCGGGTCGCGCCGAATCGGCGGCTGTCGCATACGCGGCGCCGAGTACCGCTGTCAACTGAACCGCAACGACCGCCGCCGATCTCCAAAGCATCCTCAGGTCCCCTCCGGAGCGAGGAAACGCACCTTACTCGTCGATTCCTACAGTTCCGTTACCGCCGATGGTTGTCACGGATCCGTCATTCAAAGGGCTCAAGGTAGCCTGCAAGATAAACGGCTGCTCGCCTCTCGATGCGTGAGGCCGTGTACTCGCAGCGCGACCCCGGCGCCTCAGCGCGCAGAGGGATCGACGGCTGCGTTTTGGCGTCGGGAGAACAATTCGAATGTCGTTGCGAACCTGGGGGGTCTACGGCGTAGCCGGACTCCTGCTGCTCACTGCGCAGGCGCGCGCCGCCGATGACAGCCCCGCCGAGCGGCAGTCCATGGAGGAGCTGCGCAACACGGTCGTCAACTTGCTGCAGGCGCTCGTGGACAAGGGATTGCTGACGCGCGAGCAGGCCGAGCAGCTGGTGAAGCAGGCGCAGGACAAGGCAGCGAAGGACGCCGCCGCGCTCGCAGCCAAGAACGCGGCGCAGGCGAAGGAAGAGCAGAACGCCGTCCGCGTGCCCTACGTTCCGCAGATCGTCAAGGATGAGATCCGCAAGCAAGTGGCTCAGGAGGTAAAGCCCGCGGTCGTGCAGGATGTC
>Ga0335074_10014615_pt1 | contig 11006 bp, 11 predicted proteins | sample Lox_Sample_23_FD_206715 | JGI IMG/M metagenome (GOLD analysis project Ga0335074, IMG submission 206715) | Soil microbial communities from Loxahatchee National Wildlife Refuge, Florida, United States - Lox_Sample_2.3 | ecosystem: Environmental > Terrestrial > Soil > Wetlands | place: USA... | reverse complement strand
ACGGTGCCTGCCGCCGGCGTGGCGGTTGAGCTGACTACGCTGGAACTGCATCCCGCCAGCAACGCCGTCATCGCGGCGGCAACGAAAAGCCACGGAAAAGTCCTGCGCATCATGAGTCTTCCTCTTTCTTGAGAGACCATGGCAACCCGCGCCCCGATCTCTCCTGGGCGTTCACTAACAGCATCCTGTGCCGGGCTGGACGCGCCAGCACCGGAACCGGTACACGTGTACCAGCCTGATTTCTGATCCGCAATTATAGACGGGAATTGGTGAAACAGATTACAGGCTAAGCGTCGTTCTAATCCGCGGTAACTAGCAATGACCTGGTAGCTTGTGATCTATCACACAAGTTTGCGCCACGCGGCAAGGAATGCACTCGGCCCGATGATCACGCACACGAAGGTAGCCCGCAAAAACCAAGCGAGCCAACCTCATATCTCCGCATCGAGCAGGGTTCGCCCGATGAGTTGCAGGCATCCGGTTCCAACTAATCCTCCATCATGGTCAGGCGCGTCCGAGCCCTGGCGCGCAGCCATTGCCGCGCCCAGGCGGCAAGCAGAAATGCGAGAAAAACGACAATCAGCGCTGCCAGCCATGGCGCCTGGGTGAGCCATAGCGTCAGCCACACCCGCCAGAACGAGGCTCTGACAAGATAGACCTGTGCACCGGCGCGAAAAGATTGAAACAAACTGCCGAAAAAAACAGCCGCGGAGTGAAAAGATGCGACAGGGTTGCCTGGCATGGCCGCAGGATGTGCAGATCCGGCCCCTTGTGGCTGCGCCAGGGCCTTCGCGGCTCCCATCCCAATAGCCAGCGTCAAAAACAGAATCGATGCAGAGCGCGCGATCGATAGGGATGTGGATTCACCATCTTCCCTGTCCCTGTTCGTGACAATACTCAGAAATGTCGCCGCCAGACCGCGCAGCGAAACCAGCAGGATATAACCGAAGCTCCGCAAAATGTGGTCGGGCTCGCGAGCTTCGCCTCCGCCCAGCCACGAGTTCGCGCGCGAATACAATGCAATGGCCAGAACTTCCTGTTCGGCGATCGATAACTCCTCAAAGCGGACGCGCAACAACGAATCTTCGCAGGAAACCACGACCGCGTGGAGATCCGTGTTTAGCGCGCTTAGAGGAAGGGCAACACGCACCTGCGAGGGCAACTCTTCGTTAAACGCTTCGCTAAGCCGGATGCCGGCGCCGCCGTTCGACATGTCGACGCTCTCGCCCGTGATGGATTTGCCGTCGGGCAGCTTCACCACGAGCGGGGTCATCACCTTGATGCGCACGGTGGCGCGCCGCTGCTGCAACTCGCGAGCCACCGCCGTGCAGACTCCCAGGATCATCACGTTGAAGAGGCACCACGCGACATTCATCAGCACGGCGCCGCGCCGGCTCGTATCCCAGATCAAATAGCGCGGAATGGCGACGATCAGTCCCGCGACGTTGAGGAGAAGCATCACCAGAAAGGGCTGTGCGATGCGCGCGTCGAAGAACGTGCGCTTGACGATTCCGCCCTTCCCCGTCACATTAAACTTTCCCAGCCTCGGGTTAATCAGCGCCATCATCGTGGGCAGCAAGATGTACGGCGACAACACGGTTTCGTAGATCTCATTCCAAAACGAGTGCCGGTGTTCGCCCTGGATGCGCGAGTTAGCCAGGTTTGAAAAGGCCAGGTGAGGCAAAGCATAGGCCAGGATTGCCGCCCAGTAGCCGGGAATGTTGGTGTGGTTAAAGAGGAGGAAGATCAGCGGCGCAGTGAGAAAAACAAGTCTGGGCACGGCATAGAGAAAATGCCCCATGGCATTGAAGTAGCAAAGCCGCTGCGGAAATTTGAGCCCGCGCACGAAGAGCGGGTTCTCCAACCGCATCACCTGAATCATCCCGCGCGCCCATCGAATGCGTTGCTGGATGTGGGCCGAAAGTCGCTCGGTCGCCAAACCCGCCGCCTGCGGAATGTTGATGTACGCCGTGTTCCAGCCGTGCATCTGCAGGCGCAGTGACGTGTGCGCATCTTCGGTCACCGTTTCCGTGGCGATGCCTCCAATATCGTCCAGCGCCTTGCGGCGCAAGACGGCGCAGGAACCGCAGAAGAACGCAGAATTCCAGAGATCGTTGCCGTCCTGCACAACGCCGTAAAACAGCTCGTCCTGGTTGGGAACGGCATGGAACTGGCGCAGGTTCCGCTCAAAGGGATCGGGCGAATAGAAATGGTGGGGAGTTTGCAGCACCGCCAGCTTTGGATCGCGCAGAAACCAGCCTACGGTCATCTGCAGAAAGCTGCGCGTGGGAATGTGGTCCGCATCGAACACCGCAATCAGCGGCGACGAAATCGATTCAAGAGCGGCGTTGATATTGCCCGCCTTGGCGTGCTGATTGTCTGGTCGCGTCTTGTAGCCGATGCCAGCCTCCGCGGCGAATTCCTGGAACTCTTTGCGCCGGCCATCGTCGAGAAGATAAACATGCAGCTTTTCGGCCGGCCAATCGATATTCAATGCGCCCAGTGCGGTGTATCGCACCACATCGAGCGGTTCATTATAAGTGGGAATCAGGACGTCGACGTCGGGCCAGTCTTTGGTGTTCTCAGGCAACGCGACCGGAGCCCGCCGAAGCGGCCACACGGTCTGAAAATAGCCAAGAAAGAGGATGACGAAGGCGTAACCTTCGGCGGCGAGCAGGCACAGAATAAAGAAAATATCCAGGGCGCCCCAGTGATTGGCCGGGTCATGCAGATATCCGACGACCTGTGTCACGCGCCAGTATCCGTACCGGAAGGTGCTGAAAATCGACAGCACCATCAGGGTCAACGTGACCAGGTAGGAGTCGGAACTCCGGGCCAGGACCAGCGCCGCCGTGAGGCACACCAGGCCCAGAATCGCCTGCTGCATCCAGTTGAGAGGAAGAACGACCAGGAAGGCCAGAATCGCTGCGGCAACCAGGAGGAACAACAGGCGCAGAAACTTCGTGAAAAAATGCTTCCCCGTCCCGGTGTCCTGCCATGGCCCCGCTACGGTCATCGCTCGCTCCAGCGTACGCCGCGGAAACCTGCGCTCGCTGGAGCAGAAAGGCTCTTTACCCAGCCGGCAAGGCTCGCAAAGTCCTCGGCTACGGGAGAATTTGGCGCGTAGTCCACCACCGTCATTCCCTCGGCCAGCGCTTCACTTACGGCCGGAGTGCGTCGCAGCACAAACGACAGCAGCCGGTCGCCCAACTGCTCGCGCAATACCTCGCGCACGTCGAGATGCAGGGGGAGCGTCGCGTCGAACTGGTTCAGCACATAGTGTGGAAGCGCGGGTTTGCCGGTTCCGCCGCCATTGTGATCGAAAAACGCATCGATTGAACTCACGCTCACCACCGAGTTCATATCCGGCAGCAAGGGCACCAGGATCTGCGGCGACAAGCGCATGATCCGGCGCGTCGTGGCGCCTGAAGCCGTGGCCAGATCGATGATCACGCGGCCAACTCCGCGGGCATGTTTTGTGATTTCTGCGGTGAGCGCTTCCGGTGCTGACGCCTCGGAGCCGAGACTCTCAGGATCAAGCGTGATCATCTGAATGGGCGCGTCCCCGCTCGACGCCGGCGGAGTGAACGTGCGCAGCAGTCCAGGCCGTTGATCGCATGCGCCAAAGAAGAATGGCAACAGGCCATAATCCGCGGTGTCAACCAGCAGAACCCGCTCTCCGCGTGCTGATAAGGCCCGGCCCATGGTGGCTACAAGGCTGGTTTTGCCCACTCCACCGGCGAGCGAAAAAACCGCCATCACCGGAGCGCGCGCAGTCGGTGCCGGCGCGGCCTGCGCAGAAGGCGCGGTTCCTTCAAGAATTCCACGCAACGCATACCACCGCGCAGCAAGCCGCTCCCGCGACCCTTGCAGCGTATCTTCGGGCGCCGTTGGAATTGCGCCGGCCTGGCCGGCCGGTTCCTGCCGATCAGGCATCAACCATGCAGGTCGCCCCGCGGTCTCATTCGGTTCCGGTCCCGGCCAGGGATTCCGCGGCGGAAGGTTGCTTTCTTCGCGCATCGTGAACGACGGAGTTCGCGGCACGGTTGATCGGTATTGCGGAGGCGCAGCAAAGCCGCGCGAGATGGCCGCGAGATCGTCGAGATGCGACGGTTCTGAAGGCGGGGCAGTGGGAGGTACACTCTGGGGCGCCTCTCGCGCGCTCGCGTTTTCCGGTGGGCGCTGTGGTGCACTCTGCTGCTGGGCCCGCAGGCGCTCCTCTTCCATCGCCTGCTCCAGGCGTTGCCGTGCCTTCTCTCGCGTTTGTGCGCGCGATGCGGAAAAATCGCGATATTTCGCGCCATGCAGGTTCGCCCAGGAGTATAGCGACGCCACGTCCTCCGGGGTCTCGTTCTCGTCGAACTGCCCTTTGCGCTCCGTCATGGGATTTCCCAGCAACTGCCGCCACCGCACGATTTCCCCAGCTTACAGAGCCATGACGCGGCTGTTGCAACATGGAACACCGGGAAAGCGCACCCGGACGGCGGGTATTCTCACCGGTAATCCTAGCGGCCAGGTAGACAGTTGAACAATAACACTTGCAAGGCTTTGCCGCTAACACTTTCCCGTCATGCAGAGCGTGTGAAATTCCTCATTTTCTGCGCGATGCGATCGGCATGCCCCATCCGTAATCTAAGTTTGAATGCACCACAAGTACGATCGTACCTAATGAAGCAGATTACTGTGTTCGAGAAGTTGCGCGATGCGGCGAGATCGCACCGGGACGGCAGCCTGAGCAAGCCGAACTCTGCCGCCCTCGACGTTCAATCTCGCGCCCGGGGGCGGTACTCACCGTGTGGTAATTTTGAGAGAGTGGCCTTCACGAGCCCGTAGCTCAGTTGGTAGAGCAACGCCCTTTTAAGGCGTGGGTCGTGCGTTCGATCCGCACCGGGCTCACCACCCAAGGCCGCGATCCCCTGCCCCGGACCAAGTCAAAGGCGCTTTTTCAGATGCACGGTCACGCGCGCGCCCGCTTCCTTCCCAATCGCCTTGCGAAGATCCGCCTTGATCGGCAACATGTGCTCTCCGTTGCCCAGGGCCATGAAGGAGCTTCGAAAAGGGTGACCGTCAACTGTCCCGCGAACCTTCACGAGGCCGCGCGTGGCGAAGAATCTCACCGAATCGGGCCAGACGACATACGTCCAACTGCCTTTGTGCTGATGCGTTTCGAGAGTTGCAGTAAATCGCTGGTTCAACATGGCCATTCCCTTCGCGCCCGATGAGTTCTGGCGAGCAGGCGAATAAACTGCTCGCAACAAGCTGTGAGCCGGGCCGAAACGCCCGCCCGGCTCAAACCCACATCCACCGGCGATCACGATTTCTTCTGCGGCTCCAGGTCGAATGCCGGACGCAAACTGCCATCCATATAAAACGGCACAGAGTTATGCTCGTGCACGATGCGCCACTTGCCGTCGATACGCTCAAAGCCCATGGTCGCGCGCATCCAGAAGCTGATCGGGTGATCTACTCCCTTCTTCTTCCCAGCCATGCGCAGGTAGCCATAGCCGTATGCGTGATCCCCGCTGACCACGACCTTGAAGTTCTCCGCAGCCAGGTCGATCGGCGAATCCCAGGTTTCGAGCCACTTTCGCTTGCGTTCAACTGAGATTCCATCGTGGGCGAGCGGCGGCTCAAGATCGTAAATCACGGCGTGTGGAGCATAGGGCGCGGCGATACCCTCAGCATCCTTGTTGGCGTGAGCAACGTGAAGAGCACCGCCGAGCGCGAAAATCTCGGCCTCGTCGCTTGATGTGGGAACGTGCATTTCTGTCGTCGGCATAGAGAGAAAACCTCCTTGGAGATGTTGAAGGCTGCGGCACTCACGCTTGCGCAACGCGATAGACGTGAGCGACGCAGCCCTTTGAGAAAGTGGTTGAACTGGCCAGTTGCAGATTGAGCGGCGCGGGGAGTTCGGAGAAGATAGCAAGCCCGCTTCCGAGAGCAACCGGATGAACAAGCAGACGGAACTCATCCACAAGGCCAAGCCGAACGAGGCTTCGCGCGAACCCTGCCCCGCCGTGGGCAAAGATGTCCTTCCCGGGCTGCTGCTTCAGGCGGGTGATTTCCGTGGCGAGGTCGCCGCTAAGCACCGTGGGCTGCGACCAGGAGCGCGCGACTTGTTCCGAGGGAGTTGCAGTTTGTGTGGCAGAGTTCGCGCGAGCGGCATCCTTGACGGCCTGCGTTGTATCGCGCGTGCGGAAGAACTCTTCTGGAGTTCGTGTCGTGGCGACTGCCTTGGGAATCTCGTTCATCACCGGGGCGAAGATCTCCGTTGAGGTGGGCCACCATGCAGCCATGTCGTAAAACGTGCGGCTGCCCATCAGATGCAGGCCGGCCTGCGAGAGAGTGTCGACGGTCCAGCGTGCGGCTGCGTCATCCTGCGACCGGAAGATCCAGTCGGCCTCGCCTTTAGGGCCTCCGACAAAGCCGTCAACGGACATAGACATCTTGAGCACGAGTTTTCTCATGGTTCTCGCTCCGGGGATTGATTTGCCGGCCCTCTTGCGTGGAATTGAATTCAGGCTGTGGGGAAAAGAATGGCCGTCACGTTTTGCTCCGCCGGCGTCGTGCGCGGATCGGTGAGATAGTGCTCGATGTTGTAGCCATCGCGCAGTTGGATTTTCTTCTCGGCGATGATGCCGAAGGCGCGCGTGTTAGCTTCGGGAAGCTGATCAAACGGGCCGGTCAGGGTAAAGCGCGCGTAGTTGCCGCCATTGAGCTTCTCGTAGGTGAGTTCGGCCGGCAGATTCACGGGCGCGGCGGCCAGCAGGAAGCCGGCGCGGTAGATTCCCTTGGCCGGTTTGTAGAGAGCGGCAGCGCCGGTGATCTGGTTGTGCTGCATCAGGACCGGCGCAAACTTTTCCACCGTATGCCAGGCTTGCGACGCGTTTGCGGGGATGTTCCCGATACGCTCGATGAATACATAGTGCGCTGCCGGGAAGTTGATGGTTTCGGGTTCCTGGCTCAGGTTCAAGGTTGCGGGCATGGTGATACCTCCTATGCGGGTCGGCTGAAGGGTTGAAGTTGCGGATGATCGGGCGAATTGGGACACGTGAAAAGGAGTTGCAGATAACGGTGCAGATGTTCCAGGCATGAGGCAGCGATCAGCGAACTTTGCTGCGCCTTGGCCAGCACGAATGCTCCCTGAATCACGGCCTGCGTATAGTAGGCGAGACTTTCCACAGTCCATTGGGGCGACAGACCATACTGATCAACGGCCGCTTGGATGTCTGCCACCAGCGTCGCCGCATGCGCGCTGATGCAGCGATCGCAGGCCTTACGGATCGCGGGGTGAGTCTCGTATGTCTCCTGCACCATGGTGCCGAGCAGGCAGGTGTACTCCGGCAGCTCGCCCTGCAGTATCGCCTTGCGGAAATCCACGTAACCGAGCAGGCGATCGAGCGGATCGGCAGGAAAATGGTAGGGAGCCGCGGAGAAGATGCTCTCGGCAAAGGCGGAAAAGTGCTCGGCGGCAGCTAGCGCCAGCTCTTCCTTGCTGGAGAAGTGATGAAAGAAGCTGCCCTTGGTCAATCCGGCGGCTTCGCAGACGTCCTCAACGCGGGCTGCCGAGTAACCTTTAGCCCGGATTACGTAGAGGGCGGCGTCCAGGAGTTTCGTCTTGGAATCATGTGGCGTCTCTGTCAAAGTGTCCATAGCATACCAACCAGTTGGTACAACCATACCGATTAGTCGGTACGGTGTCAAGGGGTATTTTTCCACAGGCCGAAATCGGGGCCGCGCTGCTCAGCCAACTCAGTAGAACGGACTAGACAGTTTCAGTCTCCGCAGCCGGGCGGGATCGGCGATCACATTCATTTCACGGATCCTCCCTGCCCTGACCGTACAACGAACAGCGATCCGCAACTCGCCGCGTGGTGCCACGACGAAGCCGATTGATCCGTCAACGACGGCCAGTCGCGCAATGTGCGCAACATTCCTGTACGCAGTGGCTTCCCTGGCTACGGCTGCCGCACCGCAGAGCTCTCTGGCCGCCCCGGCGGGCGCTGCAGCTTTGTCAACCCGGCGCACAACGTCGGGATCCAGAACGGCAAGCAAGCCCTCCATATCTCCCGCGCGCAAGGCGCCCAGGAACGCTTCGATCGTTTGGCGCTTTCGAGAGAGATCCGCATCGTCCGGCCTTACGTCTCCGCGCACGCGCCTGCGAGCGCGACTCGCCAGCTGCCGCGTTGCTGCGGGAGATCGCTTCACAATCGGCGCAATCTCTTCGAAGGCAACTCCAAATGCCTCGTGCAGAACAAACGCGACACGCTCTGCCGGGCTAAGCCGTTCCAGAACGACCAGGAGCGCCAGGCCGACGGACTCCGCCAGCAGCGCTTCTTCCTGGGGATCGGTGCGCCGGCTCTCCGTCTCCGGAATGGAATCAGCGCCTGCTGGCAACGGTCCCTCGCGCCGCGTATTTCGCGAGCGAAGCATGTTCAGGCAGATTCGCGCCAGGACCGTCGTCAACCATCCCTCCAGATTCCCGATCGCACTGGTATCCGAACGGCTCACTCTGAGCCAGCATTCCTGGACGGCGTCGTCGGCCTCGCCCACTGAGCCGAGCATCCGGTAGGCCACCGCCCGCAAATGCGCGCGGTTCGCCTCAAATTGCTCTGTCAGCCATTCACTGCCACTCATCGGTCACATTCTCTCCATGCCGTGTGTCATGGTAGTGACCCGCGAACGCGACTCTTTGTGACGAGGAGATTTCCACATGCACATCGCAGCGATTATCCTGATGATTCTTGCCGCTGCCGCTAACACTTATGCGGCCATCAGCGACTTCACTCGTCCGTCCTGGATCCTCGACAACATGAAAAAGCTGGACGTACCCCAAAGCTGGCTTCCCACCCTCGGCATCCTTAAGGCCCTCGGCGCGCTTGGATTGCTCGCGGGCATCGCTATTCCCTTCATCGGAATTGCTGCCGCAGCCGGTCTGGTCGTGTTTTTTGTGGGAGCCATCGTTGCCGTGGTGCGCGCCCGCTGGTATCCGCACATGCCCTTCCCGCTGGTATGGCTTGCGCTTGCTGTTGCGGCGCTGGTATTGCAGCTCCGTTCTGCGTAAAAGCTGCGATTCGGCGCCCAGAGTCTCTGGCTGTCGGCGTTGCGCGACCTCAGGCTGCTACGTCGGCGCCGCGGCCGATCCTTTACGATGGAGACTGCGATTCTGAAACCCATCGGCATGGAGGACTACGGGCGCCAATGGTCTCGGCCAATGAGATTGTCGCACTGCACGATCGGCTGACGAAAGAATGGCATGATCGGCCAGGCGTTCAGCTCGGCCCGGCGAATAGCCCGGTGGCTGGAAGCCAGGAAAATGTGCGGGAGGATTGGCTGCGCGCAGTCGCCCGGCAACACCGCGCCAACTTCGATCTATGGCATATCGAAGACGAGGCACGCGCGCCGGGCGCAACGGATGCCGAAATTGCCGGGGTGAAGCGTCGCATCGACCGCACCAATCAGCTCCGCAACGATCTCATTGAAGAACTCGATTGCTTCCTGCTTGGCTGGCTCGAGCCTCGTAACCTTCCCGCCCCTTCCGCGCCGCTCAACTCCGAGCCCCCCGGCTTGATTATTGACCGTCTCTCAATCCTTAGCCTGAAGTTCTACCATACCCGCGAGGAAACCGGCCGAGCGGACGCACCGCCGGGGCACGCAATCCGCAACCAGGAACGCCTCGCCATTCTGCAGGAGCAACGGACGGTTCTCGCAACCTGCCTTGACGCGCTTTGGCAGCAGATTATGAATGGAAGCCGCAGCTTCAGGGTGTATCGTCAACTGAAGATGTACAACGACCCCTCGCTGAATCCAGCCATTTACGCCAAGACAGTGGACCGCCGGGGCGAGTAAGCTGCCTCGGAGGACCCCCATTGACGGATTGAGGGGTTCTGCGTATAAAGATGGCCTTAGTAGAGTTCCCTTGGAAAGCTCCCCGGCTCGCCAAACTTATCGCGCACGGGGGAAAGGAATATGAACCTCCGTAACAACCATGACGCAAGAGGCTCGATCCGCAGCGGCAAGCCGCAAGAAGACTCCCGTGGCCGGGAAACCAGATGGCCGCGCACGCACTGGCACGGAACCGGCTTTCCAGCACTATCAGGCAGCCGTGCAGTTGCTGCAGCAGGGGAAGTATGAGAAGGCCCTCGGCCTGCTTGAAAAACTCCTTCCCGATGCGCCACCCGAAATCCAGGACCGCTGCCGCGTTTATATCGCCACGTGCCGCCGTCAAATGGAAAAGTCCAGCCTTTCGTTCCTGACGCCCGAGGAACACTACGATTACGCCATTTCCCTTTTGAACACCGGCTACTACGAGGAAGCCCGCGATCAGTTCAATCAGATTCTGGCCAAGCACGCTGACGCCGACTATGCGTTTTACGGGCTCGCCGTGCTGGAAGCCATCACCGGCCATTCCCAGGACTGCCTGAACAGCCTGTCGCGTGCCATTGAGCTCAACCCCAAGAACCGAGTACAGGCGCGCGCCGACAACGATTTCCAAAACATGGTTGACGACCCGCGCTTCACCGAATTGCTTTATCCTGAGATTCCGTAGGGCTGTTTTGGACTCAGCAATCCTCGCAAACGGTGACCTTGCACCGGCCCCCAATTCCGGCCGATCGGATTCGCCTGTCTCGCATCCGCTGCGCGTGGTTGCCATCGGCGGGGGAACCGGGCTTTCTACCTTGCTGCGCGGCCTTCGTCAGCATGTTCCTGCACCCGGCGAAGCGGCCACTGCGCGCAATGCGATCAGTGACTTGGCCGCCGTGGTCACTGTCACCGACGACGGCGGTTCGTCGGGCCGGCTGCGCCAGGACTTCAACATGCTGCCCCCCGGCGACCTGCGCAATTGCATGGTTGCCCTCAGCCAGGAAGAAGATCTGCTGTCCAGGCTCTTCACGCACAGATTCCGCGGCGGAAACGGATTGAAAGGCCACAACTTTGGCAACCTGTTTGTGGCCGCCTTGACCGAGATCACCGGCGATTTTGCCCAGGCCGTCCAGCTTGCTTCG
>Ga0335074_10014613_pt1 | contig 11006 bp, 7 predicted proteins | sample Lox_Sample_23_FD_206715 | JGI IMG/M metagenome (GOLD analysis project Ga0335074, IMG submission 206715) | Soil microbial communities from Loxahatchee National Wildlife Refuge, Florida, United States - Lox_Sample_2.3 | ecosystem: Environmental > Terrestrial > Soil > Wetlands | place: USA: Florida... | reverse complement strand
CTGAGCCCGACGTTCCGCGATTTTCTGGACATCGCGCGGGCGGAAACCGCGCTCACCGCGAACGATCTGCTCGATGCCTGGGTCGAATCCGATCGCGTCCGCGCGCAGCTGCTCGAAGAAATGCGCGACTATCCCGTACTCCTCAGCCCGGTCTGCGCCATTCCTGCTTTCCGGCCGGGCGAGCGCAGCTGGACCATCGACGGCCGCGGCGTCGCTTATCTCGACGCCATGCGTTTCACGCAGTGGTTCAATCTGCTTGGAGCGCCGGCAGCGGTTGTGCCCGTTTCCCGCTCGTCCGAGGGCCTGCCGATCGGCGTTCAGATCGCCGCGCGTCCGTTCGACGACGAACTCGCCCTCGCCGTGGCTGCCGCCCTCGACAGCGAATTTGGCTATCAGATTCCGCCGACGGCGCTCTGAGCCGCGTTGGCCGCGTATGCCTTCCAGTCACGAAAAGAAAAGGCCCGCCTCGCGGCGGACCTTCGGAATGACACCGCGGCGCGAGCGCGCTACGGCCTGAAATGCGAGAAGATGCTCAGCCTTGAAATATCGTTCACGGTGATGAACGCGAAGAACAGGATGATCATGATGAAAGCCACCTGATACACCCTCTCCTTGAATTCCTGCTTCAGATCGCGCCGCAGCATCCCTTCGATGCAGAGCAGCAGGATCATACCGCCATCCAGAATCGGGATGGGCAGCAGGTTCATGATGCCCAGATCGAGGCTGATCAGCGCGCTTAACCCTACGATCGGCTCCCACCCGTGCATCTCGGCGGCCTCGCCGGTCATGCGGGCAATGCCCACCGGCCCGCTGATCTGCTGCATCACGCCTGCGTGATGCGTAAAGAGTCGATAGATGACCTCGAGGATGTACCCCGAGTTGCGCAGGTTGTAGCTGACCGAACGATGAATGGCAGAGAACAGCGGCAACTGCTCCACATGAAACGGCGGCGGCACCTCGCTGATGCCCAGCCGGTATCCCGGCGGCTGTGCTCCCCAGTCGCCCCACTCAGGCTGGACGCCCATCGAGAAGGTGCGCGAACCGCGCTGCACCAGCAGCGTCACTGGCTTGCCGTCGGTTTCGTTCAGCACCGCGAGAATGGCGGGTGTCCCGTGCACCGGCTGCCCATTCACTGCCAGGATGCTATCGCCCGATTTCAGCCCGGCACGCTCTGCCGGATCGCCCGGCATCACGTCGTCGATCACCACCGGCCCGCTCTGCTCAGCCGGAATCAGCCCCAGCGTCTCCAGGTCGAGGTCATCGCCCTTGGCGGGCTGTGCCAGGAACAGCTCCGTGCTGAACTGCTCGCTTTTCCCGTTCACGTTGCGTTGCACCGTCACCGGAACCGTGCTGTTCACATCCAGCAAGGCGCGGCTGGTCAGCTGGTCCCAGGTCGGATTTCTGTCGCCATCGAAGCGCACAATCCGGTCGCCGGTGTGCAGGCCCGCACGCCCCGCAGCGGAATTCGGCGTCACCACGTCCAATACGGCCGCACCGCTCAGGAAATTCTCGACCTCGTTGTGCATCATGAAAAAGCCGCTCATCAGCAGCAGGGCCAGAATAAAATTGGCCACCGGTCCGGCTGCTGCAATCAGCACCCGCTGCCAGCGCGGGCGGGCGCTGAATTCATGCGGATCGCCGGAGGTCTCCGATCCGGGGGTCTCGCCTGCCATCTTCACGTAGCCGCCGAAGGGCAGCGCGCTGACGCAATAGTCGGTATCGCCGTATTTAATTCCGAAAAGACGCGGCGGAAATCCGAGCGAGAAGGTCTCCACCCGCACGCCGCACAGCTTTGCGACGATGAAATGGCCCAGCTCATGCACGACCACCATGACGCTGAGCACAATAAGAAACGAAATGATTGAGACGAGGGCAAAGGGCATAGGTTCGAGAGCTTCAGTACTCCTCAATAAGACACTGCGGCACCGGCAACCCGCGCTTCAGGAAGGACGGTACGCTGCACGTCCTGCCAGGACCTCCCGCGCCCGCTCGCGAGCCTGGCCGTCCAGCGAAAGCACTTCCTGTATGGTCGCCGGATGCGTCTCGGAGGTTGTATCGAGTACCTCCTCTATTGTAGCTGGAATCCCCGTAAACGGGATGGCCCGTTCGAGGAATGCCTCCACCGCGACCTCATCCGCTGCATTCAGCGCGATCGCGTGCGCGCCGCCCTTTTCCACCGCCTCATAGGCCAGCCGCAGGCATGGAAAACGCTGAAGATCCGGCTGCTCGAAGTTCAGTTCGGCGAGCTTTTCCATGTCGAAGCGCAGCTCCGATTCCACCCGCTCCGGATAACTGAGCGCGTACAGAATGGGCAGCCGCATATCCGTCACCGAAATCTGCGCCAGCAGGCTTCCGTCCACGTACTCCACCAGCGAGTGAACCGTCGACTGCGGGTGCACCGTCACCTTCACCGCCGAGGGGGGCAAATCGAAAAGCCGGCACGCCTCGATGATCTCCAGCCCCTTGTTCAGCATCGTCGCCGAATCGATGGTGATCCGTCGGCCCATCACCCACGTCGGATGGTGGAGGGCCTGCTCTACTGTGATGCTGTCGAAGTCCTCCAGCGGCAGCGTCCGGAATGGCCCTCCCGAAGCCGTCAGCCAGATCTGCCGCACCTCGCGTCGCTGCCCCGCCCGCATGCACTGGTGGACGGCGTTATGTTCGGAGTCGATGGGCAGCAGCGCCACTCCCTTTTCCCGCGCTGCCGCCGTAAGAATCTCTCCCGCGGCGACCATCGCCTCTTTGTTCGCCAGACCGATGGTCTTGCCCGCCTGCACCGCGGCGTAAGTGGCTTCCAGGCCCGCCACGCCGACAATCGCCGACACGACGAAGTCCACCTCCGCCACCGTCGCTACGCGCACCGCGCCCGCGCTGCCCCACACCACCTCTGTATCGGTATTGCCCTCGGCTCGCAGCCGCCGCTCAAGGTCGCTGGCCAGTTTCTCCGTCGCCAGCGAGACCACCGGTGGCCTCCATCGGAGGCATTGCTGCAGGGTTGTTTCGAGATTCCGTCCCGCCGCCAGCGATGCAACCGCGAAGCGCTGAGGATAGCGTTCCACGATGTCCAGCGTGCTTTGTCCGATGGATCCGGTCGATCCCAGAATGGCGATGCGTTTCAAGCGACTGAATCTTTCCTCGGTTCCTCTGAGCCTGCCGCTCTTCCGCCGGCCGTTCCCGAGTCCGGAGCTCTGTGTTCTGTTCCGCTGACCGCTTCTTAGCTGACTTTAGAACGACTGCTGCGCTAACTGAGCGTACCACAGCAGTGGAGCGGCCAGCAGCAGCGCGTCGATGCGGTCCAGCATGCCGCCGTGCCCCGGCAACAGGCGTCCGGAATCCTTCACGCCGGCACCCCGTTTGATCGCCGATTCCACCAGATCTCCGATCTGCGCGCCCACATTCACCAGCACCGCCAGGCCAATCCAGTGTGCAGTCGTTCCCGGATAGAACAACGCCTCCACGCTCCGCGCCGTCAGCTGCTGCGCCACCCACAGCAGCAGCAGCGTCACCGCCACGCTGCCCGCCACCGACGCGATGCTGCCCTCCCACGTCTTGTTCGGGCTTAGCGTCGGGGCCAGCCTGCGCTTGCCAAACGCTCGCCCGATGTATAACGCCGCCACGTCACCCGACCACACTACGAGAAACAGGAACAGCAGCAGCGATGGCCCGTTATCCTGGGTGGAGAGCAGGTACAGCGTCGACATCGACAGCCCGATGTAGATGAGTCCGAAGACCGACCCCGCCGTATCCGCCAGCACGCGGTTCACCGGCGAGCGGAAAGCGCAGACGATCAGCAACGCCAGCGCCAGCGCTCCGGTAAACGGGGCCATGAGGTCCGGACGCGTAAAGATCGCTGCCATCAGAATCCCCAGGCAAATCAGCACCGTGATGCGCGGTGTCTTTGCTCCCATCGCATCGGCCAGACCCAGATACTCCCACAGAGCCAGCGCCGAAACAGCGAACACCACGGCCATCAGAAGCAAAGGCCACCGTGGGGACAGAAAAATGACCACCAGAACCAGGGGAATCAGAACAATCGCGGTAAGAATGCGCTGCATGTAAGGGCAGGATACACGCTGAAGTGCTCTCCGCGACCTCCTCGCCGTTGCCTCCTGTTTTCGCTAACAGTTTTTTCGCTGACCGGAGTTGCGCTGACCGGTTCCCAGCTCACCGCGGTCTGGCTGTTCTACTTCGTATTCGGAATCCTGGTCGCCGGCATCTCCCGCAGGACCGCGAGTTCCTCCTGCACCTTTCTCCACTTCCGCGGATCCCGCTCCGTCGCGATCGGTGCGTTGGGCTGCGCATAGTATGCGAGGATGTTCTGGCGCAGCCCCAGCGGAGGCCGCGCAGCATCCCGCGTCACGCGCCCAAGCAGCCTTGCGTAGGTCTCATCCGTCAGGCGGTAGGTTCCCGGCCGCGTCACGTACCCCGTGTCCAGATCCAGATCGGGCACCGAGAACCCATCCTGGCCCTTTTGCGCCAGTTCGCCGAGCAGCCGGCCATACTCCGCCGTGGCCTGATTCACGCTGGCTACGTAATCGGCTTCCGTGTCCTGCTTCGGCCCGCGAATCGAAAGGTCCGAGAGTGGGCCGATCTTCGGCAACACCACGATCACCACCGCCACCACACGCGTGAGAAAACTCGGCTTGTGTTTGCGGTACGCCTCCCAGTGGCTGGCCGCATCGGTGTCTTTCAAACGCTGCGCGAATTCCTGGAAAGCCGGATCGTTCGGGTCCGGGGGAAAACTTTTCCGATGCAGGAGTGCCTCGGCATACCCCACGCGCGGCAACAGCTGGCGCACCGACCAGCGGTAGCTCCGGAACGCGGCGAACTCGTCTCCAATCACGCTGTGCAGGCTGATGCCGTACGTGTCGTAGAACGCCCGGTTCAGCAACGGCACCGGCACCTTAAAGCCCACATGCCGCAAATAACCCGACGGCGCAAACCGTCCCTGGCTCAGCTGATCGATGTCGAACGCAAACTCCGTCCGCACGTGCGCATAGGGATTCTCCTCATACGTCACCACCGGCCCATATTCCGACTTCAACTTGGGAAACTCCTGCGGGACAGACAGATTCGTGGCATACCGATGCCCGATCGAATCGCCCACGTAGTGCGACAGCGCTCCCAGTGAAAACGCCAGCTCGTCGATGTTGTGCGATTCGTGGATCAGGTTTGTGATGAAGTCGCCGGTGCGCACGTAGTGCGTCAGATCGCTGAAGAACTCGTGACCGAACGGATAGTACCCCGCATCCTGGATGGTCGCGCCGCCGTACGCGTAGGCGCGCGCCTCACGCAGCTGCTCGGGCGTGGCATTTGGATAGCGGCTCAGCAGCACCGGTTTGATCGACGCGTCCCACGCAATGTCGATCAGCGTTTCATGGGTGAGAAACGAGTAGCCGAAACACAGCGGTGCGGTCAGCAAGAGAACCAACGCGGCCAGCACAGCCTTTGCTTTCATTCTTCCCTGGAACTCCCGCCTGAAGGTTTGCGATCGTGCCAGGCTACTCGTAACGCAACGCCTCGGCCGGCAGCACCTTCGCCGCCGAGCTCGATGGGTACAGCGTCGCCAGCAGCGAAACTCCCAGCGACATCGCCGTCACGATCACTCCGTGTAGGATGCGCGGCGCGAAGGGAAGATAGTCCAGCGAATACACGTCGGCCGACAAATGGATGAACCGGTAATGCTGCCCCAGCAGAGAAACCGTGTATCCCAGCACCAGTCCGATCGCCGTCCCGATCACGCTGATCAGCAGTCCCTGCAGCAGAAAAATCCGGCGGATCTGCCCCGGCTGCACTCCCATCGACATCAGCACCGCGATGTCCTTGGTCTTCTCCATGACCATCATGGTCAGCGCGATCAGGATGTTCAGCGCCGCCACGCACACAATCAGCCCAATCACGATGAAGGTCACCACCTGTTCCAGCATCAGTGCCCGGAACAGCTCGCGGTTCTCCTCCATCCAGTTCTTCGTCGTGAAACCAGGACCGGCGGCCTTCTCGATCTCGTCCGATATTTTGTCCGCGCGATACAGGTCGTCCACACGAAATGCGATCTCTGAAACCAGGTCCGGCTCGCTGAAAAGCGCCTGCGCGTCGGCCAGCCGCAGGAACCCGAAACTGGAGTCGTACTGGTAGAACCCCGAGTGAAAAATCCCCACTACCTGGAAGCGCTGGTATTTCGGCTGCACGCCCCAGGGGGTCAGGTTACCCTGCGGGCTGGTAACCAGCACGGTATCGCCGACTTTGGCTCCGATCGAATCCGCCAGATCCACGCCGATGATCAACGGGGGGGTAGCCTCGCCGCCTTCGTCCTGAGGATTGGCAGGCCGGCTGAGCGGCGCCGCGCTGCCGGATTGCAGATGCGACAAAATCGTGGAGACCGTCCGCTCCTCGCTGGGGATGATCCCCTTGAGCATCGCGCCGCCGGACAGCGCGCCACGCGAGATCAGCACGGGCTCATACAGTCCCGGCGCGTCGGCCACAACATGCGGCAGATGCCGCAGACGCTCCGTCAGCGCGCGCCAGTTGCGGATGCCGTCGTTCATCGTGCGCATCAGGTCCACGTCCGCCGTGGAGCTCAGCAGCTGGCTCTGCAGCTCGCGCCGCGTGCCCGTGGTGATGGCCAGCGCGATGATGAGCGATGCCACGCCCACGGCCACTCCCGCCACGGAGATCCACGTGATCACCCCGATGACGGCCTGCCGCCTCTTCGCCCGCAGATACCGCGCCGCCACAAATAGCTCAAATCTCATGCTTGCCCGTCAGCTTCTTCTGATTGCTGTTCCCTGATCCCCGGCTGCCGCTCCGCCGGCCGTTCCCCGCTAGCCGGATTTAGCCAGCCGGTTTTCAGCGGACCGCTTCGTAGCTGGCCGCTGCTCAGCCGCTATTTGACCACTGCTTTCACGGTCACTGCATTGTCGTTCCGGTCGAAGACCCGAATCGCGATCACATGCTCCTGCGGGTCCAGCGGAGTTTCTGCCCCCGGCCTCGGCGCCGGCACCGCCGCATCGAAATCGAACCGCTCCGTCAGCGAATCCGCGATGTTCCCGACCGGGCTCACGTACTGCCAGCGCCCCGCATCGATCGAATACTCCGCGTGCGTCACCGGCGATGTCGCATCGGTCGCCGTCAGGGTCACGTGGATCTTCCCGTCAGCCATCTGCGCCTGCACGCTGGTCACCGCAGGCGGCGTTGTGTCGATCACAAAATCGTCGCTGACCGCGCTTCCCGTAAGCGCCGCTCCCGGATTCTCCGACGGAGCGTTGCTGGCCACCACCTTCACCCGGTAGTGCCCGTCGGGCAGCAGCGCGGAATTGAACGAGTAGTAGCGCTCGCGAATGTGGTCTCTGAGCAGCTGCCAGTTCCGTTCGCCCGCGCCGCGATAAAACAGCGCAAAGCTCAGATCGTCCCCATTATCGTCGTGCGCCGACCACCGCACCGTGACTGCGTCCTTGTCCTTGTAGGCCGGCAGCGGCTCTTTCCCCGGCTCCTGGATATAACTGGCGCCCGTATTCTGCGACGGAAAATTGATCGTCACCTGCTGCGGCTGCCCCGGCTGCTGCTGCGATCCCATCGCCCGCGTCCCCGGCGCCACAACAATCTCATCCACCACCGGCGGCACATTGACCGGCAGATAATTGATTCCCACCGTTCCCACCGAGTTCCCCGGACGCTCGACCAGCTTCCACTGCATGAATCTGGACGACTCGATGCCCACCGGCCCGTTGTTCGGCGTGAACGACTTCCACTCGCCCCATGCCCGCTCCGGATTTTCAATGTTTCCTGCGCGCGCATACATGGTCGCGCTTTGGGTTCCTGCGCCCAGTTCCACTTCGGCGCGCCCCCACTGGGCGAACATCCCGGCGTCAAAGACCTCGCTCTGGTACGTCCCGTTCGGTGCTTCCCCGTGGCTCAGCAGGTAGAGCCTGCCCGCATTCGCCGTTCCCACGTAGAATCCCTTTGCTGTGTCCGCAAATCCGGTCGCCTGCGAAGCCTCCAGATGCGCCACGTCCGCGAAGGTCCCGTCGTCCTCGACGCGATAGATGCGCCCGCGGTTCCCGGTCGCTGCCAGCACGCCCTGCGGCGTCCATTGCAGGGCATACACAATGTCGTCGTGATCCTCCCAGATCTGGCGCGGCGGCCCGTCGCCCTTCGGGATCTCATACAGCTGCGACCCCTCCGGAATCAGCGTGTTGCCGTTAAAAGCCTGCACCGATCCAGGCGCGACAATCGTAATCGTCGCGGTTACCGTTGCCTGTCCTGTCACCGGCAGCGGGGGCAGTGTATTCCGCCCCTTATCGCCGACGCCGGCCGCATAGATCGTCCCATCCGATCCAATAGCGATCGAGGTAATTTCCTTCTTCGGCGCATCGTAGAGCACAAAAGCCTTGCCCGACGGATCGATCCGGTAAACCAGCCCTGTCCCATCCGAACCCGCAATCAGATCGCCGTTCTTTTCGAAGGCAAGGCACCGGATGTGTTCCTCATCGCTCCTGAAAAAGAGCTCCGGCTTGCTTCCAGCCGCCACGCGGTAGAGCGCCGCCGGCGCGCCCGTCGCCACATACAGCCGTCCCTGCGCGTCGAATGCGAGGTCCCACACGTATTTCGGCTTCTCTTTCGTCGCGGCGGGATCGAAGACCATCGTTGCCGTATCGTCGGTTTTCCCCGTCGCATTCGGATCGAGCTTATAGACCTTTCCTGAGGGCAGCGTCGCCGCGTAGATCGAGCCATCCGGTCCCACGCGCACCACCTGCACGCTCATGTCGTGCGTGGTAAACAGCGTCGTCGATTTCCCATCCGGCGTCACGCGCAGCACCGTCGCCGGCGTGCCCGTCGCCAGATACGCATTGCCGTCGCGATCCGCCGCCACCGACCACACATAGGTCGAGGGCGTTGTCAGCACGGCCGTGCTCGATGGGCCCGGGACCAGATGCCCGTCGCTGGTGATGGCCACACCGTTCGGCGTGCCGTTCTCGAAATCCTGAAAGGTGGATTCCGTCCACAGCCGCGTTCCCTGCGCGTGGGCTGACGCAACAAATCCAAGGGCGAAGACGGCGGCCAGGACAGGGGAAAAGACGCCCAGAGGGCGAAAACGGCGATCGCTCATGCTGTGTCTCAGTCTATAGCGGTTCGATGCTGCCGGGCTGAAGGCCCGGTTTTCTCAAACGACAATGGCGCGATCCAGGGGACGGTTCTACACTGAGGATTCGCGAATTGCCTCCGATGTAGCCCAATTTCATCTTCGAGAGCTGTGCCGAGATGCTGAAGCGCTGGAGAACCCGGATTCTGCTCTTCCTTGCCGTGCTCGGCCCGGGGTTCATCACCGCCAACGTCGACAACGATCCCAACGGAATCTTCACTTACTCCCAGGCGGGCGCCCAGTTCGGCTACGCCCTGCTCTGGACCATGCTCCCCGTCACCCTGGCCCTGATTGTCATCCAGGAGATGTGCGCGCGCATGGGCGCCGTCACCGGCAAGGGGCTCAGCGATCTCATCCGCGAGGAATTCGGCTTCCGCCTCACCGCCATCGTCATGTTCCTGCTGGTGCTGGTGAACTACGGCAACATCATCGGCGAATTCTCCGGCATCGCCGGCAGTCTCGAGCTCTTCCACGTCTCCAAATACATCTCCGTGCCTGTTTGCAGCGTCCTCGTCTGGTTCCTTGCCGTTCGCGGAGACTACAAGCGCGTCGAGAAGATCTTCCTCGTCGCCTCGATGTTCTATTTCACCTACATCATCGCCGGCGTCCTCGCGCACCCCGGCTGGCACACCGCCGCCGCTGCGACCCTCAGGGTTCCGGTTATGTCCGTGCTGCGCGACAAGAGCTACGTCTTCATGGTGGTCAGCGTCATCGGCACCACGATCGCACCCTGGATGCAGTTCTACCTGCAATCCTCCATCGTGGAGAAAGGCGTCACCGCGCACGAATACGCCGCCTCGCGCCTCGACGTCATCGTCGGCTCCATCTTCACCGATGTGGTCGCCTGGTTCATCATCGTCGCCTGCGCCGCCACGCTCTGGGTTCACGGCCTGGGAGCCATCCACGACCCCGCCGACGCCGCCGAAGCCATGAAGCCCCTCGCCGGCAACTACGCCTTCATCCTGTTTTCCTTTGGACTCTTCAACGCCGGCTTCTTTGCCGCGTCGGTCCTGCCCATCTCCACCGCGTTCGTGGTCTGTGAGGGCCTGGGCTTTGAGTCCGGCATCGACAAAAGCTTCCGCGAAGCGCCCTTCTTTTACTGGCTCTACACTCTGCTCATCGCCGGCGGAGCCGCGGTTGTCCTCATTCCGAATTTTCCGCTCATCAAGTGGTCCATCGAGTCGCAGGCGCTCAACGGCATTCTGCTGCCGCTGGTCGTCGTGCTGATGCTTTTCCTCATCAACCGCAAAGATCTCATGGGCGACTACGTCAACTCCCACTGGTTCAACGGAGTTGCGTGGATAACAACGGTGGTCGTCAGCGTGCTTTCAGTGATTTTGATGGTTCAGCAGTTTTGGCCGGGGAAACACTAAGCCGCGGCTTAATTCGGCGTCGGCGCCTCATCCACGTGATCAATAACCAGCCACTGCACCGGAACCCGACGCGCCTTTAGTTCCAGCCCCAGCGACTCCTTCACCGCGGTAAATACCGAGGGCAGCGGCGACTCCGACTCCACATCGGGTGCAAAATGCAGGTTGATATCGTAACTACCTGCAAGCCCCGTCTGGTCCACCACTGGCTCACTCATGACCTGCTGGAGCATCGCCGCCAGCCATGACATCGACCAGTTCACGCCCTGTAGATCTCCCGGGGCAACGAAAATCCGATACCCGGGAGGCTTGCCACCCGCTGTGGCCTGCAGCTTCGGGCCGCCCTTCGCCACCTCCAGCGCATAACCCCGTTCCATCCGCGTTTCGAAATGGATCGCGAGATGAAACCGCTGTTGCAGCAGGCTCTGGAGCATCGGATGAAGCTCTTTTCGCGTGAGCCGAATGCCGTCCTCAGGCTTGGCTGCCACGTCGTAAAA
>Ga0335074_10014612_pt1 | contig 11007 bp, 10 predicted proteins | sample Lox_Sample_23_FD_206715 | JGI IMG/M metagenome (GOLD analysis project Ga0335074, IMG submission 206715) | Soil microbial communities from Loxahatchee National Wildlife Refuge, Florida, United States - Lox_Sample_2.3 | ecosystem: Environmental > Terrestrial > Soil > Wetlands | place: USA... | reverse complement strand
GCGACCTCGTCGCCGCGGTGAGGCAGGCGGCGGCGGGGCGGCCCTACCTCAACCGACGCCTCGCCACCCGCCTCGTCGTTGAACGCACCCGGTCGGCCCTGTCGGACTGACGCACCCCGGTTGACGCGCCCCTAGAATCCGAGGCGTCGATGTCCGCTGTGCTCGGGAGGCAGAAGCGATGGATCGCGGCCGCGCTCGCGCTGCTTCTGGCGTGCGCTCTGGGGTGGGGAGCCCGGCCGGCACGGGCGGCCTACCGGCCGCCGACCGCGCTGCCGCCGGCCACGTATCCGACCACCTACAGCGAGCAACAGTGGATCACGATGGACGACGGGGTCAAGCTCGGGGCGACGCTCACCTTCCCCTCTAAGAGCGGCAAGGCGCCGGCGCCGGGGAAGTTCCCGGTCGTCCTGGCGATGACGCCGTACGGACGCGACGGGGCGTGCAGCTGCGGCAACCCGGATGACTTTGCGACGCGCGGGTTCGTCTTTGCTGTCGTCGACGTACGCGGGACGGGCGGGTCGCAGGGCAACCTCGACGGCAACTATTTCTCTCCGCGCGAAGCCCGGGATGGCTACGACCTCGTCGAGTACCTGGGGACCCAGCCGTGGTCGACGGGCAAGGTCGGAATGACCGGGGGTTCCTACGTCGGGATCACCCAGTTCAAGACCGCCGAGCAGGACCCGCCCCACCTCGCCGCGATCGCTCCCGGCGAGGCATTCGCCGACATCTACAACGACGCCTACGCGCCCGGCGGGATCATGTCCCTGTCCTTCGACGTCCAGTACCTGGCCGTGCAGGGCGGCCCCGGTCTGCTCACCCCCAACACCGACCCGAGCATGCTCCCCGGGACCCTGACGGCCAAGGAACAGCAGGCGACGGGCACGCAGGTCGCCGTCGCCTTCCTGGAGAACCCGTTCGACGACTCCTTCTACCAGGAGCGCTCACCGATCACCGAGGTGTCCCGGATCCACGTCCCGGTGTTCGTCGAGGACGGCTGGCGGGATGCGTTCGAGGCGGGCGACATCCGCATGTTCCAGTCGCTGGAGCACCGACGCGGCGTCGCCACCTATCTGAACATCAGCCCCTGCACGCACAAGGGCTGCGGTGGCGAGTTCGCGCCCACGACCAATCCGCCGGGGCAGGACAACGTGGAGGCCGAGGAGATCGAGTTCGACCAGAGGTACCTGATGGGTATGAAGGTTCCGAGCCTGCCTCGCGTCCGGCTGTATGACCAGCAGGCCGACGACTACATCGACACCTCGGCCTGGCCTCCGCCGCAGGCGAAGTTCGAGCGCGAGTACCTGGGCGCCGGCACGCTGACGGGCACTGGAACGGGGCTCGGCACGATCTCCACCCGCCGCTCCAGCCGCGCCACCGCCGGCTACCTAACCAATCCCTCGGCCGGCTTCTCGATGTCGCTCGACGAGCAGGGAACGGTGGCGGCTTCACCCTACCTACCGACCGACCAGCGCCTCGAGGACGACCAGGGGCTCACCTGGCGCACCCCGCCACTGAAGGCGCCGCTGACCCTGGCCGGGCCGATCGCGCTTCACCTGGTGGCGGCCTCCTCGGCCACCAACACCGACTGGTTCGCCAAGATCTCCGATGTCGCCCCGGACGGGACCGAGAGCATCGTGGCCGAGGGCCAGCTGCGTGCCTCGCTGCGGGCGCTGGCGCGCGGGAGCACGGCGCAGGAGCCACTCGAGAAGCTGACCACACCGCAGCCGTTGACGCCAGGACAGTTCTACGACTACGGGATCGCCATCGCTCCGACGGCCTACACGTTCGCCCGCGGGGACCGGCTCCAGATCCGACTGACCTCCGACAACATGCCCAACGCGCTCCCGGGAACGCTGTTCGTGGATCCCAGCGACCCCACCACGCCAGTGTTCACGCCGCTGCCGGCGGCGGTCAACACCGTCCTGTTCGGCACCTCGGACGGGACCTCGCTGCTGCTCCCGGTGTTCCGCGGCGGCTGATCGGGCGCTGCCAGTGCAGCACTAGTCGGCCCAGAACTCGGGGAGCATCTCGCCGTCGCCGCCCTCGGGCCGGTCGTTGCCGACGGCGATGAGCTCAAGGCCGTCCGGCCCCGCCTCCCAGCCGCGCCCGACGTGCGGTGCCACGCGAACGATGTCCCACTGCCGGATGTCCTTGATCGCGTCGTCGAGGCGGATCCGGCCCGAGCCGGAGATCACCACGTACACCTCCTCCTGCTCCCGGTGGCGGTGGCCGAAGGGAGCACGGAATCCCGGGGCGTATTTGAAGTGGCTCACCCCGAGGTGCTCGGAGTCGATCTGGCTGCGGGCAAAGCGAGCCTGGACCTCCCCGCTCGGCGTCCGGCTGGCGGCCGAGTCCTCAACGTCGTCCATGAAGTTCTTGATCGTGAAATCGCTCATCGGCTGAGTCTATTTTGGTTAAGGTCCGCCCATGGGCGAACGAACGCAGTACACACCCGGGACGTTCTGCTGGACTGACCTGACCACCCCCGACCAGGACGCCTCCAAGCGCTTTTACACCGGGCTATTCGATTGGGAGGTCGAGGACCTGCCGGCAGGCGACGGCGTGACCTACTCGATGATGAGAATCGACGGCCAGTCGGTGGCGGCGATCGCGCCACAACCCCAGCAGCAGCGCGACGCCGGGGTACCGCCGCTGTGGAACTCCTACGTCAGCGTGGAGAGCGCCGATGAGGTCCTGAAGCGCGCCCGCGACCTCGGGGCCACCGTCCACGCCGACGCCTTTGACGTGTTCGAGGCAGGGCGGATGGGCGTGGTGCAGGATCCGCAGGGAGCGTTCTTCGAGGTGTGGGAGCCGCGGCAGCACATCGGCGCCGCCCTCGTGAACCGCCACGGTGCGCTGTCCTGGAACGAGCTCGCTTCTCCGGACGTCCACGCCAGCGCTCGCTTCTACCGCGATCTGTTCGACTGGCAGGTCGAGGAGATGGAAGGGATGCCGATGCCGTACATGACCGTGCAGACCTCAGCCGGCCGCGGCAACGGTGGGATCCGTCAGCTGATGCCGCCGGGCACCCCTCCGCACTGGCTGGTCTACTTCGGGACCGAGGACATGGAGTCCTCGGTGGCCAGGTCCCAGGAGCTGGGCGGGCAGGCGATGATGGGGCCGATGGACATCGGCGTCGGCCAGATCGCGGTGCTCCAGGATCCCCAGGGCGCGACGTTCGCGCTTTTCGCGGGCCATCTCGACGATTGAGCCCAGCCGGCTGGGCGCAGACTGGCGCTCAGCGCGCGCGGGGCGCGCCATACTGGCGGCGGTGAGCAGGCAGGCGGCACGCACAATCTCCGCCGGGATCCTCGTGGCTGCCGCCCTGGGCGGCTGCGGCGTCGCGTCGAATGGGCACACCCCCGCCGAGGCGATCGTGAGCGACGGCGGATCAGCTCAGCACGGCAGCTCCGGGCTCCGTGCCCACCCCCAGGCCGTCGACCCCGTCGCGGGCGAGGCGGCCCAGTTGAGCGCACCGGCGGCGGCGCCGAGCTCGGTGAGCGTGAGCTCCACCTCGGGTCAGTCGGGCCAGTTGCCACAGCCCATCTCGGAGGCCGAGGTCAAGGCCGAGCTCGCCGAGAGCGGCATCTCGGCAAACCCGGATCAGGCCACGTTGACTCCGGGCGGGCTGGCTATCGCGCCTGTCAACGCACCCCCCGCCGTGCAGGCCGTGATCGCCGCGGCCAACGAGATCGCCCGCCTGCCCTACATCTGGGGCGGCGGGCATCAGACCTACGAGGACACCGGCTACGACTGCTCGGGCTCGCTCAGCTTCATTTTGGCCGCCGGCGGGCTCCTCAACCAGACGGAGACCTCCTGGGAATTCGAAAACTACGGCGACCCGGGGCCTGGGAAGTGGATCACGATCTTCGCCACCGACGGCCACACCTTCGCCTACATCGCCGGGCTGCGCTTCGACACAGTTGCCCTGGCGGAGACCGGCTCACGCTGGTCGAACCGGCCCGCCGACGAACCGGACCTCAGTAGCTTCGTGGCGCGGCATCCACCCGGGCTGTAGCCGCAGCCGCCGGGGGCCGGCGGCGAGCCTCGAGCTCGTGCGCGTAGTCCAGCAGGATCTCGCTGAACCGCTCGGGAGCCTCCACCTGGGGGCAATGGCCCACCCCGGGCAGCAGCTCCAGACGGGACCCGGGCACCGCCTCGAGGACGCGTTCGGCGTTGCGGGCATAGAGCAGGCGGTCCCGATCGCCCCAGACTAGAAGCAGTGGGCAGCGAACGCGGTCGAGCTCCAGCGAGTTGCGCAGTTCGGGCAGCATCCGGTGGGCGATGTCCAGGTAGCTGGCCACCTTGGCGCGCTGCTGGTGATGGGAGGCGAACGTGGAGATCACGCCCGGGTCCACATTTCTGGTCGAGGCGAAAGCGAGCTGTACGTACAGCCTGGCCACGGCCGCGCGCAGGACGGCGGACGGCACGGGCGCCGGCAGGGCGAGGATCAGGCGCAGCGCCGGGTCACGCTCGACGAGGGACAGCATCCGGCTCATCTGCAGGCCGGCGGGCGCAGCGGCCAGCACTCCGGCCAGCTTCGAGCCCTGCCGAGCGGCCGCTCGCAGCGAGACGCAGCCGCCGAGCGAATTGCCGACCAGCAGCGGCGCCTGGCGGGGCCGCCCCGAGACGTAGCGGATGGCGTCGGACACGAACGCGTCGAGCTGAGGGAGGATCGGCCCGGAGTCAAGCGAGTCGGCGCCGCCGAAGCCGGGAAGATCGACGGCCAGGGCCCGCTGTCCGTGACGCGCCAGCGTGGCCAGGGCCAGGCGCCACGTGTCGGCGCTGTCGGCGTATCCGTGAAGCATCACGATGGGCGGACCGCTGCCCTCCAGCTCCAGGACACGAGTGGCGTACCCCGCGAACTCCTGGCGGTGCTCGAACAGCGGCTGAACCAGGGGGCCCGGGCGAATCATCCGAAGCCTGGCAATACCCGGAAGGCAGAGAGACAAACCATCCGTGCTCGACGCCGATCCTGACCCGTCCATGGGTAGGTACACCTCATACCTGACTGATGGTAATGGCTTGCCCGACAAGCCTTCAACAATCTCTCGCCGAAACCCGGCGATTTACGCTATTTGCAGGCTTCTAAACCAGCACTAAGCCCGGCCGTAGACCGGGATCGCCGCGCCGCTGGTGGGAGCGGCGTCATCGGACAGCAGAAACGCCACGACTCCGGCGATCTGCTCCGGCGCGACCCACTTGGACTGGTCGCCCTTCAGGGAGGCGCGGTTGGCCGGTGTGTCGATGACGCTGGGCAGGATCGAGTTGCAGCGGATGCCGTCGGCGCGGTACTCGACGGCGACAGATTGGGCAAAGGCGGTGACCGCCGCTTTTGCCGTGATGTAGCCGGCGGCGCCCGAGAACGGTTGCAGGGCGGAGCGGCTGCCGACGCACACGATCGCACCTCGGGACGGCGGCTCGTTCTCCAGCAGATGGGCGAGGACCGCCTGGGTCACGAGGTACGTCGGGCGCAGGTTCAGCCGCAGCTGCTGCTCGAAGTCATCGATCGGCGCCTCGTGAACGCGACCGGGCGCCGCGAAGCCACCGACGAGGTTGACCAGGCCCCGGATGGGCGCGCCGGGGTCCGACGCCGCGGCCCGCGCAACTCCTTGCACGGCCTGGGGATCCAAGAGGTCGGCCCGGACGAGCTCGAGCGCCGGGTGCTCGCTGACACCTTCAAGCTCGTTCTCGACGATCCACGGGACGACCACGCGCCAGCCATCGTCGAGCAGGCGGGCGACGACGGCACGACCGAGGCCCCCCGTTCCGCCGGTGACTATCGCGGTATTAGCCATGATTTGCCGTCCGCCGCACACTCTATCTTCGCCCGGGATGACAGTCGGAATGAGGCGCCAGACGGGGCCTAGCCGCCCACCGGATCAGATGGAGATCGACCTGCGTGGGCTGATCGCGACCGTGCAGTCCGCGCATCTGCGGCGACTGCTGGTGGCGATCCTCGGCGAGCACTCGGCGACCTGGGGCGAGTACCGCGAGGCCCCGGCGGCCAAGCACTACCACCAGGCTTACGTCCACGGCCTGCTCGAGCACTCCCTCACGGTGGCGCAAGCGGTGAGCGGGATCTCCGCCACGTTCCCCGGCATCGACCGCGACCTCGCGGTGACCGGCGCTCTCCTACACGACATCGGCAAGCTCGAGACCTACGAGCTCGCGCCCGGCGGGATCGAAATGACCGACCAGGGCCGCCTGCACGGGGAGATAGCGCTCGGCTACTACAGGGTGCGGCGGGCGATAGAGGAACTCGACGACTTCCCGGAGGAGCTGGCGCAGTCCCTCCTGCACATCATCCTCAGTCATCACGGATCGCTGGCGCACGGCAGCCCGGTGGTGCCCTGCACGCGTGAGGCGGTCCTCGTGCACATGGTCGACAACCTCGGGTCCAAGCTCGGCAGCTTCGACCGGATCGAGAGCGACCTGGGTGCCGGCGAGCAGTGGGCCGAGTTCGACAAGGGCATCGGCGGAGTCGCCTACTTCGGTGGTCAGGCCGCCGCGGGCGAGCGGGCTGCGGCCTGACCTTCGGGTCCGCAGAAGTTCGCAAATTGCGATTGGCGCCGCGGGGGGACGGGACGGCATCGGCGACCCCCCGATTACAGTGCAGGAGGGATGGCGAAGGACACCGAGAAGCTGATCCGCCAGCTGTCGCTCATCTCGTACCTGATGGCGGAGCGCCGGCCCGTCACCGCGCCTGAGATCCGGCGCGACGTCGAGGGCTACAGCGTGATGAACGAGGACGCCTTCGCCCGGCGCTTCTACGCCGACCGGTCCGAGCTCGAGGCTCTGGGCATCGTTCTGTCGGTGGAGAAGCCTCAGGACGGCCAGGTCGAGCAGGAGAACTACTCGCTGCCGCCGGAGAACTTCCACCTGCCGGCCATCGAGTTCAGCGATGGCGAGCTGGCTTCCCTGGGCACAGCCCTGCACCTGCTCGATGGGGAATTCGCCTACGCGGAGCCGCTGCGCCTCGCTCTGCAGCAGATCTCCTGGGGCCGTCCGAGCCCCCTCAACTCGCCTGTGCAGAGGACCGTCGCGCTCGGCATCACCGGCGCCGCGGGGGGCCATGAGGTCTCCCAGCGCCTGGCCAAGATCGAGACCGCCATCTTCCGCCGCAAGACGATCGTGTTCGATTACTACACGATGCAGCGCGACGCGACCGGCACCCGCAAGGTCGATCCCTACCAACTCCTCTTCCAGGGGGGGCAGTTCTATCTCGTCGGCCGCGCTCACGAGCGACACGCCATCCGCGTCTTCCGGCTCTCCCGCATCCTCGGCAAGGTCGGCTACGCGACCAAGGCCGAGCACGACTTCCAGCGGCCGGTCGATTTCGATGCCCGAGCCTACGCCAACCGCATCCACTGGCAGTTCGGCGAGCCGGTTGGCAGCGCCGAAGTGTGGCTCAGCGGCCGGATCGCGTGGCAGATCGAGCGCCACTTCGGTCGCTATGGAACCTTCCGGCCCGGGACGGAGGATCGCGACCGCATCTTCGCGACGCCGTACGCCAACGCCCGACAGCTGGTGGCATGGGTGCTCGGCCTGGGCGAGCATGCGCGGATCGTCGGCCCTCCGGAGCTGGTCGCCGAGGCGCGGGAGCGCATCCAGACGCTCGTCGAGCGCCACGCGGGCAACCCCGAGACGGTCTCGGACGTGAGCAACGGCTCGGCCCCGCCCGCGGCCCGCGACAACGGCGCGCTGGCCCCGGCGGCCACCGCGGCCGCCGAACCCGATGGCGCTGCCGCGGACGCGGCCATCCGGCCGGAGCGCTTCGCCCGCCTGGTCACGCTGGCCAGCCTGCTCATCGAGGCCGGGCGCGGAGGTCGCCGCGTCGACGCCGCCGAGCTGCGCCAGCGGCTCAAGCTCTCCGATCAGGAGCTTCGCGAGGACATCTCGGTCCTCAACGTCGTGAACTTCGGCGCCGGCACCTATGTCCTGTATGCCGAGATCGGCGAGGACGAGATGATCGACGTCGATCCGGAGCCCTACGGCGACTCGTTCGCGCGCCCGGCCCGTCTCCTGCCGGTGGAGGCGAAGGCGCTGGTCGCCGCCATCGACTTGATCGGCGAGCACATCCCCGCAGGATCGCTGACCTCGGTCCGCCAGAAGGTGGTCGATGCGCTCGGCGAAGATCCGGCTCGGGAGGGGCTGCAGATCGCCTCGGCCGCCGGTGACGACGCTGAGATTGCCGCCGTCGTCTCGCAAGCCATCTCCACAAGGCGCCTGCTCACGTTCGAGTACTACAAGGAGAACGAGGACGAGTTCACGACCCGAACCGTGGAGCCCTATGCCCTGATCAACGGCCGCGAAGGCTGGTACATGGCGAGCTACGACCCGGCGCGCGAGGACGTTCGCCACTTCCGCCTGGACCGGATCAAGTCGGCCACGGTCACCGACGAGACGTTCGAACCGCGCTCGGATGTCGACCCCTCAGCCGACGTCGAGGGCTGGCCGCGGACCGGTGAGGTGCCGGCCTCGCGCCGGGCCAAGGTGTGGATCTCGGCCGAGCGGGCCCGCTGGGCACGTGAGGAGCGAACCGTGATCGCTGAGCGCGCAGATGGGTCGGTTGTGGTCGAGCTCGGCTTCGCCGGGATCGACTGGCTCGTGCGGGAGGTCCTCAAGGAGGCCGGCGACGCGGTCGTGCTGGAGCCGGCCGACGCGCGCGAGGCGGTCCATGCGGCGGCGCTGGAGCTCGCCGCCAGCGATCAGTCGCTGGCCGGCCGCTGAGCGCAACTACCGGACCCTATTAAGCTCCCGCCCATGAGCCGGCGGGATCAGATCGCGATGACTGGCGACGAGGTGCTCGAGTTCCTCGGGCGTGAGCGCACGGTCGTCTGCGCGACCTTCGGGCACGACGGTTGGCCTCACCTGATGCCCCTGTGGTACCTGGTGGCGGACGGCGAGGTGTGGGCGTGGACGTATGCGAAGTCGCAGAAAGTGCGCAACCTGGAGCGTGATGACCGCGCGACCCTGATGATCGAGGCGGGCGAGGAGTACCAGGAGCTGCGCGGGGTGATGATCGAGACCACCGCCACGATCCACCACGATGTCGACCTGGTCACCGACTTCGGGATCAGACTGTTCCAGCGCTATTCAGACGGTGCCGGAGGCGACGGATCGCAGTTCGCGGACGCCGTCCGGGCCCAGGCGGCCAAGCGGGTGGTGCTCCAATTCGCGCCCCGGCGGACCGCCAGCTGGGACCATCGCAAGCTCGCGGCGGGCGTCTACTGACGGCGAGAGCGCCTCAAAGCTCTCCTCTGCGGCGCAGGTCGGCGACCTTGACGTTGGCCTCGAGCAGTTCGTCGTGTGAGGTGCCGGCGTCGATCCACCAGCCGTCGAGCGTTTCGCACCGCATCGTGCCCTCATCGACGTAGATGTTGTTCAGGTCGGTGATCTCCAGCTCACCGCGTCCGGACGGGGCCAGCCGATCCATGAACGAGAACACGCGCTCGTCGTACAGGTATATGCCGGTCTGCGCCAGTCGGCTCTTCGGCCGCGCCGGTTTCTCCTCGATACCGACCACCCGCTCGCCGTCCAGCTCGACCACCCCGTAGTGCTGGGGTTCATCGACCTCCTTGGCAAAGATCACCGCGCCTTGATCCTGCGCTACGAAGCGCTGCACGCTGGGTCCAAGGTCGTGGGTGAAGATGTTGTCGCCGAGCAGCACGAGCAACTTCGAGTGGCGGGCGAACGGCTCCGCCAGCCCGACGGCCTGGGCCAGTCCTCCCGCCTCCTCCTGCAACTCGTAGGTGAGCCTGAGTCCGAAGTCGCTGCCGGTCCGAAGCAGCTGCAGGAAGTGCCCGGCGTGCTCGGGATTGGTGATGACCAGAACCTCCTCCACACCCGCGCGAGCCATCGCCTCGAGCGGATAGAAGATCAGCGGCTTGTCGTAGACGGGCAGCAGGTGCTTGTTGGTCACGTGGGTGAGGGGGCGCAGGCGAGTGGCCTTGCCACCGGCGAGGATCACGCCCTTCAGGCGCCTCGAGGGGGAAGCGGACATCGCCGGGGAAGGTACCCGCTCGGACACGGCGTCGCGGTGCAGCGAGGCTCAGAGGCGCTTACAGGTGCTTCTCGCCGAAGGTCGCCACCACCCGTGCGTCCCGGAACTCGATCACGTCGCACTCGAGAGGTCGGCTTGGAGCTCGGACAATCCGCCCTCGATTTCGAACCGCGGCAGCAGGTAGGGGTCCGATTGCGGGGTGGCGAAGCCCGGATTCTCGGTCACCGCGTTGGTGTAGCCCGCCGCCTTGACCGCGGCCACGACCTCGGCGTCGTACCGGTTGGACGGGTAGCAGAAGCTGTTGACCGGGATGTGGAAGGTCTTCCGAAGAAAGCCCCGCGAGTCCGCCACCTGGATCTGGAGCTCGGCCGCGGAGAGCGTCGTCAGGTCGGGGTGGGTGAGCGAGTGCGAGTCGATCTCCCACCCAATCTCGATCAGCTTGTGCAACCGCGCGTTGTCCAGGTGGTCGACGGTGATCTCGTTGAGCACCCCGGGCCAGCCGTACTTGGAGAGCACCGCCGGGGCGAACGTGGCCTGGGGGACGTAGCCGTTGTCGAAGGTGATCACGATTGGCTTGGCCGGCAGCGTCCCGTGGTGGAAGAACGCGTTCATCATCTCGTCGAGCGTGACCGCCTGGTAGCCCGCCTGGTGTAGCCAGGCCATCTCGGCCTCGAAGTCGGCATCGGACACGTACAAGCCCGGGTAGTCCTCCGTCGGCGGCGGCGTGCCCAGGTCGTGGTAGACGAGGATCGGGACCTTCTGACCCGCGTAGGGCTTCCACCCCGGCTGCGGCCTCGCGTTGGTGACGAGCGTCGAGACCGGCTTCCTGGACTTGATGCGCGCGCCGGGACGGGTGCCGATCGAGCGGATCCGCTTGGTCGCGAGGTGACTCGAGCCGCCTCCGCAGCCGGCGATCAGCAGAGCGATGACGGGAACGAGAAGCAGTCTCCGCACCGGCCCGGAGGGTACCGGCGCCCCGCAAGCGTATGCCTCCCGGTAGT
>Ga0335074_10014611_pt1 | contig 11007 bp, 8 predicted proteins | sample Lox_Sample_23_FD_206715 | JGI IMG/M metagenome (GOLD analysis project Ga0335074, IMG submission 206715) | Soil microbial communities from Loxahatchee National Wildlife Refuge, Florida, United States - Lox_Sample_2.3 | ecosystem: Environmental > Terrestrial > Soil > Wetlands | place: USA: Florida... | reverse complement strand
GGCGACCGGGGACGCGTTCGTGTCGGGCCGGGAGATGTGGTGTTCCATGAAGCCTATGAGTCCCATCTCGACATGGTTGGATCGGGCGGCGCGGTGGTGCTGGTGCTGCCCGGCGCGATCACGGAATCGTGCGATGCGGGATACGTGGCCGATGTGGATTTCATTGCGCGAATCGCCGAGCGCGACCCGGTCGAAGCGGCGCAACATCTGATAACAAATCTCAGGCCCGCGCGGCGGCGCCTCTCCGACTGGCCGGATCGCCTCGCGGCGGATTTGCGGGCCGATCCATCTCTCGCGATCCATCACTGGGCAGACGCGGCCGGCCTGCGTCATGAAAGTATCAGCCGCGGCTTCCGCCGCGCCTACGGCATCACGCCGCTGGCCTTCCGCGCCCGCGCTCGCGCGCTTAAGGCTCTGGCGATTCTCACATCCCAGGAGAGCCTCGCTTGCATCGCCGCCGCCTGCGGTTTCGCCGATCAAGCGCATATGAGCCGCAGCATTCGCTCCCTCACTGGCCTCACACCGCGCGAGTTCCTTGCGAGACCGCAAGCGAATTAGTCACGCTCTCGAATGACGCGTGGCCGGGCATGCTCGCCGGGCGGCAAGCCGGCCCAAAAAATTCGCAATGCGCTGAAATTGTCTTCGTGCAACGCCGGGGAACAGCAGCATGCAAAGTCCCATGCTCGTGGCAGTTTCGCGCCCTCTGCCGCGACATTGTCTGGACACGTTGCAGGGGGGCAATGCATCCTGCGTCCTGCCATTCCCGATGGGGCAAGTTGGATGATCTGGCTGCTCGTAGCAATTGTTACCCTCCTCGTATTGATGCCGGGCGAGCGTGCGCAAGCCCAGTCCGATCTCAGTTCCCAATTTAGCTCGCATTACGCCGCAGGGCTTCGAGACATGCGAAGCGGCAAACAGGAAGATGCGCTTCAGGAATTCACGGAAGCGATCGCCGCCAGGCCCGATGCGCAGGCCTACGCCATGCGAGGGATCACCAACGCGTTCCTGAAGAAATATTCGCCGGCGATCGCCGACTTCAATGAGGCCATATCGCTAGACCCCAATGTCGACGCGGTAATCTATTTCGATCGCGCCAAGGCGGAGCAGAATAATCATCTTCCCGAGAAGGCGCGCGCCGACCTGGACATCGTTATCAAGAATGCCGGGGGAAACCTGGAACTCCTGCGTGGAGCCTACTCGTTGGAGAAACGCTACACCGAAGCCCTGAAGATTGATAACGAGCTCATCTCGCAGGACCCGACCAACCCTTGGAATTGGGACGGGCGGTGTTTGTCCCGCGCCATGGTCAATAGCCCTGAAGAGGCGCTGCCAGATTGCGACCAGGCCATCTCGCTGCGTTCCAATGCTGTGAACCTCTACGTCGACAGAGGCGTCGTGCGGCTGAAGGCCGGTCATTTGAATGACGCGCTTTCGGATTTTACGGTGGCGCTACGTTTGGAGCCAAAAAGTTCTGCCGCCATGTTCGGGATCGGCACCGTGGAAACGAGGCTCGGCAACGCGAGCGACGGTGCAGCAAAGATTGCAGAAGCAAAACAAATCAATGCGGACATAGAAAACGAAGTGCCGCTGAACCCTTGGTGACCATGCTGTGTCGAAGAAAGTTGGTGCGTTATCCGCGGAGAACCGCTTGGTAAGAATGGGGAATATTGGTCCAACTACCGCGATAGATTCATTCTCGAATGGAGCGACGGATTATCAGATGGCACAACGAATGGTCTGCAGTCTGACGCGTCACCGGGCTGCCTGAAATTTTTATCATCGATGCGCGTCCAATCCCAGCACGCTCACTTTCGCCGTGGTAATATCCGTGGGCCACAGGATCTCCGTCAGTCCCGTTGCCACCGCCACCTTCTGGACGCCGCCTGCCGTATAGGTGATGACGCCGCCGCCGATCGCGCCGCCGATCTTCTGGCCCCAGAGTTTGCGGCCGGTAGCGGCGTCCAGCGCATAGAAATTGCCGCCCATGTCGCCGAAGAAGACGACGCCGCCGGCCGTCGCGGTGACGCCGCTCTGCACGGGATAGTTGGAATGCGCGCGCCATTTCCATGCGCCGGTATCGGCATCGCTGGCATAGACCCAGCCGCCCCATTGCCCGAAGGGATCGGGTTTGCCCCAGGTGTCGAAGGGATTGAGCGACGCTTCGCCGGACCAGGGCTGTCCGTTCTTGACGTCCGCGAGCGCCTTATCGCTCATCAGCGTCGCAGTCGTGCACCAATCGACCTCGCCGACATAGGTGAGATTCGTGTCGGGATCGTAGGTCGAACCGTTCCACTCCGCGCCACCGGTCGAACCGGGACAGAAATGAACAGAATTGCCCACCGAGAATGTCGCTGTCGCATTGTCGATCCGCGTCACCGGCATGCGATAAACGAGATGATTGTCGGACAGATCGAAGCCGTAGAGATAACCGTTCTTCGGCGTGACGATCAGCATCTTCCGGCCGGCGCGGGTGCGGATGATCGCGGGCGGGTTGGAAACATCCCAATCGTGCCAGTCCACCGGCACGATCTTGAAATCATATTTGTAGTCGCCGGTCTTCGCGTCGAGCACGACGACGGAACCGGAGAAGAGATTGCCTCCCTTGCGCGTAGCGGCGGCAAAATCGGGCGCCGGATTGCCGCCGGGTATGTATAACAAACCCGTCGTGGGGTCGAGCGTGTAGGAGGTCCAGGTCGCGCCGCCGGTAATGGGAATGCCGGGCAGATTGTTCCAGGTGGAATTGTTGAGCGGGCTCTTCGCTTCCGGTCCGCGCTCGATATCACCCGGCGCGCGCGGCACCAGATAGAATTCCCAGACGATGCGGCCGGTCTTCGCATCGAGCGCATACATCCGGCCCTTCACGCCCTTGATGTCTCCGCCGGCATTGCCGGCGAAGACGAGACCCTTCCAGGCGATCGGCGCGGCGGGCACGCTCTCGCCGATCTTCGGATTGGCGATCGATGTCGCCCACAGGCGCTTGCCGGTCCTGAAATCATAGGCCAGCACGCGGCCGTCCTGGGTGCCGCGGAACAGGCGGCCGTCCATGTAAGCGGCGCCGCGATTGACGCCTTGCGGCGTGGCCGGCTCGTAATCTTCATGCGTCCGCCAGTTCTCGCGGCAGGTGGCGGGGTCGATCGAGATGATGTCGTATTCCGTCGTGAAGATCAGTGCACCATTCACTTCGATCGGGCCGGTGGTGAAGCCGGTGTACTGCCCGGTGTCGTAAGTACACAAAACCTTCAGCCGGCCGACATTCCGTGCGTTGATTTGAGCGAGCGACGCGAAGCGGTCGGATGTCAGCGTTTTGTTGTAGCTCGGCCAGTCGCCCGCGGTAGTCGGCGGCAGGGGCGGCGCGGCAACAGTTCCGGCATAGGAAGGGTTGACTTCCGTCGCGAGCGTGCCCGCCGGCGCCGAGCGGTAGCGGATATAATTGATCGCCATCGCCGCGATGGGAACCGCCTGATTCCAGAAGGCGTAAACCAAGCCTGCGCCGATCGCGCCGAGCACAAGGAGCACGGCGCACGCGATCAGCAGTTTTCTCTTCATCGTCCGGTCCTGTGCATCCCGCCGGAGGAATGCGGGCGGGCAGACGATCTCTAAGCGCCGCCAGCGATGCGCCGTTCCGGCACCGCGGCACTATTGCACAAACAGAACATGCATGAAAGCGAATCGAATTGTCGTTATGAGTCGTCATCCGCGCTTCGAGGAGACGACATGACGCGTCAGAGGAAAGGTCCCCCGTTCGCATGCGTCGCGCTGACGCTGCAGGGCGGGGGCGCGCTCGGTGCCTATCAGGCCGGCGTTTATCAGGCGCTCGCGGAAGCCGAACTCCATCCCGACTGGGTGGCGGGAATATCCATCGGCTCGATCAATGCGGCGATCATCGCCGGTAATCCGCCCGGCGCGCGGGTCGAGAGGCTGCGCGGGTTCTGGGACGTTGTCACCTCGACCCCGGGTTTTGACGCGTTCAGCCTTCTGGGACGCGATCTGCTGACGGGGGATGCGGGCCGCAGGTTCGTCGATCAGATGAGCGCGGCAACCGCCGTGATGGTCGGCGTAAGCGGCTTCTTCCGCCCCCGGCTGCTGCCGCCCTTTCTTGAAAGGTCCGCAAGCCCCGGTGCGACGAGCTTCTACGATACCGGGCCGCTCGCCGCGACGCTCGAGCGCTTCGTCGATTTCGACCGCATCAATGCGCGCGAAACCCGGCTCAGCGTCGGTGCCGTGAATGTGGAAAGCGGTAACTTCGTCTATTTCGATTCGACGACGCACAGGATCGGGCCGGAACACATCATGGCGAGCGGCGCATTGCCGCCGGGCTTCCCCGCGATCGAGATCGACGGCCAGCATTACTGGGATGGCGGCCTCGTTTCGAATTCGCCGCTGCAATGGGTGCTCCAGTATGGGCCCAGGCAGGACACGCTGGCGTTCGAGGTTGATCTGTGGAGCGCAAGGGGCCGTTTTCCCCGCGACGTCATGGAGGTCGCGACGCGCGAAAAGGAAATCCGCTATTCGAGCCGCACGCGCGACAATGTCGATCGGTTCGCGGACACGCAGCGCCTCCGCCACGCGGTTGCGAAGCTGCTGGACCTGTTGCCGGAGGACACGCGGCGGCGCCCGGAAGCGGTGGCGCTCGAAACGTTCGCCGATGACAAGGTTTATAACATCATTCATCTGATCTACCGCTCGAAAATCTGGGAAGGCGAGTCGAAAGACTATGAATTCTCCACGCTCGGCATGCGCGATCATTGGAACGCCGGCTATCGCGATACGGTCGCGACGCTGCGCCACCCCGAAGTTCTGGAGCGGCCGAAGAATTCTGACGGCATAGCGATCTTCGACTGCGCAACGCCGGATCCCGGCAAATGAGAGGACCTGTTTCATGAAATGCCCGAACTGCAATGTCGATCTCGTCCAGGCAAAGCGCGATCACATCGATATGGAGGCATGCCCATCATGCAATGGCATGTGGCTAAGCTGCCAGGAACTTGCACAGCTCGAGGATGAAGTGTTCGATTTCGGCGACGATGAGAAAGGCAGCCTGATGTTTGGCGAAACGCCGACAAATCGAAGATGCCCCCAATGCGCCAAACAAATGGAGGCCTTTCAATACCGGCTTTACGATCTGGAGATGGATTTCTGCACGGAAGGGCATGGCTACTGGCTGGAAGCCGATGAGGACAAGCGCGTCCTCGAACTTATGAGGAAGGAAGAACAGAACCTCGGCAGAACGGTCCTCGCGGAGGACAGATTTGCCGCGCATCTGCAATATCTGCGGTCCGGATCGTTCATGGACAAGGTCCGCGATCTCCTTACAATCGCGATGGATCCAAAACCCAAGCCCGCGCTCTAGCCCCGGCCCGGCAGCAAGACTCCTCTTATCAACGGAAAGTGATTTTTCCTGCCGGACCGGCCGCGGGATCATTGCCGTGCAGGGGGGGATTTTGCCATGCGCATCACAGGGCCGGGGCAGGCAATATTTGCGCTGGGATTCGCCGTCATTGGCGCGCTCAGCGTCGGCTGGCACGGTTTCGCGCCCGGCTGGGAGCTGCTGCCCAAATGGCTCCCTTGGCGCAATACGCTCTTCATCCCTTACGGCGCCTTGCTGCTCGCAAGCGGTGTCGCGCTCCTCATACCGCCCACGGCGAAACCGGCCGCGTTCGCGCTCGCGGTGCTCCTGCTCATTCGTCTGCTGCTGCTGCACGTCCCGCGCGTAGCGATGCATCCGTTGATCGAGGCCGTTTGGGAGTCGATGGGCGAGAATATCATCTATCTCGGCGGCGCGTGGACGATTTTCTCCCTGCTGCCGGGCCGAAGCGGCATTCTCGCGAAATTCGGCAATGTACGCGCGGGTCAAATCGTCTTCGCCCTGGCGACGCCGGGCATCGGCCTGTCGCATTTCTTCTATCTCAACATGACCGCGCCGCTCATCCCGTCGTGGCTGCCGTTCCACGTGCCGCTCGCGTATTTTACCGGCGCGGCGTGGATCGCAGGCGGCCTCGGCATATTTTTCGGGGTGCTGCCGCGCCTCGCGGCGACACTTCTGGCCATCATGGTGAGTCTCTTCACGCTGATGATCTGGGTGCCGGCGGTGATCGCCACACCTGCGAACCTTTCCGACTGGACGGAGATCTGCTCCTCCGTCGCAATTACCGGCGCCGCCTGGACGGTGGCGGAATCGCTTCGCGGCAGATCCTGGAGCTTCGCGCGAGACAGATGAACGCAGGCTCTCGCCGCGCTACTGCCACACATCCGTAATCGGCTGGAGGCCCTTTGCGCCACCGATGGGTTTCAAGCCGTACATCGCATCGATCGTCCGCAGCACGTTAAAGTGAGTGATCTTTTCCTTGTACTGACCGGTCTTCACCATCTGCCCGACAAAGATGGTGGGGATCTGGTTGTTTTCCGTGCCGTCGTCCTCGTCCCAGGTGACGATCATGAGGCTGTTGTTGGACTCCGCCCAGGTTACGTAATTCGCCATATTGGTCTGCAGCCAGGTATCGCCTTCCTGGATCGTGCCGTCATGCATGTCATCGAGAAGATCGGGAATGACCCAGGAGACTGTCGGCAGCTGGCTGTAATCCGTGGGAAAGCTGGTGAAGGGCAGGCTGTATTTCTTGGGATCGTTGGTGAAATTCGTCCACGGCACGTGTTTGCGCGCATATTCGTTCCAGTCGCAGACTTCCGAGCCCCTGTGCGGCAATTCTTCCGAATAGCCGCGGAATGTCAGCGCCTTGGCGATCAGTTGGCTTTCTTCGTTGACGACGTGCTTGAAGGTATACGGGCAGTCGTCGCTGTCCACGCCCTGGTCCGATCCCGAGAACAGATCCAGATAATTGGGCTGGCTCGGATGGGTGACGGCGTAAGATTGGGTGAACAGCGCGCCGGACTGCGCGAGCGAATTGATATAGGGTGCTTCCGAATTTCCGATGATCTCGGAATAGCTGTGATTTTCCTCCATCACGATGATCACATGCGCGGGCGTCGGAACCTGGCTCGCGGCCAGGCATGGACCGGCTGCCCATGCAAAGGAAACAGTCGTCAGCAAGGCCGCACAAAGTCGGCCGCCCGAAATAATGCGCATCTGGAGAATCCTCCCCGCTTCGGCCGTCCGCTTCGCAGCAACGACGCCGGAATCGCCGGACGGCAGCGCAGACAGGATAGCGTGCTTTCCGCCGCGGCAGAAGCCGGCGGCAGCATTCTTCATGGAAGTGCCACGTTATGCGCGGTACGAATCGCCTCCTCACGGTTCTCTTTACGGCCCTGGCGGTGTGGCGGTTGTCCGTGCGGCCGGCGATTTGACGGGCTCGCTGCCTTTCGTCAATTTAATGGCGCGCGGCGATAAGGCCGCGTCTGAACAAGGATGGGGATCATGAATATTCGCGCCGCGCTGCTTGTCAGCGCCCTCTCTGCTTGTGCCGCTCACGCCGCTTTCGCCGCGCCACCCGTCAAGGCGCCGTACAAGATAGGATCGGGCAATGTCGCGGTCATCGAGCCGCCCGTATCTCATCCGGACGAGACCCCCTGCGTCGTAAGCCTCTATCGCAATGCCCAATTCGGCTCGAGCAATGTGAACTTCGTCTATCAGCCGCCCGCGAATTGTCCCGGCCCCTACTCCACCATCGTCCTGAGCGTCGATGTGTCGTTGGATGCCGGCATCCAGTATGACCGCAGCGGCACGATCTGGATCGGCGGCGTGCCGCTGTGGTTCGGCACCACGGCGGAACCAAATCCGAACCTCGGGCCCTCTTGGCATTTCGAGCGCGACGTGACGGACTATACGTCTCTGCTCGCCGGCACCAATCCCGGCTTCGTGCTGATCGCCAACTATACCAACAACCAGGACACCAGCATCATTACCAGCAGCGCCAAGCTGTTGTTCTATCCGGTGCCGAACGGCCAAACGGCACCGGTGGTCCCGGACGTGATCGTCCCGCTGGCCGCGGATGGCGGCGGCACCGTGGCGCTCAATACCGGCACCGATACGGTGGCGATCGATCAGGAATTGCCGACCAATATCGCGCAAGCCGATCTCGACGTGTACCTGCAGGGCCAGTCGGACGACGAGTTCTGGTACACCTGCGTGCCGAACAATCTGGCCCAGGAACTGGACAGTTGCGGCGGCGGAGCACTGCGCGAAGGCGAGATCACGGTCGACGGCTCGCCGGCCGGCGTGGCGCCGGTCTATCCGTGGATCTTCACCGGCGGCATCGATCCCTATCTTTGGGCGCCGATCCCCGGCGTACAGACGCTGGACTTCAAACCGTTCCGCGTGCCGCTGACGCCGTTCGCAGGTGTGCTTTCGAATGGCAATATCGCCCATCAGATCGCGCTCTCCGTCTACGGCGCGGACAGCTACTTCTCCGTGTGCGGGGCGCTGCTGCTCTATCTGGATCACGGTGGTGACCAGGTGACGGGAAGCGTTACGCAGAACACGCTCTCCGGCCAGCCTTCGCCGACATTAAAGAACACGATCACGCAGAATCAAAAAGGCAACATCGCGGGAAGACTCGATACTGAATCGCTGCGCGATTTCGTTATTTCCGGAACTGTCAATACGTCGGCAGGAAGCGAACAGTATACGGTCACGCAGAGTGGCCGCTTCACGAATGATCAGCGATTCAAGATTACAAACAGTATTTACGAGCAGGCCATCAAGCAGCGTACCAGCACGATCGTGAAAACGAACCTCGCGTCGTCGAGCGGCAACATCACGCAGATCAACCGGTACAGCTATCCACTGGACGTGGATTACAAACAAAGCCCGGCCACGGGCGGCGACATCCAGGTCGTCACCACGATCTCGCAGGACTTCCAGGATGACGGGCTGTTCTCGGGTAGCGGAACCCGGACGATGTCCACGCTCGAGGACGACATCGATACGACGGACACGTTGTTGTTTAGCGGGAACGGTGACTTCCTCGGCAACGAGGACATGTCGAGCACCGCGAATTATGCAACGACGGACAATGCCGGCGATTGCTTCAGCCGGACGCTGACGGCGGCCAACAATGTCCTGACTGGGGCAAAAACCAAGAAAAGCTGCTCGAAATAGGGCAATACGGGCGTGGCCCAGCCGCTTGGCGAACGCCCGCGGCTGGACCACGCAGCGACGTCCCGGTGCAAACTCGCCGGGCGGCGCAATGGCTCCGTGAACCGGCAAAGCACAGCCTGCGCGTGGGTTCGCGAATCATGGCGGACGAGCCGGTCACATTCGTCACGAGCGCATCGGAAGAATTCTTGGTTCTCTCAACGCCGAGAAGTGAGGCGATCGAATGTGGCGCTTGCCTTCGTTCTGGGGCTCGCCGACTGATCATCACAGCCGCTCGCCAAGTGGCGGGCGAGATACTTCTCACATCTGCATCGTCCAGCCTTCGACGGCCATCGCGGCCTGGCGGACGGCTTCGCTGAGCGTAGGGTGGGCATGGCTGGTGCGGGCGATGTCTTCGGAGGCGGCGCCGAATTCGATGGCGAGCGTGGCTTCGGCGATCAGGTCGCCAGCTTCCGTGCCCAGAATGTGCACACCGAGAACACGGTCGGTCTTCGCATCGGCGAGCATCTTCACGAAGCCGTCCGTCGCCGCGAGCGTCTTGGCGCGGGCGTTCGCCGTGAACGGGAATTTGCCCGTCTTGTAAACGATGCCTGCGGCTTTCAACTCCTCTTCCGTGCGGCCCACGCTCGCCACCTGCGGCTCGGTATAAACCACGGCCGGAATCGCGTTGTAGTTCACATGTCCCGCGCGGCCCGCGATGCGCTCGATGCAGGCGATCGCCTCGTCTTCCGCCTTGTGGGCCAGCATCGCACCTTCGCGGCAATCGCCGATGGCGCGGACGCCTTCGACATTGGTGCGGAATTCATGGTCGGTGATGACGCGGCCCCGTAAATCGCGCGCAACGCCGATCTCTTCGAGCCCGAGTCCGTCGATGAATGGCCGCCGGCCGATGGCGACAAGTACGACATCGGTGTCGAGCACCTGGCGCTGGCCTTTCTCGCTCTCCACCGCCACGCGCAACGCGTCGCCCGCGCGTTCCACGCCCGCCACTTTGCTCGACAGAAGAAATTTCATGCCCTGGCGGCCGAGAACGCGCTGGAACTGCCTGGCGATCTCGCCGTCGAGCCCCGGCGTGATGCGGTCAAGGAATTCCACCACCGTCACGTCGCTGCCGAGCCTGCGCCACACCGATCCCAGTTCAAGGCCGATATAACCCGCACCCACGACCACAAGACGCTTCGGCACGTAGTCGAGCGCCAGCGCGCCGGTCGAGGAGACGATCTGCTTCTCGTCGATGGTAACGCCGGGCAGCGGCGCCACGTCGGAGCCGGTGGCGATGACGATATGTTTTGTTTGAAGCGACCGCACCGTGCCGTCGCGCAGTTTCACCTCCACGCGGTTCGGGGCCGCGATGCGCGCCTCGCCGACAATCGCTTCGGACGTGTTCTTCTTCAGCAGGAATTCGACGCCGCGGGTGAGTTCGCCCACGACTTTCGTCTTGTGCGCCATCATTGCGGAGAGATCGAGCGCCACGCTGGCCTTGATGCCGAGCTTCGCGAAATCCTTCGCGGCGAGCTCGTACATCTCGCTGCTGTAAAGCAGCGCCTTGGATGGAATGCAGCCGATATTGAGGCAGGTGCCGCCGAATGTGCCGCGGTTGTCGACGCAGGCCGAAGCCAGCCCGAGTTGCCCCGCGCGGATCGCGGCATTGTAACCGCCCGGGCCGCCGCCGATGACAACGACATCGAATGAATCAGACATGGTGAACAACTCTTGCACGCAGAGCCGCGGAAACGCGGGGAAAAACCGCAGAGGCGCAAAGACGCAGAGGTAGGATCGCGCGCGAATGCGCGCAGAAAATTCTTTGCGACCCTGCGCCTCTGCGTTTCAAAACGATTTCTCCGTGTCTCCGTCTTTCCGTGTGAATCATCGAATTACACATCCAGTAGCAGCCTTTGCGGGTCTTCGAGGTTTTCCTTCACGCGGACGAGGAAGGTGACGGCGTCGCGCCCGTCCAC
>Ga0335074_10014610_pt1 | contig 11008 bp, 10 predicted proteins | sample Lox_Sample_23_FD_206715 | JGI IMG/M metagenome (GOLD analysis project Ga0335074, IMG submission 206715) | Soil microbial communities from Loxahatchee National Wildlife Refuge, Florida, United States - Lox_Sample_2.3 | ecosystem: Environmental > Terrestrial > Soil > Wetlands | place: USA... | reverse complement strand
GAGGCTGGGTTGCATCGACAGCGCGAGCAGCCGGATGTTGGTCGGCTGCGCGTCCTCGAAGTTGTACATCCGCCCGTACTTCGGCCGCAGCCGGTCCATGATCCGCGGCACGGCCTCGTCCACGGCCCGCTGGCGGGCCGAAGCCCACTCGCCGACCAGGCCAGCGGAGAACGCGCCTGGCCCGGCCGCGGCCCGGTCCGGCTGCTCGCCGCGGGCGAGCTGCCTGCCGAACAGGTACAGCGAGAAGTGGTTGTTCAGCCCGGCGAGCAGCCGCTCCTTGTCCGCATCCCCGAGGCCGTCCAGGTAGTCGGTCAGGTAGAGGTCGGGGACGGTGTCCGGCCGCGGGACCTCCGCGTTGATGAGCGCGGTGACCTCGTCCAGGTAGCCGAGGTAGAAGTCGAAGTCGGACTTCTCGCCAACGTTGCCGTGGCCGCCGGAGAACCAGTCGAACTCCAGGTCCCGGGCGAACTGCAGGTTCGGCTTGAACAACACGAGCGGGTCCTGCCCCGCGAAGCCGCCGAACGGCAACTGGTCGACGTTGATCAGGTCAGCGGAATGCCCGATGCGCTCCTCGGTCAGCAGGAACACGGCATGGTCCGGTGCGTGCCCGGGCCGGGGCAGGCCGTGCAGCCGCAGCGTCACCCCTTCGAAGGGGACAGCGCCGTCCGGCCAGCGCAGCACGTCGGTGGGCCGGGGCAGGTCGCTGCCGAACCGCTCCATCCACACGGCGGTGTGCTCGCTGGCGATCACGCGCGGGCTGGCCGGCAGCGACGTGACGAGTTTGCGCGCGCCGCCGATATGGTCCGCGTGAAAGTGCGAATAGCAAATCGCGGTTACCGGCAAGGGCGTGACAGACCCGATCGCTTTCAGCAGCGAATCCGCCGCGCCCTGCGGCGGGTCAAACAACAGCACGCCGCGCTCGCCGACATAGAACAGCGTGCAGTAAAAATGCCGGGAAAACCAGTAGGTGCGCTCGGTAAGCCGCTGCAGAACGTATTCTTCCATGACACTGCGCGGGAACAGATGGGAAACCCGCTGTCCCCGTCGCAGCGTCATTTCAGCGGAGGGTTCGACGTACTCGGCTCCGGTGATGGAGAGCGGCTCTTCCTGCCATTCGTCTCGCATCACGAAGGCCATGACGTCTCCTCGAGTCGGCTAGCGCCGATGCTCGCACACCACGTCTGGCCGGTCAAGCGCCTCAGGTGCCAGGTGAGGTGCCAGGTACCAGGTCAGGGACCGTCAAACTCGCCGTTACGCACGCCGCCGAGGAAGGCATGCCATTCGGGCTGGCTAAATCGCAGCACCAGCCCTTCCGCATTCTGGCTGTCGCGGACGCCGACGGTGCCGCCGTTAAGGCTGGCCACCTCGACGCAGTTCCCGTTCGCGAAACTAAAAGAGCTCTTCACCCAGTAAGAGCCTGAATCCGGCCGCTCGGCTGCGCGCCGCACCATAGTACTCACCTCATGAATTTCTCGTATGCCGAAATGAACTGTGTAACATCCCCCACGGAGCGGTATTACGGAGAACCTGCTCCCGGACTAGAACGTCAGCGCGAAGTACACCGCCTTGCCGCCCGGAGTGGCGTAAAAGCCCCACTTGTCGGCCAGTGCGGCGACTATGATCAGGCCCCGGCCGGTCTCGGCGTCGGCGGGCACGTCGGCCGGTGCGGGCATGGCGCGCGACGAGTCGTGCACGTCGATGCGCAGCTGTCCTGAGGAGCATGCGATGTCCAGCATGACGGCCGGGCTGTCCTCATACCGGACGGCGTTAGTCACCAGCTCGCTGGTGAGCAGCGCGACGGCGTACGGGTCAACCGGCACCTGCCATGCGACGACGGTCGCACGCACCTGTTCGCGGGCTTGGGCCACCGCGGCCAGTCCTGTCGGTAGCGGGACGTGGCGCACACGCAGTCCAGCCGGGTGGGTGCTGGTCAGGATCGCGTTCATGCGAGTTGTTCCTTGGTCGGCCGGCCGATGTCGCGGGCAGTGTCACCGGCGCTTGCAATACAACTATTGCTGCAAGTTGCATAGATAAACATCGGTCAGCTGACTTATTTCGATTCGTTACCAGTGTGCTTGAGGAGCAACCGGCGCATACCAGTGCAGAACTTGCCCTGTTCCCGGCGCGGTTGGACGGCGGCAGGGCGGGAACCACGACGGCATGGCGCAGAAGCCGCAGAAGTCGCAGAAGTCGCAGCAGCCCAGTGCACGCGTAGGCGGCATCGAGGTCCAGCTGTCGAACCAGGACAAGGTCCTCTTCCCCGGCGACGGGATCACCAAGGGCGACCTGGTCGCCTACTACGAGGCGATGGCGCCGCACATGCTCGGGTACCTCGAGGACCGGCCGCTGGTCATGGACAGGTATCCCGACGGCATCACCGGCCAGCGCCTCGTCCAGAAGAACGTCCCGCAGTACTTCCCGGACTGGATCACCCGCGCGGACGTGAAGAAGCAAGGCGGCGTGGTGCACCACGTCATCTGCGACAAGCCCGCGACGCTGGTGTACCTGGCCAACCAGGCGTGCATCGAGCTGCACGTGTTCCTCAGCAGCCTGGCCGCGCTCGACCGGCCCGACGAGCTCGTGTTCGACCTCGACCCGCCGGACGACGCCGGGTTCGACGTGGCCCGCCGCCACGCGCTCGACCTGCGGGAGATCCTCGAGGGCGACTACGGGCTCGCCGCGTTCGTCAAGACCACCGGCGGCAAGGGGTTGCACGTGCAGGTGCCGCTGCGCCCTGAGGCCGACTTCGACACGGTGCGCGGCTTCGCCCGCGACGTGGCCACCCAGCTGGCCGGCCGGTTCCCTGACGAGCTCACCGTGGAGCCGCGCAAGGAGCAGCGCGGCCACCGGCTGTACCTGGATAACATGCGCAACGCCTACGCGCAGACGATCGTGGCGCCGTACTCAGTGCGGGGCCGCCCTGGTGCCCACGTGGCGACGCCGCTGCACTGGGCGGAGGTCGAGGACCCCGCGCTGAACCCAGGCCAGTTCACGCTGCGCACGATCGCGGCGGAACTAGACCGCCGCGGCAACCCGTGGGCGGACATGGCGAAGCGCCGCAGCCGGCTCCCGGCATCAAAGAGCTAGCGAAGAGCAGAGCTAGGACGGCACTTCCCGCACGACCTCGCGCGCCGACTTGTCATCGCGCAGCCCCTGGAACCGCGGATGCCGCAGCTCGCCCGCGTCGGTCCACTCGCTGAACCCGACCTCGGCGACGAGCTCAGGCTTGACCCAGTGCACGCCCCGCTCCCGCACCGCCGGCCCCGCCTGGAACGGCGTCCGGTCCTGCTCCAGCTTGCCCAGCCTGGTCCGCAGGCTGCGCAACGTCTCGTTGTCGAACCCGGTGCCGACCTTCCCCGCGTAGACGAGTTCGCTGTTGGCGTTGTAGTAGCCGAGCAGCAGCGCGCCGAATCCGATCCTGGACCGCTGCGGGTCGGTGAACCCGCCGACCACGAGCTCCTGCCCGCTCTCGCACTTGAACTTCAGCCAGTTCTTGTTGCGCCCGCTCACGTACGGCGCGCTGGCCACCTTGGCGATCAGCCCCTCCCAGCCGTCGTGACAGGCCTGCGCGAAGAACGCCTCGCCCTCGCCAACGCGGTGCTCGGTGTACCGCAGCGGGTCGCGGTAGCTGATCATGCGGCGCAGTATGTCCTTGCGCTCGAGCAGCGGCCGCGGCCTGGTGTCCTCGCCCTCGGCGAACATCACGTCGAACATGTGGTAGACCACCGGCACGGAGCGCACCAGTTCCGGATCGGGGTTGACCAGGCCGAGCCGGTGCTGCAGCCGCTCGAACCTGGTCTCGTCGCCGTCGAAGGCCACGACCTCCCCGTCGAGCACGAGCCCGCTGTGGCCGGCGTCCTGCCGCTGGGCGGCCAGCGCCTCGGCGACCTCGGGGAACGTGGTGGTGATGTCCCGCTGGTTCCTGCTGCGCAGCTGAACCCCGTCCGGCCCGCAGAACGCCAGGCAGCGCTCGCCGTCCAGCTTCCGCTCGAAGATCCAGTCCGGATCGGAGAACCGGTCGCGGGTCAGGGTGGCGAGCTCAGGCTCCACCCATGACGGAAGGTCGGCGTTTGCCATGGTGCTGTCCTCATATCCCGAACGTACGGTGGTGACTGCCCGGCAAACCCAGGGTAGCGGGGTGTGCAGCCCGCGAGAGAGAACCCGGCGGCCGGGCCCTGGCGCCCGACCGCCGGCCCCCCTGCTTCGAAACTCTTCCCCCGTAACCCCGCTTAGCCCGCGCGCCGCCAGTCGACGGGGACGGGCGCCGGCGGCCTGGCGGTCCAGAACGTCGGGTCGTGCTGCGCGCACCGGGGGCAGGCGCGCCGCCCGAGCGCGTCGTAGCGCCACCCGGCGGCCAGCGCCCTGGCGCGCAGGTCCCGCTCGCCGAGCGCGTCGGGGTGCATGTACGTGGCGTCGCAGGTCCCGAACTCGCACCAGATGAACGGGATCCTGATCTCGTCACCGATGACGGCGCGCACCGGCGGCTGCCGGTGCCCGCCCATGGCAGCTGGGGGAGGCGGCACGGGCCCCCGGCCGGCAGGCGGTCCTGCCGGGCCCGCCGGCCTGCCTGGCAGGGGAGCGCGCATCGGGAGCGGGGCGCCGGCGTTGTCGGGCGCGGCGTCTCCCCTCGGGGTGAACCGCGGCAGCCTTCCGGGCTCGTTCCGCGGGCCGCCGTCCGGCAGGTCCGCGTACGGCCGGGAAAACGTCAGCCGGGGGTCCAGCGACGTGGGAAACGGCGGCTGTCCGTGCTGGGAGGCATTCTGCAGCTGTGCATCGGAAGATTCCATCGCAAAACCTCACATTTCGGACCCCGAGCGGCCGCGTGGACGTGCCATGCGTCCGCGCCGCAATTGCACATCGGTCTACCCGTCTTCGTCGTCTAAAACGTGGAACGGCAAGCGTTGCCAGTTCGTTACGGCAAGGGAGTTAGGCGTGGTCCGCGCACCGGGTCGCCGTGGCCGCGGCGGAGCCGTCGTAGAAGGCGATGCCGCAGCCAGCGGCCGTGCAGGACTTGAGCCGCGGCCACGTGCCCGCGCCCGCGGCCTCCGCGACGTCGACCGCGAGGATGGCCACCAGGCCGGAGTAGCTGGCCCTGGCCGCGCTGGCCAGATGGACGGCGCTCGCCGGGTCCACGGTGACGACGATGCGGCCGTCCGCGAGCGCCCTGGTCAGCCGTTCCGCCGCCGCGGCGTCCTCGCGGCCGTCGGTGTGGGCGGCCAGCACGTCCCTGAGCGACTCGCGCAGCCGCAGCAGCGCGCCGTGTTCTGAGTTACTCAGGCCGGCCTCGGCGGGCAGCAGCCCGGCGGCACGGAGCCAGCCGGTCGCGTCCTCGCGGGTGCGCAGCTGATCGGTGTCCCCGCCGGCGCCGAGCGTGTTGGCGAGCGACTGGACGCGGTCGAGGGGGGCAGGCGCGGCAGGCGGCACGAATTGATCGTAACCAGCCTGCGGCTCCTGGTCACCGGGGGCGGGACTCAGCCGCACCTGTGATTGAGCCTCACGGGCTGAGCACGTCGGGCGAGGTGGCGTCGTACCCGGCGAGCCAGCCCGCGCCGCGGCCTTCTGGGTCGCGCCGGTTCAGCCGCCGCCGCACGGCGATCGAGAGGTCCCGTCGCTTGCTGGCCCACGGCGACGCCAGGTGGTTGCTCAGCCCTCGCTCGCGCGCGGTGAGCACGACGCGGCTCGCCCGCGGCCGCCTGGTGCGCTCGTACCTGGCCAGTCCGGTGACCGGGTCAGCGGCCTCCGCGGCGAGCGCGGTGGCCAGCACCGTGCCGTCCTCGAGCGCCTGGCAGGCGCCCTGCCCGAGGTAGGGCAGCATCGGGTGCGCGGCGTCGCCGAGCAGCGTGACCCGGCCGCGCGTCCACCGCGGGATCGGGTCGCGGTCGTACAGCGCCCACTTGTACCAGGTGTTCCCGGCCGCGAAGAGGCGGAGCAGCGACTCATGCCAGCCCGCGTAGCGCTCGAGCACCTCCTCGCGGCTGCACTCGGTGATCCACGACTCGTGCCGGTAGCCGTCGTCGTCGTAGTGGCAGACGACGTTGGTCAGCTCTTCGCCGCGCAGCGGGTACAGCACGATCGTGCCGTGCGGGCCGAGCCACTGGCCGTTGTCCGCCGCCGGGCCGCCGCCGGAGACGGCCGCGGTGGGGATCACGCTGCGGTAGCAGATCTTCCCGGTGAACCGGGGGTCGTCAGGGCCGAACAGCGCGGTGCGCACCGCGGAATGGATGCCGTCGGCGCCGATGATGACGTCGGCCTCCACCTCGCTGCCGTCCGCGAAGCGCGCGACCGCGGTGCCGCCGTCCGGCTCGACCCCCGTGCACCGCTTGCCCAGCGTGACCAGCCCGGCCGGCAGCGCGGCGGCGAGGACGTCGAGCAAGTCGGCCCGGTGCACCGTCGCGCCCTGCAGGCCGAACGCGGCGGCCTGCTGCTTGCGGCTGGTCTTGGAGATCACCCGGCCGGTCTTCCCGTTCCTGGTGACCGCCCACTCCGACCGCCCCGCGACCTTGCGGACGCCGTCTTCCACGCCGATGGCCCGCAGCACCCGCATCGCGTTCGCGTGCAGGGCCACGCCGGCGCCGATCTCCTTGAGTTCCGCGGCGGCCTCGTAGACCGCTACCTCGATACCGGCCTGCGACAGCGCGTTCGCCGCCGTCAGGCCGCCGATGCCTCCCCCGATGATCGCGACGCGTGGCACTGGGCCGGCTCCTTCCTGGGTTGTCCTGCCTTCCATCCTGACCGATCGCGGCCGGGCCGGGAACCACCGAGCCCCCGGGTGCTAGTCGCCGCAGGACTAGTCATTTCACTGATGCGAAGCGCGCGGCGGATTCGCAGAATCGGGACATGACCACCCCATGGCATCAGGCAGTGAGCCTGAGACCGCACTGGCGGCTCGCCGCGGCCTGCCGCCACGCGGATCCTGACTTGTTCTTCCCCATCGGGACGGCGGGCCCCTCGGCCGGCCAGATCGCGCACGCCAAGGAGGTCTGCGGCGGCTGCCCGGTGCGGACGCCCTGCCTCGGCTGGGCCCTGGAACGCCGTATAGAAGACGGCATCTGGGGTGGCATGACCGAGGAAGAACGCCGCGCGCTGCGCGTGGTGATCGACGGTCAGCGACGGCCCGCGTTAGCGCCCCTACACTTAGCACCTATGACCGAGCCGAAGACCAGCACCCTGGAGGTGCCGGGCGCCGTGCTGTACTACGACGTCAGGAGCGCCGCCGCCAGCAGCCATCCGGTCCTGCTGATGATCGGATCGCCCATGGGCGCCGACGGCTTCGCCGCCCTGGCCGGGCACTTCACCGACCGCACGGTCGTCACCTACGACCCCAGGAGCTCGGGCCGGAGCAAGCGCACGGACGGCGCCCTGGAGACCACGCCTGACGAGCACGCCGATGACCTGCACCGGCTGATCTCCGAGCTGAACGCCGGGCCGGTGGACATCTTCGCGAGCAGCGGCGGGGCCGTCAACGCGCTGGTCCTGGTGGCCAGGCACCCTGAGCAGGTCCGCACCCTGCTCGCGCATGAGCCGCCCGCGATCCGCGAAGCGCCGGACAGCGCCGGGGCGCTCGCCGCCAACGAGGACATCCGGCAGACGTACCTGCGCAGCGGCTTCGGCCCGGCCATGGCCAAGTTCATCGCGCTCGTCAGCTACCCGGGCCTGATCGGTCCCGAGTACCTGGACCGGCCGGCGCCCGACCCGGCCGCTTTCGGCCTGCCGACCGAGGACGACGGCTCCCGCGACGACTCGCTGCTGCGGCACAACATCATCACCTGCACGCACTACGAGCACGACTTCGACGCGCTGCGGGCGGCGTCAACCCGGGTTGTGATCGGCGTCGGCGAGGACTCCGCGCAGGTGATCACCGGCCGCACGTCCGAGGGGGTCGCCCGCCGGCTGGGTACCGAGCCCGTCACGTTCCCCGGTGGCCACGGCGGCTTCCTCGGCGACGAGTTCGGCCCGATGGGCGGCAAGCCGGACGCCTTCGCCGTCGTGCTGCGCGACGTCCTCGACGACTGACGGTCCGCGGGTTCAGCCGGCCGTGGCGGTGGCCGCGGCGGGCCGGTCCGGCGGCACGCAGACCATCCCCTCACTGAAACCGGCCGACCCGATGCCGAAGGCGGCGTTGAGCCTGTCAAGGTTGACCACCGTCAGCAGAGCGGTGATCTCGACCAGCTGCGCGGCGCTGAAGTGCTCCCGCATCTGCGCGAACAGCTCGTCGCTCACGTCGACCGGGGTGCGCATCACGCCGGTGGCGTAGTCGAGCGCGAGCTTCTCCCGCTCGGTGAACAGGTCGCTCTGCCGGTACCTGGGCAAGGCGAGCAGTTCCTCGTCGGAGAAGCCTGAGTTGCGGCAGATCTGCGAGCCGAGGTCCACGCAGAACTCGCAGCCGATCAACTGCGCGCCCCGCAGCTCGATCAGGTTCTTCAGCCGCTCGTCCACGCTGCGGCCCTTGCGCACCGCCTGCTGGAACTTGCCCATGCCCGACAGCATCTTCGGCTGGTAGGCCCAGATCTCGACCGGCTCGATGCCGCTGCCGCGCGCGGGCGCGCGCCCGGTCATCTTCTTCATGCCCCTGCCCATGAAGACGTAGACGAGCTTCACCATCGGGCCCGCCTTGTCGCGCGGGACGCCTGGAATCCGTGCCATCGCACTACCTCCTGTCTGCACCTACCCGGCATGACGGACGGCGCCGCGCCGATGTGACAGCGGGTCAGTCCTGCGCGGGCTCCTGGAGCCCTAACACCCGCCGTCGGCCCCGCCCCGCCGTAGTGGGCCTCGGGCGCCCCAGAATCCCTCCGTGACTTTGCATCACTTTTGGTCTTTGCATCAGTTTTGGTCATTTTGAAACGATTAAACGGCGCTCGAGGCGACCAAAAGTGATGCAAAGTGCCCAGGGCTAGGGCTGGACGGCTTCCTAGTTCGTTTCAGTTTTGGTCCTCGTATCACTTTGAGCCCCTCCGCGGTCCGTTTTGCCCAAATGGGATCAAAACTGACGCGCGCGTCGCCCGCGAGCACGGCGGATGAGGCCACGAACGCGTCCGGTGCGACAACGGGCTCATCGCGCATGCGGCCCCAATATCTCACGGCAACCCGGAACAACCCGGAGCCGGCTATCGTTGCAGTCACTGTAAAGATGCTTTGAGTGCAACTTTCAGTGGGCGAGTGAGCGAGTGAGCACCATGACTACCCCGATCGTGTCGCTGCGCGAGCGCAAGAAGCTCGCCACCCGGCGGCTGCTGCGCGCGGCCGCGCTGAACCTGGTAGCCGAGCGCGGCATGGCGAACGTCACCGTAGAGGACATCGCCGCCGCGGCGGACGTGTCGCCGCGCACGTTCTTCAACTACTTCCCGTCCAAGGAAGCCGCGCTGTTCGGCGGCCAGGACCCGGACCGGGCGGCGGCGCTGCGCGATCGCGTCGCGCACCAGGCGCCCGGCGAGCCGGCGCTCGAGGTGCTGCGCATGGTGCTGTCGCAGGACGCCCAGGACATGGCCGACGAGCTGCGCTCGCTCGGCGGTAATCCGGCGGACTGGCTGCGCCGGATGAAGGCGGCGCGCAACGACCCCGACGTGCGCGGCGCGCACGCGGCGCAGATGGCGCGGATCGAGCGGGCCATCGCCGAAGGGCTCGCGATACGCCTCGGCGCGGATCAGGAGACCGACCCCTATCCGTCGGTGGTGGCCGCCGCCGCCGTCGGCGTGATGCGCGCCTGCGTCGCGTTCTGGGCCGGCTCCGGCGGCACCGCTTACCTCAGCCAGCTCATCGACCAGGCATTCCGGGCACTCGCCAACGGCCTGCCAGAACACACTGACCTCACCACCGCCGACCTCACCACCTCAGGGGATCTCCGCACTTCAGGGAAGGACTACAACTGATGGCCTCCGCAGATCAGGCGCCCGCCGCGGGCGCCCTGCCGGAAACTGACGACGGCGCCATGCCGGGCCTCGGCCGCCGCCGCATCCTGCTCATCATCGGCGCGCTCATGCTCGGCATGTTCCTCGCCGCGCTGGACCAGACGATCGTGTCCACGGCGCTGCCGACGATCGTCGGCGACCTCAAGGGCGGCTCGCACATCGCCTGGGTCATCACCGCGTACCTGCTCGCCACCACGGTGTCCACGCCGCTGTGGGGCAAACTCGGCGACATGTACGGCCGCAAGGTGTTCTTCCAGGCGGCGATCGTCATCTTCCTGATCGGGTCGGTCCTGTCCGGCCTCAGCAGCTCCATGATCATGCTGATCGCCTTCCGGGCGGTGCAGGGGCTCGGCAGTGGCGGCCTGATGGTCGGCGCGCAGGCCATCGTCGGCGACGTGGTCTCGCCGCGGGAACGAGGCAAGTACGTCGGGCTGTTCGGCGCCGTCTTCGGCGTGGCCAGCGTGATCGGCCCGCTGCTCGGCGGCGTCTTCGTCGACAACCTCAGCTTCTACATCAACGTGCCGATCGGCATTGTCGCGCTGGTTGTGGTCGCCAGCCAGGTCCCCGGCCGGCTGCGCCGGGTGCACCACAAGATCGACTACCTCGGCACCGCGGTGCTGTCGCTGGCCGCCACCTCGCTGATCCTGCTGACCAGCCTCGGCGGCACGACCTACCCGTGGGCGTCGGCGCCCATCTACATCCTGGGCATAGCCGGCGTACTGCTGATCGGGCTGTTCGTCCTCGTCGAGCGCCGGGCCGAGGAGCCCGTGCTGCCGCTGCACCTGTTCCGGCTGCGCATCTTCTCCGTCACCAGCCTGGTCGGCTTCATCGTCGGCTTCGCGATGTTCGGGGCGATCACGTACCTGCCGGCGTTCTTCCAGGTCGTCCGGGGCATCTCGCCCACCATCTCCGGTGTGTACCTGCTGCCGCTGATGGTCGGCCTGCTCGGGGTGTCGATCGCCTCCGGCCAGATCATCTCGCGGACCGGCAAGTACCGGTTCTTCCCGATCGCGGGCTCGGCCGTGATGACCCTGGGCCTGTTCCTGCTATCGCTGATGGGTCCCGACTCGAAGACCTGGCAGGACTCGCTCTACATGCTC
>Ga0335074_10014609_pt1 | contig 11009 bp, 10 predicted proteins | sample Lox_Sample_23_FD_206715 | JGI IMG/M metagenome (GOLD analysis project Ga0335074, IMG submission 206715) | Soil microbial communities from Loxahatchee National Wildlife Refuge, Florida, United States - Lox_Sample_2.3 | ecosystem: Environmental > Terrestrial > Soil > Wetlands | place: USA... | reverse complement strand
GTGGTGCGTGACCTGACGGAGCGCGTTCAGCGCCAGCGCGAGCTTTCACGCGCGCTCGAGGAAGCGCTCGCAGCCGACAAGCTCAAGTCCGACTTCGTCGCGACGGTCAGCCATGAGATTCGGACGCCGATGAACGGCATCATCGGCATGAGCGAGCTGATGCTCCGCACGCAGCTCGACGCCGATCAGCGCGATCTGGGGCAGACGATTCATGACTCCGCAATAACCTTGCTGCGCATCATCAACGACATTCTCGACTTTTCGAAATTGCAGGCGGGCCGCGCGGAACTCGAATCGATTGAATTCGAAATCACGCCCCTCGTTGAGGGCGTCGTCGAGCTCGTCAGCCGTTCGCGGCACCGCGAGTCCGTCTCGATGATGACGTACATCGCTCCCGACGTACCGCGCCTGCTCACGGGCGACCCCGGCAGACTGCGTCAAATCCTCATGAACCTCGTCGGCAACGCCGCAAAGTTCACGGAGATCGGACACATCCACGTCTCGGTTGGACTCGAAGGAGAATTGCGGGGCGGACGCGCCACCCTCCGCTTCGTCGTCTCCGATACGGGCATCGGCATGACGGAAGAAACAAAAGCGAAGCTCTTCGAACCGTTCTCCCAAGGCGACGCGTCAACCACGCGCCGTTTCGGCGGCACGGGACTCGGGCTCGTGATCACCAAGGCGTACGTCGAATTGATGGGCGGCAACATCTCCGTCGACAGCATCCCCGAGGTCGGCACGAAGCTCTCCTTCACGGCATCACTCGAAGTGCCGAGCATCGACAAGCCGGTCGATCAGAAGACGCTTCTCATGGGTAAGCGGGTTCTGATCGTTGAAAGCGACGCCGCGACGCAGCGTCTGTTCGAACGATACGCGCGCGATTGGGAGATGCAGGTCGCAATCGCGGATGGTCTGACTGTCGCCTTGAATTCTCTGCGTGAAGCAGCACAGCGCGGCGAGCCCTTTGACTTTGCTATTGTCGAACAGAGCCTGCTGGACGGCGACGGCCTCGACCTCGGACATCAAATCAAGCACGACAGCAGCATCGCGTCGACTCGAATGATGATGATCGTGGCTACGGGTGAGGCTGGGCTTGCCGAGAGTGCTCGAGCTTGCGGGTTCGATGCCATCGTTTCGAAACCCATCGTCCAGTCACACGTCTACGACCGTCTCGTCGCAATGCTGAACGTCAGGAGCGTTGCGCCCTCTCTACCGATTCTTCAGACACAGCCCGAAGAACAGCGCAAGCTGAATCGCTCGTACAGCGTATTGCTCGTCGAGGACAATGCAGTCAACGTGCAGGTCGCGGCCAGGCAGCTTCGGTACATTGGGTGCGAGGTCACTTCGGTCGACAATGGGAAGGCAGCGGTGGAAATCCTCGAACGCCGGCAATTCGACCTGGTTCTGATGGACTGCAATATGCCCGTGATGGACGGATACACGGCGACGCGGCACATACGCCAGAACGAAGTCGAGCAACAGCGTCGCCGCTTACCGATTGTCGCCATGACTGCGAACGCTTCTGAAGCTGATCGCGAGCGGTGCATCGGTGCCGGCATGGACGAGTTCATTTCGAAACCGGTCGTACTCGATGCGCTGAGATCCGTGATCGAGCGCATCCTTGCGAATGAAGCTTCCGTAGAAGCGTAGTCAAGGAATCCTATGCACACGATTCTCGTCGTCGACGATGCGCGAGTAAACGTCGAGGTCTACGAGCGCATCCTAAGCAAAGTCGAAGACTCGAAGATCGTGGGTTTCACATCCTCAAAGCTCGCGATGTCGTGGCTGCTGGAGAACAAGCCGGATCTCCTGATTACGGATTTCCGAATGCCCGAGCTTGACGGCTTAGAGCTCATCGAGCAATTCCGATCTCAGCCGACGAGCAAAGGCGTGCCGATCGTCATGATCACGTCGTCGAAAGAGAAGGAAATCCGGCATCGTGCTCTCGAGCTGGGCGTCGACGATTTTCTTGAAAAACCGGCAGATCCGGTCGCATTCCTGACGCGTTCGCGAAACCTCCTCAAGATGCGCGAGCAAAGCCTTCAGCTCGAGAACCGAATGGATTGGCTGGCGAGCGAGGTTCGGCGTGCCACGGCCGATATCGTCAAGCGCGAACAAGAAACAATCTTCATGCTTACCCGCGCAACCGAACACCGCGACAAGGAGACGAAGAACCATATCGTCCGAATGGGACATTACGCGCAAGTCTTGGCACGCGCAACGGGAATGCCGTCGGATTATCAGGACCTGATCTTGCTGGCCGCACCGATGCACGACGTCGGGAAAGTCGCAATCCCGGATCGTATTCTGCTCAAAGAAGGCAAGCTCACACCCGATGAGTGGGCGATCATGAAGACGCACGCCCAAGCGGGCTACGACATTCTCAAAGACACCGACTCAAAGCTCATCCATCTCGGTGCGGAGATTGCGCTTTCCCACCACGAGAGATTCGATGGAAGCGGCTATCCGAGGGGACTCAAGGGTTGGGAAATTCCGCTTTCGGGACGCATTTGCGCCATCGGTGACGTCTTCGACGCTCTGCTATCGGTGCGTCCGTACAAGAGCGCATGGTCGCTGCCGGATACGATCGACACCCTCAAGCGCGGGAAAGGAAATCACTTCGATCCGGTGCTGGTCGACAAGTTTATCGAGGTGATGCCCGCGCTTCAGGCCGTGCGGAGCGAGTTTACCGATTCCGAAAGTTCGTCGTAGAGGTAGACGAGCGTCTCGATTCCGCCGAAAAACTGAGTGAGCGTGAACTTCTCGTTCGGCGCGTGCGTCGCGTCATCGGGCAGCCCGACGCCGATCAACACTTGCGGCATGTGCAGGACACGATCGAACGAAGAAACTGGACCGATCGTTCCCCCCGAGCCGATGAACACGGGCTTCTTGCCAAAACCTCGCTCCATGGCGCGCGCCGCCGCGGCGACGGCCGGATGCTCCCGGGATGTAACGACCGCGCTCGTATCGCCGTCGTCCTCGATCTCAACGCGGACTCCGCTCGGCACGAGCGTCGTGAGATAATCGCGCACGACGCGGCGAACGTGTTCGGGGTCTTGGGCGCCGACCAAACGCGCGGTGAGTTTCGCGCGCGCCCAAGACGGGATGATCGTTTTCGTTCCGTTGCCCTGATAGCCGCCCCAAATACCATTGATCTCGAGCGTCGGGCGGTACCACGCGCGTTCGAGTGGTTTGCGATCGATCTCCCCGCCTCCGAGCGCAGGAACGCCGAACGCCTTGGCTTCAGCCGCCTCATCATATGGAAGCGATTCGACGTCGTGTTTTGCGTCTGCGGATAGCTCGGGCACACCGTCGTAAAATCCGGGGACGACGACACGGCCGCGTGCGTCCTTGAGCCCTGCCAGCATCTGGGCCAGCGCTTCGATCGGATTCTTGATGATGCCGCCAAAGAGTCCCGAATGCATGTCACCCTTGGGACCTTGGACGAGAATTTCCCAACGCACGAGACCGCGCAATGCGATCGTCAGCGACGGAACGTCTTCGGCAAAAACCGCCGTGTCGGAGATGATCGCAAGATCGCATTCGAGCAGCTCGCGATGCGCAGCGAGAAACGCCTCGAAATTCGGCGAGCCGATCTCCTCTTCACCTTCGACGACGACTTTCACGTTCACGGGCAAGCGTCCGCGCTCGCGCAAATGCGCCTCGATCGCAGCAACGTGCATCATAACTTGACCCTTGTCGTCGACGGTGCCGCGCCCGTAAATGTTGCCGTCACGCACCTCGGCTTCGAATGGCGGGCTCTTCCAAAGCTCGAGCGGATCGACCGGTTGTACATCGTAGTGACCGTAGATGAGAATCGTGGGTCTTCCCGGTGCTCCAAGCCACTCGCCGTACGCAACCGGATTGCCGTTCGTTTCCAGAACGTCGCCGCGCTGCATGCCGGCTTCGCGCATTCGCTCCACGAGCGCTTGCGCGCATCGGCGGACGTCGCCGCGATACGCCGGATCGGCCGAGATCGAGGGAATCGCGACGAGCCTCTTTAGCTCGTCGACATACCTCTCACGCTCGCCGCGAACGTAGGTGATGAGGGACGACTTTTCGCTTGACGTCGACATGCTCCGGTGTTCCCTCGTCGCGACGAACGTCCTGGGATTCAATATCCAGGTCTACATCGTCGAGATCGATCCGGATGCGAAGGCGCAAGCCTGCGATCGTTAGACTAAAGTTGCTGCCGAGGTAACGCATTAGGCTTCCATCCGTTTCCAAGCGTAAATTGCGACGATGCAACTGACGGCGAAGATGGCGAACACGAGCAGCGTTTGCTCGTTGAACGTGAGGGGCAGTGACGGCAATCCGAGCACGCCGACCTGAAAATCAACGTCCTGCGTGTGCGCTTGCGGCAAATATGCCATTGGGTTGATGATGTTGAGGACGATGAACAGCTTGCCGAGGATTCCCGGGAAACTCAAACCGTCGAGGATCGCGAGCACCCAGAAAAGGCCCCATGATATACCAATCATGGCGCGCGCGCGAGCGCCATTCCACGACGTCGCGACCTCGACGAGACCGTACCACATCAGCGGGACGGCAAGGGCGCGCAGCAGTATAGGCCACGCCGTTCCATCCGCAATGACGTGAAGTCGAGGCATCGCATCAAGGCTCACCACCGTTACGACGATCAGGAGCGCAAACGCGACAACGATCGCTGCGACGTCGACCGCCACGTACTCGAGCGCAATGCGCTCGCGATGAACGGGACGCGTCCACATGTACGGAAGGTGACAGTAATCGCGGCTGAGCGTCCCGGCAACCAGCGTAGCCATGATGCACGCGAACCAGGACGCACCGAGCAGGATGACGTTGAAGGAAACGGAGATGCTCGGCAAAGCCGCGGCAGGTTGCGGAGCAAGACGCACTGCCGTCACGGCAACCATGCCGACGAGCACGACGGCAAGCGAAAACCAGCCAAGACGGTTGCGAGCCGAGAGAAATTCAACGTAATACATCAGGCTTGCATCCGTTTCCAGTTGTAGGTTGCGATGATGCAGCTCACGACGAAAATGCACAATGCGAGAATCGTTTGCCCGACGAAATCGAAGGGCAGCGGCGAATCTGACATAAGCTGCACGTGGCCATGTCCGTGCAGACCGAGATATGCGATGGGATTGAAAATATTAATGGCGTAGAAAATCTGCGCGAGTGGAAACGGCAAATTGATCGAGGCAAGGGCTTCGATGGCAAGGCCGATCGGCCAGATTATTCCGCCGGCGGCGCCCAAGCGCGTCGGCAGCCATGACGTCGTAACTTCAATGATGCCATAGAGCATTAGCGGCGCTGCGAGCGCACGCGCCAGCACGATACCGCTACTCGCGTCGGCTGTGAGGTGGTTCTGGGGCGGAATCGCAAGTACGATCGAGCATACGCCGCAGACGACGGCGAACGAGGCGAGAATCGTCGCGACGTCGATGATAATGTAGCTCAGCGCGATCCGTTCGCGCGGAATCGGCTTCGTCCACATGTACGCCAAATGCGAGCCGTCGCGGTTGAGCGTCGCCCCGAGGATGCTTGCCATGATCGCCGCAAAAAAGCCGGCCAACACAACGATCGCGTTAAACGGAACGTCGTGGCCGTCGTTGTTGACGTGGGCTTGCGGCGGCGGAAAGGTGACGAAATACGTGAAGATCGCGGCGACGAGTAAGGCCATCGCCGTGAACCAGAAGAGGCGGCTGCGCGCGTACAAGACTTCGACGTAGTACATCAGGCCTTCTCCGAAACCACGTCCAAGAAGATGTCTTCCAGATTCCGGTCGACGACGCGAATACTGGTCGGATGGTATGGTGCGAGCCGTTGTGCGACCTCGCCGTCGTCGTGCTTAACGCTGATTCGGACCATGTTACCGGCACGCTCGACACGGCGCACCACTTCGACGCCGAGAGCCCCGTTGAGATCGGGAATCTCGGACGAAAATGTCGCCTCGATGATCTTCTCTTGTCCCTTGAGCGAGTCGACGTCGTTGTAAAGAAGCAAACGCCCGCCGCGCATGATCGCGACATGATCTGCTGCACGTTCGACTTGGCCGACCTGGTGCGAGGAGAACAGCACGGTCCCGCCTTCGCTCGCGGCATCGATCATGAGATCGAGGACGACGCGCTGGAAAACCGGGTCGAGACCGCTGGAGGGCTCGTCGAGAACGAGGACGCGCGGCTTGCTCGCGAGTGCAAGAACGAGCGCCAGTGCAGTCTTCTGCCCTTTCGAAAGTCTTCGGACACGCTTTCGCCGATCGAGACCGAAAATGCCGAGCAGCTCTTCCGCGCGCCGTTGATCGTGATGCGGCTGTGCGCGACGATTGAGGTCGACGTGTTGAGCGACGGTCAGCTCGCCAAAAAGCGCATCGGTTTCCGGTACGTAGGAAAGTGTTTCGAAGGTGCTCGACGTGACGGGCGCGCCGTTGATCGCGACACTTCCCGACGTCGGCCGCAGAAAGCCGAGGAGGGTTTTCATTGCCGTCGTCTTTCCGGCGCCGTTTGGACCGAGCAAACCACAGATCGAGCCGGCTTCGATGTGCAGCGTCAGATCGTGGACCGCTTCAAAAGTGCGATATCGCTTCGTGAGATTGTCGAATGCGATGACGGGCGGTGCTGGATTCATGAGTCCTCTCCGGGATACCATCGTGAAAGAGCGCGTTCGAAGAGACGGCGGACCTCGTTGCTATCGAGGCCGAGGCCTTTGGCAGTTCGGATGGCGTTGTCGAGAGCCGGTTCCGCAACGTCGGTGCGGAGCTCGGACGAAGCCGTGCCGTTGTTTCGGATGAACGATCCGCGACCCGGGCTGGTCTCGATGATGCCGTCGTGTTCAAGGTCCCGGTAAGCTCGGGCCACGGTATTCGGATTGACCGTAAGCTCGAGGGCGAGCGCCTTAACCGTGGGAAGCTGCTCGCCGGCGGCGAGGGTCCCCAGTGCGACGCCGCGCTTCACTTGTTCGATCAACTGAAGGTAGATCGGAACTCCGGAGCGCGGGTCGACGGTGAAGATTGCGGCCAAGGCTTAGAGTTTCGGGCCCCAGCCTTCGAAGGAGCTTCCGTTGCGGGGCGAGGGGATGACTGCGGGGCGGTTGAGTCCGGGGTGTTGGGGGCGGTCGGGGCGGCGGACCAGCATTTCTTCTCCTATCGTGTTATTGAACTAGTACACTAGTACAATAGCGAATTAGGACAGCTCTGTCAACACCCGCCGCCCGCCGCTTTTAGGCCGCCGAGGTCGAGGTCATCTGGTGTTGCCGGATCTCCTGAATCTCAAGCTGCGAATCCAGGAACGCCTCGCCCGCCCTTGGGTCAAACTTCGAACCCAGTCCGCGGCGAATCGCTTCGAAGGCTTGGGGCAGCGCCCAGCCCGACTTATACGGCCGCACGGATACGAGCGCATCAAACACGTCGGCGACCGCAACGATCCGGGCCAGGAGGGGAATGTCCTCGCCCTTGAGTCCTTGCGGATAGCCGGTTCCGTCCCAGCACTCGTGGTGCGAGCGCGCGATCTGTGCGGCCGTCGTCATCAACAGCGACGTTCCGCCGCGCAGAATCTCGTAACCGATCTCGCTGTGCGTCTTCATCATCGCAAACTCTTCTTTGGTGAGCTTGCCGTTCTTGAAGAGAATGCGATCGGGAATTGCAATCTTGCCGATATCGTGAAGCGGAGCAGCAAGATAGACGAGGCGTTGCGTCTTCACGTCGAGTCCCATCTTGCGCGCCATGAGGCTGGCGTAATCACCCAAGCGCGCACCGTGAAAACGGCCGTCGTTGTCGTGGTATCCGGCAAGCGTGATCATGCTGTCGAGCATCTCGAGCTCATGGATATTACCGCTCAGCTCCTTGACTTGCGCCTCCAGCGAAACGGAGCGCTGACGCAGCGCTTTCTCGTGCGCGCGCAGCCGAAGCAGGTTCCGCGATCGCGACATGAATTCGACTGAGTCCGCAGGCTTTTGAATGAAGTCGGTAGCCCCGACGTCCAGCGCGCGCCGGCGAACGTCCGCATCGGACGAACCGGTAACGACGATCATCGGGATGTCAGGATCGGAACTGCGTTTGCGAAATCGCTCGACGAACTCGAGTCCGTCGAGGTCCGGCATGCGATAGTCTACGACGATGAGGTCGGGCTCATGCTCGCAAACCTCGGCGAAGGCGACGATGGACGAGGTGAAGACCTCAACACTGACGTCTTCGAGCTGATTGAGCGCGCGCCGGTAGATCTCGAGCGTAACCGGCGCATCATCGACTACAACGATCCTTTGCACGTTCTTCTCTCATTCCGAGCAGGCAATCTGCACAAGACCATTTCTAATGGGCCGCCGTAACGAGCCTGAGAAGCACCGGGGACGATTGCGTTCCCAATCGTTACACCGGCGTTACATCTTCGTCACGACGGCGAATATGGGGCGCCAAGGCGCACGATGATCCGGCTGGTGCCTCGCATCACCTCGAAGACGTGCGGCCTGCCGTCGTAAGCGCGCTGCTCGGTCTGGTACGTTCCGTACTCCCACCAATACTTGCCGTCCAGCTTTTCCACGACGTCGTTCGTGCGCAATCCGGCGACGTACGCCGGTCCGCCGGGACGCACGAAGGCGCGCATGTTGCCGTCGTCGGTCTTGAAGAGCGTGTAGAAATACGTCGGCTTCTTCGTCGCCGGATCGTATGCAAGGCCGCTCCTCAAGAGCGCGCTCGAGAACGCGGGCCGCATATGCATCCACGTATTGAGGCGCAGCGACAAGCTCATCCCGAGCTTCCCCGCATCCACATCCGTCGGCGGATGCGGCAGAACAGCGTTTTCATGGAATTCGTCGACGCTCCAACCGGCACAATCGACGAGAACCAACCCGATGTCGAACGTCCAGCCGACGTCGCCGTGAATCACCGTCGACGCGAGACGCGCGGCCGCAACATACGGCTTGCCGGTGCAATCGCTTGCAGACGGATCGGCGTTTATGCGGATCGCCCGCAAGGTTTGCGACGCCTGTATTTGCCGTATCAACTCCGTCGCTGCCGGTTGCGCGAGGGTGTCGAGCGGCTGGACCGCGATGACGCCTCGCGCCGATGACGGCGCGAGCAGCCCGGGAAATGCCAACACGGCGACGAGCGCCGCAACTATTGCGTGCGGCGTAAGGCCTTCCCGAATTCCGGAAGTGTCTTGTGCCGCGCGTAGTCTTCTCGCTCGGTTTCGTTCAAGCGATCGGCGTCGCGGGCCGCTTGCTCCTCGCCGAGATGAAACCGTGTGAGCACGGCGCCGAGGGCCGCAGGTCGGCTCTCGTACGTCCACGCGTCGCGATATAGCGGCTCGATCGAGAGCAAATCGTCCCGCAGTTCCCAGCACAGGTATTTCGCCAAATTCAGGCCGCGATACACCGGGCTATCAGGCGTCTCACCGACGTGGCTGCGCGCATCGTCGTAATAACGCTTCGCTTCGGTCCCGATCTCGAAGCGCCGCCCGAGCACGTCGTAGCGTCGCGCCGCAAGCGCGATCACACGCGCCGCGTTTGCGTGCAAGGGTGGTGCGACGCCATGAAGATTTTTGAGAATCGCCTCGGCGTCGAGCCGCAGCTTTACGATGTCGACCGAACCGCGAACGCGGTCGCCGATCTCCGCGTCGAACGGATCGGCCCAAAAGAGATAGTCGCTCGGATCGTCGTCTGCACCGAGATTTTCGTCGATCGACTCCAAACGATCGAGCGATCGCGCATAGCGAGGATCCTCCGTCCCGAAAAATTCGGTTGCAAATGCCGCAGGAAACCGCGAACGATTAACGTCGTGTTGCTGCCACGCACTCGCCGCCGCAAACGCGACCGGGTACCAGGTCGCTTCGTAAAGCGATTCACCGTCGTCGTGCCAGACCGTCATGAACATTCCGAGCACGTGAGCTTTGCGACCATCGGCGACAAAATGCGCGACGTTGTCGAACGCGAGATCGAGCCGCGGATAGATCTCGTTCCAGTTGTTCGCGCCGGGGCCAACCATTTGTTCGAAGCCGGCGGAAGCGATGCGCGAGATATATCCGGCGAACGACTTCTCGCGGCCGTAGTGAAAATCCACGACGACCGTATCCCTCGGAATCATCCCGAGAATGGAGGGATTCTGCTGAATCGCATCGTCCCAAATCATCGGCCGAGCCCCGAACGGACGAATTATCGATTCGACGCGCGTCACGTGCGCGGCAAAGACCTTCGCAATATCAGCGCCGCGCAGCTCGAGCGGCTCGTCGGATCCAAGGTGAAAGAATGGGACCTTCCCGGCTGCTGCGCCGATCTCGCGTAAGAGCGGCGTAAGGTATGCATACGTCCCCGGGTTTGTGGGTGAAAGAAGCCAGCCGTGCGGCGGCGTCGAGAGCGCGCCGAATTCTTCCCAGCGCAGGGTATCGTGCATGTGCGCGAGCGTCTGCTGCTCCGGGACGAGCGCAACATGGAATCGCGCCGCGTAGTCGCGGAGCTCGCGCAGCTGCGCGGGCGTGATCGGATCGATCGGCGCGACAAGCGGGTGCGCCGCGTCGGCGAAGACATTCTCCATGTAAATCGAGTAGCCGTTGATCTTCAGGGCCGCAAGACCGCGAATGCGTTCCTTGAAATAGCGCATCGTCGGCAGCGGTCCGCGCGACACGTCGTCCGAGACGATCCGCCAGCGCAACGCCGGCGCGTCGTCGATCTGTACGCACGGCAACGTGTAGCCGCCGGGAACGCGCCGCGCGAGCTGCGCAAGCGTCATCGCTGCATCGAATGCGCCTTCCCGGTCGGATGCGAAAATCGCAACGCCGCTCCTCGAAATAGTCAGGCGATAGTGCTCGCGCGCGCCGCGCGAGGCCACGTGGATCGCGACATCCGCGGGCGATGCGACTTGCAGCGGCGGAATACCAAGTGCCCTCCAACGCTCGTCGATCAGCTCGCGCGCGCCGGAATCGAAGCCGGCATCGACGCGCAGCGGGTGTGCGAAGCGGTGGACGGCACATGTGAGCGCTGACACCCTTTGCGGCTGCGGGACAAGCACGGACGGGTCGAACGCGGCTGCCGCGGAGCCC
>Ga0335074_10014608_pt1 | contig 11009 bp, 12 predicted proteins | sample Lox_Sample_23_FD_206715 | JGI IMG/M metagenome (GOLD analysis project Ga0335074, IMG submission 206715) | Soil microbial communities from Loxahatchee National Wildlife Refuge, Florida, United States - Lox_Sample_2.3 | ecosystem: Environmental > Terrestrial > Soil > Wetlands | place: USA... | reverse complement strand
GGCCTCCTCGATCCCGACGCTACCCTGACCGCCGACGGCGGTGGCCTCGTCAGAACCGCGTACGCCCCCATCCAAGGAGGCGAGCAGATCGCGCGTTTCGCGGTCGGTCTCGCTCACCGGTCGCCTGGCAACGCGACCATCTTGGAGCGCACCGTCAACGGTCAGCCGGGCTTGGTGGCTCAGCAAGACGGCGTCACCGTGACGGTGTTCGCCTTCGAGATCGCAGCTGGGCGGATCAAGAACATCTGGGCCGTACGCAACCCCGACAAGCTCCAGCCCTGGAGGACCACCTCAAGCGACGCGCTCGGCAGGGGCCCGGACCAAGTCCGACCAAGCCCGTGACAAGAAGCACGCGCAACGCAACGGGCGCATGGCCTGGCGAGAGTGCTGGCCACCGGGTCGTGCGGTTCGCCGGTCGTGACCTGCACGTCGTGGAAGATGGCAAGCCGAGCGCCCCCGCCTTGGTGCTGCTCAGCAACGCGGCGGTCCCGTTGGCCCTATGGGGCCCGGTAGTCCCGTTTCTCATCGACGCCTTCCGTGTCATCCGTATCGACGGGCTCGGCCGGGGAAAGTCGGCAAGTCAAGCTGGCATCGGCGACATACCAACTCAGGCTCGGCGGGTAGGCGCCGCACTGGACGAACTTGGCGTCAACCGGGTGACGGCGATCGGGCATTCCTCGGGTTGCACAGTGGCCACCGCCCTGGCCGAGCAACGGCCCGACGTGGTAGCTGCCCTGGCGCTCATCGATATGGGCCCCGACCTAGATGCCAAGATCCCTGAAAGCCGGATCTTCCGCCTCATACTGGCCCCATTTATAGGTGCGCTGCTGTGGCGCCTAAAAACTGAGGCCACCGTTCGGAAGGCCGCGCGCACTGGCTTCACCCGCCCGGTCGAGATCCCCGACGCCTTCATCAACCATGTGCTGGGAATGACGCACCGATCCTTTGTGGAGGCGATGCGTGCGCCCCTCGATTACCTCGCGCAGCGGAGCCTTCCCGATCGGCTGACCGAGTTGGGCGTACCGGTGCTGGTGGTCTTCGGCACCGACGACCAGCGGTGGCGCTCTTCGTCGGCTGTCGCCTACGGGGTCGTACCTGGAGCCCGGGTCGAGCTGCTGGCCGGCGTGGGCCACACCCCGATGATGGAAGACCCGCAAACCACCGGCCGACTGCTGTCGGACTTCGCTGCAGCCGTGGAGCACAACTGACAGAGCCCCGCAGGCTGCCTCTGGCGGATTTGGGCGGGTAGGTACCAACGGAACCACGGGCGGGTTCTAAATGCGGCGTGGCGGCGAGGTCCCGGTGCGCCGACAGCCAGCCGACAGCCAACCGACAGCCAACGGAGCGCCCGCCATGACATCGTCCAGCTCGGCCCCTCCAGGGTCGAAGAAGTTGCCCCGCGCAAAAGTGCCGCCGCGGCCCACGCTCCCCCGAGGGTGGGGGAGCAGGACCGAGAAACCCTCCCCCACCAAGCGGTAGGCCCGGGCGGGGTCGAAAGCGTGATGGTAGGCGAGGATGGGCCCGCCGTGGATGATCACCACGAGAGAGCCTCCGTTGCCCGAGGCGGCGAGGTTGGCGGACGGGACGAGGAGGATCCCATGGATCTCCTGGCTTCCGGCACCGGCCCAGGCACCCTCGACCACGGACAGCTCGGGTGCGGGGTGGATATCGCCGGCGGCCCAAACTTTGCGCGCACCCTCGCCGCTGAGGACCACCACCTCCGGCGTCGTGCATTCGTCGGACCGGCAGGCGAGCACGACGTCGCCCGCCGAGGAAATCGCGAGCCCGGGGCGCCAGGCGGGAGCTCAGAGGGCACCCGCCTCATACCGACAGGCCGAGTGGCCCGAGCAGCCCGGCCCGGGCTGTAACAAGGCAGAGCGACCAGATCTGCTGAGCTCGAAACCGAACGACGGATGAAACTTGACGCCCTTGCAGATCTGGAGCCCACTACGCCAAGGAAACCGTCCCCGTTGACCTGCTTGACCAACTACCGGTTCTCGCCGCCGACCTCTTCCACACGCCTGCCGAGAAACTGCGACTCTTGTTCGAGACCCTGGGTCAAAGGCTGTTTTGGCTGACCGCTACTGACCACCAGAGACCGTTCGTGACGGTTCGTTCGGTCACGTTCTGGTTGGGAAACACCGCATGTCGCAGCCCTATGGAACGTTCTGTACTTGCCCCGGCCGTCTCGGGATCGCTAACTTGACAACCCTCCGATGGGCTCGCGCCGCGTCGGGCCGGTGGTGTAGAACGAGACGGTGAGCCCGGTCGTACCGCCCGAGGCGGCCGCCTTCGAGGAGCTCGAGCTGTTCCGCCGGCAACTCACCGCTTACTGCTACAGGATGCTGGCCTCGCCTCACGACGCCGAGGACGCGGTGCAGGAGACGTTCATCCGGGCCTGGCGTGGGCTGTCCCGTCTCGAGGACCGAGCGGGCCTGCGTCCCTGGCTCTACCGGATCGCCACCAACGTTTGCCTGGACATGTTGAAGGGCCGAAAGCGGCGGGCATTACCGACATCTGTTGCCCCCGCCGCCAGCCGGCAGGTATGGGACGCATCCCATGAGCTTGTACTGGGCACGCCCCGGCCTGAAGCAACATGGGTGCAGCCCGTTCCGGACAGCCTGATCGCGTCGACCGACGCTGATCCCGCCGATGCCGTCGTGGAGCGCGAGTCGATCCGGCTGGCGTTTATCGCCGCCATGCAGGACCTGCAGCCTCGCCAGAGGGCAGTGCTCATACTGCGCGACGTACTCCGCTGGAAAGCCGAGGAAGTGGCCAAGCTCCTCGAGACCAGTACCGACGCCGTCAATAGCACCCTTCGCCGGGCCCGCGCCGCTATGGACCAAGCGGATCTCGACGCCGCGCCGGCTCAGCCACGTGAACTCGACCTCGAGCTCCTCGGCCGGTATGTCGAGGCGTTCGAACGCTACGACGTGGATGCGCTGGTCGCACTGCTCCACGAGGACGCCACTTTGACCATGCCGCCGTTCGCGCTTTGGCTACGGGGCATCGGCGACATCAGTCGCTTCCTGGCCGCCATGCAGAGCGAAGGGGGTCGCGACCGGGTGGTCACCGTCGCCGCCAACGGTTGCCCTGCGCTCGCTGTCTACCGGCCCAACCGTGAGTCGGGAGAACTGGAGGGGTTCGGCGTCCACGTGCTCGAGTGTGCTGGCGGGCGCATCGTCGCTATCCATGCTTTTCTCGATCCAGGACTGTTCGCCGTGTTCGGGCTGCCGCTTGTCTTCGCGGGCTGACCCGTTCCCCGGTATTTGTCGTCGGGATGCGACGACTTTTTCCGGCTCGGCCAGTTGTACAGGTGGATGCACGCCATCCACCAACGTCCAACCACAGACCAGCCGAGGAGGCAACAGTCATGACAATCGAAGCCAAGACAGTTCTGATCACGGGCGCCAACCGAGGGATCGGCCAGGCCCTCGTCGACGAGGCCCTGCGAAGGGGAGCCACACGGGTCTACGCCGCCTCCCGCCAGGCCATCACCCATCGGGACGAGCGGGTCAGCGCCGTCGTCCTCGACGTCACCGATACGGACCAGATCCGCAGCGTTGCGGGGCAGGTCCAAAGCCTCGACCTCCTGGTCAACAACGCCGGCATCGCCATGTACGACAACCTGAGCGACCGGGCCGTCCTGGAGCAACACCTGGCCGTCAACCTGTTCGGGCCCTACGAGGTCATCCAGGCCTTCCTGCCCCAGCTCACCGAGTCGAGGGGCGCGATCGTCAACAACACGTCGATGATGGCGATGGCTCCGCTGCCGATGACCCCCGCCTATGCCGTGTCCAAGGCGGCGGCCTTCAACCTGACGCAGTCGCTGCGAGCCATCCTCGCCGGCCGGGGGATAAGCGTCCACGCCGTCCTCACCGGTCCGACGGACACAGACATGACCCGCGGCTTCGAGATCCCCAAGGCCACACCGCAGTCGGTGGCCCAGTCCATCTTCGACGGCATCGACGCCGGAGAGGAAGACATCTTCCCCGACGCCACCTCGCGGGCCCTCGCCGACAGCTGGCGCTCCAGCGTCGCCAAGGGCCTCGAGCACGAGTACGCCGCCTTCGTCCAGGCCGCGTAAGGACGAGAGACCGATGAACGACTACACCACGTCATTCGTTGTCGACCGAACTCCCAAGCAAGTGTTCGAAGCCATTAACAGTGTCCGCGAGTGGTGGGGACCGAACGTGGAAGGCGACAACACCGCCGTCGGTGACGAGTTCACCTACCGGGTGCCTGACATCCACTTCTGCAAGCTCCGGGTCGTCGAGCTAGTCCCCAACGAGAAGGTCGTGTGGCTCGTCCTGGACAATCACATGAGTTTCGTCGAGGACCAGTCCGAATGGATCGGGACCACGATCACCTTCGAGATCGACGGCAAAGGGGACCACACAGAGGTCCGCTTCGCCCACCTGGGCCTCTTCCCCGAACACGAGTGTTACGACGTGTGCTCCAACGCCTGGGGCTCCTTGATGCACCAGAGCCTGCCCAGCCTGATCACCACCGGCGTAGGCCACCCATACAAGTAGCGGTGACCACTCAAGAATGCAAGCTAAGCCCGGCCATATCGCGCGGGCTTAGCGCGCGAGCCGATCGGCGAACGGCCCGCGGCGACTTGCCGCCGCCCAATAAGACGATGGCAGCATACAAAAGCGGGCCGAACGGCCCTTTGTGGCGTCCGGCCGCCGCCTCACTTTGACGCCACGTTCGTTCGCATGATACCCTGGGGGGTATGTGTAGCGAAGTGGCTTGCCATGATTGTGGCCGTCCCTCCTGGAGGGGGTGCGGCGCGCATGTAGAGCAGGTGCTCGGGCACGTGCCCGTCGATGAGCGGTGCCAGTGCAACGAGGCCGTCCGGGCTGCGGCCCTTCCTAGCAGGCAGGGCTGGCCTGTCATGCGCGAGCGGGCCGCACAGGCCGGGTAGCACTCACTATGGACCGCCAAGCCTGGGACGAGCGTTATAGCACAGACGAGCTGGTCTGGCATGCCGAGCCGAACCGCTTCCTGGTCGAGGAGGTCGCCGGCCTCTCACCGGGACGCGCCCTCGACCTAGCTTGTGGGGAAGGGCGCAACGCCTTGTGGCTGGCCGAACAGGGCTGGGCAGTGACGGCGGTCGACTTCTCGGGGGTCGCGCTCCAGAAGGCCCGGCGCCTGGCTGAACAGCGGCGCTTGGACCTCCGGCTGGTAGAGGCCGACGTCTTGGCCTGGGAACCGCCGGCCGGCTCGTTCGACCTCGTCGTCGTACTGTACCTGCAGTTGCCAGCGCCACAACGGCGCCGTTCGCTCCAGCGGGCGCAGGCTGCGCTGGCCCCCGGGGGTACGCTCCTCGTCGTCGGCCACGACACGGCCAACCTCGCCGAAGGCGTCGGAGGGCCTCAGGACCCAGCGGTCCTGTTCAGCGCGGACGACGTGGTGGGCGACATCGACGGGCTAGTTGTCGCGCGCGCCGCCCAAGCACTCCGCCCGGTGGCCACGGAGCACGGCGAGGCCCACGCCATCGACGTGGTGGTCCGGGCGGTGCGGGCGCCATGACCGCTCCGCCAGGCTCGACGGAATACCCCATGGGGTATGAGGGTTATCGTCTGGTACGGGTACCGCACGGTGCCGCGTTGGAAGGGCAGGGCACGGAACAAATGGCAACTGTGAAGCTGGGGCACGACAATTTCGAAGATGTCATCTCGGCGAACGACATAGTGCTGGTGGACTTCTGGGCCAGCTGGTGCGGCCCGTGCCAGTACTTCGCCCCGGTATTCGAGAAAGCCGCGGAGCAATACCCCGACATCGTGTTCGCCAAAGTGGACACCGAGGCAGAGCAACAGCTCGCCGGGGAGTTCCAGATCAGTTCGATCCCCACGCTGATGGTCTTTCGCGACCAGGTGCTGCTCTATTCGCAACCCGGCGCCTTGTCCGCCCCCGCGCTGGCGGAGCTGATCGCCCGGGTCAAAGAGGTCGACATGGAAGATGTGAGGCGCCAGCTCGCCGATCGAGACGCCGCGGCGGGGCCAGCGCGCCGCTGACGTTCGTCCGCAGATGACGCTGGTCGCCAGCTCAGGAGCGGCCCGGGGCCGTCCGGGGCCCGGGGTGGCCGGGCAGGCTGGTGCCATGACGCCGGAGGAGAGGCCGAGCTCGGTCTCGGAGCTGCCCGAGTACCGGTCGGTCCTGGCTGTCTGCGCCCACCCAGACGACGAGTCCTTCGGCCTCGGGGCGGCGCTGGCCCGCTTCGCCGAGCGGGGCTCGGCGGTGTCGGTGCTCTGTTTCACCCACGGCGAGGCGTCCACTCTCGGGGCCAGCGTGCACCGCGACCTGGCCGCCGGGCGGGAGCACGAGCTCGCCCGGGCCGCCGCGGTGCTCGGCATCGGCTCAGTGCGCCTGCTCGGCTACCCCGACGGCGCCCTGGCCGATGAGCAGCCAGAGGCCCTGGCCGACCACGTAAGCGCTAGCGCGGGACAAACCGGCGCGGGCTTGCTCGTCGTGTTCGACGAAGGGGGTATCACCGGGCACCCCGACCATATAGCGGCAACCCAGGCGGCGCTGGCCGCCGCCGCGCGGCTTAGAGTGCCCGTGCTCGCCTGGGCGCTCGAGGAGGCCGTGGCTGAAGGCCTGAGCCGGGCGTTCGGGGCCCAGTTCGTCGGCCGGGCAGCCACGGAGGTGGACATCGCCGTGCGGGTGGACCGCCAGAAGCAGCACAAGGCCATCGCCTGCCATGAAAGCCAAGCGACCGACAACCCCGTCCTGGCTCGACGGCTGGCCCTCCAAGGCGAGCGTGAGGTCTTCCGTTGGCTACGGCTTGAGCACTAGGGGCGACGGTTGAGGTTTTACCGGGACCATGTCCTACCGCGTCTGGTGGACCGGGCGTGCGGCACCGCAGGCTTGAGAGCTTGGCGGTCCGAGGTGACGGCGGGCCTTTCTGGGCGCGTCGTGGAGATCGGCTTCGACTCGGGCCTCAACGTGGCTCACTACCCCCCCGAGGTGTCCGTTGTGCTGGCGATCGAGCCAGCGGAGGCGGCCCGGAAGCTGGCCGCTGCGCGGGTCGCCGCCGGGAGGGTGGCGGTCGAGCACGTCGGCCCCGACGGCCAGGCCCTCCCCCTCGACGACAACAGCTGTGACGCCGCCCTGTCGACGTTCACCCTTTGCACCGTGCCTGACCCCGCACAGGCCCTCTCCGAGCTACTCCGGGTCCTGCGGCCTGGGGGCCGGCTCCACTTCCTCGAGCACGGGCTCGCCCCGGGCCTGTCGGTCGCCAGGTGGCAGTACCGCCTCGACCCCTGGCAGCGGCGGCTGGCGGACGGGTGCCACCTGACCCGGGACGTCCCGGCGCTCGTTGCCGGAGCAGGCCTTGTTATCGAGGCACTGCAGCAGCGTTACGCCATCGGCCCCAAGCCGTGGAGCTGGTTCACGCTGGGCATAGCGGTGAAACCGGCTGGCCCCTGGCCCGGTTGAGCCCGTGCCTGGGCCCTGCCAGAGCCAGTAGGAGCCCCCGGCTCGGTCGCGTCCCCCGGCTCCGGGGCGAGCACCGGCCTGGCACCACTTGCGCCTCCTCTCCTCGCACCGCTATACCCCCCAGGGTATACTGGAAGCAACCGTCGGATCCGTCCTCGGCGCGGGACGGGCCGGAGGGAGCCATCGCAAGGTGGAGGGTCACTTATGGGCAACGATCTGAGCGCAACAAGGCTCGCCAGCATCTTGGCGTGGGCCCTGGACTGGTGGCCGTGCTCGACCTGCTCCTAGCTGTCCCGGTCGGCGCTCTCGTCGGGCTGAGCCTCGGCGCTCTTGGTGGCGGGGGCTCGATCCTCACCGTCCCAGCTCTGGTCTACCTGCTCGGCCAGGACGCCCACGGGGCCACCACCACCTCGCTTGTCATCGTCGGGGTCACTGCCCTGGCGGGCAGTGCTGCCCACGCCCGGGCCGGCCGGGTGCGAGCCGGCAAGGGGCTGGTGTTCGGTGCCCTTGGGGTCGCCGGCTCTTTTGCCGGGAGCCGGTTGTCATCAGGGATCGGTACCAACGTGTTGCTGGGCGCGTTCTCCGGGCTCTTGCTGGTCGCCGCCGGGGCCATGGCCCGCCGGTCCCGGCAAATGGCGGCACACACGGGTGGTACCGTCCTCGAGCCAGTCCCCCTAAATGGTACGCGCGGACCGGAGGCGGGCGATGGCCCGGAGGCCACAGCCCGGCCCGTGGGGCTCGAGGCTGAGAGAGCGCCGGTCGCCCTCGCTGCGCCAACCGGCCCCGCTGCGGGCGGGAGCGGGCGTTACTGGGCCAAGGTCGTCGCCGCAGCGAGCGTCGTAGGCCTGCTCACCGGCTTCTTCGGCGTGGGCGGGGGCTTCGTGGTGGTGCCCGCTCTCGTCCTCGCGCTCGGCCTCGCCATGCCCGCGGCCGTGGGCACTTCGCTCCTCGTGATCGCTATCAACAGCGCGGCGGCGCTCGTCTCCCGGGTCGGCACGCACCCCCGGGTCGACTGGTCGCTGGCCGCCGTCTTCGTCGTCGCCGCCGTTGCCGGCTCTGTCTTTGGCAACCGGGTCGCAAGCCGGACGCGCCCAGAGCGGCTCGGGCTCGCCTTCAGCCTCCTGCTCGTCGGGGTCGCCTTCTACACCGCGGCGCGCAGCCTGCCCCACCTTTGGTGAGGACGGCCGCCGGGCCAAGTGGCGCCCAAAGCCCCGACGCCGGCCTCAGGCCGGGCGGCCCGCCTATCGAATGGTGCGGACGGCCGTGCTATGGTACCCCAGGGGGTACCTAGAACGAGGAGCCGTCATGGTCCTTCCAGGAAGAGCGCTGACGAGCGGTGGGGACGGCTCGCCGCGAGGCCCGGCCCAATAACCGGGGGCGTGGCATGAGCCGGGTTGTCGTGCTGGGTGCCGGCATTGCCGGCCACACGGCGGCGTTGTTCGCCAGGAGGTGGCTCGGGCCGCCGGCACGGTGACAGTCGTGTCGCCCAACGAGTCCTACAACTGGGTCCCCTCAAACATCTGGGTCGGCGTCGGCCTTATGAGCCAGGCCCAGGTCGAGTTCCCCCTGGCGCCGGTGTACGAGCGGCACGGGGTCGAGTTCGTGCGGGCGTCGGGGCGAAGTCGTCGCCGTAGGCGAGGACGAGGACATCAAAAACAGCCGTGGGTGACCGCGTGCTGTACCCGAAGTACTCCGGGACCGAGCTGCGGGTCGATGGCACCGACCATCTCATAATCGACGCATCGGACCTACTCGCGGTCATCGGAGGAGCGGCCTCACCCGAGGCGGGGCCCTTAGGCCTCGGCAGTCGTGGCACTGTCCAAAGTAGGGGGACCCCGTCCGCGCCCGGTGAACCAGGTTGCTCAGAGCTCGAAGCGCGTACCGACGCTGTTGGGTACGAACGCGTCGCCGAACCGGGCGCTGATGGCGTGCTGGGCCCGCCAGCCGGTGCAGTGGGCGGGGACGACGACGCCGGGAGCGAGAGCGCTTAGGTCCTCGAGGACCTGGGGGATGAGGGGCTCGAAGCTCGGCCCGTTCAGGTGGAAGCCGCCCATCACCGCGTAGAGAGGGCGGTCGTGGGCCAAGCGCCGTGCGTACCGGCAGATATTGATCACCCCGGCGTGGCCGCACCCGGTGATCACGAGGAGCCCTTTGTCCCTGATGTCCACGATGAGCGCCTGGTCGTCGAGCACCAGGGGGTCCGGCTCCCACCGCCCCCCGAGCCAGGCCTGTTGTGAGGGGAAGCCTGGTTCGTAGCCGGTGGTACGCGGCACTTCACCGGTGACCAGGATGGACCGGTCGAATAAGAAGCTGGGGTGGCCTTCCTCTATCACCTCGAACCCGGCGTCTGCGAGCGCTCGGCGGCTCGTGGTCGGTATCTCGAACGGTTCCCGACCGGGTAGCGCCACCCGGCGCCGCCGCCAGAAGTGCGGGTGGATGAGCACCGGGAGCTTCGCGGGCCCCAGGCAGCGCACCAGGCCGGCGAGCCCGGTCGTGTGGTCGAAGTGGCCATGGCTGCACACGATCACCTCGATAGCCTCGGGGTCGACATCGAGGCGGCGCATGTTCTCGGTCACCCCGTCCGGGCTGGTACCGGCGTCGAAGAGGAGCCGGTGAGCGGAGGCACCCTTGGACACAGTGACCATCACCGAGAACCCGTGCTCTGCCAGTAGCGCATCGGGGGCCTGGCCGCTTTCCATGGTGGCAGCGGGCCGGCGCCCACCGGAACCCACCAGTGGGCGGTGGGCAGGTCCCTGGTCAGGCATGAAGATATCAGTGACGTTGTCCATCAAGGTCGTCACTGTCACCGAGTCGACCGGGTCGAGGTCGAACACGACCTTGGGCTCGAAGTCCCGGATCACTTCCGGCACCCGGTGCTGCCGGTGGCCAATAGGCGTGCCGTCGGTGCACATGCCGGTCCCCCTTGCTAGCGGCGCCAATGGAGAGTACAGCTTCTGTTCTCTTGCTGGACCGCCGGTAGTTGGCCAGTTACCCGCAGGCACTGTTGGCTCGCAGCAATCGTCGCCGCGAGTTGTGACCCAGCCGAAGGGCCGTGGTTCGTCAGGCACGGGACCTGGTGGATCGACGGCACCCGCCGCTGGGCCGTCCGGGCCGCCCAGCCAGGACCAGCCACACGTAGTCGGGCCCGGTCAAGTCCGTCCAACCATTCGGAGAACTCCGCGCAGAACTCTGGCCGTCGCCTCTTCGTCGGGGTTCAAAGCCGACTGCACCGGGGCCGTCCCCGGCGAAGCCCGACCGCAACGCACCACCCCGATAACGCGCAGACCAGGCAGGATCCCAGCCTCACCCGAAGCGGTCGCGTTATCTACGCTACGACCTCGACGTGAAGACGGCGCAGCGGCGGTTGGGGCACTCCAATGTCACGCTGACGCTCCAGGTCTACGCCCGGGCGACCGCCGAGGCGGACCGGCGGGCTGCCGAGCTCATGGGGGAGCGCGGCTCATCGGATTCTGACGGGGTCTAGCCCTCATCGGACGACGATCGACCCGAGCACCCGCCAGTTCGGCCTGCCGGCATATAGCAGCGCCCGGATGCGGTAGTTC
>Ga0335074_10014606_pt1 | contig 11010 bp, 10 predicted proteins | sample Lox_Sample_23_FD_206715 | JGI IMG/M metagenome (GOLD analysis project Ga0335074, IMG submission 206715) | Soil microbial communities from Loxahatchee National Wildlife Refuge, Florida, United States - Lox_Sample_2.3 | ecosystem: Environmental > Terrestrial > Soil > Wetlands | place: USA... | reverse complement strand
CGCAGGTGCCAGACGGCACCCGACCCGGCCGTCGGGTCGTTCGCCGAGTAATGCGCGTCCCACAGCTCGTACAGAGTGCAGGTGTCAGGATTCACCATGATCGCGTGACGGTCCCCGCCAGCTTGCGCGCCACCCTCGATCGGCGTATCCGGGCCGAACGGGTAGGGACCGGTATCGCTCTGGCTGGCATACAGGAAGCTGATCTTGACCAACGGCTGCGCGCTGCCGACCACCATGAACGGGATGCCGAATGGGTAGCCTCCCGGATCCGGGCCGAAGTCGGGGTGCAGGAACGTTGTCGACGAGTCCATGCTCGCCAGCCACGCCGCGCTGTGGCTGTCCACCGGCAGCTTGGAGATGTTGGTGTTCCACACGTTGTTGGCGGGGAACATTGGACAGTTCGGCGCGCCGGGAACGACGGTCGTCATGACCGGTGCCGTCGTCACGTGCGGCGTCGGCTCGGCGCTGGCTCGCACGGTTTCTGTACTAGCTGGCACGGCCCCCCGCGTGCTCGCCGGCGCAGCGCGCTGCGTGCTGGCCGTGGACGCGGCTGCGCACCCGGCGAGGAAGGCCGCGGCCATTGCGATCGCGACAACACGGCGGCCCATCTGACACCCCATGACATGCCTGTTCAGCCGACGCACCGTGACATCCTGGCACGGACCTGCCGAACTCAGCTGCCATCCAGCCGAATCAGCGAAAGGCGCGGTGACCATGAACGACCTGCCGGAAGATGAGGCTCTCGACCTCTTCCGTACGTGCTCCAACGCCGGGCGCTGGGGCGTGGACGACCAGCAGGGCACGCTGAACTACATCTCCCCCGAATCGCGGCTTGCGGCGCTGCAGACGGTGCGCACCGGCGAATGCGTCTCCCTCGCTGCGGACGCGCACACGGCCGCCATCGCCGAGCCAGGCACGCCCGGATACGAGCACGACATGCTGTATTCGTGGAGCCCGATAACCTGCGGGGACCGGATGGCTTTCAAGGTTCACGGCGGCGCGGTCACTCACATCGACTGTCTCGGGCACGAATTCTTCGACGGAGCGGCGTACAACGGACGCACGGCCGCTGACATCGTGGGCAGAGAAGGGCTCACGTTCGGGGACGTCCATGCCCTCGGCGGCGGGATCGTCACCAGAGGAGTGCTCCTCGACCTCGAAGAACACGTGCCGGAGGTCTGGCCGGAGGGACGGGTCCTTGCCCATCACCTCGACGACTGCGCCGAGCGGCAAGGCATCGACATCCGCAGCGGCGACGCGCTGATCGTTCACCTCGGCACGCGGTCCCACACCGCGGCCGGCGGCCCCGATGTGCACCCCGGTCTCGGCGCGTCCTGCGTCCGCTGGCTGCACGCGAAGCAGATCTCCGTCTACCTGGGGGACTGCATCGAGTACCTGCCCTCGGGCTACGACCGGCTGCCGTTCCCGCTGCATCAGATCGGCATCGCGGGGATGGGACTCGTGCTGGTGGACAACTGCCGGCTGGATGATCTGGTTGCGCACAGCCGGGCAAGCAGGCAGTACGATTTCCTGCTCTCCATCGGCCCGCTTCGGCTGAAGGGCGCCACAGGAGCACCGGTGAACCCGCTGTGCCTGCTGTGACCTGAGGCTACGGCCAGCAGCCCGGCGGCGCAGAACGGGTGCGCGTCAGATCGAGCCCCAGTGCGGCGGCCGCTCGCGATGGAAACGCTCGTCATCCTCCGGCTCGGGGTGCTCACCCCATGCGGCGTCCGTGTCTTCCTGGCTCTGCAACGGCAGCAACGGCGGGTCATCAGGGCCTAGCGAGCTCACGCCGGGTGGCTTGTTGGTCGCCTCGCCCTGCGCCACGGCGGGTCACCACCTTCCCGAAGGTCACTTGCAGCTGGCCAGGCTACCCGCCGCCCTTCCTCCTGGTCCACGCGTCCGCCACCGCCACCAGATGACCGGCGCTCTAGACCTCGGACGCCAGTGAGATCGACGACAGCTGCCGGCGGCGTGTCCACCACAGCGCCCAGGCGATGCCTATCACCGCCCAGGCCACGGAGAACCAGACGATGCTGCTTCCGATCTTGAACGGCAGCGCCAGTTCGGTGACGAAGAATCCCTTGTACAGGATGTAGCCGTCGATCACGATCCCGGCCACCGGGATGAAGCCGTTGAGGAACCAGTTGAAGCTGGACCGCTGGAACCTGGCGTGGTACACGAGGTTGGCCAGGTTGACGAATATGTACAGGATGAGCACGAAGAAGACGAAGATCTCCCCCAGGTAGGCGTAGGCGCTGGCCGGGCCGCCCTGCCAGAAGCTCACCACGATGAGGAACACCAGCGACGCCAGCAGCGTCCCCGCCTCCGCCCGCCACGGGGTGCGGAACCTCGGGTGCAGGCCCGCGAAGTAGCGATTCAGGAACCCTTCCCTGGACAGCGCGAACGTGATCCGGCTCGCGGCGTAGAGCGACGCGCCGAAGCTGGCCAGCGCAGCGGTGAAGCCGGTGATCGGGACCAGCACCGCCCAGCCGCCGATGTAGGAGCGCGTGATCGGGAGCACCGGCGTGATCTGCCCGGCGGCGACGTAATGCTCCACGGTGCTCACCGGCACGGAGATGGCGAACCCGTAGGACACCAGGGTCCAGAACAGCCCGGCCATCAGCGTGATGAGGATCGTCGCGAGCGGAATGAGGCGCCGGGGCGTCTTGGCCTCCTCGGCTACTGGCGCCACGGCGTCCACTCCGGCGATGGACAGGAACGCGAAGATGGCAGCCAGGCTGAGCCCGGAGAATCCAAGTGTTGCGGCGCCCGGGTTGAACGGCGTCGCGCTGAAGTGGCCGAGATGCCCGCCCTTGACGACGATCACGATCGCCACGGCAGCGATGAAGGTCCCCTCGAGAACCATGAGGATGCCGATCACGAGCGAGGACAGCTTGATGTTGTTGTGATTGAGGTAGCCCACGATGAGGATCGCGGCGATTCCGCCGCCGACGCCCGTCCAGGTGTTGGCCGTCAGGTGGAAGTACGACAGCAGGGCGTTGAAGAACGTGCCGAAGGCGGGCGGATAGAGAGACGCAACGACAACGTAGGTCGTGATCATCATCCAGCCGAGCCAGAGCCCGACGCCCGGGTACGTCGACTCCCACAGCCACGTATAGCCGCTGCCAGCCGACGGCCGGCGGTTATTCATCAGCGCGTAGCTGATGGCCGTCGGCAGTACGGCAATCGTGATCAGGATGAAGAGGAACGGCATGACCGGGCCACCGGAGTCGCTCTCCATGAAGCCCATGTTCAGGTAAATGACGGGAGCGAGCGAGAAGTAGGCAAGCCCGATGAACGCCAGCCGCGGCAGGTTCAGGCTGTCGCGATTGAGTCCGGTTCCCGCCTTATCCGTGAGTTGCCCACCGGGCCGGGTGTCAGCCATTTCCCGCCTCCTTAGTCAGCGTCGAAGACCGCCAGCGGCAAGCTCATGGCGACCGTCCACATACCGGCGTCGACCGCTTCGATGATCTTCAGGTCGCCGAGGACGCTGCACAGGATGTAGGCGTCGTCGGCGGTCAGGCCGCGAGTGCTGACGAGCCAGTCGATCATTGCCCGGACCGCCGCCTTGGAACAGGTCATAAGGTCGGGGGCGATCCCCATCGTGGCCTGGTAGCCACCCGTCCTGATCGCCGCGCTGGAAGCCGGCACCCGGAACCGTGGCGCGCTGATCCGCTGCTTGTGCACCGTGAACCGCATGCTGCCGGACAGCGGCGCCTCCAGCGCGGTGACGCAGACCTCTCCGTCACCCTGCGCGGCGTGCGGATCACCGCACGAGAACATCGCCCCCGGCACATGCACCGGGATCCACAGCGTCGATCCAGAGGTCAGGTGGCGGTTGTCGATGTTCCCGCAGCCGCGGTGGGGCGGGAACGGCACCGCCTTCCGGGGCTGGCCCGGATGGTTGCCGATCGTGCCGCAGAACGGTGCGAGCGGGATGCTGATGCCGGGCGCGAACTCGGCGCTCCCGTCCTTCAGCGCGAACGTGCGCACGTAGCCGTGCGGAAAGTCCTCCGGCAGCAGACCGAGTTCCGGCAGGAACGCGGCCCATCCCCAGTCGCCGTGGTGAAGGTCCAGAATGTCGACCTGCAGGGTGTCGCCAGGTTCGGCGCCTTCGACCCAGACCGGGCCGGACAGGTTGTAGATCGTGTCGAAGTCGAACCGGGTATCTGCGTACGTTGCGCCCGGCCAGACCTGGCCCTCTCCGGCCACCTTGATGTCGTAGCTCACCGTGTCGCCAGAAGCGATGGCCAGAATGGGCTCGAGATCGGCGTCCCACTGGTGATGGATAACGGAAGGATCGATCACGTGCTCTCGGGGCATGCCATTCCCCTCTGGCGGCCTGACCAGCCCTCACCACTTTGTGAATACTGTGGCCTCTTTGACGAGAATCGCATACCGAGGTCCGAAACGCCACTTTTCGCCTTGGCGTCAGCAAGGCAGCCGGCGGGGCCGTTGCGTGGACGGCGCATTGCTAGGTGCCTACGGGGTGCCAGACCGTCTTGGTTTCCAGGTAGGCGAGCATGCGGTCAATGCCCGGGGTCATCGTCCAGTCCTCGACGGGCAAGCGCACAACGCGCTTGACGTTGCCGGTTGCTGCGACGGCGAGTTCGTCAGCGAGCTTCGCGTCGCAGACGCCGGACACGTCGATGGCGTTGACGTCCATGTGGGACGCCAGCCACGGCGAGATTTCCGCCACCCGTCCTGTCAGGATGTTGACCACGCCGGCCGGGACATCGGAGGCGGCCAGCACCTCGGACAGCGTCACGGCCGACAGCGGGAACTGCTCGCTGGCCAGCGCCACTACGGTATTCCCGCTGACGATGGCGGGAGCGACCACGGAAACGAACCCGAGCAGGCTCGACTGCGTGGGTGCGAGCACTGCGACCACGCCAGTTGGCTCCGGCATCGAGAAGTTGAAGTAGGGCCCCGCGACCGGGTTGGCAGCCCCCGTGACCTGCGCGATCTTGTCGGCCCATCCCGCGTACCACACCCAACGGTCGACGGCCGCATCCACGACGGCTTCCGCCTGCCGTGCCGGAATCCCCTCCGCTGATCGCACCTCGGAGACGAACTGCGCCCGCCGGGCCTCGAGCAACTCTGCGACCCGGTACAGCACCTGGCCGCGGTTGCAGGCTGCTGCACCCGACCACCCACCGAAGGCCTTACGGGCCGCCAGCACCGCGTCCCGGGCGTCCTTGCGCGAGGCCAGCGCGGCGTTGGCGAGGAATCTGCCCTTGTGGTCGGTCACCACGTACGATCTTCCGCTTTCGGACCGGGGAAAGCCTCCGCCGATGTACAGCTTGTAGGTCTTTCGCACGGCAATCCGCGCCGCGGTCCGGGTCTCAGGCATCCAGGTAGGCCCCCAGTCCGTGCCGACCGCCTTCCCGGCCGTAGCCAGACTCCTTGTACCCGCCGAACGGCGAGGCCGGATCGAACCGGTTGAACGTGTTGGCCCACACCACCCCCGCCCGCAGCCGGGAGGCCATCCACAAGATCAGCGATCCCTTGTCGGTCCAAACGCCGGCCGACAGCCCGTACGGCGTGTTGTTCGCCTTCTCGACCGCCTCGGCCGGCGTGCGGAACGTGAGGACGGACAGCACCGGGCCGAAGATCTCTTCCCGCGCGATCCGGTGTGCCTGCGAGACCCCAGTGAAGATCGTCGGCGGAAACCAGAAGCCGCGAGCCGGCAGCTCGCACGGCGGCGACCACCGCTGCGCGCCCTCGGCCTCGCCCAGCTCGGACAAGTCGCGGATCTTCTGCAGCTGGGCGGCGGAGTTAATGGCGCCCACGTCCGTGTTCTTGTCCAGCGGATCGCCCAGCCGCAGGGTGGCGAGCCGGCGCCGCAGCGCGGCGAGCACGTCATCGCAGGCCGACTCCTGGACCATGAGGCGCGAGCCGGCGCAGCACACGTGTCCCTGATTAAAGAAGATCCCGTTCACGATCCCCTCTACCGCCTGGTCGATCGGCGCATCCTCGAACACAATGTTCGCGGCCTTGCCGCCGAGCTCGAGCGTGAGCTTCTTCTTCGGCGCCGCGACGGCAACCGAGCGAGCGATCAGCTTGCCGACCTCGGTGGACCCGGTGAACGCGACCTTGTCGACATCGGGATGCCCCGCGACCGCACGGCCGGTCTCCCCTGCGCCGGTGACGATGTTCACCACGCCCGGCGGCAGGTCGGCCTGCTGGCAAATCTCCGCGAACGCCAGCGCAGTCAGCGGTGTCGTCTCGGCCGGCTTGAGCACGACCGTGTTACCGCATGCCAGCGCCGGTGCGATTTTCCAGGCGAGCATCAGCATCGGGAAGTTCCACGGGATCACCTGGCCGGCCACGCCCAGGGGCTTGGGCTGCGGACCGTATCCCGCATACTCCAGCTTGTCCGCCCACCCTGCGTAGTAGAAGAAATGCGCAGCTACGAGCGGAATATCGACGTCCCGTGATTCACGAATCGGCTTGCCGTTGTCGAGCGATTCCAGCACCGCAAGTTCACGAGCCTTCTCCTGGATCAGCCGTGCGATGCGGAACAGGTACTTCGCCCGCTCTCTTCCCGGCAGGACCGACCAGAGGGACTCGTACGCCCTCCTGGCCGCGCGTACCGCGCGATCCACGTCCGCGGAACCGGCCTCGGCCACCTCCGCAAGCACTTCCTCGGTCGCGGGCGAGATCGTCTTGAACACGCGCCCGTCCGCTGCGGCGGTGAACTCGCCGTCGATGAACAAGCCATAGGATTCGCGGATGTTGAGGATCGAGCGTGACTCGGGCGCTGGCGCGTATTCAAACATTGGCATATCGGGGTCAGTCCAGCGTCACGTAATCGAAGCCTGAGTAGCGACCGGTGGCCATCCTGGTCCGCTGCATCAGCAGGTCGTTGAGCAGGCTCGACGCACCGATCCGGAACCAGCGGGGATCCAGCCAGTCCTCCCCGGCTGTCTCCTTGACCAGAACCAGGTAGCGGACGGCGTCCTTGGCCGCGCGGATGCCTCCGGCCGGCTTGACGCCGACCTGGCGCCCGTGCGTTTCGCGGAAATCGCGGACCGCTTCCAGCATGATCATGGTTATCGGGAGCGTCGCCGCAGAGGTCAGCTTGCCGGTCGAGGTCTTGATGAAGTCCGCCCCCGCCAGCATGGCCAGCCATGATGCCCGCCGCACGTTGTCGTAGGTGAACAGCTCTGCCGTTTCCAGGATCACCTTCAGGTGTGCCGGGCTGCAGGCCTGCTTGACCGCGGTGATCTCCTCGGATACCAGCGAGTAGTCCCCGGCGAGGAACGCGCCGCGGTCTATCACCATGTCCACCTCGTCGGCCCCGGCCGAGACCGCGTGCTCGACATCGGCGAGCTTGACGTCCAAACTCGCGCGGCCGCTGGGAAACGCTGCCGCGACGCTCGCCACCCGCACGCCGCTGCCCTGCAGCTCATGCGCTGCGACGTGCGCCAGATCCGGGTAGACGCACACCGCCGCGACCTTCGGCACGGTCGGGTCAGCCGGGTCGGGCCCAGTGGCCTTCGCGCACAGCGCACGAATCTTCCCCGGCGTGTCCTGTCCCTCCAGCGTGGTTAGGTCGATCATCGAGATGGCCGCGTCGAGCGCCCACTGCTTCGCCGTCGCCTTGATCGACCGGCTGGCCAGCATCGCGGCCCGCGCCTCGGCCCCCACCCGGTCCACTCCGGGCAGGCCGTGCAGGAACCGTCGCAGGTCACTGCCGAACAGGCCGGGGCCCGTCATGGTGCTCACCGGTCCTCCCTCATCGCGACAATGCGGCCAGGTCAGTCGGCCGCCCCAGGCCGTCGATGACGCCCCGCCTGGTGACGCAGAACGCCCCCGCCCGGCAGCCCTGATCGATCGCCGCCTCCATTGGCTCGCCCTGGCTCAGCGCGGCCGCCAGGCCGGCGTTGAACGCGTCTCCGGCACCCGTCGTGTCCACAGCCTGGACGGGATACGCAGGGAATCGCCGCACACCAGCGGCCGATGCCCACAGGGCCCCGCCCCGGCCCAGGGTGACGATCACGTTCGGTACGCCCGCGCCGACCAGAGCAGCGGCCTGCTTCTCCGGGCCGTCGCCCCCAGCACCCGTGACGGTGGCCAGGGCCTGCAGTTCCAGTTCGTTGGGAGTGACGATCTCGAAGAGCGTGAGCTCGGCCATGGTGAGTTCTCTGGCCGGCGCGGGGTTGAGTATCGCGCGCTTGCCGGCCGTGCGTGCCCACGCCGCGATGCCGGTGGCGAGCGCCGCTTCGCACTCGAGCTGGACCAGGACGACGCCCGCGTCATGGACTGGCGCGCCGAGGGCGATGACGTCCTCCGTCCTCAGGTCGAGGTTGGCCCCCGGCGCGATCGCGATCATGTTCTCGGCGGCCACGTCGACCAGGATGAACGCGACCCCGGTCGGAGTCTGGCTGGGCAGCAGGCCCCATTCCGGCAGGCCCTCCGCGACCAGGGTCGCGCGGGCTTCACGGCCGAACACGTCGTCGCCCAGCTTGGTCACGAAGACTGTGTCCGCACCCAGGCGCTTCGCGCCAATGGCCTGATTGGCACCCTTCCCGCCGGGGCCGTCGTCGAAGCTGTCGCAGACAACGGTCTCGCCGGGCGAGGGCAGCCGGGGGCCGTACACCGTCAGTCCCGCGTTGTACGACCCCGCAACGAGTATTCCGGTCACTGTTCCGCCAGCGGGGCGGGGTCGTAATAGACGTGTACGGAGGCAAATTTCCCGGCGTTTACCCTGATAATATTCACGCCACTGGAAGCCCATTCCTTTCCGGCATGATCAGTGAAAACCGAGCTCCATTCGAATGCGCCATGCTCGCCGTTCTCGAGTTCGCTTTCGATGACGACCCGCAGGCTTGGGAACCGGCTGATGCTCGACGCGTAGAACGTTCGTATCTCGCCGTGCCCGGTAAGGTGCCCGAGGTCCGGTACCACGAGCTCGGCGTCGGGGTGATAGTGGCCGAGCACCGCGTCTATGTCACGGCGTTCCTCAGCCGCCCAGTAGGACCTGACGACAGATGCCGGGTTGCTCATGTGCTCTCCTCAGCCGGTGTATCCGGAGATGTACTCGCCGATCGCCGATATCGACGCTTGGGTGCTGTAGTTCTTGTAGGTGACGAGGTGGTACGGCACCGGCTCGTAAGCGGGCAGCTTCTTCCCCGCCCAGGACGCCCGGAGGGCCATGACGGCGTCGTAGCCCATGGTCACTGGGCTTTGCAGCATGGAACCCTTCAGGACGCCTGACTTGACATAGCCGATCTCACCGAGGTCCGCGTCAAAGCCGACAACCACGACCTTGTTCTGGTCGTGCAAGCGCTGCACGGCCTCGGCGACGCCCAGCGCCGAGCGGTCGTTGGCACCAAAGATCACTTTCAGGCCGGGGTCGCGCTCCAGCAGCGTGTTGGTCTCCTGCAACGCGGTCTCCACCACGCCGCCGCTGATCTGCAGCCCGGCGAATTTCATGCCCGGATAGGCGGCCATGCCCTGCTCGAAACCGTTGCGACGCTGAATTCCCGAGGTCGTGGACAGGCTGTAGTCGATGATCGCGTACTGTCCCTTGCCGCCGGCCAGCTCAGCAGCATATTTAGCCACCGCCTTGGCCGCGGTCTGGTCCGGTACGGAGATATACGTCCTGGAACCGGCGTTCAGGCTGGAGTCGGTGGCGATGACCGGGATGCCGGCCTTCTCGGCGGCCTTGGCCGACGCCACCAGGGCGCTCGGGCTGGACGGCACCAGGATGATGCCGTTCACCGCGTCGCTGACGGCCGTGCTGACCATCCCGATCTGAGTGCTGATATTGCTGATTGCCGACGGCGCCTGGTAAACGGTCTTGTATCCGTACTTGGCCGCCGCCTTCTTGATCCCCGCATATTCCTGGAGGAAGTAAGGCGTCGAGTCCTCGCTGGCGATGAACTCGATCGTCTTCGGGCCCGATGACGAGGTCTTCGCGGTGCCGCCCGAGCCGGTGGTACCGGCGTGCGAAACACTGCAGGCGGCCAGCAAGGTGACCAGGCCGGCGGTGGCAGCGACGGTTCTTGCTACGCGCATGGCGCACTCCTTCTGAGGGGGGGATCAGATAGCGACACGCTTGCGGAACGAATCGATGTAGACCGCGGCGAGCACGACGCAGCCGAGGATGACGGTCTGGCTGTAGGTGGACACGCCGAGGAGCTGGGTACCGACCGCCAGAACCGACAGCAGCAGGGCGCCGAGCATCGACGCCCACACCGCGCCCTGGCCGCCGAACAGGCTGCCGCCCCCGATCACCACCGCGGCGATCGCGTACAGCTCGTAATCCGTGCCCGCCGTCGGCAGGGCGGTGTTTACGTACGCCGTGAGCAGCACGGCACCAATGGCGGCAAGCAGCCCGGACAGGACGTAGACGAGCACGATGTTCCGGCGGACCGGCAGCCCGGACAGCAGCGCGGCGGGCCGGCTGCTGCCGATCGCGTATACGCTCCGGCCGAACCGGGTCCGCGCCAGCACCACCTGCCCGATCACCGCCAGCACGATCGTGACCAGGATGATGAAAGGGAATACGCCGACGTAGGCGGTCCCGAAATTGCTGAGTGACGCGGGCAGCTGGTAGATGGGCTGGCCGCCGGTGATCATCTGTGCAGCGCCGCTGCAGATGCTCAGGGTACCCAGCGTCACGATGAAGGCCGGGATTCTGGTGAACGCGACGAGGGCGCCGTTGAAGGCACCGACGGCGAGGCCGATGACCAGGGCCACCACGGTGCCCCAGACGACGTTGTGGCCGTTCATGGCCTGTGCGCCCAGGACGCCGGCGAGCGCGATGACCGACCCCTGGGACAGATCGATGCCGGCCGTGACGATGACGAACGTCTGGCCAATCGCCAGCGTGGCGATGACCGCCACGCTGTCGAAGATCGTCACGATGTTGCTGCTGGACAGGAAGTGGGGCGACAGGATCGAGAAGATCACGATCAGCACGATCAGCGCCGCCGCGATCAGCGAGGAGTTGAGCAGCCGCAGGACGGCGGCGGTGCGGTTCGAGATCGTCCGGCC
>Ga0335074_10014605_pt1 | contig 11011 bp, 10 predicted proteins | sample Lox_Sample_23_FD_206715 | JGI IMG/M metagenome (GOLD analysis project Ga0335074, IMG submission 206715) | Soil microbial communities from Loxahatchee National Wildlife Refuge, Florida, United States - Lox_Sample_2.3 | ecosystem: Environmental > Terrestrial > Soil > Wetlands | place: USA... | reverse complement strand
CCGGTGGCCGCCGCGCCGCCGCCGGCGCCGGCGGCCCCGCGCCCCGCACGCCCCCGCCCACCGGAGGCGCCGATTCCGCGTCTGCAGCCCGTACCGCAGGGACAGAATTCCATTGCACGGCGTCCACCCGCGCCGACGACGACCGCCTCCGCTTCCCCGGGTCCCTCGACGGGGGTTCCCGGGCGTCCCGGCGTTGCACCGCGTCCGGGTCAAGCCTTGCCGGGCCAGGGCGGGAAGGGCCCGGTCACGCCGGCACCTCGCGGCAACGGGCCGCTGACGCCGCCGCAACGCCGCCCCGCGGGCAACGGTCCGTTCCGTCCGCTCGCGCCGGGAGCACGACCCGTCGGGCCACGCCCGGCCGCACCCTCAACCGAGGCCCCGGCGCCCTCGGCCGGTGGCCGCCCGGGCGAGCGCACGCGCAGCCACGAGGACAAGGCCGCCGCGAAAAAAGATCGCGAGAAAGAGCTGCTGCTCGAAAAGGACCGCCAGCGCAAGAAGAAGGGCGTCGAAGCGGCAGCCGCTGCGCCGCCGCGCGCGCTGGAAGCAATCGAGATTCCCGACTTGCTCACCGTGCAAGAGCTCGCGACCTCGATGATCGTGCCGGTCAAAGACGTCATCACCGAGCTCATCAAGACCGGCACCATGGCGACGATCAATCAAAACATCTCGAGCGACATCGCCATCGCCGTCGCCAAGAAGTTCGGCTTCAACGCGGTCGTCAAAGAGGCCGGTGAAGAAGTCACCGTCGAGCAAGAAGAAGACAAACCGGAGATGATGACGGCGCGTCCGCCGGTGGTCACCGTGCTCGGTCACGTCGACCACGGCAAGACGTCGTTGCTCGACAAGATCCGTAGCGCCAACGTCGCCGCAGGCGAGGCGGGCGGCATCACGCAGAAGATCGGCGCGTACACCGTCGAGAAGAACGATCGCAAGATCACCTTCATCGACACGCCGGGTCACGAAGCGTTCACGGCGATGCGTGCCCGCGGCGCGAAGGTCACCGACGTGGCGGTTCTCGTCGTCGCTGCCGACGACGGCGTCATGCCGCAGACGAAGGAAGCGATCGCGCATGCGAAAGCTGCGGGCGTGCCGATCGTGGTTGCGGTCAACAAAATGGACAAGGCCGACGCGCAGCCCGATCGCGTGAAGCAACAGCTCGTCGAAGAAGGTTTGCAGCCGGTCGACTGGGGCGGCAACATCGAGATGGTGCCGGTTTCCGCAAAGGCCGGCACGGGCATCGACCAACTGCTCGAGACGGTGTTGCTGGAAGCCGATATCAAAGAACTCAAAGCGAACAAGAACCGGCGCGCGACCGGCGTGGTCATCGAATCGCAACTCTCGCGCGGGCGTGGCGCGGTGGCGACGGTATTGGTCCAGAACGGCACCTTGCGGGTCGGCGACATCGTGGTGGTCGGCGGCACGTTCGGTAAGGTGCGTGCGCTCATCGACGACAAGGGCAAACAAGTGAAGAAGGCCGGCCCGTCGATTCCGGTCGAGGTGATGGGTCTGCAAGACGTTCCCGCCGCCGGCGACACGCTGATGGTCGTCTCCGACGAACGCGTCGCACGCGAAACCGCCGAGAAGCGTGCGGTGCGCCGCCGCGACGTGCGCATCGCCGGGACCGGCTCGCAGCGCGTCTCGCTCGAAACCTTCATGTCGATGCCGGCCGAAGGCAAGAAAACGCTCAACCTCATCATCAAAGCCGACGGGCAGGGTTCGCTGGAAGCGTTGCGCGCGCGGATGGAGTCGCTCTCGACGAGCGACGTCGACGTTCGCGTCATTCACGGCGGCGTCGGTGCGATCACGCCCAACGACGTCAACCTCGCCAGCGCATCGAATGCCGTGCTCATCGGCTTCAACATCCGCCCCGACGAGACGGCGAAGCGTCTGGCCGATAACGAAGGCGTCGATCTGCGCTTCTACCAAGTGATCTACGAAGTCGAAGACGACCTGCGCAAGGCGATGACCGGCATGCTCGCGCCGGTCGAACGCGAGGTGACGCTGGGACGCGCCGAAGTGCGCGAGGTCTTCAAGGTCAGCAAGGTCGGAACGATCGTCGGCTGCTATGTCAAAGACGGCAAGATCGTGCGCAACTCCAAGGTGCGCGTCTTGCGCGACTCGGCGGTCGTCTTCACCGGCGAACTCGAGAGCCTGCGCCGCTTCAAGGACGACGTACGCGAGGTCGCGGAAGGCTTTGAGTGCGGCATCCAAGTCGCAAAGTTCCAGGACCTCAAAATCGGTGACGTCATCGAAGCCTACACGACCGAGCACGTCGCAGCGGAGCTCGTCACCGCATGACGGCGTTTCCCCGGGAAACGGCACACGTCGAGGGAGAGCAGAGGGGAGGCGGCGAGTGAAGGCGCAGAGGCTAGCGCGGATCGATCACGAGGTACAGCGCGTTCTCGGGATGTTGATCAGCCAAGAGCTGAAGGATCCGCGTCTGGGTTTCGTCACGGTAACACGGACCGAAGTAAGCGACGATCTACGCTCGTGCAAGGTTTTCGTCTCGGTGATCGGCGATCGCCATCAGGCGCACCAATCGCTCGAAGCGCTCCACTCGGCGGCGCGCTTCTTGCGCGGCGAGCTCGGCCACCGGATCGACCTGCGTCACACGCCCGAGCTGGTTTTCGTCGAAGACCGCTCGACCGAACGGGCCATCGCGCTTGCCAAGACGCTGCGCGAGGACGCGGCGCGCCACGCTCCCGAAGAAGGGGACTCATGATCGAAGATTCATTGCAGTCGTCGACCGAAGCCGAGATCGTTGCAGAGCTTCGGCGCCGGCCGGCGTTCGTGATGGTAAGCCACGTGAAGCCCGACGGCGACACGCTCGGAGCGGGTTTGGCGCTTGGGATCGCGCTCAAGCGGATCGGCAAACGGGTCGCGTACTTCCAGCAAGACGCCGTGCCGCGCAATCTGCGCTTCTTGCCGGAAACCGAATTCGTGTCGCGCCGGATTCCGGCCGATTTCCCGCCCGACACACTGTACGTTTTCGGCGACATGAGCGATCCGGCGCGTGCGGGAGAGTTCTTGCCGAAGATCGACCGGGCGAACATGCTCGACATCGATCATCATCTCGGCAACAAGCACTTTGGCGCGCTGAACTTCGTGATCCCGAGCGAATGCTCGACCGGCACGGCGGTGATGCGGATTCTGCGTGAGATGGGCACGCCGATCGACGCCGACATCGCGACGTGCATTCTCACCACGATCATGACCGACACCGGCGGCTTCATGCACTCCAACACGTCGTCCGAATCGCTCGAACTCGCGGCGGAATTGATGCGTGCCGGCGCCGACAAAGAGTTGATCACCGAAGAGATCTTCGGCAACAAACGGATCGCGGCGACGCGTCTGTTGGGACGGATCATCGACGAAATGCGTTTCGCGCACGACGGACGGTACTGTTATTCGTTCGTCGACGATGCGATGCTGGCGCAGACCGGCGCCGACGGCGAAGACGTCGAAGACATGGTCAACGTATTGCGCGCGCAGGAAGGTGTCGAGGTGGCGGCGCTCTTCAAGGCGTTTGAGGGCGAGATCCGGGTGAGTCTGCGCTCGAGCGGAAAGATCAACGTGCAGGCGGCGGCGGCGCGCCTGGGCGGCGGCGGCCATTTCCGCGCGTCGGGATTGACGCTTCATGGCTCGCGAGACCAAGCGTACGCCGCGGTCGAGGCGGCACTCTCGGCCGAAGGACTTTGAGCGCGCTCGAGATCGGTTTTGTCAACGTTTTCAAACCCGCGGGATATAGTTCGGCTCAAATCGTAGCGCGCATCAAGCGCATCTACGGTGTCTATGGCCGCGATCGCAAGATCGCCGCAGGTCACCTGGGTACGCTCGATCCGCAAGCCGCGGGCGTTCTTCCGGTCGCCATCGGCAAAGCGACGCGCCTCATTCCGCTGCTCGAGGACCAGCGCAAGGCCTACACCGCGCTGCTCGTGCTCGGACGCTCGACGACCACGCAGGACGCGCTCGGGGAAACGGTCGCGCGCGGCGAACTGCCTGCCCATTGGGAGCGCAAACTCGAGGACGCGTTGCCGCGGTTCATCGGCAAGATCACGCAGATCCCGCCGATGTTCTCGGCGCTCCATCACGACGGAAAGCGCCTCTACGAACTCGCTCGCGACGGCAAAACGGTAGAACGTAAAGCGCGCACGATCACCATTTACGGCCTGACGCTGCTCGGGACCGAGGCGCCCGTTTCGAGCGGCAGCGGATGCGCGCGCATTCGCGTGGCGTGCAGCGAAGGGACGTACGTACGCACGCTTTGCGAGGATCTCGGCGCGGCGATCGGCGTACCCGCGCACATGGGTGCGCTCGTGCGAGAAGCGTCGGGACCGTTCGTGCTTTACGAGTCCCGCATGCTCGAGGAGATTGCCGACGATCCACAAGGCTCGGTGACACCGCCCGAAAACATCATTCCGTTTCCGACGATCGTCCTCGACCTGCGCGGCTCGGCGGACTTTCGCGCCGGACGCGTCGTGCCGCTGCCCGACGGCGCGCCCGCGCCGCGCGTCTTCGTGCGCGATCACTCGCGGACGCTCGTGGGCGTTGGTGAAGCGCATGGAGCGCTTCTTGCGCCGCGAAAAGTCTTCGTGTGAAGATCTACCACGAGCTTTTTCGAGAGAACGATCGCCCACTCGTTCTCGCGATCGGCTTTTTTGACGGGATGCATCGTGGGCATCTCGAGATTGCGAAGGCGGCGAGGCGGATGCGCAAGCCGGGGTACCGTGTCGGCGTGTTGAGTTTTGCGAATCACCCGGCAGCGTTCTTGCGGCCGGGGACGGAGCCGCCGCTCTTGACGACGACGGCGGAGCGGGTCGATCTCTTCGCTCGAGCCGGCTTCGAAGAGTGCTTTCTCATCACGTTCGACGACCAGATCGCGCAGCTGACGCCGCTCCAGTTTCTCGAACGCCTCGGCGCGATGAGCGTGCAGGGCGTGGCGGTCGGGGCGACCTTTCGCTTCGGGCACAAGCGCGCCGGCGATGCCGCGATGATGGCAACCTATTTCGCCGAACGCGACCGGCCGTTCGTCGCGCTCGAAAACGTCTCACACGACGGCGAGCGGATCTCCAGCACGCGGATTCGTACCCTGGTTGCCGATGGAAACCTCGAGCTCGCCGACCACCTGCTCGGTCACAGCTACGAGTTGCGCGGCGTCGTCGAAGTAGGGTTCGGGCGCGGCCACGATCTCGATTTCCCCACCGCCAACCTGGCCGTGCCCGAGAAGCTCCTACCGAAGGACGGCGTCTATGCGGCCATCGCCCGGCATGACGGTCGCGACCACGCGGCGCTCGTCTCGATCGGAACCAATCCCCAGTTCGAGGGCAAGAAGCGAACGATCGAAGCATGGCTGCGCGACTTTCAGGAGACGATCTATGGGCACGAAGTGGCGCTGCGCGATCTGCGCTACCTGCGCGAGCAGCGGCTCTTCGCCTCGGTCGACGAACTCGTGGCGCAGATGCGAACCGACCTGGAGGCGGTGGCGTTTCCTAGTTATGGATAAGCGATCGATGGTTGCGGCAGCGACGGTGTTGCTGCTGGCGGCTTGCGGCGGCGGAAGCGGCGGCGGCGCGAGCGCCACGGCTCACGTCGGCCAAGCTGCGCCCGATTGGAGCGACCCGCTGGTCAGCGGCGGCACGATGACGATGGCGCAGCTGCGCGGCAAGCCCGTATTCATGGACTTCTTTGCGACCTGGTGCCCGCCGTGCAATGACGAGGCGCCGGAGATCAATGCCGCCTACGAGCAATTCCGCTCGCAAGGCCTGCAAGTCGTCGGCGTCGACGTGCAAGAGAACGCGGCCAAAGCCAAGCAGTTCGTCGCGCAGCACCAGCTCGCGTATCCCGCCGTCGTCGATTCGGGAACGTTGAGCGATCAGTATCAGGTCAACGGCATGCCGGTCGGCGTCTTCATCGACAAGAGCGGCGTCGTGCGCAAAGTCGAAGTCGGCCAGCTCTCGAAAGACCAGCTCGACGCCGACATCAAGTCGATTCTCTAGGGAAGCTCTGAAGAAGTCCATGCACCGATCGTTATGGCCCCGATGGCCGCAGATCCGAGGAGTCGGCGAGGGAGCATAGCCAGGGTGTTCTGTGACCGAGCCGACGACGATGGAGATGCGCCATCGCGGCTATAACCCTTCGGGCAAGGGCATTTTCCGGTGCGGGTCTTCGTTGCATCCTCGGTCACAGAGCGCGTTGCTATGCTCCCTCGGATGCGCCTCGATTCGCACCGGAAAATGCTCCTTGCGATCGGTACAGCGACTTCTTCAGAGCTTCCCTAGTTCACGCGGCTTTGATCACGAGTTCGTCGCCTTGCAGCGTCACGTCAGCGGTGCCGCCCTCGCGCAGCTCGCCGCGCAGGATCGCAGTCGAAAGCGGCGTCGAGATGTAGTGCGAAACCGTGCGCTGTACGTAGCGCGCACCGCTGCCGGCGCCGATCGAGACCTTCGCGAGGTAGGCTTTCGCGTCGGGAGAGAGGCGCAAGTGCAAGTTGCGGGCCCCCATGCGCAGCGCGAGCGCGTCGACGTGAATCTCGACGATCGCTTCGATGTCGGCGAGCTTCAGCTCGTTGAAACGCACGCGGTCGTCGATGCGGTTGAGCAGCTCCGGCCGTAGGTAGTCGCCGATTTCGTCGTCGGCGAGGTTGGTCGTCAGCACAATCAACGCATGGCGGAAGTCGATCGTGCGGCCCTTTGCGTCGGTCACACGACCGTCGTCGAGAATCTGAAGCAAAACGTTCGCAACGTCCGGGTGCGCCTTTTCGAGCTCGTCGAAGAGGATCACGCAATACGGACGGCGGCGCACCGGTTCGGTGAGCTGACCGGGTTCGTCGTGTCCGGCATATCCCGGGGGCGCCCCGAGCAGGCGCGAGACCGTGTGCGCCTCGGTGAACTCGGAGAGATCGATGCGCACCAGCGCTTCTTCGGTGCCGAAGAGCGCGGCCGCGAGGGCTTTCGCCAGCTCCGTTTTGCCGACGCCGCTCGGTCCGGCGAAGAGAAAACTGCCCAGCGGTTTGCGAGGGTCTTGCAGGCCCGCGCGCGCACGTCGAATTGCGTTTGCGACCGTCGCTATCGCATGCGACTGACCGATGACCCGTTGGCCGAGCGTCGTCTCGAGTTCGAGCAGCGCATTCGCTTGGGACTCGGAGAGCGTTTGCTGCGGGATGCCGGTCCACTTGGTGACGACGGCGGCAACGTGCTCCGCAGTCACCGCAGGGCGATCGACCGCGCCTTTGTTCCTGAGCGCGACGTTGGCTGCCGCCTCGTCGACCAGATCGATCGCCTTGTCGGGGAGAAACCGATCCGCGATGTAGCGCGCAGAGAGGTGTGCCGCCGCGTCGATCGCTTCGGGCGTGATCGTGACATGGTGGTGTTCGGCGTACCGCGCGCGCAGACTGCGCAGGATCGCAATCGTTGCTTCGACGCTGGGCTCTTCCACCATGACGGGCTGAAAGCGCCGCTCGAGCGCGGCGTCGGATTCGACGTATTTGCGGTATTCATCGAACGTGGTCGCTCCGACGCACTGCAGGTCGCCGCGTGCAAGCTCGGGCTTGATCATCGACGAAAGGTCGAGCGCGCCTTCGGCGGCGCCGGCCCCAACCAGCGTGTGCAGTTCGTCGATGAACAAAATGATATCGCGCGCGCTGCGCTTGACCTCGTCGAGAATACGCTTGACGCGGCTTTCGAACTCGCCGCGGTACTTCGTACCCGCTACGAGCGGCCCGAGCGAGAGCGCGAAGACCCGCTTGTCGCGCAGCGCGGCGGGAACGTTCCCGGCGACGATGCGCTGCGCGAGACCTTCCACGATCGCCGTCTTTCCGACGCCCGGCTCGCCGACGAGCACCGGGTTGTTCTTGCTCCGCCGGGCGAGGATCGAGACGACGCGTTCGATTTCCTCGTCGCGCCCGACGACCGGATCGAGTTTACCGGCGCGCGCGAGTTCGGTGAGATCGCGCGAGAAGTTCTGCAACGTCGGCGTCCCGCCCGCCATCGAGAAGCGCCGCGAGAGCTCTTCGCGATTTTCGATCAGCATCGCGCCGCCCGCGATCAGTCCGGCCGCGGCAAGCGCGGCGCCGAGAAAGGGCAGAGCGCCGGCGGCCGTTCGGCGCTGGGCGCAGTACGTGCAGAGCGCCGTGCGCCCGAGAACGGTCGAGGCCGGACGCCGCTTACAAGACTCGCAGGTGGTCGTCGTCATGCCTTCCTTTACTTGCGGCGGCGGCGTTTCGTTTCGCGCATCAGCCGGGCTTGCGAGCCGAGGCGATCGCCCGATAGCGAACGCGCATCGGCTCGGTAACGACCGTGGGCCGCGCCGGCGGCCCTTGCAGAAGACGAAAATCGCTCAAGCCGGCGGCGACCGTAAGCCCTTGAATGGCTCGGGCGTTCGGCGAGAACCAGTTGGTGGGATCGTTGTTGAATTCGTCGGTCGGGTAGAACTCCATGAACGCGCCATCGGGAGCGCCGGGCAGGTCGATGGCCGCGCTCTCGATTGCAAGATGCCCGCCGGGGGCGAGGAATCCGGCCGCGCGCCGCATCGCGTCCACCGGATCCTCCATGTGATAGAGCACGCCGAGAAAAAGCACAACGTCGAAGTGCCCGACCTCCGACGGATCGAGCGTCAAGAAACTCCCGACGACCGACTCGACCTTGCTGTCAAACAACGCGTGCACCGCATCGAAGGGCCGCTTGCCCGGAAGCTCGTCGGGCTTCCAGTGCACGGACTCGCGCGCCAAGGGAATGTGCATGCCCTTTTGCTGAGCGTCGTGCCCCTCTCGGGTGTACGCCGGCATATCGATCGACCAGACGAAGTCGTCCATCGCAACCACGCGCGACGCGCGATGCCGTTCCGCTTCGAACGAGAAGAAACCGTCCCAGGCACCGATATCGAGCACCGATTTGCCGCGAAGATCGGGCAATTGCAGCTTTTGGAAGATGCCTTTCCAATAATCCGCCGGAGCCAAGCCCGGCGTCACGAGCCCGGGAGCGAGTTCGATCGAGTGGTACCACCACGGGTGATCCTCGAGAATCCTTTGCGCGCGCTCGATCGTGTCCATTACGGTGCCGCCAGAAAGATCACGGTTAGCTCGACGGTTACGTTGACGCTGCCCTGATCGAAGGCCGTCGGCGCCGGCGCCATCGCCGTCATGACGCGCGCCATCGGTGCGACCGTCTGTACGCCGCCGAAACTCATCCGGCTGATGCCGGTCAAGTGCAAACCCGCGGCCTGCGCGGCGTTCTCGGCTTTCGCATGGGCGTCGGCAAATGCCGCGGCGATCGCTTCGCTGCGCGCGTGCGCCGTGTTCGAGGCTTGGAAGTTCACATTCTCGACGTTGGTCGTGCCTGCCCCGGTCAGCGCGTCGACGACGGCGCCGGTGCGGTCGATCGCGCGAACCTTCACGTCGAACGCCCGCGTCACGATGTAGCCGAAGCGACCCTCGAGGATGGGGCCGGCGGGCTGCGGGCTCGGGCGAGGGTTGTAATTGACGTTGTAGTACGCGAGGGTGATATCGTTGCGCGCGACACCGCTCGCGGCGACGGCGTTCACCACCTTCGCGTAGAGAACGTTGTTCTGCGAGACCGCCGCCTGCGCGCTTTGCGCGTCGGTCACGATCGACGCACGGATGAGCGCCTCGTCGGGCGTGAGGGCCACGGTGCCGCTTCCGGTAACGGTGATGTGCGTAACGGTCGCGGCCGGCGATCCGGCCGCGCTCAGTGCGAAAAAGGCGGCAAGCAGGCAAAGCGTTTTGTTCACGATGTTTCCTTCGCGGGGTGGGCCGTGGTTTCGTACCGCGAGGGTGGGGTATCCTGTCCCCCAAAGGGAGGCTACCATGGGCACAATTCTCTTCTGGATCGTCTTCGGGATCATCGTCGGCGCGGTCGCGCGGTGGATCGTGCCGAGGACGGGCCCGGGCGGCATCCTCGGCGACATGGTGATCGGCATCGTCGGCGCCGTACTCGGCGGTTGGATTTTCTCGCTTTTCGGCCATCCGATTGCGATGGGATGGAGTTTAGGGAGCTTCGTCTGCGCGTTGATCGGTGCAATCGTCTTGCTCTGGATCGTGCGACTTATCTCGGGGCGGCGCTCGGCGGCATAGGCAGGCGCCGGCTCCGGGGGTTGCCAAGTATCGCCCGTTATGGCGTACATCATCACCGAGCCGTGCATCGGAACCAAGGACAAATCGTGCGTTGACGTCTGCCCCGTAGACTGCATTCACGGCGGCGAAGGCGACGACCAGCTCTACATCGATCCCGAGGTGTGCATCGACTGCGGAGCGTGTGTTTCGGCGTGTCCGGTCGAGGCGATCTTTGCCGACTCCGACGTGCCGGAAAAGTGGCAGAATTTCATCGCCATCAACGCCGAGTTTTTCAAAAAGTCCGCGTAAGCGCGAATAGCGTGTGCGGGCGCGCGACGACGGCGTCCGCACTTTCCAGCAACGAAGTGTCAGCGCGCTGCGCCTCGACCGCGACGACGTCGAGGGGTATGTTTGCGGCGGGTTCGCGATCGTAGCGGGCGGTGCGTTGGCGGAAAAACAAAGTGGGATCGTGGTGGGACGGCTCGCCGCGCAGTTCGACGAACGCGCAGGCGTAAGAGCCGATGCTGCGCAAACGTTCGCCTTCGCGCACGAAACCGATCGCGCGCTCGCCGCCGTACCCGATGTCGAGCGGAACGACGAGCCTCCCGCCCGGAGCGAGCAAGCGCCACCACTGCGGATCGATGTCGTGCGAACGTGCCGTGACGATCATGCGATCGAACGGTCGTTGGATGCTTTCCAACTTCTCGGCGTGCACGAGCACGACGCGGCGATATCCCGCCTCGTCGAGCGCCGTCCGCGCGTGCTCGATGAGGTCGGACTCGATCTCCACGCTGACCACGGTGCCTTGGCGCGCGAGCTCGGCGAGCAGTGCCGCGTTGTAGCCCGAGCCGGTTCCGATTTCGAGTACGCGATCTCTCGGGCGCACGTCGAGCAACTCGAGCATGTGCACGATCATCGAGGGCTGCGAAATCGAGGAGATGACGA
>Ga0335074_10014604_pt1 | contig 11011 bp, 12 predicted proteins | sample Lox_Sample_23_FD_206715 | JGI IMG/M metagenome (GOLD analysis project Ga0335074, IMG submission 206715) | Soil microbial communities from Loxahatchee National Wildlife Refuge, Florida, United States - Lox_Sample_2.3 | ecosystem: Environmental > Terrestrial > Soil > Wetlands | place: USA... | reverse complement strand
GAAAACTGTTCGGCGCCGGCGAAGAGCCAGGAATCGACTTTCGCGTCGAGAACGCGCAGATCGGATTGCAGCGCGGCTGAGTAGCCCTCGGGATCGTCGACGAGGAAGCCTGGATACACGCGAAAAAAGCGCGCCAGCAGATCGCGCGTGGTGTGCGTGATATGCGGGCGGAGTCCGCTCTCGATCTGCGAGAGATAAGCCTGGCTCAGGCCGCGGCCGACCTCGTGTTTCATGGCTTTGGCGACCTCGACCTGGGTCATGGGGCGATCGAAGCCGCGGAGCTGGCCTTCGACGGAGCGAAGAGAACGAAGTTTGTCGCCGAGTTTCATGGGCCGCTCCTTTATTACAATGCGCAATTTGTATATCGCAATCTGCTACTTGTCAAGACGAAAGTTTAGCGAAGGTTTTTCGGGCCGTTTTGTGGCGGATTTCGAGGTTAGCGGTGCGGATGAGTGGCTTTGAGGACCAGAGCCACGGCGATTAGAAAAGATGTTGCGGCGTTGGCCCAGATCACGGCGGCGGCGTGGATCATGAGACCGTAAACGAGCCAGAGGACGATGCCCGTTAGATAAAGGAAGAGCATCGGGTAGGAGAGATCGCGGCCGCCCTGGCGGCGGATTTTCACGATCTGCGGGATGAAGGCCACGGTGGTACACACTGCGGCAACGGTTCCGATGAAATCGATGAGAGGCATTAGTGGTTTCGATTATGGCTGAAACGATTGTTTTCGCCAGAGGGTTTGTCGACCTTGTTGCAGCCGTGGTAGAGTGCGACCCGGTAAAGCATACACAGTCGAGGAGAGCCGGGCATGAAACGATTACTGTTCTCCGCAGTTTTCTTGATGATCGCCCTGCCTTTGTTCGCGCAGGGCCCGCAGGGTTTCGTTGGAGACTGGAAAAGCGATCCGGGCACGCCGACGATGACGCGCAAGCTGGCGCTCGACGGCAATGTGATCGTCATGACGGAACTGCAGCCCGGGCGCAACGGCGGTCCGGAACTGACGATCATTCGCAAGTACCCGACCGACGGCAGCACGGTCACCATGGACACCGGGATGTGGGCGGGCGCGAAAGCCACCGGCAAAGTGGAAGACAACGTTCTGACCTGCGATACCACGATGGCGAACGGCACGAAGTTTCACGATGTTTGGACGCTGTCTGCGGACGGCAAACACTATACAAATGATATGGTGATCAGCGGCGGGCCTCCACGCGGCGGCCAGGGCGGCAACGGCGGTCAGGGAGGCAGCAGTGCGCCCCCGCGTACCGTTAAGTTCTCTTTCACCAAAGTGGACTAGGGCAGCGATCTCCGTACGATAACTGCAATTCTCCAAGGGCCTACGCAGTGGGTAGTGCTCTAATTTCATGTTGATGGCTCGGGAAAAGGCATCCCACATCCGATCCCCACCAGCCATCAACACAATTTTGTTGCACCACCTACGCAGTGAACCCTATTGCGGGTGGGCGGGCTTGGCGTGCTATACTTTTTGGCCTGTCGCCTGTGGTGGCGGTTTGCGGAGCCGGCGACAAGAAAACGGGCGGCGAAGACGATGTTTCGCCGATCCGGAGGTGGGTTTATCGCAGAACCTAGAGGTTCGGGTGGTCTTCGGGTAAACGAGCGAATTCGCGCTCGTGAGGTCCGTGTGGTTGACGAGGCGGGGAATCAGCTGGGCGTGATGTCCCTGTTCGACGCAATGAAGGCGGCGCGTGACGCGGGGCTGGACGTGGTGGAAATCTCGCCGAGCGCGGTGCCGCCGGTTTGCAAGCTGGTGGATTACGGCAAGTTTCTGTACGAGCAGAACAAGAAGGCACACGAACAGAAGAAGCACCAGAAGAGCTCGCACATCAAGGAAGTGAAGTTCCGTCCTTCGACCGCCGAGCACGATTATCAGGTGCGGAAGAATCAGATCATCCGGTTTCTCGGCGACGGCTTCAAAGTGAAGGCGATGATTTTCCATCGCGGCCGCGAGATGGCGCACCAGGACGTGGGCCGCGCGAAGATGGACCGGCTGCTCAAAGAAATCAACGAGCACGCGCAGGTGGAGTTCGGGCCGCGGATGGAGGCGAATATTTTGCTCGCTCTGCTCGCGCCGAAAAAGGGAGCCGTCGCTTCGGCGCCGGCGCGACCGGCGCAGCCGACGGCGTAGAAACGAAGCGGAAGAGTTTCTTCAGGGGCTAAAGCCCGGTTTTATTTTGGCGCGCAATGTCGGAGCTAAAAGCTCCGACCCCCTAGAGAGCAAGCCAACCGAAGAATTTGCAGACGAGGGATTCGTGAAAAAGAACAAGAAGATGAAGTTGAAGACGCATCGCGGGGCCGCCAAGCGGTTCAAGATGACGTCGACGGGGAAAATCATGCGGTGGCATTCGGGTAAGCGCCACCTGCTCGGCACCAAGCCGCCACGCCGCCAACGGAAACTCGCGGGCAAGATCGAAGTGAGTCCGGCGGACGAGCACAACATTCGTCTCGCGCTTCCTTACGGGCTTTAGCGGCGGGCGATTGCTTCCGCTGCCGTTCCGAGTCTTCTCGTTAGCAGAACGAAGAGAGATTCTTCGGGCCAAAATGCGGCCCTCAGAATGACGACCGTCACGGTACAAGCGACGCAGTTAGTGACCTAGGTTTTTTTCGGCCAGGCAGAGCGTAACCCGCCGCGGCGGGCCTGCCGGCCAGCCCTGAGTCCGCAACTTGGACGAAGGCCGCAAGCCGGAATTTCCGGCTTGTCTTGCTTCCCCTTCCAGGCAACACCGGAAGCGACGGGAGCCCAACGAACACGCCGCGGAGACTAGCGCTTTTGCGCTGCGCCAGGCCCATTTCGGGCGGGGCGGGCGCTGCCGCGCATCCTCTCCGCGTAACCGACTTTTCAAAACAGGAGAACCAGAGCCATGCCTCGAGTCAAACGCGGAACGAAGCGCCGCGCACGGCGCAAGAAGCTGCTGAAACACGCGAAGGGATTCTTCCTTACCAAGGGAAAGCTCTTCCGGTCGGCAAAGGAAGCGGTGAACCGTTCGCTGCGGTATACGTATCGCGACCGGCGGACGCGCAAGCGGGATTACCGCACGCTGTGGATCCAGCGCATCGGCGCGGCGGCGCGCGCGAACGGAACGACCTACAGCCAGCTGATTCACGGACTGAAGGCCGGTGGGATCGATATCGACAGAAAGATCCTGGCGGATATGGCTGTGCGCGACGCCGAAGGGTTTACGTCGCTCGTGGCGACGGCGAAGCAGCATATGAAGGATGCGCCTACTCCAAAGCCCGCGGCGTAGAGGCGCGTTTCGTTTCGGCGAATCGTTCATGCGAGCCGGGCGGGTCTGAGACCCGCCCCTACGGACGAAAATCGGTTGCCTGCCACGATCGCGGCGAATTGTTGTGCGAGGCGTCCGGTCTCAGAAATCAGGGGTGGGCACCCGCAAAATCGAGAAACGATGACAGTGCCTGTCAATGACGACTGATCCCACAACACAAACGCTGGCGCAGCTTGGCGACACTGCGCCGGATACGGTGGCGGCGCGTTTCGCCGAATTGCGCGAACGCTTCGATGCGGATGTTGCGCGGCAACTCGATCCGAGCGAATGGCCCGCGTTTCTCGCGCAGTGGACCGGGCGAAAATCCGGCGTGCTGACGCGCATCGGCGACAACTGGCTGAAGCCGGCGCCGAAGGAGTTGAAGCCGATCGTCGGGCAGGAGCTGAACAAGCTGAAGGCGCACGTCGAGGCGACGCTCGAAGAAAAGCGCAAGGAGATCGAAGCGGCAGCGGAGCAGGCGGCCGCGGCTCGGGATCAGATCGATCTTTCGCTGCCGGGCGTAGAGCGCGCGATTGGGACGCGTCACCTGATCCGGCAGACGTTCGACGAGCTCCTGCGGATTTTCCTCTTGATCGGATTCAGCGTGGTTGAAGGGCCGGAGATCGAGACTCCCTACTACAATTTCGAGGCGCTCAACATTCCCGAGCATCATCCGGCGCGCGACAACATGGACACGTTTTACATCGAGGACTCGTCCACCGCGGCGGACAAGCGCGCCACGGCGGGCAAATACCTGCTGCGCACGCACACCTCGCCGATGCAGATTCGCACGATGGAAAAACAGGCGCCGCCGGTGCGGATCGTGGTGCCGGGAAAAGTCTACCGGCGCGACAATCCCGATTCGACGCACGGGTACATGTTCCACCAGATCGAAGGGCTGGCGGTGGACACGGACATCACATTCTGCGATTTCAAGGGCACCGTCGAATATTTCGTGCGCGAATTTCTGGGGCCGAAGGCGAAGACGCGGCTGCGGCCTAGCTATTTCCCGTTCACGGAGCCGTCGGCGGAGGTCGATGCGACGTGCCACGTTTGCGGCGGGACGGGCTGCCGCGTGTGCAAGTTTTCGGGATGGATCGAGCTTTTCGGCGCGGGCATGGTGAATCCGGCCGTCTACGGCTTCGTGAAATACGATCCGGAAAAACTTTCGGGGTTCGCGTTCGGCATGGGCGTCGACCGGCTGGCGATGATGAAGTACGGGATCACGGAGTTGCCGCTGCTGTTTCAGAACGACGTGCGTTTTTTGCGCCAGTTTCCGTGACGATCCGACCAGGATCGTCATCCTGAGGCACGGCGGGTTCAGCCGGGCCGAAGGATTTTTCATAGGCGAATGCGGGGTCGAGTCCGGGCGCAACAAGCAGCGCCCCTACAGGTCCAATTTGTTGGTGAAAGATTCAAAGCAGCGATTCTCGAATCGCGTCGAGGATTACATCCGGTACCGGCCGGGGTATCCGCGCGAGGTGCTGTATGTGCTGCGCGAGAGGTGCGGGCTGACCGCGGAGTCGGTGGTTGTCGACGTCGGCTCAGGGACTGGATTGCTGGCGCAGCTTTTTCTTGAAAATGGCAACGTGGTGTATGGCGTCGAGCCGAATGCCGCGATGCGGGATGCGGGCGAGCAATTTCTGGAGAAGTATCCGCACTTTTGCAGCGTGGCGGCGTCGGCGGAAGCGACGACGCTGCCGGATGGATGCGCGGATTTCGTCGTTTCGGGGCAGGCGTTTCATTGGTTTGAGCCGAAGGCGGCGCGCGTGGAATTTGTTCGCGTGCTGCGGCCGGCCCGCCGCGGCGGGCAGGGCGGCTGGGTGGCCGTGATCTGGAACGAGCGCGTGAGCGACCGGACGGCGTTCCAGCGCGAGTACGCGGCGTTGCTGCGCGAATATTGCGACGATTACGCGAAGGTGGCGGAGACGTATCCGCAGTATGCGCGACTAAGCGGGTTTTTCGAGCGTGGGGCTTTTGCGGAGAAATTGTTGCCTAACGCGCAGGTGTTCGATTTCGACGGGCTGCGTGGGAGGCTGCTGAGCTCGTCGTATGCGCCGCGCGCGGGGCATACGAAGCATGAGCCGATGCTGGCTGCGCTGCGGGAGATTTTCGATAGTCACGCGGCGGAGGGGCGCGTGCGGTTTGAGTATCAGACGCATGTGTATTACGGGCGACTGGCTAAGAGCACCGCGTAAGAGCACAGACAGGATTATCTGTGCCACTGAATCACACGAATCAAGATGAAGATTGTCTACAACTGGCTGAAGGAATTTGTGGAGGCGACGGCGCCTGCCGAGGAACTGCGCGCGCGGCTGTCGCTTGCGGGCGTGGCGATCGATTCGATCGAGGAAACGCCGGCTGGGCCCGTGCTCGACGCGGAGATCACGGCGAATCGTCCCGATTGCCTGGGCCATTACGGCGTGGCGCGCGAAGTGGCCGCGATCTACCGGCTGCCGGTGAAATCCCTGAAGCCGAAGCTGAAGGAATCGAGCGCGAAGGCGGCGGATGCAACGCGCGTGGAAATCGAGGCGCCGGAACTCTGCGGGCGATATACGGCGCGCGTGCTGCGCGGCGTGAAGGTGCAGCCCTCGCCGGACTGGCTGCGGCAGCGGCTCGAAGCGATCGGGCAGAATTCGATCAACAACGTGGTCGACGTGACGAACTACGTGATGTTCGAGTTGGGGCAGCCGCTGCATGCCTTCGATCTCGACAAGCTTGCAGAAAAGCGAATCGTGGTGCGGCGTGCGCGGGCAGGCGAGAAGATCCGCACGCTCGACAGCGCGGAGCGAACCCTTGCGAAAGAAATGTGCGTGATCGCGGACGCGTCGCGCGCGGTGGCGATTGCGGGCGTGATGGGCGGCGCGGAAAGCGAAATCGGATTCAACAGCCGGAATATTCTGATCGAGTCGGCGTGGTTCGATCCGATTTCGGTGCGGCGGACGTCGAAGGCGCTGGGGCTGCGGACGGAGGCGTCGTACCGATTCGAGCGCGGCGCCGATCCGGAGATGGCGGAGATGGCGTCGCGGCGCGCGGCGGAGCTCATCCAGCAAGTGGCGGGCGGCGAGGTGCTGGCCGGCGTGGTCGACGTGTATCCCGGGCGCACGGCCGGCGCGACGATCGAGCTTTCGCGCAAGGAGCTGTTGCGCGTGATGGGCGCGGATGTGCCCGACCGCGACATCGAGGAAATTCTGGGCGCGCTCGGGTTTCATCCCGTGCGGCGCGATGCGCAGCGCGGCAGCAATGGTTCGCTGCTGGCGGCTTGGGAGTGCAAGCAGCCGTCGTGGCGGCAGGACGTGACGCGCGGGATCGACTTGATCGAAGAGGTCGCGCGGCATTATGGCTACGACAAGTTTCCGCCGCGGCTGCCTCCGGCGAAACGGCCCGCGCAGAGATTGCCGCACGCGGCGGCGCTCGATCGTTTGCGCGAGCGCGTGATCGCGCTGGGCTATCAGGAAATTGTGGCGATTCCGCTGGTCGATGCGCGGCGCGATGAGTTGTTTCGCGCCGAGGGCGTGGCGCCCGCGGTGATCGGCAATCCGCTCGCGGAAGACGCGTCGGTGATGCGGTCGAATGGCGTGGTCAGCATGATCGACGCGCTCGAGTGGAATTTGAATCACGGGCAGCGGAATCTGCGGCTGTTTGAAATCGGCAAGACTTATGTGCTGCATGAAGGCGAGCCCGTCGAGCGGGTGGTGTTGACGCTCGGCGCGACGGGGCTGGCCCGCGAGAAGACGATTCATGAGGATGCTCGTGAGTTCACATTCGCCGACCTGAAGGGCGATATCGATCGGGTTGGAGAGCTCGCGGGCGGATTCCATTGGCGGGACGGATCAGTGGAGTGGTTGAATCGGGCCCGAGGCGGTCTTGCACTTCTGCACCGTATGTACTTCAGGACACCGGAGGGCGAAACCGCTTGGGCTATTCACGGTCGGACCGGCGGTCCTCAAGTTGCAATTGCAGGGCAGATCGCGAAGAGAGTCGCCGATCAACTGAAATTGCGCCAGGAAGTCTTCGCCGCTGAACTGCGTCTCGAATGGCTACTTCCGGCCATCGAAGCTATTCACAATACCAAGAAATTCACGACGATACCGCGGTTCCCGGCGGTCGAGCGGGATTTTTCGCTGGTGCTGGCCGATGGCGTGCAGTTCGCGCAGGTGGTCGATACGATTCGCGCGCTGGCGATTTCGGAATTGCACGGCGTCGAGGCGCTCGATCTGTTTCGCGGCGGGCAGATTCCGGCGGGGGAATTTTCGTTGATGATTCGCGTGACGTTTCAGAGCGCGGAGGCGACGTTGACCGACGCGCAGATTGCGGATTTCTCGGGGCGGATTGTCGGGGCGCTGGAGACGAAGCTTGGGGCGGCGCTGCGGGCAAGTTGAGGTAACGTCTGCGCTAAGGCGAAGAGAGATTCTTCGGCCAAAGACGGGCCTCAGAATGACGCGCGTGTTGGGTGGGGCGCTATTCGTGGACGCTGCAAAAAAGCCTCACCCCGGGGATGCGGGGTGAGCTACATTACATTCCTCAGCCGAGAACGGGCGCGAGGAACTGACCATGAAAATCGAGATTTACGACCAGATTTACAACGTGAACGCGGACGGGCAGAACGAAGAGCATTTGAGGGAGCTCGCGTCGTACGTGGACGGCAAGATGCGCGAAGTGGCTGAGGCGACGCGCATGGTTGACTCGGTGAAGGTGGCGGTACTGGCCGCGCTGAATATCGCCGATGAAATGTTCGCGCACCGCGCGCGGCAGGAGGCGGTCGAAGGGCCGCTGCGCAAACGGGTGGAGAAGTGCGTGGCGCTGGTCGAGAAGGCGCTCGAAGCGTCGAACTGAACGTGGGGCTTTTCTCCCGAAGAGCGCGAAGAGAGATTCTTCGGCCAAAGGCGGGCCTCCCCTTCGACTTCGCTGCCTTCGCCACGGCACTCAGGGCAAGCAGGACGGCAGAATGACGGCGCGTGATGACGGGCGCCGAACAGAGGGGACCGCACGCAGCAACTCGCATCTTCATTTTGAGTCTCAAAATACCCCCAGACGCAACCCAACGCGCGACTGCGACATCCAGTTTTTGCGGTCGAAACTCACGGACACTAATCCACGTCCGTCTGACTCATGAGGATAAGCCATGCGTACACGATCCCTGTCGTGCCCGGTTTTGACCCTTTTCGTCTGTTTGGCTGGAGCCATCGGCGGCCCGCCGACTTTCGCGCAGGCCACTTCATCGATGCAAGGGCCGGTGAAGATCACGCTGGACGACGCGATCCAGATGGCGCTCGCGCACAACCACGCCCTGCTGGCCGCGCGCACCACGATCCAGCAGAGCGAAGACGAGGAGGTCACGGCGAACCTGCGGCCCAATCCTGTTTTTTTCTCCGATTGGGATTACTTGCCGCTGTTTGCGCCCGGCGAACAGAACACGACTTACCTGCACGACTCGACCGAGGCGGACATGGGCCTCAGCTATCTCTTCGAACGCGGCGGAAAGCGACACTACAGGTTCGAAGCGGCGAAGGACCAGACGGCGGTGACGCGTTCGCTGGTGGCGGATAACGAGCGCAGCCTGACGTTTCAGGTGGCCTCGGCGTACACAGGCGTCGAACTCGCCGAATCGGCGCTCGATCTTGCGGACCAGGACCTGAAAAGCTTCCAGAACACGGTCGACATCAGCCAGGACCGCTACAAAGCCGGCGACATCAGCGAAGACGACTACCTGAAAATCAAGCTGCAGATGCTGCAGTTTCAGACGGACGCGTCGCAAGCACAGCTCGCGAAGGTCCAGGCGCTTTCGGATTTGCGGCAACTGCTCGGATACGAATCGGTTTCGGCCGATTACGACGTTGCCGGCCCATTCGAATACCAGCCGGTGGCCGGGAACCTCGAGGATCTCCAGATGAAGGCGCTCGCAACCCGTCCCGACCTGCGAGCGGCGCAGCAAGGAGTGGTTGCTGCGAACAGCCAACTTCAGCTCCAGAAGGCGAATGGCAAGCAAGACGTGACGCTACAGGCTAACTACACGCACGTGAATGGCATCAACGCCGCATCCTTCTACGGCAGCATCCCGCTTCCGGTCTTCAACCGCAACCAGGGCGAGATCGCGCGCGCACAATCCGCGATCACGCAGGCGCAGGAGCAGGAAAAGTTCACGAGCGCCCAGGTGCTGACGGACGTAGAGGACGCGTACGAGGGCCTCAAGACGAACGATCAGGTGGTGCAGCTCTACCGCTCGGGCTATCTAGACGAAGCGCAACAAGACCGCGACATCAGCGAATACGCCTATAAACGCGGGGCCGCGAGCTTGCTGGATTTTCTCGACGCGGAGCGCAGCTATCGCTCGATCCAGCTCGCCTACCGCCAGGCGCTTGCCGCGTACTTGCTCTCGCTCGAGCAGCTGCGCGAAGCGGTGGGAACCAGGACACTGCCGTGACAGCCAATCAGTGCAACGCCTGTTCGCAAGGGCCCTTCGTTACGGCACTCCCTGCGCCAATGACATAATGATGGAGATATGGTTTCCGTATCCCAGGTCTCAGGACAAAACACGCTCCGCCGAATTCAACGGATTCAAGCGATTACAATCGCCTGGATGAGCCTTGAAGCTGGCGTCTCTCTGTCGGCAGCGTGGACGGCGCGCAGCCCTACGCTACTCGCGTTTGGCGGTGACAGTGCCGTTGAACTTCTTTCCGCAGCAGTTGTTCTGTGGCGGTTTCGCGCTCACGTTGTACCGGGGCACGCAGAAAGAAGTGCATCGCGCCTCGCGGGTGCCTTGCTTCTTGCGCTCGCCGCATATGTAACTGCGGTTTCACTGACGAGCCTGCTGGGGCACAATCGACCCAGACCAACCGACCTAGGCGTCATAATTCTGATTGGCGCGGCCATAGTCATGCCGTGGCTTGCCAGGGAAAAGCGGAAGCTATCAGCGGCCACGGGCAGCGCTGCGCTCCGAGCAGACGCCGCTCAGTCTGGTTTGTGTGCCTATCTTTCCCTTGTTGCCCTGGTGGGACTTACCGTGAACGTGGCCTGGCACATGGCTTGGGCTGACCCAGTTGCCGCTTTAGCGGTCGCGCCCCTTATCTTGTGGGAAGGCAAAGAAACGATGCGTGGCAAGGCATGTGGCTGTTGTTGATGCCCCGGCCCGGAGGACACTGCCATGAACCCTTCGAAGATCGCACGCCGCACGTGCTCTTTCGGGACCGTCGCAGGCAAGGCATAGAGGTTCGAACATCAACGTCAATACTATCGCTATAGTTCTAAGCGCGTTCGCGACGGTCTCCACGATATGTGGAGGCGTGGTCGCGGTACGTGGACAAAAGCGGGTTCATTTGTTGCTGGGAGCGGGGGCCGGAATGCTCCTCGGTGCAACTTTCTTCGACTTGCTGCCAGAGTCGATTGAATCGGCACAATCGCAAGGCTGGGGCGTCCGGGCGATGTTCGTGATACTGGTGATCGGTTTCCTGGGCTTCTATGTGGCGGAACGCGTGTTGATCCTTCATTCGTGCGCGGAAGGCGATTGCACCAATGAAGCACATCGCCGCCTCGGTCGAATGAGTGTGATGGGACTCTTGCGCACAGCACTCTCGACGGGGCTGCGATCGGGGCCGCAAGCCTAGTGAGTCTGCGCGTGGGTATTGTGGTCGCCCTCGCGATCGTCGCACACGATTTGAGCGATGGGCTCAATACGATGCTGTTGGTTACCAGGGGCGAAACGGCCAGGCGGACGGACTTCATATTTCTCG
>Ga0335074_10014603_pt1 | contig 11012 bp, 8 predicted proteins | sample Lox_Sample_23_FD_206715 | JGI IMG/M metagenome (GOLD analysis project Ga0335074, IMG submission 206715) | Soil microbial communities from Loxahatchee National Wildlife Refuge, Florida, United States - Lox_Sample_2.3 | ecosystem: Environmental > Terrestrial > Soil > Wetlands | place: USA: Florida... | reverse complement strand
TCGGCTTTTTTGGCAAGGGCAACGCCTCCGATCGACGCGCGCTTGTCGAGATGGTCGAAGCCGGCGCCTGCGGGCTCAAGTTGCATGAGGATTGGGGCACCACCCCGGCCGCGATCGACACCTGCCTGTCGGTCGCCGAAGAACACGACATCGCGGTCGCAATCCACAGCGATACGCTCAACGAATCGGGATTTGTCGAAGACACGATCGCCGCGTTCAAGGGCCGCAACATCCACGCTTTCCACACCGAGGGTGCGGGCGGCGGCCATGCCCCCGACATCATCAAATTGTGCGGCCTGCCAAACGTATTGCCGTCCTCGACCAACCCGACCCGGCCCTATACGGTCAACACCATCGCCGAGCATCTCGACATGCTGATGGTGTGTCATCATCTCGACCCGCGCATCCCCGAGGATGTAGCGTTTGCCGAAAGCCGGATCCGCCGCGAGACGATCGCCGCCGAAGACATCCTGCACGATCTAGGCGCCTTCAGCATGATGTCGTCAGACAGCCAGGCGATGGGCCGGGTCGGCGAAGTCATCATCCGCACCTGGCAGACCGCCGACAAGATGAAGCGCCAACGTGGCCCGCTGCAAGAAGACAGCGCCGGCGATGGGCGCAACGATAACTTTCGAGCCAAGCGCTATGTCGCCAAATACACAATCAACCCAGCGCTGACCCATGGGCTCGCCGGCCATATCGGCTCGATCGAAATCGGCAAGCTCGCCGATCTGGTGCTTTGGTCGCCGGCGTTTTTTGGCGTGAAGCCCGATCTCGTGCTCAAGGCAGGCACGATCGCCGCGGCCCTGATGGGTGACCCCAACGCCTCGATCCCGACCCCGCAGCCAGTGCACTATCGGCCGATGTTCGGCGCCTTTGGCCGTGCATTGTCAGCTTCGGTGGTGACGTTTCTGCCGACGCTCGCGATCGAGCGCGGCGTGGCGCAGGAACTGGGCTTGCAGCGGGTGGTGCTGCCGGCATCGGGCATCCGCGCGGTCGGCAAAGGCCAGATGATCCACAACGCGGCGTTACCGCATATCGACGTCGATCCCGAGACCTACGAGGTCCGCGCCGATGGCACTCTGTTGACCTGCGAACCCGCCACCGTGCTGCCGCTGGCGCAACGCTATTTCCTTTATTGACGCCGATGATTGCCGTACCCGGCTCCGATCATTGCGCGCCCCGGATTTCGCGCTGTGCACCGCCCGAGAACACACCCCGCAAAGCAATCGCGATGAAGCCGGCTGGATCAGGATCGCCTCGTCGCCTGCGACTTCTCGCGATGACCGCTGGTTGAGTCGCCATGCGGCGGGCAATTTCGGTACATTTGCGGGGACATTGGCCGGAAGACCAGGCGGTCGATACCGTCACCCTCGCCTATTTCGACAGGCACAGACGCCGCATCCAGCTGGTCGCCGATGCCGGCACCGCCTTTCTGCTGGACTTGCCGCATGCCCAGCATTTGGCCGAAGGTGACGGGCTCGAACTCGACGATGGCGGCTACATCCGGGTGCGCGCCGCGTCGGAGCCGGTTATCGAAATCCAGGCTGAAGATCGGGCGAGCCTGCTGCGGATCTGCTGGCATCTCGGTAATCGCCATCTGCCGGTGCAGATTGTCGGCGAGCAGCTGCGCATCCGCGCCGATCACGTCATCGCCGAGATGGTCGCCGGGCTCGGCGGCCATCTGACCCGGCATGACGCAGCTTTCGATCCGGAAACCGGCGCCTATTCCGCCGGCGTCCACGACCACGATCGGGATGGCGGCCATGATCACAGGTGACGACGCTGTCAGCGATCGCGCCCTCTATCGCCTGTTAAGCTGGATATCGCCGGCTTTCCCGGTTGGCGCGTTCAGCTATTCGCACGGTCTCGAAGCCATGGTCGAGAGCCGCGTCGTCGACGACGGCGCTTCGCTGGCGGCGTGGGTCGCGGCGGTGGTGGCGCATGGCGGCGGGCGCGTCGACGCCGATATCATGCGCGACGCATACCGCGCCACCGAGGCCGGCGATGTCACGGCATTGATCGCCGCCAACCGGCGCGGTCTGGCGTTTCGCACGACGGCCGAACTGGCGCGTGAGAGCAGCGCCCAAGGCGCGGCGTTCCTCGCGACATGCAGCACTGCCTGGCCCGACGAGTTCCTCGACCGGTGGGCAATGGCGGGCGACGGCCCCCGCCCCGCAGCATCGATGGATCAAGTCGGTGAGCCGACGGCCGAGAACGCGCCGGATCTCGCTCTGGCGCACACCACGCGCGAGGGTGCCACCCCCCCGACCACGGTCCAGCGGCAGGCGGGTGAAGGCGTGTGCTACGCCGCCGCACTCGGTGCAGCGATGGCGCGCGCCGCTGTCCCGCTCCAACCGGCGCTCGTCGCCTGTCTGCAGGCGATGGCGGCCAACCTCGTCTCGGCTGGGTTGCGGCTCGGCATTATCGGTCAGACCGACGGTCAACGTATTCTGGCGGCACTCGAACCGGTGACTATCCGGGCGGCGCAGGACGCGATCACGCGCGGTCCGGCCGATTTTGGGGGCGCGACATTTGCCGTCGATCTCGCTTCAATGGCGCACGAAACCCAATACACAAGGCTGTTCCGTTCATGAGCACTGCGGCAAGACGCGATCCGCTGCGGGTCGGGATCGGCGGACCGGTCGGCTCGGGCAAGACCGCGCTGATGGACTGGCTGTGCAAGACGATGCGCCGCCGCTTTGAGGTCGCCGCGATCACCAACGACATCTATACCCGCGAAGACGCTGAATTCCTGACCAGAAGCGGGGCCCTGCCACCCGAACGCATCCGCGGCGTCGAAACCGGCGGCTGCCCGCACACCGCGATCCGCGAGGACGCCTCGATCAACCTTGCCGCCGTCGCCGAGTTGCAGCGGCTGTTTCCGCGGCTCGATCTGATCCTGATCGAGTCCGGCGGCGATAATCTGGCGGCGACGTTTTCGCCCGAACTTGCCGATCTGACGATCTACGTGATCGATGTCGCCGCCGGCGACAAGATCCCGCGCAAGGGCGGCCCGGGCATCACCCGCTCCGATCTGTTGGTGATCAACAAGACCGACCTTGCGCCACTGGTCGGCGCCAGCCTCGCGGTCATGGAGCGCGACGCCCGCCGGATGCGCGGCGACCGGCCGTTCGTTTTCACCAACCTCAAGACCGGCATCGGCGTCGATCAGATCGCGGACTTCATTGTGACCCGCGGCGGTATGTCCCTCTGATTGGGTGCGGCCGCCCGACCTGCAGTGCGGCGAAGTGCCGGCGACCCGCGGCAATTGATCGCCGGGGGTGATCGCCGAGCCCAATCAGCCGGTCGCACCACCCTCGCCCAACACCTCCAGCAGCGGCCCGAGATGCTTCTCATATTTCCGCCAGCGGCCGAGCGAACGCTCATAGATCGGCTGCCGCACCTGCCACATGCTCGACGTCATCACCGGCCGCTCGGTCTTGTGGAAATCAAGGCATGCCGGCTCCCAGTCGAGGCCGAGAAACTCGATCAGCCGCCGGCTCTCACCCTCCAGATCGGCGACTACTGCTTCGTAGTCGATTGTCAGCATGCGCAACGGCAATGCGCTGCGCCAATGATCGGCCAGCCGTTCCAGTTCGAGTGCCCGCACCGCGCAATCGCGCAAGTCGCAGGCCCACGGCGCCGGATCGTTGAACTTGCGAAAATAGCATGACAAAGCCGTGTCGCGCGGATCGCGCCGGCAAAAGATCACGCGCGCCCCGGCGAACAGGACGCCGATCATCCCAAGATGCAGGATGTTTTCCGGCAGCTTGTTGATGACCCGGTCTTTTCCGGGCGCCAGATTGTGCAGCTTTGCGACATAGCCTTCCGCCAGTCGGCGGGCGAAATCAGGGTCCAGCGCCGCGGCCGGCCGGTCCCTGGCATACATCTCCAGTGTGCCGACGATACCGCCAATGTCCCTGAGTTCGCCGGCGCCAAATACCCGGGAATGACTGGCGGCGATCTGCTCGACGAGGCTCGTCCCGGAGCGCGGCATACCGACGACAAAGACCGGTACCTGCGACGCGCTGCCGCCGCCCTCGACCGCTTCGTAAAACGCCGGTGTGCAGCGGGCGATCAGCGCATCGACCTGCTGCCGCAAGATCGCCGGGTCAAAATTCTCTCCAGCCGCCGATAGCTGCCGCCGATAAAGGGCGTTCGCCTCGACGAAACAGGGAAACGCTTCGTCGTAGCGGCCCGCGTTGTCAAAGAGCCGGCCGAGCGCCAGGCCGGCATCGATTCGAATCGTGGCCGGGCGGTTCGGCCCGGTAAAAAGTGCGCGCAGGCGCTCGATTTGAGCCTCGTCCGGCGCCGATTGTCCGACGTCGACCAGGCCCGCCATCGCCTGTGCCTGCTCGGGGTCGAGCTCGAGGGCACGGTAGAAGCAGGTCCGGGCCTCTTCGAAGCGGCCGAAGGCCACCAGGACTTGACCCAGCCCGTTCCAGCCGCGGGCAAAGCCGGGGTCGAGGGCAATTGCCTGTCGGCAGCTCGCTTCACCTGCTTGCGGGTCGCCGCTCTGGATCAATGCCATGCCGAGCCGGTAGTGCATCTCGGCGCTATCGGGCTGCAGCGCGATCGCCTGGCGATGCAGCGACAACGCCTCTTCATATTGCTGCAGTTCGGCGAGAACGGTTGCGGTATCGCTGAGCGTCTCCGCCCGATCCGGCTGCAACCCAAGAGCCGCGCGAAAGGCGGGCAATGCCTCGGCATAGCGGCGCTCGCTGGCGAGCGCGCCGGCATAGTTGAGATGCGCATCGAGCAGCCCCGGGTTAAGCTCGACCGCCCGGCGCGCGCTCTCCAGAGCCTGCCCGAAGGCTCCCTGCGCGTTCAGCAGCCTGCTCAGATGGCTGTGCGCCAATGCGAGGTCGGGTTTCAGCGCGATCGCGGCTCGGTAGCTGGCCGCTGCCTCGTCGAGCCGTCCCAGCGCCCACAGGGCGTTGCCGAGATTGACATGAGCATCGGCGAACCATGGCAATGCCGCAACGGCCCGCGAGATCAGCCGGACCGCTTGCTGGTGCCGCCCGTTCTCGTAGGCGATGACACCGAGCAAATGTAGACCGTCGGGATGATCTGGTACTTTTTGCAATACTTTGCGGTAAAGCGCCTCGGCGCGGTCGCGGCGCCCGGCTTGATGATGGGCCGCACCCGCCTGAAGGTCGCGAAACGCCGCGGCCATCTGCCTGGCGTCGTTCTGGCTGTTGCGCGGTGACATTACCCGACCCGTCGCCTGCCCTTCGCCCGGACCGTCACACCGCCGTTATTGCGCCGCGCGGACGCGTCAGACTGGTAATCGATGCCCGGTCAGGACGAAGCACGCAGTATGGGGATTGCGCGGCGTGTTCTCAACGCAAGTTTGCGCCCTCATCGCGGAATGCCCGACACTCGCGACAGCATCGCGGCGTTGGTTTGATAACCGACTCGGCCCACGATAGCCTGACCGGCTCCGAACCTGTCGGGATCTTTTACAGTCGCGTACCGCCTACCCAGCGCGATTGGCGGCATCTCTGCCGCCGCGCCAATGACGATGTTATCCGTAAGCTACTATCTGTTAGGATCAAACTACTGGTTGTTGCGTTTGCGCCGCCGCACCGCCGCAAGTCCAACCAGCCCGCTGCCGAGCAGTGCCATCGACATTGGTTCGGGGACTAACGTCGACGGCGCGCTATAGGTGGCGCTGAGAGAAATCGCGTTCATCGGACCGCCGGTCTGCGACAAGCTCCAGGTTTCGCTGGCGGAAAGCGTCGAGCCTGCATTGGACCAATCCGAACCCAGCGTAAAGGTGCCTTCAATCCCATATCCCTGGATCACCGAGGTTCCTATGGTCGAATGGCCCAAATTCACGAGACCGGTCGCGGTAAACGTTCCGAGGCCCGCGTCGGTGAAGTCAAATGTGGCAAGTTCGGCAGCGGAGGGCGTGAAATCGAGTGTGGTCCCGGCGAGGGTGATGGTTGCCGGCAAGGTGACCAGCGTGAACGAACCGGTCGGGCTGACGGGTGTCGCGTTATTGAAAGCCGGCGAACTCAGCGGAAATGACGTCGTTGTCGTCACGTTGCCGCTCTGGCTGGTGCTCAAGCCGGTCAGTGCTAACGAACCCACGGTATATAGCGGCAACGCGTGCGCGGTTGAGGCGCAGGCCATCAACGCCGCCGCGGTCAAGCCCATCGAAACCTTGTTCATATACTTAGCCCTCTCGTGGTAGGTCACGAAACTCTCGGTCGCAAGCTTCGTGCCAAACGGACATCCCATTGTTCTTGCTGGAATTTCTTCCGATTGCTGGCCGATGGCGGCAACAGCTGTAAACTCCGCCGACAGCTGCGTGAGCGGGTCCCGGCCGCCGGCCGCCACGATGCGAGTCCGACGCGCAGGCGTTAACCTATTTATCTCAAGCATTTGACAGCGATCTGTGCTAGCTTGGCGGCGCCGTCGGGCTGCCGGAGCTTCAATTGCCGCTGTAAAGAAATCCGGCGGCCCCGACCCATCCGATACTTCCGAAACCGGCCGGCCATCTTGTCCCGGCCGGTTCAGTCAGGGATGGCGGGCGCCCGCCATTGCGATCCCACCGATTGCGGTGAAAAGCCGCATTACTTGCTCACGCGCCAGACCGCAAGTGACAAAAACGAGGCGCGAGCGCTGGTCGGCATCAGGCCAGGTCTCAAGTTCGACCGGCGGATGCGCCAAATGCTGCACGACATGAACGACCACCGGCCCGCGGCATTCCGCGACGGCAAGGATGCCCTTGACGCGCAACAGGTCGGAGCCGCGCAGCGCGGTCAACACCGCCATCACCTGCTCGAAAACCGCCCAAGGAATGGGCTCGTCAAAGATCAGCGAGAAGCTGTCTATCCCATGGCTGTGCGCGGCTCCCCCGAGTTCGAACGGTTGCCGCGTCAGCGCCGGCTCGTCGAGCACAAACCTCGGATCGATCATCCCGTTGTCGGCGATTCGTGCCAGCGCCCCGGTTAGTTCGGCGATCACCGCCATCAGCCGCGGCACCGCCGCGGCATCGGCAAGATCGCTCTTGGTCAGGACGATGCGGTCGGCCAGCGCCACCTGTTTGCGCGCCTCGGCCATTCGCGCGATATTGCCGGCGCCGTTGACGCAATCGATGACCGTGACCAGCGCCTGCAGGTGGAATTCGCGGCCAAGCGCGCGGTCGGTGGCAAAGGTCTGCAATAACGGGCCGGGATCGGCCAGCCCCGAGGTCTCGATAATGATCCGTTCAAAGCTCGGAACGGCCCCCCGAGCGCGATCGGCGAACAAGGCGCGCAAGGTTTCCTGCAGATCAGTGCGGACATTGCAGCACAGGCAGCCATTGCCGAGCAGAACCGTGACATCGCTGCTCGATCGCAATAGCGCCTGATCGATGCCGATCTCGCCGAACTCGTTGACCACAATCGCGGTGTTGGCGCCCTCGGGGCGGGCAAGCAGGGCGCGGATCAGGGTGGTCTTGCCCGAGCCCAGAAAACCGGTGACAGCGATGACCGGCAAGCGCGGTCCGCGCACGCGGCGCTGACGGCGTCCGAATGGCGCGGCCTCCTTGCCGGCGAAGAGGCTGGCGACACCGCTCGCGCTCATCGAGGCAAGCCGGTCGGGAGCCTCGCGAGTGGGACGGAAGCGCCGTCAGATCCACACATCATTGACGGCGGTCCGGTCACCCCCTTCACCTCCGGTATTGTGCACGCCACGCGGCTCGATCAGCAGCACCTTGACCTCTTTTTCGGCGAAGGGTTTGTGCTCCACACCTTTCGGCACGACCAGCATCTCCCCGGCGGCGACATGGACGGCACCGTCACGAAAATCGATCCGTAGATCGCCTTCGATGACGATGAATGTTTCGTCGGTATCCTGATGGTCATGCCAGATGAAATCGCCTTGCAGCTTTACCAGCTTGAACTGGTAATCATTCATCTCGGCAATGACTTTTGGTTGCCACCTTGCGTCGAACAAGTTGAACTTTTGGCTGAAATTGACCGGGTGGCAGTTCATCGCGCGGCTCGATGGTCAGGCGCAGGGCCGCTCACGGCTCAGAAATCCATTTCCAGTGTATAGAGCCCGCCAACATGACGGTCGACCGTGTACACCACCTGGCGTTCGTCGACGAACACATCGTTGATCTGGATCGCGCCGCCCGGTGCGCCCCTCGGCGGCTCGGGAACAAAATAGCCGATTTCCGCCGGCTGATAGGGGTTTGAGGTGTCGTAGGCGCGCAGCCCGCCGTTGAAATAGGTCGCCAGCACGATGCGATCCGACTTCCAGGCATTGGGTTTCGGGATGTTCTCATAGAGGTTGTGGGCGCCGTAGCGGGCGCCGCGGCGCTGGAAGGTTTCGAGCGGCGGCAACGGGCAGGTCGAAATCGGCACCGGATTTTCTTCGGCACGGCCGTCGACAATCCAGACGAGCTTGGGCCAGTCCGCCCCCTCGGTGCGCACGCATTCGTCGCTGACAATGTAGAGCCCGCGATCGAAAAACGGCACGACAGTGTGGGTAAAGCCGTGATAGGGCGGGTGATAATCCCAGCGCGCGACCATTTTGGGATGCGCCTTGTCGGCTATGTCGAGGATCACGAGCCCGCCATCGATATAGCCGAGATAGGCGCGGTCCGGCCGCTCGGGGTAGACATTGGTGTTGTGCGGGCGAAAGCCGGTGTCGGCACCTTCGGGGTGGCGCACCGGCGGCGGCGCACTGTCGCCCTGGCGGGTGCCGGGCAGCCACCAGCGTCCGACTTCGACCGGCCTGGTCGGGTTCTTGACGTCGATGATGCGATAGAACTGGTCGTCGCGCGGGTGTGTCGGCTTAAAGTCCGGCGCGCTCGAACTCATGTGGATGTATTCGCCATCGGCAAACCACAGCTGATGGACACCGCGCGAATCCGGTCCGGAGCAGTCGAAGAATGTAATCGAACGCGGATTTTCCGGCGTCGAGATGTCGAACAACTCAAAACCGGCGGGCTGCTGCCCCTGCTCCTTGGTCTGGTAAGCGACGGCGAGAATATCGCCGACGGTTTCCAGCGAATTTGAGCGCATATGCGATTGCGGCAGGTCGGTGCGGGCGACAATTTTTGGCGCACGCGGATCGCTGACATCGATGCCGGTAAAGTTCTTGGGCGCGCTTTCATGGGCGAGCCACAGGATGCGGCGGCCGTCCTTGGCAATCTGGATCGACATGCCCTCGCCGATGCCGCCAAAGCCGTCGAGTTCATGGTGTGCCAACTGCCGAAAATTCCAAATCGCGGTGTCGGGCATCGATTGCTCCTGGGTGCTGAAGGGCTAAGGCGGATCGGACCTCGCGGCCGAATTCCGGTCGCGCGACGGGCCGCTGCAATGCGTGCGCCTGGCGCGCGCCGGCGCGGAATGGATGGTCGACAATCCGCTTCTCGCATCGGCCGCCTTGGCGCCGGCGCCGCAAGCACCGCCCATCGGGCGCGCCCCGCGCTGCGATCGAAACCAATCGGTAGGCGCTCCCGCCGCCCGGGTCAAGCGAACCCTTGCCCCGGCAACCGCTCGGCCAGTGGCTCGTCGCCATCGCCCGCCGCGAACCTGCGAGATCTTGCGGCCCAGGGCGGTCGAGCGCTGATGGCTGGGGGCGGTGCGGCACCAGCCATCGCCAATCCGATGATGCACGGAGCTTTTGCATGCGGCTCGGTTATGGTTAACTAATTGCTAATTCCTCGCGCGGCCCAATGCTGTATTGGCGGGTGTCCTGGGGATCTCGATCCTAGGCCTTGCCAGCAACTTCTGACGCCGCGCAGGGGCAACTCGGGGGGCAGCGAGCCCGTCACGGGCGACGGCGACCCATAAGGGGACGCAAGATGCATCGCTTGACAACAGCTGTGTTGACGCTGGCTCTGACCCCGCTCTATGGGATCGCCCTTGCGAGTTCGCCCCAGACTTTGCGCCTGATCGCGCAGGCGGATCTGCGGGTGCTCGACCCGATCTGGACAACCGCGACAATCACCCGCAATTACGGCTATATGGTGTACGACACGCTGTTCGCGCTCGACAGTCATCTGCAGCCGCAGCCGCAAATGGTCGACCATTGGACAGTCTCCGGGGACAAGCTCGACTACACCTTTACCTTGCGCGACCAGCTCAAATTCTCCGACGGCCAACCGATTCGCAGCGCGGACTGCATCGCGTCGCTGCAACGCTGGAGCAAGCGCGATGCGCTGGGTCAGTCGCTTGCCGCCGACATCGCCCAGTATCGCGTCGTCGACGACAGGAGTTTCTCGATCGTCCTGAAAAAACCGTTCCCCTTGCTGCTTGACGCGCTCGCCAAGCCGGACAGCAACGTCCCCTTTATCATGCCGCAGCGTGCGGCTGAAACCAGCCCCGACAAGCAAGTGACGGATCTCACCGGATCCGGCCCGTTCAACTTCGTCAAAGATGAATGGCAGCCTGGTCACGAAGCGGTCTTTGTCAAAAATCCGAATTACCTGCCGCGCAAGGGTCCGGTGAGTTGGGCCGCCGGCGGCAAGGTCGCCCGGGTCGGCCGGGTGGTTTGGTTGTACATACCCGATCCGGCGACCGCGATGGCGGCGTTTACCGCCGGAGAGGCTGACTGGTGGGAAACCCCGCCTCCCGATTATTACCCCCTGCTCGCCGCGGATCCTAGCGTCACTCTGGTCCAGTCAAGTCCGCTGAGCGTGGCTGGCATTCTTCGCTTCAATCAGCTGCAGCCGCCCTTTGACAATGTTAAAATGCGGCAGGCCCTGTTATATGCAGTCAGCCAAGCTGACTATATGACGGCGGTGGCGGGCGAACGCGAATATTGGAAGACCTGCTACAGCGTTTACGCCTGCGGCGCACCGGACGCGAGCGATGCCGGCGCCGGGGCGCTGCAAGGGCCGCGCGATTTTGCCAAGGCCAGGGAACTGATCAAGGAGGCGGGATACGCTGGTCAAAAAGTCGTTTTGCTCGATCCAACGGATTTTTTCGTCCTGCACGCTCTGGCAGCGGTGACTGGCGACGTGCTTCGTCGCCTCGGCATCAATGTTGAGGTGCAGGCGATGG
>Ga0335074_10014602_pt1 | contig 11013 bp, 9 predicted proteins | sample Lox_Sample_23_FD_206715 | JGI IMG/M metagenome (GOLD analysis project Ga0335074, IMG submission 206715) | Soil microbial communities from Loxahatchee National Wildlife Refuge, Florida, United States - Lox_Sample_2.3 | ecosystem: Environmental > Terrestrial > Soil > Wetlands | place: USA: Florida... | reverse complement strand
TCGCCCTCGATGCCATGCCGCCAGCGATCACCGAACCTTCGCAGGTCCCTGCGCTGCTGACCAGGGACCTGACCGGCGTCAAGGTGGCGTGGAGCCCTGATCTTGGGCTGCCTGTCGACCCTGCCGTCCGCACGGTCATGGGCACGGCAGGGAAGGTGCTCGCGGACCTCGGCTGCGAGATCGTCGACGCTATGCCCGACCTGTCAGGTGCCGACGAGGTATTCAGGACCTGGCGCGCGTTCCGCTTCGCCACGAACTACGGCCCGCTGCTCACCAGGCACAGGGACGAACTCGGCGCCAACGTCGTCTGGAACACCGAACGAGGACTCGAGCTGACGGTCGCCGGGCTAAGCCGGGCCACGGTCCTCCGTGACCGGCTGGCCGCGCGGGTCACGGCCTTCTTCGCCGACGTGCACGTGCTCGCCTGCCCGGTAGTCCAGGTACCGCCGTTCGACGTCGGCCTCGACTGGGTACACGAGATCGACGGCGTTCCGCAGCGAACCTACCTGGACTGGATGGCCTCCGCGTACCTGATCTCGGCGACCGGCCTGCCCGCCATGTCCGTCCCCGCCGGTTTCACTCCCGACGGACTCCCCGTCGGCCTGCAACTCGTCGGCCGCCGCCGCGCCGAGTGGCGCCTGCTCGCCCTTGCCCACGCCTTCGAGTCCGCCACGAAGCACGGCTCGGTCCCGCCAGGTCTGCTCAGCGGCGGGTGAAGCGGGCGCGGGCGACCTTGGAGTAGCCGTTCAGGCCGGTGACGGGCTTGAAGCGGTCCGACGCGGTGGTCAGGGTGTCGTATTCCTCGTCAGTGAGGTCGATCTCGGCGGCGGCGGCGTTGCGCTCGAGTTGCTCTACGCTTGACGCGCCCGGGATGGCGACGACGGCCGGGCTGCGGATCACCCAGGCCAGGGCAATCTGGGCGGGAGTTGCCTGGTGGGCGTCGGCGATGGCCTGCAGCGTCGCGATCAGGCCGGCGGCGCGTTCCAGGTTTTCCGGCAGGAACAGCGGGTTGCCGGCCCTGACCCGGTTGGCTGGCAGGTTGCCTTCGTGATAGCGGCCCGAGAGCAGGCCCTGCGCGAGCGGGCTGTACGCCATGATGATCCGGTTGTGCTGCTCGGCGTAGGGCAGCAGCTCGCGCTCTGGCGCCCGGTCGACGAGGTTGTAGCGCACCTGGTTCGAGAACACGCGGGTGCCGAGCGCGTCTTCCGAGGCCTTCCATCGTCGCAGCGGGTAGTTGCTGACGCCGACCTCGCCAACGAGGCCAACACGCTGAAGTGCCCGCATGCCGCGCATGATCGTGCCGTCGCGAACCGCGGGGTTCGGCGAATGGACCTGGTAGAGGTCGAGCGTGCGGGCGCCCAGCCGTTCGGCGCTCGCCACGGCCCGCTGTTCGACGACCGGGGCCACCGGCATCACAGGAAGGATCTTCGTCGCCAGGAAGATGGCGCCGAGGTCCTCGCCGAGCGCCTTGCCGAGTATCCGCTCGCTGCGGCCGAACCCGTAGACCTCGGCGGTGTCAAAGAGCGTGACGCCAAGTTCAAGCGCCCGCCGGACAATGGCGTTTGCCTCGGAGTCGGCATACGCCTGGCCGTAACCCCACTCTTTCGACCCGAACTGCCACGTGCCAAGACCGATCTTGGAGATCTTCTTTGCCGTATCGCCGCTCAGATAGCGCATGAAACCAGTGTCCCCCGCACGGGGCGGGGGACACGCCGCTTTCCTCTCAGGCGATCGTGCTCGAGCCCGCCCAGAGGTTGATCCCGGCTTCGACCGCGTCCGCGTCGATCTCGGCAAGCTCGTCTTCCGTCAACGGCGGGCCGGCCACGGCACCGAGATTTTCCTCAAGCTGCGCGACGCTGCTCGCGCCGATCAACGCGGAAGTCACGCGCTGATCACGCAGAACCCACGAAATGGCGAGCTGAGCCAAAGTTTGACCACGTGCCCCAGCCAGCTCGTTCAGCTTGCGCACATGACCGAGGTTGGCGTCAGAGAGCTGGTCGGCGGACAGCGAGCCCGGCCGGCTGGCGCGCGAGCCTGCCGGAACGCCGTTCAGGTACCGGCTCGTGAGCAGGCCCTGTGCCAGCGGCGAGAACGCGATGCAGCCGATTCCCTCCTGTTCGAGCACGTCGAGCAGGCCCCGCTCGATCCAGCGGTTGAGCAGCGAATAGGAGGGCTGGTGTATCAGGAGCCGCACGCCCATTCCGCGCAAGATCTCCGCTGCGCGCCTGGTCCGCTCCGGCGAATAGGAAGAGATGCCCGCGTAGAGTGCCTTGCCTTGCCGCACAGCCGAAGCGAGCGCGCCCATCGTCTCCTCCAGCGGGGTGTCAGGGTCGGCGCGGTGGCTGTAGAAGATGTCGACGTAATCGAGCCCCATACGGGAAAGCGACTGGTCAAGGCTGGCGAGCAGGTACTTGCGCGACCCGAGGTCACCGTACGGGCCAGGCCACATGTCCCAGCCTGCCTTGGTCGAGATGATCAGCTCGTCACGGTAAGGACGCAGGTCCTCGCGGAAGATGCGGCCGAAGTTGATCTCAGCGGCGCCATAGGGCGGGCCGTAGTTGTTAGCCAGATCGAAGTGCGTCACACCGAGGTCGAACGCGCGTCGGAGAACTGCCCTGCTGCTTTCGATCGGGGTCTCGTCGCCGAAGTTCTGCCAGAGGCCGAGCGACACCTCGGGAAGCTTGATCCCGCTCGCGCCGCTACGTCGGTAGCTGGTCTTTTCGTACCGGTCAGGGTTCGCCACATAGGTCATGACAAGAAGTCTTTCAGGCCCGGCCAGGCGGACCTGTTCCGCCCGCCGGTGCGCGAGGACCGAGACTGCGTAGGCTTCGCGTATGAGCGATTATGAACTGGTCAGTAACTACGAGACGCTCAACCTCTACCGGCGTGGCGCGGCCGCCAAGCTTGAGCTGAACCGTCCTGAGGCACTGAACGCCTGGAACACCCCGCTCGGCATGGAGCTGAAGTCCGCGGTCGAGGTGCTGGCCACAGATCCCGAGGTCAGGGCCGTCATGATCACTGGCGCTGGCCGCGCGTTCTCCAGCGGCGCCGACCTGAAGGACGCCGCGTCCGAACGGACGCCGTCCGGGCACCTGGACGTCTACGGCAGGCTGACCGGTCGCTATCACCCGATCATCACCGGCATAAGGACGATGCCCAAGCCGGTGATCGCCGCGGTGAACGGTGTCGCGGCGGGTATCGGGGCGTCGCTCGCTCTCGCGAGCGACCTCATACTGGCCGCCGAGTCGAGTTACTTCCTGCTCGCGTTCGTCAACATCGGCCTGGTGCCGGACGGCGGGTCGTCGTTGCTGATTCCCAGCCGCATCGGCTTCGCCAGGGCGGCCGAGCTTGCGCTGCTCGGCGAGCGCTTGCCCGCAGCCAAGGCGCTCGACTGGGGCCTGATCAACCAGGTGCATCCCGATGACCAGCTCGTGCGCAAGGCAGAGGAGCTGACCGAACGGCTGGCCGACGGTCCGACTAACTCCTATGCGGGCACGAAGCGCCAGCTCAACCGCTGGCTGTATGACCGGATCGACGACCAGCTTGAGTTCGAGGCCAAGATCCAGCAGGAAATGGCCGAATCTGGCGACTTCGCCGAGGGAGTGCTCGCCTTCACCGAGAAGCGCAAGCCCAAGTTCACCGGCCGCTAGGCGTGCCGGGTGCTGGGCGTCTCAGCCCGGCAGCCCGCCGGGCCGCCCGCAACAGCATCGCGGAGCCACCGATGTCGTAGCCCGGCAAGGGCCAGCAGCATCGATGGCTCCGCGATGCTGCGGTAGCAACATCAGGTAGCCAGCGATGTCCCCGGCCCCGGCCCGCGAACGACAACAACGAGCCAGCGATGCTGTGGCCCCTGCGGAATGCCCGGAATGCGCCGCATGCCGGGATCGGGTAGCCAGCGATGTCCCCGGCCCCGGCATGCCCGGAATGCGCCGCATGCCGGGATCGGGTGCGCCAGGCTTCTGCCGGGGCCGGGGCCGGGGCCGGGGCCGGGGCCGGGGCCGGGGCGGAGGCGGCCCGGACTTAGCGGGACTGGGCGACCGGGCTTCCGTTGGCTAACTCAAGCCAGCCAGAGGCGAGCAGCCTGCCGGTGGCGGCGCCCACGATGCCAGGGTTGGCTTCCGCGAGCAACTCGGCCGCGAACGACCTGACCAGGGGGTGCATTCGGTAGGTGGCGCCGTTCACGCCCGAGCCAGGTACGCGCTGCAGCAGCCCGGCGCCGGCAAGAACCTGGGCAACGAGACCGCCAGCCTGGTCTTCGACCAGCGAGGCGATCAGCCAGCCTGGTGCGTCCCTCTGGCCGGCGGCCGACAGGAGAGCCAGGACGGTTTTCGCCGTTCCGCTCAGCGTCTGAGCGGCGGCGGCCAGCCTGGCCCTTACCGACTGGTCGCCAAGCGACAGCTCGTCAAGCCGCTGACCTTCGCTGGCTAGCAGCTCAGCCAGCCTGGGCATGGGCAGGTCAGGATCATCGGCCAGCCGCGCCCCTGCGATCCTGATCGCCAGCGGCAGGTAACCGCAGCTTGCCGCGATGGCCGAGGCCGCTTCCAAGTTGGCAGGCGTTGGTTCCCTGGCGGCGATGCCGGCTAGCAAGCTGATCGCGTCATCTGACTGCATGGAGTTCAGCTCGATGACCTTGGCGCCGTCAAGATCGGCCAGCCTTGACCGGCTGGTCACCAGGGCCGCGGACCCGGCCGTGCTCGGAAGCAGCGGCCTGACCTGGGCAGCCGAGGTCGCTCCGTCGATCAGGACAAGCACGCGGCGTCCGGCGAGTACCGACCGGTACATCGCTTCGCGCTCGAACCGGCTGAGCGGTATCTCCCCTGCGGGCACGCCGAGGCCGCGCAGCAATTCGCCGAGCACGACCTGGGGGTCCCTGGCCAGGCCGGAATCGTCCAGCCACGCGCAGAGCTGGCCGTCGGGGAAGGCCGGCCTGGCCAGGTGCGCGGCGTGCACGGCCAGCTCGGTCTTGCCCGCACCAGGCATGCCTGAAAGTACGGTGACCGCCATTCCCTCGGCGGGCAGCCGGTTCAGCAGTTCCTTAAGTTCGGCCGCTCGGCCGGCGAAGTCGGCAACGGAGGCAGGGAGCTGACAGGCGGGCCTGACCTGGTCCGGCCATCCGCGAGGAGTTTCCTGCGGGACAGGAGAAGCGACAGCCGTCAGGGCAGCGCCCGAGTGGAGCTGCAGGTCAGCCTGCACCGGCATGGCGAGCACTGGCGACTGGAGCGCCGGCATCAGCACCGGGTCGTCTGCCAGCACCTTCCTGTGCAGGTCCTGCAGCTCGGGGCCAGGCTCGATGCCGTAAGTGGTGACGAGCGTCATCCGCAACCGCCCGAACGCCGCTAGTGCCTCCGCCCTTGCGCCGCACCGGTAGAGCGCGGTCATGAGCTGCGCCCAGGCGTGCTCACGCAGCGGATCGGCGGTGACGAGGCTCCTGAGCTCGGAGAGCACCTGGCGGTGCCTGCCGAGCGCGAGCCGTGCGTCCATCAGCGCGTCCTGCGCCTCTTTGCGCTGGTCGAGCAGCTTCTCCTTGTCACGTGACTCGGGGAGGTCGGCGACCGGAGGGTCGCGCCAGAGGCTGAGCGCACGGTCGAGCAGGGTCGCGGCGTCGAGCGGGTTGCCGCTGTCAAGCGCGTCCCTGCCCCTGGACACGAGATCACGGAAGCTGTGCAGGTCAAGCTCGCCAGCGTTGACCTGCATGAGGTAACCGGACGGGTGCGTCACCAGGCGGCGGCCGTCGGGCAGCAGCTTGCGGATGCCGTAAACGCAACTGCGTAACGAGACCTCGGGGCTCAGCGGCGGCGAATCGCTCCACAGAGCCGAGATCAAGCCGTTGACCGAGCACGGCTGGCCAGCGTTCAGTAACAGTAAGCAGAGGGTCGAGCGATGCAAGCGACGACTGACGGCGACCTGACTGTCACCGTCATCCATGATCTCTAAGGGACCGAGGATCGCGAACCGCATGAACTCTCCAGCATCACGCGTACCGAACGAGAGAACGTAATAGTAATCACATCATCGCGGCATGCCACTGGAAAATGCCATGTTTGAACGAAACTTTCATCGCGACTTTCGACGCAAGTGCCCTGCTGGAGTGCGCGGAGGCAGGGCTACCTGCCGGTTCATCCCGAGATCACCGGTTGCTCACGTGATCATCCCTATAGTCGCCCACCGGGGGCCAGCGATCTGAGACGGTGCATCACCTAGGAACGCTCACGAGGAGCAGGGATGCGTACACACAACTGGCGTCGGATAGCAGTAGCGATCTTAGGCTTCTCGCTCGCCGCCGCAGTCGCCGCGTGCGGCAGGAGCCAGGCCCAGGTCGCGCTGCCGATGAAGCCAGCGCATGCCCAGCTAACGACGTCGAAGCCGGCGCCGCCTTCGGTCAGGCAGCTCGTGGTGACCGCCTATGAGGACTACTGGCAGGCGACTAATCAGGCAATCGACTCCCGCAGCCCGGCGGCCGCTAAGTCAATTCTGGCTGCCGTGGTGCCTGCGAGCTCGGTCGGCGGGCTGGTCAAGGGGATGCAGCAGCTTTGGCAGCGGAACGAGATCGCGTTCGGCGCGCCGGTGTTCCACATCCGCGCCGTGAAGCTCACCGGCCCTGACGCGGCCGCGGTCCACGACTGCATCGACCTGAGCCACACCGGCTTCCAGAACCGCAAGACCGGTACGGTCATCGGCGGCCTCGGTCAGTCACACGATTACGTGATCACCACGCTGGCCCGTGAGCACGGGCGCTGGCTGGTGACTGGAGCAATCCCGGTGGTGGAGTCATGTTCCTACTAATCAGAAGGGCAGCTCAGGTGCTGCTCGCCGTCGCCGCCCTCTCGCTCGGCGCCGCCCCCGTGGCTTCCGCTGCCCCGGCTGCCCCTGCGGCAGCGGCGGGCGGCGGGTGCTACCCGATCGACTTCACCTGGATCTGCATCGACACGGGCGGCAGCCCTGGCGGCGGCGGCTCGGGCGGCGGGACGTCCAAGGTCACCTGTACGTACACCCCGGCCAGCCCTGCCGAGCTGCAGCGGACGGGTACCGGGCCGCCCGCACCTGGCTACCAGTGGGACATCATGTCGTGTCCCGGCTCGGCCGGCGGCGCTCTTAACGGCGAGCTCGTCCAGGTAAGCAAGTCGACGGGCGCTCCGGCGATCAGCCCCGTCGATCTGCTGAAGGTCGCGATCGGGGAGTTGTCCGTGCCGACGCTGACGGCGGATACGGCGCCGCCAAGAGGCAAGGACGGCCTGGTCGGCCTGCCAGAATGGTTCTGGGTGCCGGCGTCGCAATGGCGGCCGACGAGCGTCACTGTCTCGGCAGGACCGGTCTGGGCCGATGCGAGCGCCACTCCAACCTCGCTGACGTTCGTGCCTGGCGGCGGCCTGGGGAGCGTGAGCTGCACTGGCCCTGGAGCCGAATTCAACCGCCGTATATCGGCCAGCTCTCAAAACTCTTCTTGTTCCTACCAATATGACCAGCCCTCGGCCGGCCAGCCGGGTAATGCCTACCAGGCGGCACTGGAAGTGACCTGGACGATTAGCTGGACAGGCTCTGGCGGTGAGGGCGGGACAATCGCGACCGGTTACACGACGGGCACCGCCTTCCCTGTCAAGATCGCCCAGGCCGAAGCGGTGGTGAGCACGCCGTGAGAAACCAAGGGCCGCTGATCGGCACGTCTTACCACCCTGAGGTCGATCCCGACCTGAACGGGTCGGGCGGCACCTGGTCGTCCGGGCAACTCGCCCGGCTACCGCGCCGCCGCCGTCCTGGCATGATCGCGCTGGCCGTTGCCCTTGTGGGGCTCGGCATTCTCGCCAGCGCGGCCATCTACTCCGCGACCAACTCCCGCGTTCCCGTACTCGTCGCGACCGCCAACGTCCCCGCTGGCGCCGTGATCACCGCGAACGCCGTCGGCACCGCCAGCGTGTCGGTCGGCCCCGGGGTGCGGCTCATCCCCGCCAGTCAGCTCAGTCAGGTGGTCGGCCAGGTCGCGGGCACCTCGCTGCATCCTGGCATGCTGCTCGCCGCTTCCGAGCTGACCACGCTCAGGCCGCCAGGACCTGGCGAGGAGCTTGTGCCGCTGCCGTTCAAGCCTTCTGTCCTGCCGGCGAGCGGCATCGAATCAGGCGACCATGTGCAGATCGAGGCGACTCCCGGTGACCAGGGGCAGTCTGGATCATCCACGTCGACGCCCGCGCTGTCGTCGCCGGTCGCCGGGGTCGTCGAGGCAGTGAACCTGGTTCCCGACGCTGACGGCTACGACGTGGTCGATGTGCTGGTAGCGCGGGCCAGCGCGGATTCCCTCGCTGCCCAGGCGTCGACCGGGCAGATCGCGCTGATCGTCACTAAGCGGGCGCCTTAATGACCATGTATTCGCTGATCTCTCCTGGCGGCTCGCCCGGAGTGACCACGACTGCGCTTGCCCTCGCGCTGACCTGGCCCCGTCCGGTGATCGTCGCCGAATGCGACCCTGGCGGCGGCTCCGTGCTTGCCGGGCTCTTCGCCGGTCATCTCACGGCACCGCGCGGCCTGCTCGGCGTCGCGTTCGAAGCCGGCCGGGGCCAGGCGGCGGTTGCCGCCGAGCTGAGCGGTCAGCTCGTGCCGCTTGACGAGAGCCGTACCAGGCGGCTGCTTGCCGGCATAAGCGATCCGCGCCAGGCGCCAGGGCTTTCCCCTGTCTGGCCGGCGATCGCGGCCGGGCTCGCCAGCCAGTCCGCCGACGTGCTGGCCGACTGCGGACGCCTCGACGTGGGCGCGAACCAGCCGGTGAGCGTGCTCGCCGAGTCGGCCATCGTGGTCATGGTCCTGCGTCCGACGCTCAGGCAGGTGGCCGCCGCGCGGCCGCGCGTGGAGATGGTGGCGCAGCTTCACGGAGACCGACGGCGGGTCGGGCTGGTGCTGATCGGCGACAAGGGCCTGCGGAGCGGTGAGATCGCCAAGGCGCTCGACACGCGGGTTCTCGCGACGATCCCGCTCGACGAGAAGACCGCCGCCGTGCTTTCCGATGGCACCGGGCGGCGTTCTGGCATCGACCGCAGGCCGCTGATGCGCGCAGCGCAGACCGCCGGGGTGATTATTGGCCGCGCGAATTCAGGCACATCGGGACCTGAGCTCGTGGTGCCTTCCAGGAGAGCGGAATGACGGCGCTGCCCTGGCCGCCTGGTCCTTCGAACCAGAAGGATCAGCAAAACGGTCACAGGAGAACGGACCTGTCAGGCCCGCTAAGCAACCTCAACGGGCACGGGGTCTCGCTGCCGTGGCGTGAGAGCGTCAGCGAGCCGCCCGCGCCCGCGCCGGTTTACGCGGCTCCGCCGGTTTCCTCGCCGCCGGTGCGGCGGCTGCCAGAGAACGCTCCTTCGCGTGGCGAGCCAGGCAGCCTGACCGATCCGAGGCTGCTCGCCGGGGTGCCTGAGATCCTCACCATGATCGCTGATCTGCTGCCAGACCGGGCTACCCAGCCCGAGGTCATGCCGCTGATCAGGGATGCGGTGCGTGGCTGGGTGCAGCAGCAGGTCAGGCTAGGGATGGCGGTGCCGGTTCCGTCCGCGCTCGAGGTGCTCGCCGAGGCCGTGTACGACCGGCGCTACGGTCTCGGGCCGCTCGCCGCCTACCTGCGCGATCCTGACGTCGAGAACATCGACATCAACGGCTTCGACCGGGTCTGGGTCACGTACTCGACAGGCGAGCGGGTCGCGGCGCCGCCGATCGCGCCAAGCGACGAGGCGCTGGCCGCGATGATCAGGACCTGGGCCACGAGGGGCGGGCAGACGGCCCGTGACTTCTCCGCGGCCTCGCCGCTGGTCAACGTCGCTCTCGAGGGCGGCGCCCGGATGACCGCCACGATGTCGGTAACGCCACGCCCTTGCGTCTCGCTGCGGCGCCACGGCCAGCTCGACGTGACGCTTCCTGACCTGATCAAGCTCGGCACCCTCGACCAGGTGACTGCCTCGTTCCTCGCCGCCGCCGTGAAGAGCCGCTGCAACATCATCGTCACCGGCGGCGTCAACGCGGGGAAGACCACGCTGCTCAGGGCGCTGGCCAGCGAGATTCCGCCAAGCGAGCGCATCGCGACCCTGGAGAGCGAGTACGAACTCTACCTGCACGAACGAGAGCAGCACCCAGACGTGATCGCGTTCGAAGCGCGCGAGGCGAACTCAGAAGGCGCTGGTTCTGTCACGCTGCACGACCTGATCGCGCACTCCCTGCGGCACAACCCGAACCGGATACTCGTCGGTGAGGTGCGGCGCAGCGAGATCATGCCGATGCTCGAGGCGATGAACTCAGGTCAGGAAGGCTCGATGTGCACGATGCACGCGAATTCCCCGACCGAGGTCTTCGACCGGATCCTGATACTCGGCCTGCGCGGCGGCCTGGCACTGACCGAGCGGGCGATCCACACCCTCGTCGGCATGGCCATCGACCTGATCGTCCAGATACGCAAGCGCTATGACGGCAAGCGCATGGTGCGGTACGTCGCGGAGATCCTCGAGGTCATGCCGCCTGGCGACTCCGAACGTCCCGCGATCAACCGGCTGTTCCTGCCATCAGGCACTGGCGGACGTGCCGTCGCCGCACATACGCCCTCGCCGGCCATGATGGCCAAGCTGGAGGCCGGGGGCTTCACCGGGCACCTGCTTGACCAGCACAGGGCGCAGGGCCTGCCGGGAAGCTGGCGGTGATCGCGTGACCCTGCTCTTCGCACTCACCGGCGGCCTCGTCGCCTGCGGCCTCGTGCTGCTCGTGGCCGAACTCACCCGCAAGGCTCCGCCGCCTGGCGTTCCTTCAAGAACCGGCTTAACCCGCGCGAACCTCAGCGACGCACGTACCAGGCGCCTCGTGATCGCGGTCGGGGTCGCCCTGGCAATGCTGGCGATCTCACGCTGGCCGGTCGCCGCTATCGGCGCGGGGTTCGGCGTGTACTTCGTGCCCACGGTGGTCTCGGCCAAGACGGCCAAGCGGCGCACGGCCGTGCTCGAAGGACTCGAGCAATGGACGCGCAGGCTGGCCGACATGCTGTCCGCTAGCCGC
>Ga0335074_10014601_pt1 | contig 11013 bp, 10 predicted proteins | sample Lox_Sample_23_FD_206715 | JGI IMG/M metagenome (GOLD analysis project Ga0335074, IMG submission 206715) | Soil microbial communities from Loxahatchee National Wildlife Refuge, Florida, United States - Lox_Sample_2.3 | ecosystem: Environmental > Terrestrial > Soil > Wetlands | place: USA... | reverse complement strand
CCGGCAAGGTCGATGGCCAGGTGGATGCTGTGGGCGACGGCGAAAAATTCGGCGACGCCGAGCGGATGCGCCGCCGGCGCCATCGCCGAGGCCGTCCAACCGAGATCGAGCGCGAACACGCCGAGCAGCACCGCGCCGACCAGCGTCGGCAACAGGATGATGCGGCCATGGGCGAGCCACGCGGCCAGCGCCGAGCCGACGGCAACCGCCACCGAAAAGATGGCGAGGAAAACGGTGACCACCGTTTCCGAGCCACCGACATGGAAGGTCACCAGCGGCGGCAGCAACGACATGACCAGCGCGCCAACCAGCCAGAACCAGCTCGTCACCAGCGCGCCCCACCACAGCCGCGGCTCGCCGCGCACGTATTTGATCAGCGCGCCGGTCGAGCCGAAGATGTTGCCGTTGATCGGAAGGTGCGGCGCGCCTTCGCCGGTCGGCGGGATAAAGCGGCTCGCAACCCAGCACGCCACTGCCGACACCATCATCAGCCAGGCGAAGTGAATAGGATCGCCGCCGTTCTTGGCGGCAAGCCCGGCCACGATGGTGCCGATAAGAATGGCGAGAAACGTGCCGCCCTCGACCAGCGCGTTGCCGGACGGCAGTTCCGTCCGCCGCAGGTGATCGGGCAGGATGCCGTATTTGATCGGCCCGAACAGCGAAGCGATCGTCCCATATAGCCCCACGGCAACGAACAGCACAGCGATGGAATGCACGGCAAAGCCCGCGACGGCGAGCGCGGCGACGCCGATCTCGGCGAGTTTCAGCCGTTGCGCCACCAACGCCTTGTCGTAACGGTCGGCCAATTCGCCGCCGAGCCCGGAGAGCAAAAAGAAGGGAAAGATCAACGTCGCGCCGGCAAGCGTGATCAAGGCCTCGGAGTTGGCGCCGCCGATCTGAAAAAGGATGAGAAAAACCAACGCGGTCTTGAGAAAGTTGTCGCTGAAGGCCGAGAAGAATTGGCACCAGAACAGAGGCGCGAAGCGTCGCGTCGTCATCAGGGACGTGGCCATAGCTCTCCTGCCGTTCCGCTCAGCGTTTACCGCCGCGGCATTTTAGACGGATGCGGGCGCCTTGGCGACGTTGAATCAAGGGATGCGATCGAATTGACGCCGCCGATCCGACACCGGGCACCCCTGATTCGGCAAGGGGATCAATGGACTATATAGACCGCGCTTAGTCCCGCTTAGTCCCGCTTCGTCCCTTTGGCCGCGCGGCGCGTCGCCAATAAACGGCGGATGCGGTCGTGGACGTGGTGCGGCTCATACGGCTTTGGCACCGTACCCGCCTCGCACAAATCCGCCGCGGCGTTCACCGCGCGGGGCACGCTGCCGGCCAGGATCACGTCGACCTGTGGACAATTGGATCGGGTCCACTGCGAGAGGCCAAATCCGTCCAGCGAGCCCGGCATCTCGATGTCGCTGAAGAGGACATCGACGGCAAATTGCGGCTGTTGCAGCACCAGCATAGCCTCGTCGGCGTCCGCCGCCTCGATCACCTTGTAGCCGCAGTCGCGGAGATATTCGGCGATGACGAGGCGCAGCAAAACTTCATCCTCGACGACGAGAACAACGCCGGCGACCACGGGGGGTTCAGTGGCTGTCGGAGGTCTAATTGTGGTCGGGGGCATGTCCAGACTGCGCCAACAGCGTTTCGACCTGATGCACCATGGCGCCCAGGTCGTAGGGTTTGAATATGAAAACGTCGGCGGTCTGGCGAATATATCCCGGCGGCAGGTCGCTCGATGCCACGATCAATTTGATTTGCGGACGGCGATCTCGGACAAGCTTCGATAAGCCAATGCCGTCCATGCGGCCGGGCAGGCGGATGTCCGTGAACAGCACATGCACCGGCAAAGCGCTTTCGATGATCGTGAGCGCCTCGGCCGCATTGGCGGCTTCCAGTACATAAATTCCCTGGTTGCGCAGCGTGTCGGCCACCAACAGCCGAATCAATATCTCATCTTCGACCACAAGGACCGTCGGCCTGTCCGGCTTAAGTTCGGCCTCGGAAGCCAACATTGCAGTTCTCACCTTTGGCGCACCTCCGCTTCGCAGCCCCGGCGCACGAGAGCAGCTAACGCGACACACGCGTGAGCACTGTCACCCGGACGCAACAACGCGGCTGCCGCCGCGCAGGTTCCTCCGCGCGATCAAAAGGATGACGGTCCGGGCAATTATCATTTTTGGCGTTGCTTTTTTGCCACGGGCGGTTCGGGCAATACTGCCGGCTGCGCTATCCGGATCACTTGGCCTCTTTGGAAAACCGACTGCCACGCCCCGATCAAATCCGGGGGCATGCTTTTGCTGGATCCGCTATGCGCGCGGCCGCCGCAAGCGGCGCGGACCGCTGTCGGTCACGCCGAGATGGGTTTCGAGCGCGGCACGGTCGCGAAGCAACACCGCGCTCTCGGCGGCGTGCACGACGGCGCCGCGTTCGACGATAATGGCGTGGTCGGTGACGCCGAGTATTTTCTTGGCGTTCTGCTCGACCAGAATGGCTGACATGCCTTCGTCGCGGATGATGCGGCGCAAAGCGGCGAGCAATTCGTCGACAATGATCGGCGCCAGGCCCTCGAGCGGTTCGTCGAGCAGCATGACGCGCGGATTGAGCACCAGCGCGCGCGCGACCGCGAGCATTTGCTGCTCGCCGCCGGAGAGCTGATTGCCGAGATTGTGCCGCCGCTCGTTGAGGCGCGGAAACAGCGCATAGACCTTATCGGTGCTCCAGCGCCCCAGTCGCGCGACGGCGGTCAAGTTCTCGTCGACGGTGAGCGATTTGAAGATGTTGCGCTCTTGCGGCACCCAGCCGACGCCGACATTAGCGCGCTGATCGGGACGCAGCCGCGTGATGTCGCGGCCGTCAAGCGTGATCTTGCCGGAAAAATAGCGGGTGACGCCGACGATGCTGTTGATGAGCGTGGTCTTGCCCATGCCGTTGCGGCCAAGAAGCGCCAGCGACCGCCCCTCGGCGAGCGACAGCGAGATGTCCGAGAGCACCACCGCCTCGCCGTAGCCGGCCGACAGATGCTCGACGCTGAGAAGCTCAGGCATCGAGTTGCTCGCCGAGATAGACGGCTTTGACCCGGGGGTCGCGCGCAACCTCCTCAGGGCCGCCGTCGACCAAAAGGCCGCCGTTGACCAGGACCGAGACGTGATCGGCGAAGGAGAACACCAGATCCATGTCGTGCTCGATCAACAGCACGGTGACTTCTTCGGGCAGCGCTTCGATGGTGGCAAGAAGCTCCTGCCGTTCGGCCTCGGGCACGCCGGCCGCCGGTTCGTCGAGCAACAACACCTGCGGTCGGCAGGCAAAAGCGAGCGCGATTTCAAGAAGCCGCTGTTTGCCGTAAGGCAGGATCGCCGTGCGTTCGTGCATCACGTCGGCGAGGCGGAAGCGCTCGAGCACCTCGGCGATTTCGCGGGCGAGCACTGCCTTGCCGCCCATCAGCCGCCACCAATCGTTGCCCAAACCGAGGCGCTCGGCGACCGCGAGCCCGATCGTCTCGAGCGGGCTTAATTCCAGGAACAGCTGGTTGATCTGAAACGTCCGCGCCATGCCGAGGCGAACGCGTTGGTGAGGAAGGAGCGCGGTGATGTCGTTGCCGGCGAGCAGGATGCGGCCGGAGGTCGGCCGGAGCACGCCGGTCAGCAGATTGATCACGGTGGTCTTGCCGGCGCCGTTCGGTCCGATCAAAGCGTGCCGCGCGCCTTTTTCGATCGCCAACGAGATATCGTGCGCTGCGGCAATGCCGCCGAAACGCTTCTCCAGCCCTATGGTTTCGAGGATCGGCATGGTTCAACGTCCGTCCGGCGGAGCGCCGACCGCGGCCGGACGCGACACGACCCGCGCGCCGAGCCGGCCGATCGCGACGCGCGCCGCCCGGGCCCATCCCTCCACGCGCTCGCGGCCGACCAGCACGATCACCACCAGCATCAAGCCGATCCAGAACTGCCAATATTGCGGCGTCAGGCTCGCGATCCAGTCCTGCAGGAATTTGTAGATCAGCGCGCCGATCAGGCCGCCGTAGAGATAACCGGTACCGCCGATGATGAGCACGAGGAGAAGGTCGGCCGAACGATCGAGCGAGAAGACGTCGAGCGAGCAGAACGCCGTGGTCTGGGTCAGCAGCGCGCCGGCGATGCCGGCGAAGGCGGCCGAGATCGTATAGATCGCGACCAGCCGGCGCTCGACCGGGATACCGACGGCGGATGCCCGCAACGCATTGCCTTTGAGCGAGCGCAGCGACAGGCCGAACGGCGAATACACGATGCGCCGCGCAAGCAGAAAGCAGACGAACAGCACGATCAGGCAATAGACGTAGCCGTTATGACCGTAGAGATCGAAACCGAACAGGCCGAGGACCGGCGCGATCGTGACGCCCTGCAGGCCGTCGGCACCGCCGGTGATGTTGGAATAGCGATTGGCAAGTTCGCCGAGCATCAGCGACACGCCGAGCGTGACCATGAGCCGGGTCAAGTCCGATCCGCGCAACACCAAAAAGCTGGTCACGAAGCCGAGCGCGGCCGCAACCAAGCCGGAACAAATAAGCGCGATGACCGGCTCGTTGATGAGGCCGTATTTGGCGACCAGGCCGGCGAAGTAGCCGGTCAAGCCGAAAAACGCCGCCTGGCCGAGCGAGATGACGCCGGCATAGCCGAGGATGAGGTCGAGCGACAACGCGAATAGAGCGAGGATCGCCGTGTCCTTCATGATCAGATACTGGCCGGGAAACAGCCAGATCGTCGCGAACACGAAAACCCAGAACGCAACTTCGAGCGGCGACCAGCGGGCGCGGCGCGCCAGATAAGCTGCTACCTCGTCGGCGACCGCCGGCATCGCAGTCATCGCGCCAGGTTGCGGGCGAACAGGCCCTGCGGCCGCAAGATCAGCACCACGATCATGATGGTGTAGATGACGAAGGCGCCGAGTCTGGGCACGTAGTATTTGCCGGCGACGTCGGCGATGCCGAGCAGGATCGAGGCCAGGAACGGCCCGGTGATGCTTGAGGTGCCACCGACCGTCACGACGATCAGAAAATAGATCATGTATTTGAGCGGGAAGGTGGGATCGAGGCCGAGAATTTCGGCGCCGAGCGCGCCGCCGAGCCCGGCCAGCCCGGAGCCGAAAGCGAAAGTCACGGCGAACACCGCGCCGACATTGATGCCGAGACCGCGCGCCACGCGCTGATCGTCGACCGCAGCGCGCAAACGGCTGCCGAACCGGGTCTTAGCAACGATCAATTGCAGGGCGAGCGTCAGCAGGCCGCAGATCAAGATGATGAGCAGACGATATTTGCTCATGCCGACGCCGAACACGATGAACTGGCCTTGCAGCGCCTTTGGGATGATGACGAATTGCTGCGAAGAGCCCATCACGTAATCGACGGCCGCGACCGACATGAACACCAGGCCCATGGTGAACAGCACCTGATCGAGCGGGCTCCTGGCATAGACATGAACGTAAAGCGTGCGCTCGAACAAAGCGCCGAGCGCCGCCGTCACCACAAACGCAAGCGGCAACCCGAGCGCGAACGGCACGCCGATCCGGTTGACCAAGATCACGGTGCAATAGCCGCCGGCCATGGCGAACGCGCCGTGCGCGAGATTGATGAAGTTCATCAGGCCGAGCGTGACGGAAAGGCCGCATGCCAGCACGAACAGCAGCATGCCGTAGGCGATACCGTCGAACAGGATGGTCAGCATGGTCGGCCGAATTACTCCACGTCATTCCGGCAGCAACGAAGCTGACGTTCGCAATCCACACCCACGGCTTTGGCCATTATCGCACGGTTTGGCGTTATGGATTCCGGGCCCGCGGGCACACAGGCCCGCGGGCCCGGAATGGGGCAAGACGTGACTTAGTTACTTCGCTGCCGCCTTGACTGGATCCTTGACCGCCGGGAAGGTGGCGAACTCGACGTTGTAGAGCTGGCCGTTCTTCTTCTCGACCTTGCGGATATAGACGTTCTGAACGATGTCGCGGGTCTGCGGATCGATTGAGATCGGACCGCGCGGACTCTCCCAGCTCATGCCCTTGATGGCCGCGATCAGCGAATCGCCGTCCGTCTTGCCGCCGGTCTTCGTCAACGCCGCATAGATCAAGTGCATGCCGTCATAGCCGCCGACCGCCATGAAGTTCGGCCGCATGCCGCCATTGGCCTTCTCGAAGGCGGCAACGAACGCCTTGTTGATGGGCGAATCGTGATCGGCCGAATAGATGTGCGCGGTTACGGTGCCGATCACCGCATCGCCCATGCCGTTGAGCAGATCGTCGTCCATGACATCGCCGGGACCGATGATTTTGACGCCGGCCTTGTCGAGCCCGCGCTCGACGAATTGCTTGACGAAGGTGCCGCCTTGACCGGAAGGAACGAACACGAAAATTGCATTCGGCTTTTCGTCCGCCGCGCGTTGCAGGAAGGGTGCGAAATCCGGATTGGCGAGCGGGAAGCGGATCGCCTCGATCACCTCGCCGCCCTTTTTCTTGAACTCGGCGGTGAAGGATTTCTCGGCGTCGATGCCCGGCGCGTAGTCCGAGATCATCGTCACCACTTTCTTGATGCCGTTCTGCGCCGCCCAGTCGGCCATCGGCACCACCGATTGCGCCAGCGTAAAGCTGGTGCGCGCGATGTAGGGCGATCGCTCGGTGATGATCGAAGTGCCGGCCGCCGTGACGATCTCGGGCGTCTTCGATTGAGCCGACAGCGGGGCGACCGCAAGCGCGGCCGGCGTAATGCCGAACCCGGCAAGGAAGGTCACCTTGTCGTTGACGATCAGCTGCTGCGCGATGCGTTTGGTGTTGTCGGGGACGGCGGCATCGTCCCGGATGATGAGTTCGAGCTTCTTGCCGGCAACGACGTCGCCGTGTTGCGCCATATAGAGCTTGATGGCGGCTGCTTCCTGCTTGCCGGTGGATTGCTGTTGCCCAGTCATCGGCAGAATGAAGCCGATCTTGACGGTATCCTCGGCGAACGCGCTATGGGCCGCCGAGAGCCCGAGCGCCGCGACGGCTGCGGCGATAAAATAGTTGCGCACGATGGTCTCCCTCCCGGGGTACAATTTTAGGACCCGTTGCATAGCCATTCCGGCCGGCCGTTGTCCAGATCGCCGAAGCGTCGGAGCTCGATGTAACGACTTTTAGCTCGTCTCCCGGGCGACTAGCCATCATGTAAAAAGGGTAGGAGCATTGCAAAAATCGGCAGGCCCCCGCACCGGCGGGGGCCTCCTGATTCAAAGAGTGGCGGCAGATTGCCGCCGACTGTAGTGGATTTTAGCCGCGCACGATGCCTTTGCAAAAACCGCCTGCCGCCCCCGATCAAGTCCTGCATCGCGTCCGGGGGCGGATGGTTTGCCCAATCGCGCCCTACTGCACCGTCTCCCCGTGCAAAGCGAGATCGAGACCTTCGCGCTCGACTTCCTCACTGACGCGCAACCCGATCACCATGTCGACGATCTTGAGGATGATCAATGTCACGACCACGTCGTAGACGAAGACGCTGGCGACGCCGATGGCTTGATTGAGCACCTGGCCGGCATTGCCTTCGATCAGGCCGGCGGTGCCGCCATAGGCCTGGACCGCGAACACGCCGGTGAGCAACGCGCCGGTGGCGCCGCCGACGGCGTGCACGCCGAAGGCATCGAGCGCGTCATCGTAGCCGAAGAAGTGCTTGAGCCCGGTGCAGCCCCAATAGCAGATAATCCCGGCGGCAAGGCCAATGCAAAATGCTCCCATCGGACCGACAAAGCCGGAAGCCGGCGTGATGGCGACCAATCCGGCGACCGCGCCGGAGCAGATGCCGATGACGGTCGGCTTGCCGCGCAGGATCCATTCGACGATCATCCACGTGAAGCCGGCGGTCGCAGTGGCGATATGGGTAACCACCATCGCCATGCCGGCCTGCATTCCCGCGCTGACCGCGGAGCCGGCGTTAAAGCCGAACCAGCCGACCCATAGCAGCGAGGCGCCGATCATCGTCAGCACCATATTGTGGGCGGGCGCGGTGTCCTTGCGCTTGCCGAGCATGATAGCCGCCATCAGCCCGGCCGTACCGGAGTTGACGTGCACCACGGTGCCGCCGGCGAAATCGAGCACGTGGACTTTGGCATCCGGATTGGCGCTGTTGAAAAAGCCGTCTGGTCCCCACACCCAATGCGCCACCGGCGAGTAGACGAAGATCGCCCACAAGCCGATGAACCAGAGCATGGCCGAGAACTTCATGCGCTCGGCGAACGATCCGGCAATCAGCGCCGCGGTGATGATCGCGAAGGTCAACTGGAACATCGAGTAAACGGATTCGGGGATCGTCGGCGCCAGCGGATTAGGGTTGCCGATATTCTTGGCAAAGTCGCTGACGATACCTTGCATGAATGCGCGATCGAGCCCGCCGATGAACGGCGTGCCGGCGCGGAACGCCAAGCTGTAGGTGAAGAACAGCCAGAGAATGCTGATCAGGCAGGCGATGGCAAAGCTTGTCATCACGGTGTCGCCGACATTCTTCTTGCGCACCATGCCACCGTAGAACAGCGCCAAGCCGGGAAGCGTCATCATCAGCACGATGGCCATCGACGTCAGCATCCAGGCGGTGTCGCCGGAATTGGGCGCGCAATTGGTCAGCGTCTTCGCATCACACGCCGGCGCTGTCTGCGCGAAGGCGGCGTGGAAGGTCGGCAGGCATGACAGTATTGCCAGCGCGATCGTTGCCGCGACAGCGAGCAACCCCGCACGCGAAAATTTTTTCAAGGTCATGATTTCACTCCTGTCCATGTCGAGGGAGGTGCGGGTTGCTTATAGGGCTGCGGCATCGACCTCGCCGGTGCGGATGCGGACCGCATGGTCGAGACCGAACACGAATATCTTGCCGTCGCCGATCTGCCCGGTCTTGGCCGCGGCCGTGATCGTTTCGATGACTTTGTCTACCTGGCCGGCGGCGCAGGCGATTTCGAGCTTGATCTTGGGCAGAAAGCTCACGGCATATTCGGCGCCGCGATAGATTTCCGTATGACCTTTCTGCCGGCCGTAGCCTTTCACCTCGGTGACCGTCAGCCCCTGAACGCCGATTTTGGTCAGCGCGTCGCGGACCTCGTCGAGCTTGAACGGCTTGATGATGGCCATAACGATCTTCATTGGTTCAATCCCCCTGGCCCCCCTGTGCGCAGCACCGACCGAGGGACTGAAAAAAGCTCTGATGACCGCGTCGGAAAACTGCCCCCCGTCGCGGCGTGGCCTGCAGATGGAATCAAAGGCCGTGCCAGTTCCCGGCAACCGCCTTAGCTGGCAATCGACGGCCAATCCAGCATCCAGCGGGCTGTCCGCGCCCTAGGCGCGCACAGTGTGCATAACCCCATGCATAATAAGTAGGCTTAAGCCGGTTTGGCCTGATAGCGCCTTGAAGGCGACGCGCTCAGAGCGCCGCGGCGTCGGTTTCGCCGGTGCGAATGCGGACGGCGGCCTCGATCGAGGCGATGAAAATCTTGCCGTCGCCGATCTGTCCCGTCTTGGCGGAGGCGCTAATCGCCTCGACGACCTTCTCAACCATATCCGCCGCGACGGCGATCTCGATACGGACTTTCGGCAGGAAGTTCACCGCATATTCCGAACCGCGATAAATTTCCATGTGGCCCTTCTGCCGGCCATAGCCCTTGACCTCGGTCACCGTCATGCCGTGGATGCCTATGGCTGTGAGGGCGTCGCGGACTTCCTCCAGCTTGAACGGCTTGATGATGGCGACCACGAGCTTCATGGATGCGATTGTTTCCCTAATGCGACAACATGCACACATTATCGGCATCGCGGTCAAGATTTAAGCGACCGCGCTGCCGTCACGAAAGGCGTGCGTTCAAACACAGGGCAAAAACAGCCGGCTCAGGTCCTCAAGTTGTCAGGTCCTCATTAAGTCCGCGTTGCGTTGTCGCAGCAGACCTTCCTGCGCGACCGAGGCAACGAGCGTACCATCGCTTTTGAAGATCGAGCCGCGGGCGAAACCGCGCGCGCCGCCGAGATTCGGGCTGTCCTGAGCATAGAGCAGCCATTCGTCGGCGCGGAACGGACGATGAAACCACAGCGCGTGGTCGAGGCTTGCGGCCATCACGTCTTCCTGAAAGACGGTCTTGCCGAACGGGATCAGCGCCGTGTCGAGCAGCGTCATATCGGAGGCGTAAGCGAGCACGCATTGATGGATCGCCGGCTCGTCGGGCAGACGGGCGGTGGCGCGAATCCAAAGGTGGAAGCGGTCGCCTTGCAGCTTTTCGCCGAGATAGCGGCCATACTCGACCGGTCTCAGTTCGATCGGCCGGTCGCGTTCGTAGTAACGACGCACCGAATCGGGCATGCGCGACAGCCAATTGTTTCTGATCTCCGTCTCGCTCGGCAGCGCTTCCGGAACCGGCACGTCGGGCATCTTGAATTGGTGCGACCAGCCCGCTTCCGCTACATGAAACGACACTTCGGTCGAAAAGATCGCCCGGCCGTGTTGAATGGCGACGACGCGCCTCGTGGTGAAGCTCCGGCCGTCACGAATGCGGTCGACTTCGTAGATGATCGGCACCTTGGGGTCGCCGCCGAGCAGAAAATAAGCGTGCATCGAATGCGGCGGCCGTGACGCGACGTCCTCGACCGTGCGGCAGGCGGCGACCAGAGCTTGGCCGATGACTTGCCCGCCGAACACGCGCTGCCAACTCGATTGTGGCGAACGGCCGCGAAACAGGTTCACCTCAAGCGGCTCCAGATCGAGAATGCTCAGAACGTCCTGAATGGCGGAGGACATCGATGTTCCAATCTCAGGAAAGGGCGGCGGTGCCGGCCAAGATGACGAATTCGCAGGTCAGCGAAGCGATGCTATGCTGAGCTTTGGCTGCGGTCCAGGAACAGGTGTCGGTGTTGCGTCATGAGCCGCCGGGACGACCATATCGACGTACTGATAGCCGGCGGCGGCTTCGCTGGGCTGACGCTCGCGATCGCGTTGCGCGCGGCGCTTGCGTCGGACGTTGGGCCGCAATTCTCCGTCACGGTGGC
>Ga0335074_10014600_pt1 | contig 11013 bp, 7 predicted proteins | sample Lox_Sample_23_FD_206715 | JGI IMG/M metagenome (GOLD analysis project Ga0335074, IMG submission 206715) | Soil microbial communities from Loxahatchee National Wildlife Refuge, Florida, United States - Lox_Sample_2.3 | ecosystem: Environmental > Terrestrial > Soil > Wetlands | place: USA: Florida... | reverse complement strand
TGCCGCTGAACCAGTCCTGCGTCCTTAGCCAGGCGACGGTGTCCTGGCCGTCCGCGGCCTCATAGGCCCCCGGCGTGAACGTGCCGCCAGAGCCGAACGTGCCGCGGGCGCTCTGCAGCACGACGTGGTAACCGCGTTCGGCGAACGGCCTGGCCATCATCGTGAACTGCCAGCCGCGACCGTACGGACTCCGCATCAGCACGGTCGGCCTGGGCGCGGGGGTCAGCGGCGCGTAATGGTCGGCCAGCAAGATCGCGCCATCGCGCATCGGCACTGGCAAGCCCCGCTCGACCGCGACCTTGTTGCGCTTCTGGGGCAGGCGCCACGAGCGGTTGATCGCCGATCCGAGCAGGTCCCCAGGCCTTGGCGGCTTACGCGGTCCAGTGCTCATCTGCGCAGCCCTCTCCCCATTCTCGTGCGAGGCAGCCTAGTTTATCCGGTTCCTAACTCCTAATGAACTGCTCTGCATCATTTGCTGTAGACACGCAGTTAAATCGGTGTCCTGGAAGTGCGCGGAGCCCGAAGTTACGTTCCCCATAGAACGGTGCCATGCGCGCTCGGAAAAGAACTATAATTCTTTAGCCGGTGAGTCTTCTTAAGATGCTATGGCTCCATTTGGCCTGGCGTACTCCAAGTAGACCAACGGCGTACGCAGTCGAAACTGCATAATCATCTCTTCTAATTAACTTCCGAGGCCAAAACGGGGGAGAGGCCTGGCATGTTCACGGCTTATTCCGCGCAACTTAGGACGTGGGGTTGTGGCGCTCCGCATGCACTGCAACCTGGGCAGATGCGTGATAAGAGTCGCAATGTGAGCCGCATCTTCTCGCGTAGATTACCGACCTCTGAGTAGATCCCAGTGAGGCGACTTCGAGTCGTCGACGGACTCCTAATCAATCACGTAACACGATGCCTCGCGACAACGACATTTACCCGGATCCGCAAGCTGCTCAGGAGGTCTCCAAGGTGGCTGGCCCGTCCAATTCAGGTCCGGCGAGTTACGTCGGCAAATAAGCTCCTCGCGGAATAGCCGCGAGGCGGAATAAGGATCGCGACCCCGCTGACACAACGCGAACCTAACCACAAGGAAGGAAAAGTTCATGCTTATCAGAAGCCTTCGCCCGCTTGTTCTCGGCGCCGCTGTGGCGCTGACACTGGGCACAGGTTCTGCCGCTATGGCTGCGACGGCGCCGACCGGCCCGACGAACCCAGGCGGCTACGGTTGCCAGTACGGCAGCCACGGTCACGGCGGTGTCATGAAGAAGGACGCCAAGAGCGACTGCGGTTGCTGGTACGGCGGCAACGCCGGCCATCAGAAGAGTCACTCCGACGCGATGCTGCCCGGAGGCGGCAACAGCTGCGGCTGCCAGACCGGCGGTAAGGGCGGCGGCCTGGGTGGCGGTCTCGGCGGTCGCGGTCACAACCTCAAGACCGACGCGACCAAGGTCGTCGCTCCGGGCGGCAACAACTGCGGCTGCCAGACCGGCGGTAAGGGCGGCGGCCTGGGTGGCGGTCTCGGCGGTCGCGGTCACAACCTCAAGTCCGACGCGACCAAGGTCGGCGGCTCCGGCGGCAACAGCTGTGGCTGCCTCCCCACAAAGGGCGGCAACGGCGGTGGCGTCAAGGGGCTCCACACCAACCTGGCCAAGGTTGGCGGCTCCGGCGGCAACTGTGGCGATCCTACTAAGGGTGGCACCAACGGTGGCGGCAACAACAACGGTGGCGGCAGCCAGGGCGGCGGCCAGGGCGGTAACCAGGGCGGCGGCCAGGGCGGTAACCAGGGCGGCGGCCAGGGCGGTAACCAGGGCGGCGGGAAGGGCGGCGTCTGACAAAGCCTGCTCGCCGGCGAGCTAGCGCGAACGCTAGCCAACGTCGTTGGTTGACAGGGTAGGAAGGGCCGCTCCTGCGAGCAGACCGCGGAGCGGCCCTTCCATGTCCGGAGGTTGATGCCCTCGGGTCCTCGTGGGCGTGTACACGGCACGCCGTGCCCCAGCAGGCTGCGTATTCGCCAGGGACCGCCATGCGCCAGGATGAGGGCTGTGGGAAACCTCGTAGTCGGCAAGCAAGCTGTTGTCTTCGATTTTTATGGCACGATCACCCCGACCACCGGCGACGGGGCATGGGAACGCCACGCCGCGGCAGTCGCCGAGCTTCTCGGAGTTACGCCGGCCCGGTGGACCGCCGCGCTCAATGAGTCGTTTGGCGAGCGCATGTCCGGAGCCCTTGGCGACGCCGCCCAGACCATGTGGATGCTGGCGACGCGGATTGGCGCGCAGCCGACGGAAGATCGGGTCAACGCGGCCGTTCAAGTGCGGCTGGAGCTCCAGCGCACGATGTTCGCGCCACGGCCCGAGGCGCTCGGGGTCATCAGCGAACTCCGAGCCGCGGGTTTGCGGATAGGCCTGCTTTCTGACTGCACGTCAGAACTCCCCACCGCCTGGCCGGACCTGCCGCTGGCGGCTCTGGTCGACGCGCCTGTCTTTTCCTGCGTGGAGCGAACGCGCAAGCCGGACGAGCGTCTATTCCGCGCGGTCGCAGCCCGGCTGGGCGTCGAACCCTCGGCCTGCCTTTACGTCGGCGACGGAGGCGGACGCGAACTCACGGGAGCCAGCGGTGTGGGCATGACCGCAGTACTGCTGGCCGGGCCGGACTGGCACCCGAGCGGCGCGATGGAGCGGGAGGCTGACTGGGCGGGCCTCCGGATCAGCTCGCTGACCGAGTTGCTGGCGCATTGACTCGCCCGCGCCCGGTTGGGAGACCTAGCGCGGGCAGCGCGCGTCGCGCGTTACGCTGCGGTCCCCGCCGGAACCGGATCGTAGGCCAAGTTGGGCCGTAGCCAGTACTCGACGTCCGCGACGGGCACGCCCTTGCGCGCGGCATAGTCCTCGACCTGGTCCCGGCCGATCCTGCCGACATTAAAGTAGCGGGCCGCCGGATGGGCAAATATCAAGCCGCTCACGCTCGCCGCCGGAGTCATAGCAAACGAGTCCGTCAGACCCACCCCGGCGCGCTCGGCGTCCAGCAACTCGACCAGCGTCTCCTTCTCGGAGTGGTCCGGCGAGGCCGGGTATCCGAACGCTGGCCTGATGCCGCGGAAGCGCTCAGCATGCAAGTCATCCATTGCCGGAGCGGCGTCCGGCTCGAACCAGGCTCGCCTTGCCTCCAGGTGTGCGTACTCCGCGAACGCCTCGGCCAGGCGGTCGGCCAGCGCCTTGACGCTGATCGCTCGGTAGTCGTCCCGCTCGGCCTCGTACCGCGCGGCTACCTCGGCGCCGCCGTGTATGGCCACCGCGAACGCGCCGAGATGATCGCCGCTCGGCGCCACGTAGTCGGCCAGGCAGCGGTTGGGACGAGAATCCGGGCGGGTTGCCTGCTGGCGCAACATCGGGAACGAAGGTCCGCCGTCAAGGACGATGTCGTCGCCTTCTGAGTGGGCTGGCCAGAAGCCGTAAACCCCGCGGGCCTGGAGCAGGTCGCCATCGATGATCTCGTCGAGCAGCCGCTGCGCGTCGTCGAACAGCTCCCTGGCAGCCGGCTCGGCCAGAATGGCCGGGTACTTGCCCTTGAGTTCCCAGGCCGTGAAGTAGAACTGCCAGTCAATGAAGTCGCGCAGCACGCGCAGGTCCGGCTGCACAATGCGAGTCCCGGTGAAGGCCGGCACGGCCAGGTCCTCGAAACTCACCTGCTCACGGTTGGCCCGAGCCTGCCAGAGCGGCAGCAAAGGTCGCTGCTGCTTAGCCGCATGCTGCTGGCGCAGCCGCTCCTGCTCCGCGCGGTTCGTCTTATCCAGATCGATGGCCCGCGCCGGGTCGAGCAGATCGGAGACGACACCGACCACGCGCGAGGCGTCAAGGACGTGCACCGTCGGGCTGTCGTAAGCAGGCGCGATCCGTACCGCCGTGTGCTGCTTCGAGGTCGTGGCGCCGCCAATGAGCAGCGGCAGGCTCATCCCTCGCCGCTGCATCTCCTCGGCCACGCTCACCATCTGATCGAGCGACGGCGTGATCAAGCCGGAGAGCCCGACCGCAGAGGCGCCCTCGGCGATCGCGGTGTCGAGGATCGTGGCGCCCGGCACCATGACGCCGAGGTCGATCACCTCATAGTTGTTGCAGCCAAGGACGACCCCCACGATGTTCTTGCCGATGTCGTGCACGTCGCCCTTGACGGTGGCCATGACGATCTTGCCTTGCGACCGGCCGCCCTCCGCCCGGCCTTCACGCAGCGCCTGTTCCTTCTCGGCCTCCATGAACGGCTCGAGGTAGGCGACCGACCGCTTCATGGCACGGGCGCTCTTCACGACCTGAGGCAGGAACATCTTGCCGGAACCGAACAGATCCCCGACGATCTTCATGCCCTCCATCAGCGGGCCCTCGATGACATCGAGGGGGCGGTCTGCGGCGAGCCGGGCCTCCTCCGTGTCGGCCTCGATGAAGTCGACGATCCCGTGCACGAGCGCGTGCGCCAGCCGTTTGTCCACTGGTGCGTCGCGCCAGGAGAGATCGACCTCGCGCTTGGTGCCGGTGCCCTTGACCGTGTCGGCGTACGCGACCAGCCGGTCGGTAGCGTCCGGCCGCCGGTCGAATATGACGTCCTCGACGAGCTCGAGGAGGTCGGCGTTGATGTCCTGGTAGACGACGAGCTGGCCGGCGTTGACGATGCCCATGTCCAGGCCCGCGCGGATGGCGTGGAACAGGAACGCTGAGTGCATGGCCTCGCGGACCACATCGTTGCCGCGGAACGAGAACGAGAGATTGGAGATGCCGCCGCTCGTGCGCACTCCCTGGCAGCGCTCCTTGATCAGCGGAAGGGCCTCGATGAACGCCTTCGCGTAACCGTTGTGCTCCTCGATCCCAGTCGCCACCGCCAGGACGTTGGGATCGAAGATGATGTCCTCTGGGGAGAACCCGGCCTGCTGGGTCAGCAGGTCATAAGCGCGACCGCAGATGGCTACCTTGCGCTCGACGGTGTCGGCCTGCCCTTGCTCGTCGAAGGCCATGACCACGACTCCGGCCCCGTAATCGCGAACGCGGCGGGCCTGATCGAGGAATACCTCCTCGCCCTCCTTGAGGCTGATCGAGTTCACCACGCCTTTGCCCTGGACGCACTTGAGTCCGGCCTCGAGCACGCTCCAGCGCGAGCTGTCGATCATGATCGGTAGCCGCGCGACTTCCGGCTCGGTCGCGATCAGGTTCAGGAACGAGGTCATCGCCTGCTCGCCGTCGAGCAGGTCCGCGTCCATGTTGACGTCAAGCAGGTTTGCGCCCCCGCGCACCTGCTCGAGCGCTACGTCTGAGGCCGCCTGGTAGTCGCCGGCCTCGATGAGGCGCCGGAACCTGGCCGAGCCGGCGACGTTGGTCCGCTCACCGATCATCACGAAACCGGTGTCCGGGCCTATTTCGAACGTCTCGAGACCGCTGAAGCGCGAGGCGGCTCGCCGGTCAGGGACCTCCCGCCGGGGCAGGCCGTTGACGGTGCGCGTGATCTCCTCGATGTGCGCAGGCCCGGTGCCGCAGCAGCCGCCCACGATATTGACGAGGCGTTCCTCCGCGAACTCGTGCAGAAGCCTGGCCGTGTCCTGAGGCTGCTCGTCGTAACCGCCGAACGCATTCGGCAGGCCCGCGTTCGGGTGGCAGCTTGTGTAGATGTGGGACAGCCGAGACAGGTCCTCGACGTATGGTCGCATCTCGGCCGCGCCAAGCGAGCAGTTGACGCCGACGATCAGCGGTTCGGCGTGCTCAATCGCCGTCCAGAATGCCTCCACAGTCTGACCGGACAGCGTTCGGCCGCTGAGGTCGACGATCGTCACGGATATCCAGAGCGGCAGGTCAGGAGCGACCTCCCGGGCAGCTGCGATGGCGGCCTTGGCGTTGAGAGTGTCGAAGATCGTCTCGATCAGCAGGAGGTCGACGCCGCCCTCGGCGAGAGCCGCGATCTGTTCCGCGTAGGCGGCCTTGACCTGATCGAAGGCCACGGTGCGGAACGAGGGGTCGTCCACCCTCGGCGAGATAGACAAAGTGACGTTCAACGGCCCGACGGAGCCAGCCACGAATCGGCCGCCCGCCTCGTCGGAGGCCTGGCGGGCGAGCCTCACCGCGGCGAGGTTGATGTCCCTGACCGCCGCCTCCAGGCCGTAGTCGCCCTGGCCGATGCTGGTCGCCGTGAACGTGTTGGTCGTGGTGATGTCCGCTCCGGCCGCCAGGTACTGGCGGTGGATGTCGAGGATGACATCCGGGCGGGTGAGGTTCAGGACGTCCGGGTCGCCCGTGAGGTCGCGCGGGTGATCGCGGAACAACTCGCCCCGGTAATCCTCGGCCTTGAGCCCGAATCCCTGCAGGGTCGTACCCCAGGCGCCATCGAGCACCAGAATCCGTTGGTCGAGTGCCTGCTTGATCGCCTCGGCACTTGCCACCATCTCTCCTCCGTCTCCGAACCACCCAGAGAGGTACGAGAGAGGCGCGGGACTCTTTAGGCGTTTTTGTCCTGGTCGCCAAGCTGTCGCGTCAAATCTCTCCAGGTGTTGGCAGAATACTTCATTCCCATCGGTGACATGTGCGCGGCTGCCCGAAACCCTCGGTCGCCGCGGGTGTCAGACGGGTTCGGCGATGGCAGCGGGCTGGTAGGTGCGGCCGCCGGCGATAGTCCGGGCCGGTGAAGGACCCGCCCGCAGCCAGTCCATCGGTGGAGCGAGTCCGGCGCGGCCCCAGCCTGGGCGCGGCCCCGGCCTGGGCGGGGCGCGGGCGGGGTCCGGGGCGCGGGCGGGGTCCGGGGCGGGGTCCGGGGCGCGGCGGGGTCCGGGGCACGGGCGAGCTGCCGGGGCGCAGGCCGGACCCGAGGCGTAAGCGTGAGGACGGGATGCCTCGGTGCCGCGACATTTCACGCGTTGTGCACTCGTTAATCGGGATGAAATGGGCTAAATCTGCTGCACAACGCGTGAAATGTGAAGCTCTGGCCCAGCATCTGCCGGACTAATCCGTTATTCCGGGCGCGGTGGCGGAGAAGGAGGACCCAGAGCCGGAGCCGTGGCTGTCGCCGGGCCCGATGCGCGGTGGGCGCGGTGGGCGCGCTGGCGTTGGGCGCGCTGGCGTTGGGCGCGCTGGCGTTGGGCCGCTGGCGGTGGGCGCGGTGGGCGCGTTGGGCGCGCTGGCGGTGGGCGCGCGCGTTGGCGTTGGGCGGCTGGCGGTGACCGGGGTACTGCCGGTCGCTACCTGCGCGGTCCCACTCCGCCGTGGGTGATGAGACCATCGCCAATCACAGAAAGGTCGACGACGCCACCCGCCTCGTTGACATTCGCGGCGTATTGCTTGGCGGCCCAGCCGTTAGGCAGATTGGGGTCGTTATCGAAATCCGCGACCCACTTGTATTTGGCGGTGTACACGCCGGCAACGGACGCGGATCCGTACCAGGTCGGCTGGTAGTGCAGCTTGGCTACCTCGCCTGCCCACTCGTCCCACCACTTGGTGTCGGTGGCCGACTCCAAGTCGGCGATTATCGCGCGGCCCTGATGCCAGCCGAGACGCTTGGCTGCGTCGACCGCCCCGCTGGCCTGACTGGTCGCGGAAGTGCCGAGGTCGGCGACCCAGCAGGGGAACTGGCGGAGGTGGCCGAACCGGACCCATTCGTCATGCGTCCAGACATGCACGGCGCTGCCGCCGATGTAGCCGAGGACCGCATCGCAGCCATCGGGCGTGGACGTGGGGATCTGCAGCGAGGCATCAAAGCACCGGGTGAGCGTCATTGGTCTCTCAGTCGTCGAGTCCGCCGGAATGCGTTTCATGCCGGCGCTGGGAAGTGGAGTCGGCTTTATCCGGAAACGGCCAGACTAGCCAATTCACCGCAGCGACACGAGAGATTCACCACAACGTCCGGGTCTGACTGCGCCCGCGCCGCCGAGCCGTTCTTGGCACTAGGCGTCGACGCTCGCGAACTCGGCTCGAAGCAGCCTGGCGGCCTGCGTCATCGAGGTGAGCTTCCCGTTGGCCGACTCGCGGGGGAGATACTTCATGCCGCAGTCGGGCGCCAGCACGATCCGCTCAGGTGGGACATACGGCAGTGCCCGCCGCACCCGGTCGGCAATGACGTCCGGACTCTCGACCGAGACGTCGTCCAGGTCCAGGACGCCCAGAATGATCGTCTTGCCGGGAAGAGAGGCGAGCACCGAGCAGTCCAGCCCGGACTGCGCCGTCTCGATCGAGATCTGGTCGGCCGGGCAGGCCGCCAGTTCCGGCAAGAACGAGTAGCCCGATGGCCGGTCGTGAATGATCGCCGCGTAGCCGAAGCACAGGTGAACCGCCGTTGTGCCGGCCGCGCCCTCAAGCGCGCGGGTCACCACGGCCACGCCGTACTTCTTGGCCTCCTCGGCGCGCGCCTGCAGGTACGGCTCATCCAGCTGAACGACGTCTGCCCCGGCCGCGAACAGGTCCGCGATCTCCGCGTTGACGGCCTCGGCGTATCCGAACGCGGCCGCCTCCACCGAGGGGTAGTAGTCGTTCTGGGCCTGCTGAGCCATCGTGAACGGCCCTGGCACGGTGACCTTGATCCTCCGGTCGGTGTGTGCCCGCAGGAACTTCACGTCTTCGACGCCGGCCGGCTCCTTGCGCCGGATCGGTCCCACGACCCGCGGCACCGGGTTCGGGTGACCGCTGCGGTCGAGCGCGGTGCCAGGGTTGTCGATGTCGATTCCGTCCAGTGCGGTGGCGAACGCGTTGGAGTAGCTCTCACGCCGGATCTCGCCGTCGGTGATGATGTCCAGCCCGGCGTCCTCCTGAGCCCGGATCGCGAGCAGCGTGGCGTCGCGCTGGGCCTGCTCGAGGTACCGCGGCTCGACCCGCCAGAGTTCACGGGCCCGAACCCGCGGAGGGAAGCGGCCGGCCAGCCGCTCCCTGTCGATCAGCCAGTCGGGCTGCGGATAGCTGCCGACGAGCGAGGTCGGGAAGAGCACGTGAGCCTCCGGATGCGGTCGGTTTGCGCCAAGTATGCGCCGCTTGCACGGGCCTTGCGGTGCGGCCGGCTGCCGGTGCCTATAGTCGCACCTTCATTCGGAGGGGAACGGTGGTGGTCCTCGCAGAAGGTCTCGCAGACCTCGCGGCCGAGGGCACCGCTGGCTCGACGTCGTCCAGGCCCGCGTCGGCCGCGATCAAACGGCCGGCAGCCTGGTCAGCTTTCCGGCGCGGCCTGAGCCTGGTCCGTGACTTCGGCCAGCCGACGGGTCAGGAATCGCCGCTCCGGCTCGGTGGCGACGTGGCGGAGCGCCTGCCGGTAGCTCTCGGCTGCTTCCTGCGGCCGCCCGAGGCGGCGAAGGAAATCCGCGCGGGTCGCAGCGAGCAGGTGGTAATCGGCTAGCTGGCCGTCCGCTTCGATGGCGTTCACGATCGTGAGGCCAGCTGCCGGACCGTCGGCCATGGCGACGGCCACCGCCCAGTTGAGTTCCACGACGGGCGACGGGATCACCCGGCGCAGCTGCCCGTAGAGCATGGCGATCTCCGTCCAGTCGGTGTCGGCCGCGTCGGCGGCGGATGCGTGACAGGCGGCAATCGCGGCCTGGAGCTGGTACTGGCCCGCTCGCCGATGCCGGAGGGCTGCATCCAGCAAGGCAATGCCCTCCTCGATCTCGGCCTTGTCCCAGCGGCTCCGGTCCTGCTTGTCCAGCGTCACAACCTCGCCGTCAGCGTCCAGGCGCGCCTCCCGCCTGGCGTCGTTCAGCAGCATCAGCGCCAGTAGGCCGCTGACCTCGGGCTCGGCCGGCATCAGACTGGTCAGCACCCTGGCCAGCCTTATTGCCTCGGTACAAAGATCACCGCGGACCAGGCCCGTTCCCGAAGTAGCGGCGTATCCCTCGTTGAACAGCAGGTAGAGGACGGCCAGCACCCCGGTCATGCGGTCGGGCAGCAAGTGAGCCGGCGGCACCCGGTACGGGATACCCGCATCCCTGATCTTGTTCTTTGCGCGCACGAGCCGCTTGGCCATCGTGGGTTCTGGCACCAGGAACGCGCGGGCGATCTCGGCTGTCGTCAGTCCGGCCAGCGTCCGCAGCGTCAGCGCGACCCTGGCCTCCAACGCCAGCGCCGGATGGCAGCAGGTGAAGATGAGTCGCAGCCTGTCGTCGGTCACTCCGCTCTCGCCGATGTCGGCCGGTTCTGCGGGCCCGGAGAGCATTGCCGCCTCCTTTAGCTTGGCGGCCTCGTTCTTGCTGCGGCGCAGCTTGTCCAGCGCGCGGTTACGGGCGGTGGTGGTCAGCCAGGCACCCGGCCGGTCGGGGACACCATCGGCGGGCCATCGCGCCAGGGCTGTCGTAAACGCGTCCTGAGTACATTCCTCGGCTAGATCCCAGTCGCCGGTCATCCGGATGAGGCTGGCGACGACCCGGCCCCATTCCTGCTGGAACGCCTCGGTGATTGCCGCTTCGACGTCAGTCACGCCGAGCTCGTCAGTCGGGCAGGATCGGCCGGATCTCGACGCGCCCGCCAAACAGGGTCACGACCGGGTGCCGGGACGCAGTGTCGACCGCCTCATCCAGGTTGGCGCACTCGATGACGTTGTAGCCGACGATCTGCTCCTTGGTCTCGGCAAAGGGCCCATCGGACATCAGGACTTCGCCGTCGCGCGTGCCCACGGTCGTCGCCGTCGTCGCCGGCCGGAGCCGGGCGCCGTCTTTGAGCACGACCCCGCGTGCGGTTACCTCGCGTGCCCATGGCATCCAGCACGGTTCGTCGGCCCCGTCAGCGCCGGGAACTTCCTGCGCCGCGGTCGCGGCCGCGTCGTCGTCCGGCTCGGCGATCATCATGAGCATGTACTGCATCGCGGTTGCCTCCGCTCACCTTGGCCCGGTTGTCACATGTACGACGAACGGCGCAGCCTGCTCTGGACGCCGATGAGATTTTTCTTCGCGGCCCGTCCAACTGAGGGTAGTCCGTTCGTCGGTCAACCGAACTGATCCACTCGGTCCGCTAGCTCCAGGAGGTATGGATGAGCCTGCCAGAGATCGTCAGCCCGGATGAGTGGCTGGTGGCGCGCAAG
>Ga0335074_10014599_pt1 | contig 11014 bp, 10 predicted proteins | sample Lox_Sample_23_FD_206715 | JGI IMG/M metagenome (GOLD analysis project Ga0335074, IMG submission 206715) | Soil microbial communities from Loxahatchee National Wildlife Refuge, Florida, United States - Lox_Sample_2.3 | ecosystem: Environmental > Terrestrial > Soil > Wetlands | place: USA... | reverse complement strand
TTGCCCGCTGATTTCCTGGCTGATCGCATCATTTTCCTGGTTTAACTTCTTCTCGTCTTCGGGATCAGACGTCTCGAACAATTGGAACGTAATTCGCGCATTCGTGATTGAGTTCTCAATCGTCCTATGGGTAAGCTCAACGGTGTTGTACCGTTTCTGAAGCGAAGCCGACAGCTCCGTGTTCAAGCGTCCCAGCCAATTCAGCCCGAAGCCTGCCATGGCCAGCAGACAGAGCAGAATTGCGCCGAATGACAACGCTAATCTTGTGCCGATAGTCCAGTCTTTCCACGTCTTCATGATTCTTGCCTTTCCACGACAATCCGCACTAATTTTGTAACTGCAAACTCGATCTCGTCACCCCTCGGATCAGGCTGGGTACGTCCACAATCAAACCCACACGACCATCTCCGAGAACGGTTGATCCGGTAATGCCGGCCACACCCCGCAACGCTCTGCCTAAAGGTTTCACGACCGTCTGCATTCCACCCAGCAGGCGATCCACCGCAATCCCGGCCTGGAACTCATTCAACTTGACCACTACGACGTTCTCCTTTTTTGGAGCTTCGCCGGGAATGTGGAATATGTCGCGCAGCCGCATGTACGGCAGCGCCTTGCCGCGAAGATTCAGTATTCCGGATGCTTCCGAATTCCGCTGCTCTGCGGGCAGCTCAATGCATTCGGTGACATATTCGAGCGGCACCACAAACGTTTCATCGGCGACCGTTACCGAGAACCCTTCGATGATCGTGAGAGTTAAGGGCAGACGCACAGTGATCGTGGTGCCCGTACCTTCGTCGCTCGATATCTCAACGGTGCCGCGGAGCCCGTCGATATTTCGTCTCACGACATCCAACCCAACCCCTCGCCCGGAGAGGTCGGTCACTGACTCGGCGGTGGAAAACCCGGCTTGAAAGACAAGTTCGTAAAGGTCCTGGTCGCGGATGTCATCCTTATCCAAGAGGATCCCCATGCGCTTCGCTTTTGCGAGAATCTTTGCGCGGTTGAATCCGGCTCCGTCATCTTGAAGTCTGACGATGATGTTTCCCCCACTATGCGCGGCCGAAAGCCGGATTACGCCACATGGGTTCTTGCCCTGGCTTTCCCTCACGGACGGCTTTTCCAGTCCATGATCGACCGCGTTTCGGATCAGGTGCAGCAGAGGATCCTTCAATTGCTCGAGCACCGTGGTGTCCACTTCGACATCGGCGCCGACCACTTCCAGTCTGGCAAGCTTTCCGTGGCTCCTTGAAAGATCGCGCACGGAGCGTGCATATTGCCGAAATAGAGGGCCGACCGGCACAAGCCGGATCCGCATCACCTCGCCCTGAAGATCCATGTAGAGACGCTCGGCCTCTCGGTGCATCTCAAGCAGAGCCGGCGCTCTGTCATCGCCCAGTTTTTCGATCATCTGGCGCAGGCGGTTTTGAGCCGTGACAATCTCGCCCGTCAAATTCAGTATGCGATCGAGCTTCTCGACATCGGCGCGCAAGGTGCGAGGCATGATCCCGGGAAGCGCATCAGATTTTGTAGCCGCAGTACTGTCTGCTGAACCGGGAGCGGGTTTCAGCACTCGCTTGGAACGCGCCTGAACCTCCCGCGCAATTTGCTTCCTTAACTCCTGCTGCGTAGTCGTCAATGCATGGGTGCCCGACGCGAATGACGGTACCATCGCGCGCAATTCGTCTACAGCTTTCAACAACAGTGTGAGGAGTTCCGGCCCGGGCATCGAACGTTCCTGCCGGAGAACATCCAGTAAGTCTTCAACGACGTGTGCGAAACCAGCGAGTTCCGTAAAGTCCAGAGAAGTAGCGTTTCCCTTGAGGCTGTGTGCGACGCGAAAGATGTTGGCCAGGAGTTCGGGATCCGAGGGACTAGACTCCATCGCCAATAGCGATTGCTCCATCAGACCTAGTCCCTCTTCCGTTTCGGCGAGGAACGATGCCACCACCGCTTCGCGATCAAAATCCATCAGAGCTGCTCACTTCCCGATATTCGAGATAGCTTCGTTTAAGAAGTCTGCTCGAAGTTCTTGATTACGGCTACGCCGTCGAAAACCTGAAACGCCAGTCTCCGGCCTCGCTTCCCCGAAACGTCTTTTTCCACAACGGGGATGCCGTGGGATCGGAGGAAATCCTCTGCCAATTGAACATTCCGAGACCCCAGAGATCGCGACGGATCGCTTCCGAAAGCAGAGGAGCCGCCGAAAATCTTCGCTTGCAGGTTTCGGACCTCACATCCGAGAGCAAGAACCTGGCGTAAGAGTTCGGGATTGGCGATCGATCCGTAACGCAAACGGTTCGGTCCATCATCCGGCCCTTCGGGCAAGAGATAATGATTCAACCCGCCAGCCTTCTTGTGGCGATCCCAAAGACAAACGGCCGCGCACGATCCCAGGATGGTCGAGATACAAATAGGATCCGCGGATACGAAAACCTGCCCCGGATAAAGAAAATGCCTCGGGCCTTTTGTCTCCGCAGCTTCGAAATTCTTCATGAACTCTGCGGGCAGCGTGGCAGGATTGAATTTAGACGATGGGTCGTTCATTCTTTCTTTCTAACTCCGGTGAAATCTGCTTTGGCGCGGAATCGAACAACGCTCTGCCCGCCTCAGCCGAAAGAAGGTTCAGAAGATCCATGTCGGCGGCATCAAAGCGGGACTTCTGTGGGAGCAACTGGAGAATTGCCAGTACTCCGACCGTTTCGTCTTTCAATCGAATCGGAACAAAGGCCCGGGTTTTCTTCGTTGGCAGCGGACTATCACCATGCTCGATGTGACACTCCCCGTGCGCCAAGCATCCCAGACCGCTCCGGGTCAGTGCGTCAAGCACCCTGGAGGGTTCCGAATCTGCGCCGAAAGACCACAAGGTTCGCGCCTCGCTGCTTCGGAAATCGAATAGAGCCATCTCTTCTGAGCCGAGGAAGTTGCTGACGATCTCACGCACGGCCTCGATCGCATCCGTCTGCCCGGAACATTCCGCGAGTCGCTTCCGCGCCGCCGCCAGTCGCGGGTCATTCATGGTTTCTACTCCAGTAGTGCCGCCGCACTTGAATTCGATGTGGGTCACGTTTCATGAAAGGCTAGCTACAACCATAGAGCAGCGATCCATCGTGAACCGGCCACTTTACTTCTCATTCACCCAGATAACTCTGTAACAGGGCCACCAACTCCGCGCCATTAATCGGCTTGGTAATGTAGTCATTGCAGCCGCTCTGAAATCCAGCTTCCATGTAATTCTCTTCGCCCCGGGTCGTGACCAGCACGATCGGAATATCGCGGGTGCTCTGTTGTTGGCGCATCGCCTTGCAGGCTTCGAACCCATTCATGCGCGGCATAACCACGTCCATCAGAATCAGATCGGGGCGTTCTCGGGTTGCTTTTTCGACGGCCTCTTGTCCATCAGCCGCCGTGAGACAGTGGTAGGACGTTCCTTTTTCGAGAATCTCTTGCTCCATCATCAGAGCGGTTTTCGAATCGTCGACAACGAGAATTTTCTTGGCCATAAATCTCCCTGTGGAGACTGGGGGTGCCACAGCTGATTTTTTACGTGGGGAGCCGGAGACTGCTGTAGTCAACCATCTCAGTTCGACACAACTTCCCGCACGGTTGAGTTACGAATATCAGACGCCTGTCGAGACGCGCATCTTACGTTAGTCACCGCGGACGTTTCGCATCAGAATTCGTCCTGCCTTAATTTCGCTTTCGCTTACCTCGGTAATGTGCAGTCGCAGATTTCTTTCTGTTATGGTTCGACGTCGCGTCGAAACCGCGATCTTTCATTGCGCTTGCGATGGATTCCTGTTCATTCCGTCGGCGTTCCTGAAAGTAAGGAGAGAAGCCGATTCAGCGTCAGCCGTGCGGAGGCTCCGGGAACTACTTGGCATTTTCGAATACTTATATCCCAAGTTCGCTTCCGCTCGGCACAAACGCGAGGGCGCTCTCCCATCAATGATCTAAAGATGTTTTCTGAATAACACTGCGCCGACTATGCGTTTCCGTTTACGCGCACAGAGCCGAAACTCGAAAGGAATGACGCATGACATGGACCTTCAGGCAAAATTCAGCGGCGGAGGCAGGTACAAAAGGCTGGCTAAGATGGCTGTCGGGTCTGGTGGGCTGTCTGTTTCTGGCCTGCGGCGCCTTGGCTCAGCAATCCGCGCTGAATAACCAGTCATTGGTCTACATGGAGTACCCACAGCCGCAGGGAGTGGTCCAGTCTCTGGAATTCAACGGCCTCCCCTCGTGGATGACTCTGGATATGCAGTTACGGGCGCGCGAGGAAAACCAGAGTTCCGACAAATATATTTCAGGCAATGACGCGGTGTACGTCTTGACGCGAGTCTGGGGAGGGCTGGAGATCCGGCCGACCCATTTTCTCACCGTCTACGGACAGTTTGTGGACGCCCACGCGCTTGGTCTGCCGCTGGCTTATGTAGCGGCAAATATGCGCGACACCTTCGATCTCCGGCAATTGTTCGTGGAGTACCACGCCAAGGACGTGCAAGTCATCGCAGGGCGGCAGGAGTTAAGGTACGGTGACGAGCGGTTAGTGGGTATCAGCAACTGGACGAATACTAGCCGTACATGGGATGGATTCCTCGGACGCATTGGGGACAAGAACCGGCTGGATCTGTTTAGCTCCTCGGTCGTCGTCATTCATCCCGTGTCGCTGGATAAACAGGTTCCCGGCTTAAACTTCCATGGCGCGGTGGGGACGATCACGACCTGGGTGCCACATACGGTTGTTCAGCCGTTTGTCTACGTCAGAACCGTTCCGTCGGTGCAGAGTCTACAGGGCACGTTTGGCACTGAGACGGAGGTGACACCGGGGGCGGAGGTTTCCGCGAAATTCTTGGGCGGGTTTTACTTTGACACGCTAGGGGCGCTTCAGCGCGGTAGCTATTCGAGCGATTCGATTCGTTCCGCTGCCGGTTATGTGAAGGCTGGCTACGGTACGGACCGGCTTTACTGGAAGCCACGTCTGGGGGGTGAGTACGACTACGCATCCGGAAATCCGAAAACGAACTTAAACCGCATCGGCACGTTCGATCAGCTGTATCCGAGCAACCATAACGCGTTCGGCCTGACCGATCTGTTCGGCTTCCAGAACATCAAGGAGGACAGAATTAATCTGGACATGGCACCCGGCAAACGTCTGGCGCTGCTGATTCAGCAAGAGTGGCTGCGCGTCGCCACTGCCAATGACAACGTGTTCAGCGGATCGGGATCGGCGACGGTAAAGCCTCCGACCGGAGGGTTTCTGAGCGACGACATCGGCAGGGAATTCGATGCTTCTGGGCAGTACGCTTTCCTACACGACAATATGACGATGAACATTGGCGTCGGTCACTTCACGCCGGGAACGCTGATGCAGGAGAACAAGCACGGAGCTCCGTTGACCCTGGCATACTTCGGATTGACCTACAAATTCAAGGTCAGTCACTCGGATTAGCCTGCAAAATTCAGGCAGAATGATTGCCCCCTGCCCGGGATGACCGAGATTCCGACCATTTGCCAGAGCCATCTCCCACCCCGCAAAGTTGCGCTCATCCGTCATCGCGGATAAGCGAGCGACCGAAAACCAATCCACGGCTACGGAATGTGCGGCCTCAAAGCTATTAACCTTTGCGGCAGGCCAGCGCCGGAATGTGCTTGGTGTAGCGATGATTTTCACGGGCATCTGCTATGCCGCGAGTGCCAGACCGCGGTTTGTGGCGACGGCTAGGCTGCCGACGACAGCGTCGATGTTCCAGAAGCGATAGTAGCTCTGCCAGAACAAGTCATCGTTTGTGTTTTTGCTTTCGCTTGCCCCAATGCTTGAATTTCGAACCGATGCGCAAATTGTCCCGCGCCTTGCGGAACATCACGGTCGTCGCTCGACTGGCGTGGGCCGCTCTCCCGACGGGTATCTAGACGGATCTCGCCCGTCGCAGATAAGTCGTGTACTCCTCGTCCTGGACTTTATAGAAAGGAATAAAGCGAAGCTTTTCCGGCACGGTCGACAAGTTGATTGCCGATGAAGAATTCGCTGCCATGGACAGTTCCGAAACTGATTTTTCCCCAATCGCCAACGAGGGTTGCACCGCAACCATCATCAACGGGCCTCGCATGAGGGCCACAATATCGGGATGCTGGTCGTCAATTCTTTCCAGCCGAAGTGAAGTCGGGAGCTGAAGTTGAACGGTGTCGTTTGTCTGCCAGCGACGCCGGATCGCCGCGAACGCGCCCGGTTCGGCGGCTACTGGATAATTCTTGCCGTTGACAGTAATCAGCGCGGAACGCTGCAGCCAGCCGGGAATTCTCACGTAAATCGTGAAGTCCACCGGTGCTGAAACCGTGACGTGAAACTCGGTCGAGTCAGTTTCGGGATAGCCCGTCACCTGCACGAGTTTTGCCGGCACACTTCCCGCCCTCCAATTTACTTCGGACGGCGTGAAGAGATTGACGTAGATGCCATCCGGACTCGCGAAATAACAGCTGATGCTGTAGTCGGCGACAACCTGCGGTAGAGTGCCAGAGCAGCAAGGCCACTTATCGGAGTAAAAGGTCTTTCGTGCGGAAGAATGGTAATCCGAGTAATAGAAAGCTCGGCCATCCCCTGCCGGATCTTTGGCTCCCAGCACGGTGTTGTACAGGACTTGTTCCAGGCTGTCGCCATAACGCGCGTCGGCAGTGACCCGCAGCAGATAGCGACAGAGCTTCAGGTGTGCGTAGGATCCGCATGGTGTTTCGAAATGAGCGTGAGTCTGATCTAAGCCGTCTCCGAGTTGTCCTTTGTTCGGAACAACGAAGTGTTCGCCGGGTGCCCAGCCGCCGGACGCATAGGACTGGGTCGAGTCAATCATCTGCCATGCATTTTGTGCTGCTTGCAAATATTTTTGTTGGCCTAGAACCAGATAGGCCCGCGCTGCAGAAGACAATGCATTCACGTGGCTGTAGGCGTGCAATCCCGGCAGTACATTCTCGCCGCGCGATAAGGGATCAAAGAAGCCATCAGCAAGATATTTCTTCGCCAGCTCTCGGTATTTTTCCTGCTGCGTTACTTCGTATGCGTAGAATAGATTTTCTGGCAGCGTATAGGGTTCGTCGGATTCGGCCTGCTTGGGTTCCTGGGAGCTTTCAAATGGTCCGGCGGGCAGATACAACAAAGAACCCTGGATGCATCGCCTGGTGATGTCAATCGCAGACGCGACCCGGGCAAACTGGTGGGCATCGAGCAATCCAACAATGATTTTGTCGAGCGTATACGCGGCGGAAGCGCTGGAAGCTTTGAGCGATGGATACCAGTAATTGTCAGAGCCGATAGTAGCGGCAAATCCCTCCACCAGACGCTGCACTTTGGCTTGCGTTGCCGGATCTCCCGTGGAACTGTAAAAGCGCGAGAGGGCGGAAATGATCTGGCCAAAGACTTGTCCCGGTCCAAAACCCTCCGCGTCGTACCACCCGCCCATATCCTCGCCGGGAGCGGAGAGTCCGGCGCGCTGGCGATACACTTTCAAGAGCTTGTCTTCATTCAGCGCCAAGTAGGAGGCGTGAATGCGCTCCTGCTGGAGACAAAGAGGACCGCCGGTGAGCCTGACATCGCTATAACGGAATACAGAGAGTCTCTCGCGTGTGGCAGTTTGCGCAGACGTTGCCCAGGAGCGGAACGCCTGGAGTGGAGCGACAGCGGCGGCGGTTATCTGTTGCAGGAATCCTCTGCGCGAAATGTGGCCTGCCATTTTGCGTCCTCCGTTGCCACTCTCATGACTTCTTTCTTGGCTTGACTCGGCCGTTGCAACGATGCCAGCCTCATGTCCTTTGCGCAAGATAAAAATTCGGCACTTGCCCGCTGCCTTGTTACGACCGCGGCCTGACCCTACACATCTCTGAGGCTGCGCACCGAAGTGCATCATTTCGCAGCGGCTAGAACCTATAGCCGACGCCGAAGGAGATAATCGGATACACTTTCAGAAAGCGCATGCTGTTGTTGATGTCGTTCTGTTGGGAAACAACGTTCGCCTGAAACGTCGGGTCACTGGTGATGCTGCTGCAGTAGGAAGGACCAGCCGGGGTCGGTTCACACACGTTCCCGGCAACGTTCAGTTTCGCGCGGGGAGGGCCCGTGAACGCCACGCCGAGTTCAAGCGGGAAACTGAAGTGCTGCAGCGCTTTGCGTGAAACCAGATTTCCCCACCCAACCGTAAACATGGGGGCGACTTTGTCGAATCTGATCTTTCCATTCCCGTTCAACGGAGCAGATGGGTCGCTCACAACACCAGGCGCAGCCGCCAAACCCAAGATCTGATTGCCAGCGAATGCAGAGGTCGCCGTGATCGGAGTACCGGCGTAGATCAGGATCCCCGGACTCATATGAAAGCGGTCTGCGTGCGGAAAAATGTCGTAGTGAGCTTCGATCGTTTCAAAACTCAGACGTCCGTTCCAAGCCACAGCGTCTTCGACGAAGTTGTGGCTGTACCTGAACACATTGAAACCGGCGCGAACGTTGGTGCGATGACTGACGCGCACTGCTGCTTCGACACCTCCCCCTAGAAGAGATCCCTTGACGCCGAACCCGAATCTGCCTGAGTGTTCGCCGGATTGTCCGAAAGCAAGAGCCGCCGCCAGCACAATGGACAGAACTGTCCCCAAGAGACGAAGTGGGTCGAGCATGCACTCTCCTAATTTTTTGGCTTACGCCCGGAAGGTGAGTCACACCCTGGCAGAGACCCAACAACGGCGGACGCACACGTTCGCACGTGTGGGCGCCGTTCGCAATGGCACAGAAGTGCAGCCGACTCGCTTGGGGATGCCGGATGTCTGGGGGAAATTTGATTGAAATCGCATTCAGTGGGAAGGCGGTCGGAGTCAAGTCGATTCTTTTGCCTTCTTGGCGGAGAACGTTCTCTCACTCGCAGCCACTGCCTGCGCCTAGATCTTTTGTGCCAGGCTTGGCCTTACGAGGACGGCGTCGAGCTGGAGCCCGCTTGACCATGATCGAAAATCCATTCTATTCCCAACGCTTTGCCGAGAATCGGCGAGAAGCGCTGAGCCTCAAATGTGATCGTCCAACTATGGTCCATTAAGTGGCCTAAACGCGCTTGAGGGGAGCCATCGCGGATCCTATCTCTGACCCGCCCGCACGGTACAATCGTTCGAACACTCCATGCCCCTGACTCCCGGAACTCGGCTGGGCTACTTCGGAATCACCGCCCCTCTCGGTGGTGGAGGCATGGGCGAAGTCTACAAGGCTCGCGATACGCGCCTCGGTCGCGAGGTTGCCATCAAGGCACTGCCAGATGGTTTGCCAATTCTGACGATGCCGTAGCGCGCTTTCAAAGGGAAGCACAGATCCTAGGCGCGCTCAACCACTCGAACCGGCATCGGGCTCCCAAAGTCGACTCATGGACCGGAGCTCGCCGGTCGTCGAAAAAGTGATCGCGCCCGGCAGTCAAGGTGGCTCACATGCCCACTTCCACTGCGTGTTTCACCTCCGGGCGCTGGCTGTGTGCACCGTTGTCGGTTTGCTGCGCCGCCGCTCGATAGAATCCACGCGCCTCGTCGGTCAGCTTCAGCTTCTCTGCTGCAGCGCCCGCACTCAGCAATCCATTCAGCCGGTTTGGACTCAGCTTCAAAGCCACGCGGTATTCCTTGAGCGCCTCCTCGGGCTGGTTCTCCATCATCAGCAGGTCGCCGAGCATTTCCCGTGCCGGAATGTCCACCTCGTCCTGCCCCAGCTCGTCCTGCTGGTCGGCGGCCATGCGCATGGCTTCCACGGCCTTCTCCGTGTGATTTTCCGTATATTCCTTCCACGCCACCAGTTCCGGGCGCTTGATGGTGCGCAGAGAATGTTCATAGGACCTGTTCTTCATGGTCTTCAACATCGCGTCCATTTGTTGCAGGGCGGTCTTGGCCAGCTTCTTGTCATGCAAGTGACCCGCCGCTACCCCCCATCCCCAGTAAATATGCACGGCCTGTGTGCCTTGCGAACCCGGAGCCGGCTGCAACGCCGCGAGCGCTTTCCAGTCATGCGTCTCCATCGCATCAATCACGACAACCTCATTGTCGAAGTAATGTCCTGAGTCCTTCATGTCATCCATGCCCGGCATGGCCATCATGCGCTCGCCCACGCCGCGCATTGCTGCAGCCAGTTCGTGAGCCCTCTCATCCTGCCCGATCTGCAAATAGGCATAAATGAGGAATTTGCGCGCTTGCATAACCAAAGGAGTGCAACAACGCCACGCCATGCAGCATTTCTTTTTGCGCGTGCGGCGAGCATGAGGTCGAGAACTCCACCGTTCCCAGGGCCTCGCCCTCATCATGATGGTGGTGCTCCATATTCGGCGCTTGGGCAAGGACTACGGTTGCAGACAAAGTGATCGCAAGAGCAAGAACGGTTAGAATCCGCATGCTCGCTAGCATAAGTCCGTTTTCTTGGCCGAGGCAAGCATGGGGCCTTGATTCGATGTTGAACGCCGGAGATCGGCCATTGGCGTACAGATCTCCACTGTCTCAACGTACCACCTACGGAAAGGCGACAACTCAGACCGTATCGAGCACACTCTCCACCCGTCTCTTGCACGTTTTACGGGTAGAGATCACAGGTAGGAATCACAGGTTGCGTGCGACGATCTCGAGTCTCAACTTCCGACTTGCCCTGATCCATCCACATCGACTGATGTGTCTTCTGCGTTCCCTACGGTGTCTGGCTTAGCAGGTAGACGTCGGCGTCGCCGCCGGGACGGGAGTAGACGATGGAAGAAAGATCGCGGGCAAAGAAGTTCCTGCTTGTTTCCTGAAGGTGACCCGCGCCCGCTTGAACTCCCATTGCGGCTGATCGGCCGACAGTCACCCACTTCCGCTTGATCCCGGTGGCCAATCCGGAGAGACGGTTATCGAGAACGTGCGCGCCCTTTCGCGCGTTGCTTTGGGCGGCGTGGGACAGATGCCTTGGGGATGCAAACGTCGGTGGGAAGTTTGAACCGAGTGCTCAATTTCCGCACCTGTTCTAAGGTGAGATTTCGTTGTCCAGTCATGA
>Ga0335074_10014598_pt1 | contig 11014 bp, 6 predicted proteins | sample Lox_Sample_23_FD_206715 | JGI IMG/M metagenome (GOLD analysis project Ga0335074, IMG submission 206715) | Soil microbial communities from Loxahatchee National Wildlife Refuge, Florida, United States - Lox_Sample_2.3 | ecosystem: Environmental > Terrestrial > Soil > Wetlands | place: USA: Florida... | reverse complement strand
CAGATCCAGGAGCTGCGCAACAAGCCGAACGATGGCCTCATTTCCGCCCTGTTGAGCGCTGAAGTCGATGATCAGCAGCTCACTGAGGAAGAAGTTATAGATAACACTATCTTGATTCTTGTTGGTGGACACGAGACGACTACGAGCCTCATCGCGGGTGGATTTCTTACCCTGCTGCAAAGACCTGACGCCTACGAACTATTGCGCAAGAATCCTCAGATCATTGCATCGGCGGTCGAAGAGCTGCTTCGATTCGAATCCCCTTCTCAGAGCACTGCGCGCATTGCACCGGCGGACTTGCAGCTCGGAGGCAAGGTCATCAAAAAGGGCTCGCGCATCGTTGCCGGTCTGGCAGCTGCCAACCGCGACCCTAACAGGTTTCCGGACCCGGACGGTCTCGACTTACTGCGTCGCGATAATCGCCATGTCGCTTTCGGCTGGGCGGCTCACTTTTGTTTCGGCGCTCCTCTGGCGCGTATGGAGTGCCAGATCGCGCTCAATAAGCTTCTGGGCAGACTATCGCAGCCCCCGCATCTCGAAGACAAGCTCGAATGGCGCAGCACGGCAGGGTTCCGCAGCCTGAGGTCACTGAGGATTGGTCTCGCTTCCGGCCGCTCGATGGTGTCAGCATGAGTACGCCTGCCGGCCACCTCGACGAGCGGCCGAAATTACCCGCGGAGGGCAAGCCAAACTTCTCCGGCGCCAAGCTGCGGCTGCTCGAGCAGCGGCTGCGCGGAGTCGGGGCAGAGAACGAACGGGGTATTCATCCCCGCGATCCGGGCGCGAAGATTCCTCTCTCTGCCGAACAGCGTCGCGTTTGGCTCCATGCTCTTCAGCAGCCCGACCTCCCTGTCTATAACGAACCCGTAACCATTTGCAAATTCGGCAGGTTTGACCTTCACATTCTCGAAGCCAGCTTCAATGAGATCCTTCGTCGCCATGAGGTTTGGCGCACTAGTTTCTCGCCGGAAGGCGACCAGCTCGTTCACACGGATGTGCGGTTCAGTCTTCCGTTGATCGATATCAGCGGCGTGCCTCAGGCAAAGCGCGAGGCCGAGGCGCTCCGCATCGCTACCGAAGACGCGCGCGCTCCCATTTCCATCCAGGCGTTTCCCCTCTTCCGAGCCAGAGTGGTGCGCATAAGCGAAAACGAGCACCGCCTTTATATTACTTTCCATCACATCATCTTCGACGGGGTGTCCATCGAGCGCATCTTTGTCCCGGAGTTATCCGCCATCTATACCTCATTGGAAGCGGGCCGGCCGTTGTGTCCGCCAGTGCCTGCGGTCCAGTACGCCGATTATGCCATCTGGCGCGAGTCAGACGTCGAGTCGCCGATGGTCAAGCAGCACTTTGCCTGGTGGATCGACCAGCTTTCCGGCGAACTTCCTACGCTTCATCTTCCTGAAGACCGTGCGCGGCCCGCATTAACCGACTACCGCGGTTCAATGGAACGCTTCCGCATTCCCGCTTCTCTGGCTGAGAGCTTGCGCCAGCTAAGCCACCGACAGGGCGTTACCCTGTACATGACCCTCCTGGCTGCTTTCAACGCCCTGCTCTTTCGCTATAGCGGGCAGAATGATTTCATCGTGGGAAGCGCCACTGACGCCCGGCGGCGGCCCGAACTTGAAAACGTCATGGGGTATTTCATCGACACGTTCGTCCTGCGCACGCGTCCCACTGCCGATCTCACATTCTCCCAATATTTGTCTCAGATTCGCGAGTCCGTTCTCGGTGGGCTGGGGGCCGCGGATGTGCCCTTTGATCAGGTTGTGAAAGTGATCAATCCGAGACGTGACCCCTTACGTCACCCCATCTTCCAGGTCTTCTTCACCATGCGACCCCGCACGCCGCACCTCGCTGAGGGATGGGGCATTGCTCAGACCGACGTCATTGTAGGTGCGAGTAAGTTCGATCTCCATCTGGAGGTGGGTGATGTTTCGGGCGCGATGGACGCGCGCTTCTTCTACCGCACAGACGTATGGGACGCACCCACCATCAGAAGAATGACGAAGCATTGGTTGGCGCTGCTGGAGTCTATTGCGCAGAATCCCGACATGGATCTGGGTTCGCTTGGCATGCTCACGCCGGATGAGGTTGCCCTCCTTCTGGGAGCGGACGGCTGGAACGACACCGGTCGGCCGTTTCCCCAGCGAACGCTGACATCTCTTTTCGAGGAACAGGTCCGTCGCACTCCTAAATCCATCGCAGCGGCCTTCGGGCAAGATCGCTGGACGTACCAGGATTTGAATTCCCGGGCCGACTTCCTGGCATCCTCGCTCTGCGGCGCAGGCGTGATCCGTGGATCGGTCGTGGCCCTGGTTCTTGACCGTTCGCTCGACATGCTGGCCAGCCTCATAGCCGTACACAAGGTTGGAGCAGCTTATTTGCCAATCGATATTCAACTGCCCTCGGCCGGCATCGAGGTGCTTCTCCGCGACGCAAATCCCAGCGCGGTCTTGACACAGCGCTCCCTTGCCCATTTGGTTCCATCTCTGGCAATCCGCTGCCTGCTTGTCGACACGAACAACGGGAAGCCAAACGTCGCCGTATCCTTTCAAAACCCGGCTCCGGGCAATCCTGACGACACGGCCTATCTGATCTACACCTCCGGCAGCACGGGCGCCCCCAAGCCGGTCGAAATTGCGCAACGCAGTCTGGTGAACCTTCTCGTCTCCATGCAGACATCGCCCGGCTTCTCTCACGAAGACGTACTTCTCGCGGTGACGCCCATTTCTTTCGATATCGCCGCTCTCGAGCTTTTCCTGCCTCTGATCAGCGGAGGCAGGGTCGTCATCGCAAGTCGCGGCGAAACTCAGGATTCCTACCTTTTGGCAAGAGCCATCCGGCGCTCTCATTGCACCGTCATGCAGGCGACGCCCGCAACCTGGCGCACCCTGCTGCTCTCCGGCTGGAGCGATGCGGCTGTCTCATCCAGGAATCATGGATGCAAACGCCTGCGCGTGTTGTGCGGTGGAGAGTCGATGTCCGACGACCTGGCCGACCGGCTGCTCGCAACCGGTGCCGAGCTCTGGAATATGTACGGTCCGACGGAAACCACGATCTGGTCGTTAATCCACTGCGTGCAGCACCGGGCCAGTCATGAGAAAGGCCCCATTTCCGTCGGGCGCCCGATCAATAACACGACGGCCTTCATCATGGACTCTCGGCGGCAGTTGCTGCCCGTTGGTATTCCCGGCACGCTATTTCTTGGTGGAGTGGGTCTGGCGAAGGGATACCTGGGAAAGGCCCAACAAACCGATGAGCGATTCATGAACGTGGACTCGGTCGGCGGCCTCCGGCTTTACAACACCGGAGACATTGCGGTGCGACGGGCCGATGGCTCCATCGAAATCCTTGGAAGGATGGACAACTGTGTAAAGATTCGCGGATACCGCGTGGAACTCGAAGCGGTCGAGGCCGCAATTCTCCGGCATCCTCGGGTCGCTGCGGCTGCCGTCCGTGCGTGGCCGGAACCGACAGGCGGCCTGCGCCTCAGCGCCTACGTTGTCCCCTCTGATACTGCTGCTCCTCCCGCCCTCGCCGACATTCGATCCTTCCTAAAAAGGGACCTTCCGGACAGCATGATCCCTTCCGATGTGATTCCGTTGTCGTCGATCCCGCTCACGCCGAATGGCAAGGTCGACAGAGCCCGGCTGCCGGCTCCTGCTGCCCCAGAGGCCTCTCCTGTGTTACAGCGGTTCCGATCTCCTGCGGAAGAGCGGCTCGCGGCCATCTGGATCGACCTTCTAGGCCAGGCGGTCGGCCCGGAGGAGAATTTCTTTGACCTTGGCGGTCATTCGGTGCTCATGGCGGTACTCCAGAAGCGCATCCACAAAGATTTTGGCCAGCTCATCTCGCTCGCGGAGTTATTTCATTTACCGACCGTCCGCCAGCAGGCAGAACTCATACAGAAATCCGCCTCCAACGATCCGCCTTTGCCCCCCGGCGTTCTTCTTCTTCAGCCGCACGGTAGTGGCGGTCGACCTGTCTTCTGGGTGGACTTCATGAATGCGCAGCTCGCCAGGGAGTTCGGCGAAGGCCAGTCCTTTTTCTTCGTCACTTTGACCGCTGACGATGTCCGCTCTCTCGGTCCGAGCCCCACACTGGAACAAGTGGCCGGCTTCCATGTACGCAAAATCATCGCAACCCAGGCTCACGATCCTTATGTAATCGGTGGATTTTGCGTCGGCAGCATTCTGGCGTATGAAATTGCAACTCAGCTCAAGGCGAAGGGGCATGAAGTCTCCCTCCTGGTCATGCTGGACGCTCCTAATCCGTCCTGCTTTCCCCTGCGGAGCTCGCTTCCGGACAAATTCAGAGAATTGCGCTACTACATCCAGCGAAGCAGGCGAATCGGCCCCCAAAAAACATGGCTATACTTCCGGGATCGCATCAGGAAACGCTTTGCGCCCATCATCGGGCAAAAGGCCGGCAAAACAGAGTTGCGAATCGCCCAGGAGCTCATCGAAACAGCGGCCTTTTCTTACCGTCCCCAGCTTTACGATGGTAAAGTACTGCTCCTCCTGGCCTCGGAACACTCTCCTAAGATGGATTTTGTTCCTGCCTGGCAGGCAGTTATTCCCCATGATCTCCATGTTCAGTTTGTTGACACCCATCACCGCGATCTGATGAAAGGCGACACCGTACGCAACGTTGCGAACACCATCGCCGATCACCTCAATGCGCATTGCAGCGAATGCGCCTGATACGACCTCTGCTATCCCGGCTCTGGTTCCGAGCCGGTCCTGTCTTTATCCCCCAATGATGGCGCAGATCCTGCCCGCCGGTGTTGTTTCTGTGGAAGAAAGCGGTCCCCATCGAGGTTCGCTGCTTCCTGCTGAGGCAGATGTCATAACCGCAGCAACTCCCAAACGCCGCCAGGAATTCGCCGCCGGACGAACCTGCGCCCGCGCAGCGCTTACCCAGCTCGGAATACCGGTATCTCCTCTCCTGGCCGGACCAGATCGGGAGCCACTCTGGCCATCAGGAATCGTCGGCAGCATTACCCACTGTGATCTCTATGCCGCCGCCGCTGTCTCCTGGTCGCACGACTTCATCGGCATCGGCATCGACGCAGAACCCAACCAGCCCCTCCCGGACGGAGTCCTCGAAACCATCGCACTTCCCGAGGAGATCGTGTGGATACGCTCTGCCAGCGCGGATGGCCTCGCGTGGGACCGTCTGCTGTTCAGTGCCAAGGAGAGCGCCTTCAAGGCGTGGTATCCCATCGCACGCACCTGGATCGATTTCAAGGATGCCACGTTCGATGCGCATCCCGACGGACGCAGCTTCGACGTGAGGTTGGTCGAAAAGGGCCACGCCATTTCTGGCCCTGGCCTGTCCACTCTGAGAGGCCAATACATCTTCCTCAACGAGCGACTCGCCACAGCTGTCGCTATCGTGCGGCTCTAGAGGCATTGGTCCTAACGCAGTTATTTCATGGCGATCGCAATCCGAAAGCCGAGGGGGCGCGGTGATATACCATCTTCTGCCCGAGTTAGAACCATTTTCCGCGGACCGTGGCGGGGCGTTATCGCATACGGTCGCGAACTTAATGCGCCTTGACCGACACAGAAGCGTCGTTTGCATTGATGCTGATCATACTTGGAACTATGGCTCGGATAGGCTGCTCGTTGTGCCTCGACTTCGCCTCTATCTACATCTAAGAGCAAGACGATTCTATCCTCCTGTGATCACGGGACCGCTTCTGCGCTGGATTTATGCGCCACTCCTCGCACGTCTCAAGCGCGGCGACATTGTTTGGTTTCACAATCGGCCCGTTTTTGCCGCCGCATTGGCTGAGCCAATTCGCAGTAAAGGTGCCGGTGTTGTTTGCCACTTTCATGACGGTCTAAACAATCCCGCGCTGCAACGGTCCCTCAGGAAACTACAGCCCGATGTGAGCATTTTTGTCAGCGAGTTTATACGGCGCTATTGGCTCTCACAGTTTCCTCATTTGCAAAATACCTTTACGGCGCATAACGGTGCAGACGACGCTCTCTTTTTTCCGAGCGATGATAAACCAACAAACCCGACTCCTGTAATCCTCTATGTCGGGCGACTCCACTGCACGAAAGGCATCCACATACTAATGGAGGCAATGAGGATTCTCCATAAGCACAACACCAAAGCGCTATGCCGTGTCGTAGGCTCCTCCTTCTCTGGAGGAAGTAATGCAACGCCCTTCGTGCAATCAATTATCAGAACAGCACCGCCTACTGTCGAGTTTGTGGGTCATCGTTCGGCCACGGCAATCGCAGAAGAGTATCGCGCAGCGGACATTTTCTGCTGCCCCTCTTTGTGGGAGGAACCATTCGGCAAAGTGAATGTGGAAGCGATGGCCTGCGGTTTGCCTGTAGTGGCGACGCGAGTAGGAGGCATTCCAGAAATCGCCTCAGAAGGAGGCATCCTGTTAGTAGAACCCAATTCGCCTGCTGCACTCGCTCTCGCTTTGGAGAGCCTTATTAAGGACAACGGCCTTAGAGCGAAGCTCGCTAGTGAAGGCGTCAAATCATTTCGGAGACAGTTCACCTGGACCTCGGCGTTGAAACGGTATCACGAGATCACTTCCGGTCTTCGTGCAAATGTCTTATGCGATAAAGGGACGCTATGAAAATTGCAATAGCTCACCCGTGGTTCCTGGAGATTGGCGGCGGGGAGAAAGTTGCGGATGTGTTTGCTGAAATGTATCCCGACGCCGACATATTTGCACTGTCTGCTGATCCAGCGCTTTTGCCGCCGCATCTGCGCCACAGGCAGGTACACGTGAGTGGTCTAAATAGGTTACTCTCGGTTTTCCGCTCAAGGCGTGCGTCATTCATGTTTCTGTTTCCGTGGGCGATAGAGAGTCTCGATTTAAGTAAATACGACCTGGTCATTAGCTCGTGTCCACCCATCATGGGAATTAATGTAGGGCAAAACGCAGTGCATATTTGCTACGTTCATAGTCCGCAACGCGCGTGGTGGCATCTATATGCTGCCCGACAGGAGCAGAAGGGTTGGTTAGAAAGGCAGATTTTTATCACATGCGCGATCTTTATTCGATTGTGGGAATTCTGTGCTGTGCAACGCGTCGATCACCTCGTATGCAACTCGAAGTACATTGCTCAGCGGGTATCGCAGTATTTTCGTCGGGAAAGCACCGTTATTTATCCGCCTGTCGATACAGCGATGGGCCCGCTTGCTACTACTCACCAAGAGTATTACCTTTCAGTGTCTCGACTCGATGTGGACAAAGGCATCGATTTATTGATCTACGCGTGCAATCAGTTAAACCGGAAGTTGCTGATCGTGGGTAGAGGGAGAACGGAGAAGCGCCTGAAAACAATCGCCGGTCCGAGTATTGAATTTCTCGGGCGTGTGCCGGACGAAGAGCTTCCAGCCCTTTATGCGAATTGCCGCGCCTTCCTTTTCGCTGCTGACGAGGACTTCGGTATCGCTCCCGTCGAGGCTCAGGCATTCGGTCGTCCCGTTATAGCCTATGGCCGCGGTGGGTCGCTGGAGACGGTGCGCGTGAACGACCCTCAGGGCCTTACGGACACCGGCGTCTTCTTTTGCGAGCAGACTGTGGAGTCGGTTATCGATGGCATCCTGCGCTTCGAAACTATGGAGGCCACGTTTGTTCCTGCAGAGATACAGGAGCATGCCCGCCAGTTTGACAGATCCGTCTTTGTAGAGAAGTTTCGACATTTCGTTGACTCCGCAATGCGAAGGGAGCGCTGCACCCATGCGACATAACTCCATTTTCGCGGGCCGTTCAGCCCTGAACCTCCCTGGCGTGTGGCTCTTGCTGGCTCCCCTCATATATTTTGCAGCGCAGGGCCGCCCTTCCTTTATGGGGCAGCCCACGAGTGAGCTGACGGCAACCTACGGCTCGCTCGCGTCGGGGTCGCCGTCCGGGAAAAATATCGTTGCGGTCACACTGATTTTTATGTTGCTGGCAATGGCGGTGTTTCCGTGGATTGTGGACGTTGCTAAGGAGTGCCTTAGAAACGGAGTCTTTGCGGCTCTCGCTTTGCTGGCTTTCGCATCCTGCATATGGTCACAGGCGCCGGCGGTGTCTCTTGAGTGGTCCCTTTGCCTGATTGTTAACACCATATTCGCCTTTTACCTCAATAGCCGCTTCAACCATGAGGTACAACTCACGCTTTTCCTGTCTTTGGGCTGGGTGTGTCTCATAGCTAGTATCGCTATGGCTTTGCTCGTCCCGCGGTACGGCATCTCCATTCAAAATGGGGCATGGCAGGGCATCTATTTTCATAAGAATATTTGCGCGATGGCCACTGTCTTCTTTTTGCCGGCTGCATTTTGTGCTTCTGCGAAGTCATGGTATCGGAAGGCGGTACGAATCGTCTATATCGCGTTATCGTGTGGGTTGGTAATTATGACGCAGAGCAAGACCAGCCTCATAGTGGTAGTCGCTCTGCTCGTCTACATGTTGGCACTAAACCTGCTTGACAAGATGACAAGTCACGACCGAATCGCCGTACTGGGTGGTGGAGTGATAATGGCTTTGACGTTGGCTGGCGCCACTTATTATTACTATCGCGACCTTGTATACTTCATGGGAAAAGACCCTTCATTGACCGGCCGCACTGAGATTTGGCAGGCCGTTGTAACATCCATCATGAAGCACCCCATTCTCGGTTATGGTTACATGGCGTTTTGGAGGGGATATGTGGGAGAATCGGCCAACATATCGTTGACCGCGGGATGGGCGGTATCCTCGGCGCACAACGGACTTTTGGGAGTGTGGGTAGAACTTGGCGCAGCGGGGTTGATCCTGGTCGTAGCGTCTTTCTTAGTCGCATTTAGGAATGCGCTTCGATGTGTTACATCCGGATGCTCTCAGTATTTCAAGTGGTGCGCATGCATTGTATTTCTAACCATTGTCATTTCTATAGATGAACAACAGTTGTTGGTCCCGAATGATTTGCGGTGGATTATGTATATCGTTGCTTGTGCAGGGTTGGCTGATGGAGCAAAACAGCTCCGGGTGAGGCTAGGTGGCGACTAGAATTCGGAGGGAGTGGGATCGTCTGCGGCTCAGTCTACTTGTCCGCAACGCAAGCTGGATGTGTGTGGGTCAGGGACTATCCGTGGTTTGCCAGGGGGTCTACTTCATCCTGCTTGCGCGCTTGCTGGGCGTGCTGGAGTATGGCATCTATGTCGGCGCGATGGCGATGGTAATGGTTGTCGCCCAGTATTGCGCGTTGGGTTCCCATTCCGTCTTTCTCCGCTATGTGAGTTTCGACCCCGGTTGTTACGCTAAATATTGGGGTAATGTGCTGCTGACGACACTGAGCGTCGCCAGTTTTTGCACGCTGTTAGTGATTTGGCTTGGGCCGGCTATGGCGCATGGCGATTCCCGGACGCTGTTCGCCTGGGTGGCAGTCGCCAACTGCCTGTGCGCACAACTCACGGCCGCAGCCGGAAGAGTGTTTCAAACCTTCGAACGGATGCGGATTGCGGCATTCTTAAACCTGTTGACGAACCTGGCGCGCACCGTGCTGGCTGCGTCGATGCTGGGCTGGCTGCACCGCGCGACCTCAGTTCAATGGGCGTTGGGCGCGATGCTTATTTCAGCGGCGGCGGCGGCGGCCGCGGTAGCCATGGTTGCCTGGGAATACGGCAAGCCTGAGTTCTCGGTGCGGCTAGCGGGTGAGCGCGCGGGTGAGGGGTTCGTTTTTGCCCTGTCCTATTCCACGACGGGCATTTCAAACGACATCGATAAGGCAATGCTGGGCCACTACGGCATGAATGTGGCCAACGGCATTTACACCCTGGCGTACCGGGTGGTGGACGTTTGCACGATGCCGCTCGCCTCAATTCAGGCAGCAGCTTTTCCGCGGTTCTTCCAGAAAGGTATCGCGGGCGTAAACAGCACGGCAGAGTATGCCATCCGTATCGCCAAGCGCACTGCGCCGCTGGCTCTGGTGTCTTCGGTTGTCATGATAATCGCCGCGCCGATCATTCCTCACGTCGTGGGCCAGAGCTTCAGTGGAAGCGTGGAGGCCCTGCGGTGGCTGGCACTCTTACCACTCTTTCGCAGTCTGCACATGAGCGCCGGTGACGCTTTGAGCGGAGCAGGTCATCAGAAGACGCGTCTGACCACCCAGACAGTCGTGGCCATTTTCAACTTTGCAACGAACCTTTACGTGATCCCTCATTACGGCTGGCACGGCGCGGCGTGGTCGAGCTTAGCCACGGACGGTCTGCTGGCCATACTTAATTGGACGGTGTTACTGGCGGTTCGAGACCACGCAAGAAAGGCAAATCCTCGAGAGTGGCCCCGCGCACCCTTGACTGAGTGAGATAAGCTGTGGAAAGCCAAAAAGTGTGGAACACCGCATGCTGAGAAGAGATTTCCTGTCCGTTTCGGCTTTCGCGCTCACTGGAAACGTTGCCGGTTCTGGACCGAGCCAGGCGATTGGTGCACTGAAAAGCATCCTCGACTACGGCGCAAAGCCTGATGGCAAAACGCTCAATACCAGGGCAATCCAGCGCATGATCGACGACGTGAACAACGCAGGCGGGGGTATTGTCTATGCCCCGCCGGGCGTGTTTCTTGTCGGTGGGCTGGAGCTAAAGAGCAGAGTGACGCTTTATCTCGAAGCGGGCTGCGTCTTGCTTGGGAGCACCTCGATTGATGACTATGCCTACCATCCCGGTCCTCCTGTGCAGGGGGACGCCAATGGCCACCATCTCCTTTTTGCGGGCAATGCTGAAGATGTGACCCTGTGCGGTCTCGGAACCATCGACGGCCAGGGCCCGAGTTATTGGGAGAAATTGTACCGCACACCACCACCCCCGGAGAACCAATGGAGAGATGTGGCCACATGGGACTACCGCGTGAAGAACAACAATCGCCGGCCCTCACCTATGGTCGAGTTTGCGCAGTGCCATAACGTGCACATCAGCGGTATCACATTGAAGAACGCTGCAGGCTGGACTCTGCGGCCGGTTAACTGCGATACAGTCGTCATCGACAGCATTTGCATTCGGAACCCAT
>Ga0335074_10014594_pt1 | contig 11015 bp, 9 predicted proteins | sample Lox_Sample_23_FD_206715 | JGI IMG/M metagenome (GOLD analysis project Ga0335074, IMG submission 206715) | Soil microbial communities from Loxahatchee National Wildlife Refuge, Florida, United States - Lox_Sample_2.3 | ecosystem: Environmental > Terrestrial > Soil > Wetlands | place: USA: Florida... | reverse complement strand
TCGCGGGCGACTTGGCAGGTTCAACATTGACGTCTGCTTTGAATTTGGCCACGGCGATGGCTCCGTTGTTCGCAATGTTGCGCGGCAAACGGCACCGCAGACAAGCGATCCCCTCCGCCTGCGTCATTATTAGCTGCGGTTCGCCGCCTCGTAAATGCACAAGTGAAATGTAATGAAACTTTCACAGTTGCGCATAATTTGCGCAATTCGAGAATTTACTGCCGGAATTGTACTCCGGGGAACAGACAACGAAATTACGTGCAATATTGCCTGTGCCGTGACGACTAAAAACGGCCCGGGCTAACAAGAAGCGGGCGTCATCCAGCGAGCGGCTGCCTTTGCCGGACGCGTTCGTCTCGCCAATCGCGCAATCGCCCCGGCGATGACGCTGCCTAAGGGTGCGGCCGGCTGTCACAGCTATCGCAACCAAAACGGCGGATTGGGTGTTCGACCGGATGAATTCTCTCACCTGGCGGCGAAAAACAGCGAACGCGCTGGTTCGCTTCCTGGGGACAAGCTCAGACCGGTAAGCCATGAAAATCGCCCAAGTCGCGCCGTTGATGGAGGCTGTTCCGCCCAAGCTTTATGGTGGAACAGAGCGGATCGTCTCCTACCTGACCGACCAGCTCGCCGAGCTTGGCCACGACGTGACATTGTTCGCCAGCGGCGACAGCGTCACAAAGGCGACGCTCGAGCCGGTCTGGCCCTGCGCACTGCGCCTCGACCGCACGATGCGCGATTATCTGGCGCCGCATATCGTGATGATGGAGCAGCTCGCGCGGCGCGCCGACGAGTTCGACATCATCCACCTGCATGTCGACTATCTCGGCTACCCGATCCTGCGGCGCACGGCGACGCCGTTTCTGGCGACGCTCCACGGCCGGCTGGATTTGCCGGAGCTGGCTCCGCTCTACGAAATCTTCGACGACGTGCCGGTCGTCTCGATCTCCGATTCGCAACGTGAGCCGCTGCCGCAGGCGGCGTATATCGCGACCGTGCCGCACGGCCTTCCGGCAAGACTGCTGCTGCCCGGCTTTGGCGCGGGCGGATATCTCGCCTTTCTCGGCCGGATTTCACCGGAAAAGGCGCCGGATGCCGCGATCCGCATCGCCGCCGCGGCCGGGATGCCGCTCAAGATCGCCGCCAAGGTCGACAATGTCGACCGGCAGTATTTCGCTGAGCGCATCGAGCCGATGCTCGCCGCCGCTCATGTCGAGTTCATCGGCGAGATCGGCGACGAGCAGAAAAGCGAGTTTCTCGGCAACGCCGCGGGGCTGCTTTTCCCGATCGCCTGGCGCGAGCCGTTCGGGCTGGCGATGATCGAGGCGATGGCCTGCGGGACGCCGGTCGTCGCGTTCCGCAACGGTTCCGTGCCGGAAGTGATCGACGACGGCGTGACCGGCTTTATCGTCGACGACGAGGAGGCGGCCGCGGCCGCCTCGCAGCAGCTGCGAGGGCTCGACCGGGCGCGTATCCGCCGCGTTTTCGAAGAGCGCTTCACCGCCCGCCGCATGGCCGAAGACTACCTCGCCATCTATCGCCGGCTGATCGCGCGCGATCAGCCGCTGCGGCAGGCAGTCTGAGGCGAATGGCGGGGCCGGTAACGCCGGCGGGCGGGGGTGGCGGTAACCCGTCGTTCTACATTCCGATAACCGCCAGCACTGCGGGGGACGGCCGGCACGTGCTAAAAAACGGCAACAGCTTCGCGGTGTTCGACGAACTCGGCCAGATCCAGGCTGCCGGGCCGGCGGCCGAGGGGTTGTTCTTCGAAGACACGCGCTATCTGTCGCGGCTGGCGCTGGCGATCAACGGCGCGCGGCCGCTGCTGCTGTCGTCGACGGTGACCGAAGGCAACACGATGCTCTCGGTCGACCTCGCCAACCCGGAAGCTCCCGACCAGGGGAGCCCTGGTCTTCCGCCGGCATCGGTCCACGTCCTCAACGAGATCGCGCTGGGCCTCGACGCGCTCTTCGCCACGGTCAATCTGCGCAATTACGGCCGCGAGCCCGCGCAACTGGATCTGACGATCGAGCTCGACGCCGATTTCGTCGACATGTTCGAGCTGCGCGGCACACATCGGGCGCGGCGCGGGGTCGCGGCGCCGGTGGAGACGCCCGCAACCGGCCCCGTCTTTGCCTATCGCGGGCTCGACGACGTCACGCGGCGCACCGTGGTCGCGCTTGAGCCGAAACCGCGTCTGGCGGATGGCCAGGCGCATTGGGAACTCAGCCTCGCGCCCGGCGCCAGCTGGAGCGCGCAGATCGAGGTCCATTGCGAGCGCGACGACCGCCCACTGCGGCGGATATCGCGCAGCGAGAGCCGCGCGGCGGAAGCCGCCTGGGCCGCCGAACGCCAGGCCCGGGTGACGAGCATCGTCACCAGCAACGCCCTGTTCGACGACTGGCTGCGTTGCTCGCGCGGCGATCTCGACATGCTGACGACGCGCACGCCGGAAGGGCTCTACCCTTATGCCGGCGTACCGTGGTTCTCGACCGCTTTCGGCCGCGACGGGCTGATCACCGCGCTGGAAAGCCTGTGGGTCGACCCCGACCTCGCCGCGGGCACGCTGCGCTTCCTCGCGGCCAACCAGGCGACGGAAATCGATCCCAAGGCCGACGCGGAACCCGGGAAAATCCTGCACGAGACACGGCTCGGCGAAATGGCCGCGCTGGGCGAAGTGCCGTTCGGCCGCTATTACGGGACGGTCGACGCGACCCCGCTTTTCGTGATGCTCGCCGCCGCCTTTTACGAGCGGACCGGCGAGCGCGCCGTCATTTCCGATCTCTGGCCGCATATCGAAGCCGCGCTGGCCTGGATGGAGGCCTACGGCGATATCGACGGCGACGGTTTTATCGAATACCGCCGCAAATCGCAAAACGGGCTCGACAACCAGGGCTGGAAGGACAGCAGCGACGCGATCTTCCATGCCGATGGCTCGCTCGCGGAAGCGCCGATCGCGCTCGCCGAGGTACAGGGCTACGCCTACGCCGCCTACGCCGGCGCCGCCTCGCTCGCCTTGGCGCTGGACCAGGCAAGCCGCGCCAAAGAGCTGACCGCAAAAGCGGAAACCCTGAAAGACCGGTTCGACGCCGCCTTTTGGCTCGACGACCTCGGCATCTACGCGCTGGCACTCGATGGCGCCAAGCGCCCGCTGCGCGTCGTTTCGTCGAACGCCGGGCAGGCGCTGTTCGCCGGGATTGCGCTCCCGGATCGCGCGCCACGGGTGGGCGACACGCTGCTGTCCCCCGCTTCGTATTCCGGCTGGGGCATCCGGACGATCGCCGCCGGCGAGGCCCGCTACAACCCGATGTCGTACCATAACGGCTCGGTCTGGCCGCACGACAACGCGCTGATCGCGCTCGGCTTCGCGCATTACGGACTCAAGGAACCGGCGCTGCGCGTGCTCGACGGACTGTTCGGTGCGGCGCAGAGCTTTGCGCTGAAGCGCATGCCCGAGCTGTTCTGCGGCTTTCCGCGGCGCGGCAATGCCGGCCCGACCAGGTATCCGCTGGCCTGCGCGCCGCAGGCCTGGTCCGCGGCGACGGTCTTCGCGCTGCTCGCCGCGGTCCTGGGCATCTCGTTTGTGCCCGATCAGCGGCAAATTCGCTTTTTTCGTCCCGCATTGCCGACCTGGCTGTCGGAGGTGCGGCTCACCAATCTGCGACTGTGCGAAGCCACGATCGATCTCGTGCTGCGGCGCGACGGCAACGCCGTCGCCGCCGACGTAACGCGCGGTGAGGGGCCGATCGAGATCGTCGTCGCCTACTGAACGGCGGCGCGCGGCCGTCGTTAGAGTTCGTATCGCAAGGATCGATGGCATGTCTGTTCCTGTCTACGCGGCGCGCGGGCCGATCCCGTTTTTGTTCCACTATGTGAGCCGCCGGCTGGGCAGCCATCTCGTCGTGCTGGCGGCGATCCTGGCCGCTGTCGGCTGCGCGATCGGCTCGCAGTATGCGGTCAAGAACCTGGTCGACGTGCTCGGCTGGCAGTTCCCGCCATCGCGGACCTTGTGGACGGCGGTCGGCATCCTTCTGGTGCTCGTGGCCGGCGACAATCTCCTGTGGCGGCTGGCCGGATGGGTCGCCGCCCGCGCCTTTGTCGAGCTGGGCGGCGATTTGCGGCTCGACCTGTTCGAGCATCTGTCGGGCCACGCACCGAGCTATTTCGCCGAGCGCTTCCCCGGCGCCCTCGGCGGGCGCATCAGCACCGCCGCGACCGCTTCGCTGACGATCGAGAATTCGCTCGCCTGGACGACGATCCCGCCCGCCGCGGCAGTCGTCAGCAGCATCGCGGTGCTCGGCCTCGTCAATTGGCAGTTGGGGGCGGTGCTCGCGGCGGTCGCCGTCGTCCTTGGCATCGCGGTCCGGCAGCTCGCCGCGCGCGGCCGCCATCTGCACGACGATTACGCCGCGCGCGCCGCCGGCGTCTCCGGCGATCTGATGGACATCATCGGCAATATCGGCCTGGTTCGGGCCTTTGGCGCCGCGCAGCGCGAGCGCGAGCGGCTGGCCGGGATCATCGGCAACGAGATGTCGGCACAGTCGGCGAGCCTCAGGTCGCTGGAACGACTGCGCCTGTTTCATGCGGTGTCGGTTTTTATCGTCACCGCCGGCGTCCTGACCTGGTCGGTCGTGTTGTGGCGGGCGCAGCGCATCACCACCGGCGACGTCGTGCTGGCGACGACGCTGGGCTTTACCGTGCTCCATGCCTCGCGCGATTTCGCGATGGCGATGGTCGATCTGCTACAGCAAATCGCCAAGCTGGGCGAGGCGGTCCGGGAGCTCGGCCGGCCGCACGAAATGCCGGACGCGCCAAACGCGCGGCCGCTGATCAGCCTCGGCGGCTCGATCTCGTTTCTCGATGTCTGCTTCAGCTATCCCGACACCGAGCGGGTATTACGCGATTTCACGCTGCATATCCCGGCGGGCCAGCGCGTCGGCCTCGTCGGGCGGTCGGGCGCCGGCAAGTCGACGGTCCTGGCGCTGCTCCAGCGAGCCTATGACCCGGAACGCGGCTGCGTGGTGATCGACGAGCAGGACATCGCGGAGGTCACCCAAGACACCCTGCATCGCGCGATTGCGGTGGTACATCAGGACATCTCGCTGTTTCACCGCTCGCTGATCGAGAATCTGCGTTACGGCATGCCCGACGCGTCCGACGCGGAGGTCGAGCGCGCGGCCGAGGCGGCGCACTGCACCGAGTTCATCAAGCGGCTGCCGAAGGGGTTCGATACGATCGTCGGCGAGCGCGGCGCGAAGCTGTCGGGCGGCCAGCGGCAGCGCATCGCGATCGCCCGCGCGTTTATCTACGACGCGCCGATCATCCTGCTCGACGAGGCGACCTCGGCCCTCGACACCGAATCCGAACGGCTTGTCCAGGATGCGCTGGTGCGCCTCGTCAAGGGGCGCACCGTGATCGCGATCGCCCACCGCCTGTCGTCGCTCAGCAACTATGACCGCATCGTCGTGCTGGAGCGCGGGCGGATCGTCGAAGACGGCGCGCCGCGCGACCTGATGCGGCGGCCCAACGGCGCTTTCAGTCAGCTCTATGAGCACCAGCGCAGCAGCTAGCCGGCCCATAGCCGCCGTGCGAGGCCGCCGCGCGCTTGTCGGTGCGATCGGCGCGCTGGCCGCGCTGACGTTCTCCACGATCGCCGTGGCGCAAGACCAGCCGACAACACCCGCTGCGCCGGCGGCGCCAACAGCCTCACCAAACGGAGACCAATCCAAGGACGGCTCCAAGGTGGCACCCCAGAATGTCGAGCCGCTGCCGTCGAACGAGGGGGCCCCGGTGCTCGGCAAGAAGGTCAAGGGCCCGAATGGCGAGGCTCTGGGTTTGGTCGTCGACGTCCTCGTCGATCCCAACGGCCAGCCGCGCGCCGCGGTGATCGATTTTGGCGGGTTTCTCGGTGTCGGCAGCCGTAAGATCGCGATCGATTGGAAAGCGCTGGATTTCACCTCGCTCGGGCGAGCGGGCACGATCGAACTCGGCCTTAGCCGCGCGCAGATCGCGGCGGCGCCGGAATACAAGCCCGGCCCACCCGGCGCTGTTGTCGTCACCGCGCCGCCCGCACCGGCGCCGCCCGTCGACACCCACAAATGAGCCGGAAATGTCGGCGGTCGTGGCAAAAAGCAAGCCGGCGCGCGACGAGACGGCGCTCGCCAGTCGCGGGCTCGACGGGCTCAACCTTTTCGTCGCCAACATACAGACGGGTTTCGGGCCCTTCATCTCGGTCTATCTGACGACCCAGGGCTGGACGCAGACTGCGATCGGCACGGCGCTGAGCCTCGGGACGATCGCGGCGATGGCCAGCCAGATCCCGGCCGGGGCGCTGGTCGACGCGATCCGCAACAAGACTGCGGTCGCGTTCGCCAGCATCCTTGCGTTCAGCGCCAGCGCGCTGCTCTTGGCGATCCGCCCGACCGCGTTATGGGTCTACGCGGCAGAGGTACTGCACGGTTTTTCCAGCTGCACGCTCGGCCCGGCGATCGCCGCGATGAGCCTCATCCTCGTCGGGCCGGCGATGCTGGGGCGCCGCGTCGGGCGCAATGCCCGTTTCTCGTCGATCGGCAACGGCATCGGCGCGGCGCTGATGGGCGCCTGCGGATATTACGTCTCAGAGCGGGCGGTGTTTTTTCTGACCGCCGTCGTCACGCTGCCGGCGATCGCCTCGCTGTTGCCTCTGGCGCGGCTCAGCGAGGCCACGCCGCCGTCGAGCTCGGGCAGGCATCCCGCGCAGACGCGGGCGCCGATTTCCAGCCTGCTGAGAAACCGCGCGCTGGTGATCTTCGCCCTCTGCGCGATGCTGTTCACACTTGGGAATTCCGCGATGCTGCCGCTCGCCGGTAACACCCTCACCAAGGAGGCCGGCAATTTCGCCAGCCTGCTGATCGCCGGTTGCATCATCGTGCCGCAACTGGTGGTGGCGGCGATCTCGCCGACCATCGGCGAATTGGCCGAGCAGCGCGGTCGCCGATTGGTGCTGGTGATCGGCTTTTGCACGCTCCCCATCAGGGGGGTCTTGTTTGCGACGCTCGACAGCCCCGCCGCGCTGGTGCTGATCCAGGCGCTTGACGGCATCGCCGGCGCCTGCGTCGGGATATTGGTGCCCCTGGTCGCGAGCGACATCGCCGGGCGATCCGGCCGCTACAATCTGTCGATGGGGTTTATCGGTCTGGCGATCGGCGTCGGCGCGACGGTCAGCACGACCCTCGCCGGGTGGATCGCCGACCGGTTTGGTACACCGGCCGCCTATGGCAGCCTCGCGCTGGTCGGGCTGCTCGCTCTCCTTCTGGCCATCGGCGCGATGCCGGAAACGCGACCATCTCCTACCGCATAGGCTCGGATGGGGTCGACCGAATGATATTCCCGGCCGCAAGGCGGTCGATCTCGGGACGGTCGAGCCCCAATTCCGCCAGGATCTCCGTCGTATGCTCGCCGAGGCGCGGCGCCTTCCGCGGCGCGACTGCCGGCGTCCGGTCGAAGCGGGCGGCTGGCACCGGCTGACGCACCGGGCCGATGTCGGGATGGTCCAACTCCACGATCAGTTCGCGCGCCTGGACCTGCTCGTTGGCGAGGAGTTCGCCTCGCCTCAAGACCGGCGCCGACGGCACATCATTCTTGTCGAGCCTTGCCAGCCATTCCGCGGACGGACGCGGCTTGATGATCTCCGCCATCAGCAGGATCCGTTCGGTCGCGTTGCCCGCGCGGGCGGTTGTCGTGCTGAAGCGCGGATCGTCAACGAGATCCGCACGCTCCGCGGCGGCGCAGAAACCGCGCCATTCGGAATCGGATATCGTCCCGACCGTGATGTAGCCGTCGGCCGTCTCGAAGATCAGATCGGGTCGGGCAATCGGGTCGGCCGTCGTCGCCTCGCGGCCGACGACGGTGTATTGCGTCATCGCCTCCGGCCAGAGAAAGCTGACCATCGTGTCGAGCATGGCCAGCCGGATGTGCTGGCCCTCCCCGGTGCGCTCCCTGGCATAGAGCGCCGCGCACACCGCTTGCGCGGCAAAGATCGCGGTCGTCTTGTCGGCGATGATCGTGCGGATCATCTGCGGCCGGTGGGTCCTGGGGTCCGACTGGATGTCGGCGAGGCCCGACAAGCCCTGGATGATCGGATCGTAGACCCGCTTTTTCGCGTAGGGTCCGGTCTCGCCCACGCCGCTGATCGAGACATAGATCAGACGCGGATTTTCCGCGCGCAGCGAGGCTTCACCGAGGCCGAGCCGCTCCATCGCCCCCGGCCGGAAATTCTGCACGAGCACGTCGCTTTGGGCGATAAGGCGGCGCATGATCGCCAATGCTTCCGGCTGCTTGAGGTCGAGCGCCAGCGAGCGCTTGCCGCGGTTTGTCGACACGAACAGCGCCGAAAATTCGCCCGAGGCGCTGATCGCCTGTCGGCTGCGACGCGTGATGTCGCCGGAGATCGCCTCGATCTTGATCACCTCGGCGCCTTGATCGGCAAGAAACATCGTGGCCAGCGGTCCGGAAACGACGCTGGTCAAATCGAGCACCTTGATTCCCGCGAGTGGACCCGGCATCATCACACCCAAGTTTATTTATTGAACTCTATACCGCGATGTCGCGGATCGAGCAAGGTATCGGGAGCGATGGGAGAGAGCGCAAGAAGCGGCGTGGCCCTGCTGGTCGGTGCCGGAGACGCGATCGGCGCGGCGGTGGCGCGCAAATTCGCGGCCGGCGGCTATCCGGTCTGCATCGCGCGGCGCGACGCCGACAAATCGCGCGCTGTCGTCGAGGAAATCGCGGCGACCGGCGGCATTGCCCGCGCGGTCAGCACCGATGTCAGAAGCGAAGAGGCGGTTCGGGCCCTGTTCGCTCGTGCCGAGGCGGAACTCGGCCCGGTCGAGATCTGCCTGTTCAATGCCGGCGCCAACACCAGGTCACCGCTTACTGAAACCAGCGCCGCCTTGTTCACCAGGGTGTGGCAGCTGGCCTGCTACGGCGGCTTCCTGACCGGGCGCGAAGCGGCGCGATATATGGTGCCGCGCGGGCACGGCACGATCCTCTTCACCGGCGCGACGGCGAGCATTCGGGGCGGCGCCGGCTTTGCCGCGTTCGCTGCGGCGAAGTTCGGGTTGCGCGCCGTGGCGCAGTCGATGGCGCGCGAGTTCGGGCCACACAATATCCACGTGGCGCATCTCGTTATCGACGGCGGGCTTGACAGCGAGGCGATCCATCGGCGACGCGCCGCCGCCGGTGAACCCCCCGCCGACGAATTGCCGCCAGACAGCCTGATCCAGACCAGCACTGTCGCGGACGCCTATTGGATGCTGCACCATCAGCCGCGCGACGGCTGGACCCACGAGCTCGATCTGCGCCCCTATATCGAAAGGTGGTAGCGATGGGCGCGAAGGCATCCGGACGGCTCGTCCTGTGGGGTGTTACCACGAGCCGAACCTTGCGCGCTCATTGGGCTCTTCACGAGCTGGGCCTGGCCTATGAATGCCGCCCGATCCTGCCGCGCAGTGGCGAGACCAAGACGGCGGCGTTCACCGCCCTCAACCCGCGGCAAAAAATTCCGCTTCTGCAGGACGGCGAATTCTTGATCGGCGAAAGCCCGGCGATTGCGGCCTACCTCTCCGACACCTACGGCAGTGCGGAGACCGCGCTGATACCAACCAACGCCCGCGAGCGTGCGACCTGGCTCGAATGGTGCTTCTACGTGATGACCGAGCTCGATGCGACGAGTCTTTACGTCATGCGCCGGCACCACGCCCTGAAGCACATCTATGGCGAGGCGCCCGGCGCCGTGGATGGCGCGGCGGAATATTTCCGCACGCAGCTGCGACATGCCGAGCAGGCGCTGCAAGACGGGCGGGAATTTCTGGTCGGCAGCCGTTTCACCACGGCCGATATGCTGCTGACCACCTGCCTCAACTGGGCGGTCGACTATGGCGTGCTCGTCACGCCGGCTTGTCTCGCCTATGCCGCGCGGGTCAGCGCCCGACCGGGCTATGTCGCGGCCATGGCGGCCAACCAGGCGCCGCCGAAACCGGCTGGCGGCTAGCGCCGCGCAGCGCGGGCGCGCGGCAGATCGGTCTCCGGCGGTAGGTGCCGAGGGTTTCTCGCGCCGGGACCGGGATGCACGCGAACCTGGCGCGGGTTCAACGCCTCGCCGCATTCCGAGCAAACAAGCGCGGGATCGAAATCCTTGCCGCACAACTCATGGCTATGCAGCACCGGCCGCCCCTTCTTTCCCGCCATGTGGACATCGCCCCAATGCACGAGCGCCATGATGACCGGGTAGAGGTCGAGGCCTTTCGGGGTCAGGCGATACTCGTAGCGGGTCGGCCGTTGCTGATAAGCCACCTTGGTCAACACAAACGCGTCGACCAGCTTCTTCAGGCGGTCCGCGAGGATCGGGCGGGTGATCCCGAGCCGTTCCTGAAAATCCTCAAAGCGCCGCACGCGCAAAAAGCAGTCCCGCAGGATCAGCAGCGTCCAGCGGTCGCCGATCACCGAGACCGCCCGCGCCACCGAACACTGCTCTTCGCCGAGCTCGCTCCAACGCATCGGTTCTTCCGCCACTATTTTTTGATCGCGGGTCAGAGGATATCGTATCCGGGTTTAACATTCAAATGCAGTGGTTCACTGTGCCGTCGCACCTGGCGCGACGGCGCGGCTTGCTGAACTAACGGGTCGCCAGGATCATGTCCTCGACATCCCGCAACCGGTCCTTGCCGAAGAAGATTTCATCGCCGACAAAAAAGGTCGGTGAGCCGAAGGTCCCGCGTTCGACCGAGCGGGTGGTGTTGTCGAGCAGCGCCTGCTTGACATCCTGCTCCTGAATCAGCGCGGCAAGGCGATCGGCATCGAACCCGGACTCGATTAGTGCCGCGCGCAATACTGCCGGGTCGTCGAGCTTTTTCGACTCCGACCACATGTGGCGGTAAACCTCGTCGACATAGCGCTCGAACACGCCGAGGCGTTGAGCCGCGATCGCGCCGCGCATGATCGCGAGCGTGTTGACCGGGAAGAACGGGTTGCGCCGA
>Ga0335074_10014592_pt1 | contig 11015 bp, 8 predicted proteins | sample Lox_Sample_23_FD_206715 | JGI IMG/M metagenome (GOLD analysis project Ga0335074, IMG submission 206715) | Soil microbial communities from Loxahatchee National Wildlife Refuge, Florida, United States - Lox_Sample_2.3 | ecosystem: Environmental > Terrestrial > Soil > Wetlands | place: USA: Florida... | reverse complement strand
CTGGAGCCTCTGGCTGGATTCTCTTTGACGGCGTCATCACGCTCCTTCTCGGCCTGCTGGCCTGGATGCAATGGCCCTCCAGCTCGCTGCGCATCATCGGGATTCTGGTTGGCATCAGCATGATGACCACCGGCACCACACGCACCATGCTGAGCCTGGCCGCCCGAGCCAAGACAACCCAACCGGTCTAGCACGAGGAACCAGATTTCTACCACAGAGCATGGCTGTCTTCACCACGAAGGCACGGAGTTACTTTTTTCTTGAAAGAAGATTTTGTTCTAAGGGGATCTGTTTCAAGAAGGTCCTGTTTCAACGAGAGTCCTGGCTCACAACTTTCTTTTGACCTCTTCTTTCTTGTTTTTTCTAAGCGCTTCAACTCTGCGTCCTCCGTGCCTCCGTGGTGAGCGTGCATTTCTTCCATCGATTACCGAAGAATCCTTGCATTCGTGATAGCTTGAAGTCATGATCCACGAGATCTTCCCGGTCGGTCCGCTGCAGTGCAATTGCTCCGTCGTCGGCGATGAGCAGACGAAGGAAGCCATCGTCATCGATCCCGGAGACGACGTCGCGGACGTCATGGCCGTCATCCAGCGCCACGGCCTGACGGTGAAACAGATTGTCATCACCCACGCGCACATCGACCACGTTGGCGGAGCGATGCAGCTGAAGCGGCTCACCGCCGCGCCCATTCTGCTCAACCAGAACGATTACGCGTTGCTGAAGATGCTCGATGTACAGGCTGCCTGGATCGGCATGCCGGCTCCCGAGAACGTGACCATCGACGACGGCATCAGCACCGGCGATAAAGTCAGCGCCGGCAGCCTGGTCGCCGATGTCCTGCATACGCCCGGACACACCGAAGGCAGCATCTGCCTGTATTTCGCGCCGGAAAAGAAGCTGATCGCCGGCGATACGCTGTTTGCCGGCTCCATCGGCCGCACCGACCTGCCCGGCGGCTCGTACGAAAAGATCATGCGCTCGCTGCACGGTCCGGTGCTGGCCCTGCCCGATGAAACGATCGTCGTTCCCGGCCACGGTCCGCTCACCACCATCGGCGAAGAGCGCGCCAGCAACCCGTTTCTGGTGGGATGAGTAAGCGCTATGGTGCGAGCTTCCAGACGGTGCCGTACCCGGGAACCGCGCCGCAGGCTGTCGTGGTGCCGTAGATGTTGCCTTGGCTATCGAGTATGGGGCCGCCGTTCGGTTCGGAACCATTAGCGTTGCAGTTGAAGTCGTAGAGATCGGTGTAGGTCCATTGCCCATTGGAGTTCGTCAGCTTGAAGACGTTGCCGACCCCATTGGCTCCATCTTTATACGTCGTGCCATAAAGATTGCCGGCGGCATCGATGGCCAGCGAATCCGCGGGGCCGCATTCGTAACAGCCGGTGAAGCTGTAGAGCAAAGTAAACTGCCACCCATTAGCCGATGGACTCAGCTCGTAAACCGTTCCGCCGCCGCCGCTGCCGTTAGTCCAGGTCGTGCCATAGAGATTGCCTGCCGAGTCGAAAACAAGCCCTCCTACTGCTCCCTCGCCATCGCTTCCATCAAATTGGTGCAGAATGTTTTCCGTCCAGCCCGACCCGTTAGGGCTGAGCTCGAACACCAAGCCGTATCCGGAGCCGCCGCCACGCGTACCCCCGTAAAGGTTGCCGGCGCTGTCCAGCACCAGGGTGTCGTATGGCCACACGCCGTTATCGCCGGTAAAGCTCAGTAGTTGCGACGCCCCCCAACCGCCGCCGGATGGCGAAAGTCCGTAGATGGATCCCAGTTGGCCGGTGCCGCCATACTCGGTGGTGCCGTAGATGTTGCCGGCATGATCGAATGCCACCGCGCCCAGGGGATAGATCCCTCCGGGGCCGTTGACGAACTGATTAAGCACGGTCTCACGCCACGGACAGCTAACGGACTTGCAAACGCTCAGAGGAGGTTGCAGGTTGAAGACTGTGCCGCAACCGTAGTATCCGTAATCGGCGCATCCGTCGCTTTCGCCGCCACCTCCTGCTACCGTCGTGCCGTAAAGGGTGCCGTTGGCTCCAATGACTACTCTGGCAAAGGGGCCCGCACCGTCGTTGTTGCCGTTGTCTCCCTGGAAATTGTAGAGAGTGGAGAGTGTCCAATTACCATTTACCTTGGTCATCCGGAAAACCGTGCCGTAGCCGGCACCGCCGGTTAAAGCGGTTCCGTAGAGGTGCGTACCGCCGGCGTCCATGGTCAAGGCCGACTGAGGCTCACCGCCATCGCCTCCATTGGTGAAGGTGTGAAGTACGGTGAGCGTCTGCGCTGACAGGGGCAGGGCGGCCAGCACCATAACCAGAAGACCGACGGCGAAGAACGAACTGATCGAGGGTTTCAAGGGTCGCTCCTTTTTCCTTTCGAACCGGGTTGGCTGCTGCGCGAAAACCGGCAGCTGCAGGGTTAAGCGATTGGCTGAGCGCAGAAAAGCTTAGGCGCACGTGCCGGCCTCCTTGCGGGGAGCAAGCGAGCTTTGTGAGGAAGGTTGTATAATCGTTGGACTTTCCTTTCAAGCGGAGAACCGCGACAAACCACGACAAGCTCAGGCAGCCAGTGGAGCAGAGGCTGGCCCCATGGGAATGAAACCGCCACTTTCGACGGAAAAGGGCCGCAAGCTCGATTCCTGGAAAGAGATTGCCGATTATCTGGATCGCGACGTCCGCTCGGTGCAGCGCTGGGAGCGTTCGCGTGGCCTGCCGGTCTATCGCCTTCCAGGCTCCAAAATCGGCGGCGTCTTCGCCTATACCGCTGAACTGGACGAGTGGTCGCATAGCCGGGATGAGCGTCAACCCGACCGCGACCAATCGCCAGAGAGTATTCCCGCTGTGACCGCTTCCACCATCTCTGCGGCTACGACCACACTTCCGCAGAATCAGGTCGCGAACGGATTGCCCACCAAGCATGTGCTTACGGCCAGGAAGCTGATTCCTGTGCTGTTGGCAGGAGTGGTGCTACTTTTTCTCGTTGCCGCCGTCGCCATGCATCGCAGGATTCGATCTGCGAAACCGCCGGCCAGGCGCGTCATGCTGGCCGTGCTGCCTTTTCAGAATCTCAGTGGTGATGCGGCACAGGAATATTTCGCCGACGGTCTGACTGAAGAGATGATTACGGATTTGGGCAAGCTGAACCCTCGGGCCATGGGAGTGATCGCTCGCACGTCCGCGATGAAATACAAGAACAGCAAGGAGGATATCGCTCAGATCGGACATAGCTTGGGTGTCGACTACATCCTCGAAGGCAGTGTGAGGCGGGCGGGGAACGAGGCTCGCATCTCCGCGCAGTTGATTCAGGTCAGCGATCAGAGCCACTTGTGGGCCCAGAATTATCAGCGCGATGTGAAAGACATTCTCAGCGTGCAGGCGGATGTGGCGCGAGCCATCGCCGACAAAGTGCAGGTCAAGCTGAATCCACAGCAAGGCCCGCCGGCCACGGGCTCGAAACCTGCAAACGCCCAAGCCTACGACGATTATCTGGAGGGGCGTTATGCATTGAATCAGCGAACGGTGGCCAGCATGACGAAAGGAGCGGAGTTTTTCGAGCGGGCGGTCGAACGTGATCCTAACTACGCCGCCGCATACGCAGGCATGGCCGAGTGCTACACTCTCTTGGGCGTGGATCGTGTGCCCAACCGGCTGGAACTGCTGGCCAACGCCAAGCGAGCGGCACTGCGCGCCGTGGAATTAAACGACTCTTCCGCGGAGGCCCATGTCGCCTTGGGCGGGGTGCGCGTCTTTGCCGACTTCGACTGGCCGGGCGCGGAAGCAGAGTTCAAGCGTGCGATTGAGCTGAACCCCAACAACGCTCAGGCGCACCATTGGTACGCCAACCTCTATCTGGATCCGCAAGGCCGCTACGAAGAGGCGATTGCGGAAATGCAGCACGCCCAGCAACTCGACCCGTTGTCGCTCATTATCAATACGGATCTAGGCTATGCCTATTACGTGGCGGGGCGCGACGACGAAGCCGACCGCCAGTTCCGCAAGGTCGTGGAGATGGATCCCAACTTTAGGCCGGCAATGTATGACTTGTGGTTACTCGACCTGAAGCGGAATGATGAGAAGGCCGCGTGGCGGGACAGGCTGGCGGAGCTGCGCCTTTCGGTACGGCCCGAGTTGCTCTGGAAGGTAGAGCAGGTTCACAACCGAGCGGGTTATCGCGGTGTGGAGCAGGAATGCGCAACGTCGGAGGGGACCTTTGACATACAGGGCTACCCGAAGTCGGCGTGGGACGCGGCCCAGGCCTATGCCTATTTAGGCGAGAAGGATCAGGCAATTTCCTTCCTGGAGACGAGCTATCAACAGCGCAATCCCGCCATCATCTACGTCAAGTGCGATCCCTTCTGGAGCAGCCTGCATTCCAACTCGCGCTTTCAGGAGTTGGAACGAAGAGTCGGCGTGTTGCAATGAAAGCGCGCAAGGGCGTAATTTAGCACTTCCCTGGAACGCTGCTCATGCCTTCGGCGAAGGCGGTGCGCTGCCTTCTTTGCCCTTCCCGCCGACGCATGTTATTCTTGATAGCGTAACAACATACGATAAAAGAGTAGGAGCGCAGCCGATTCAGTGTTAGCCCGAGAGAAAAAAGCCGCCTTGATTGCCGAAAACCGGAGAGCCGACAACGACACCGGGTCCCCGGAAGTTCAAATCGCCATCCTCAGTACCCGGATTGGTGAATTGACGGAGCATTTCAAGACCCATAAGAAGGACCATGCCTCCCGGCGCGGTCTTCTCATGATGGTCAGCAAGCGTCGCAGCTTGCTCGACTACCTCAGAAAGTCCGACACCGAACGCTACAAAGCGGTCATTCAGAAGCTCGGTATCCGCAAGTAAAGCGGCTGCAAGGCGCTGAAGGCCTTGGCTTTGGGCGTATTCCATTGCGGCTGGCGCGTGGGCGCCGGCGGGGCCCCAGACTTAGGCATCACCGGTCGCGGGGGCGCGGGCCAAAGAATCGGGCGCGGGGTGCGCCCATAACATTCGTCCAGCTTCTCTCGGCTGACTTGTACTTCACTCCATCTCCCATATCGTGAAGAGTTTCCGGTAGGGGCACGGCCTTTAGCCGTGCCTTGAGAGTGAAGCCAACGACGGGCTTTAGCCCCTGAGGGTAGATTCTTCCGGCAGCTAAAGCCGGGAGCCCTGGTGGACAATGCGACGCGCCTGAAGGCGCGTCCTTTCAAAGATGACAAGGTTGCGGTTGCGTAACGGAAGGAATTAAGGAAATGAACGAAGAGATGACGGCCACACTGCACGGCGTCAACAAACATGAAATCAGCGTCGATTTGCCCGGCGGCAAGACCATTCGCTTTGAAACCGGAAAACTGGCTAAGCAGGCGCACGGCTCCTGCATCGTCCGCATCGGCGACAATGTCGTCCTGGCCACCGCCTGCGCCAATCCGGAGCCGCGGGAGGGCATCGACTTCTTCCCCCTTACGGTCGATTACCGTGAGTACACCTACGCTGCGGGACGCATTCCCGGCGGCTTCATCAAGCGCGAAGGCCGGCCCAGCGAGCGTGAAATCCTGACCAGCCGCCAGATCGATCGGCCCATCCGCCCGCTGTTTCCTGAAGGCTTCCGCTGCGAGACGCAGGTCATCGCCATGGTGCTCTCCGCTGATACGGAGAACGATCCCGATGTCTCCGGCATCAACGGCGCGTCGGTGGCGCTGAGCGTCTCCGACATTCCGTTCCACGGTCCCATCGGCGCCGTGCGCGTCGGCCGGGTGGACGGCAACTTCGTCATCAATCCCACCTATGACGAGCAGCGCTCCGGCGACCTGAACCTGATGGTCGTCGGCACCTCCGAAGGCATTGTGATGATCGAGTCCGGTGCGCGCGAGGTTTCGGAAGATGTGGTCGTCGATGCCATCGAGTACGGCCATGAGCAGATCAAAAAGATCTGCGCGGCGATCAACGAACTGGTCGAGAAAGGCGGTAAGCCGAAGCGCACCGTCGAGCCGCCGGTGGTCGACCAGGATTACCTCGACGACCTGCGCACCAAAATCGGCGAGCGCCTGATGGACGCGGTCAACACCGAGAAGTATCCCAAGAACGAAAGCTACTCTCTCATCAAGCAGCTCAAGGACGAGCTGAAGAACACTATCGACGATGAAGACGAAGACGGTCGCAAGAAAGCCGGCAGCTACTTCGACATCCTGCGCGAACAGGTTTTCCGCGAACAGGTGATCAAAGAGCGGCGTCGTCCCGATGGCCGTAAGTTCGATCAGATTCGCGATATCTGGATCGAGGTCGGCGTACTTCCGCGCACGCATGGCTCCGCCATTTTCACGCGCGGCGAAACGCAAGCGCTGGTCACGACCACGCTCGGCACTGGTGAAGACATGCAGCGGCTCGAGGCGTTCGAAGGCGAAGCCAAGAAGCGCTTCATGCTGCACTACAACTTCCCGCCGTTCTCGGTGGGCGAAGTCGCGTTCCTGCGCGGCGCAGGCCGTCGCGAGATCGGGCACGGCGCTCTCGCTGAGCGCGCATTGTCGGCGGTTCTGCCGAACGAAGCCGATTGGCCCTACGCGATGCGTGTTGTCTCCGACATCCTGGAGTCGAACGGCTCGTCCTCGATGGCGACCGTCTGCGGCGCCTCGCTCAGCATGATGGATGCGGGCGTTCCGCTGAAGGCTTCCGTTGCCGGCGTGGCCATGGGCCTGGTCAAGGAGGGCGAGCAGTACGCCGTTCTTACAGATATTGCCGGCGCCGAGGATCACTACGGAGATATGGACTTCAAAGTTGCCGGCACGCGTGACGGCATCACCGCCTTGCAGATGGATATCAAGGTGATGGGCATCACGCCGCAGATCATGCGCGAAGCGCTGGAGCAGGCGCGCGCCGGCCGCTTGTTCATCCTCGACAAGATGAACGATGTCATCTCCGAGCCGCGCACCAAGATCAGCGAGTTCGCGCCGCGCTTCTACACGCTGAATATACCGACCGACAAGATTCGCGACCTCATCGGCCCTGGCGGCAAGGTTATTCGCGGTATCGTCGAAGCTACGGGCGTCAAGATCGATGTCGAGGACAGCGGCAAGGTCAACGTCTCGTCCTCCGATCAGGCGGCGGCGGCAAAGGCCATCCAGATGATCAACGACATCACCGCGACCGCCGAAGTAGGGAAGACCTATCTCGGCAAAGTCACGCGGCTGGCGGATTTCGGAGCATTCGTGGAAATCCTGCCTGGCACCGATGGCCTGCTGCACATCAGCGAAGTCGCCGAGCACCGCATCAACGATGTCCGCGACGAGCTCAAGGAAGGCGATCAGGTGCTGGTGAAGGTGCTGGCGGTCGACGGCAATCGCATTAAGCTGTCACGCAAAGCGATCCTAAAGGAGCAACGTGCCAAAATGGCGCAAGCTGCGGGCGGTGAAGCTGCTGCCGAAACCGCGTCGTCGGGCGGAGCCGTGACCTTCGAAGGCGGGCACGAGCGCGCCGATGAGCCGGAGGAGAACTTCAATCGCGATGGCGGCGAACGTCGTGAACATGCCGGGTCGCGTCATGACGGAGGACGTCATGGCGGACGCGGAGGCCGTTCCGGCGGCGGACGCGGCGGCGATCGTGGCGGACGTGGCCGCGGTCCGCGGAGATAGGTAGAGCAGGCCTTCAGGCCCGCGTCACAGCCACGCATATAAATTTTCGGCCACTGAGATCGCAGATCTCAGTGGCCGATTTACTACTCTCTGAAAAAAGTGATCCCGCAGCCGACCGTCATATCGGCCCAACTGCATGCAACACTTCTTGAAAACGACGGCCCGATCCGCAAGGACACAAATCGTTGCGACCGAGCTTCTCGATTAATTCCTTGTCGCCGTGAACGACTCGATGGCCGCGCTTGACGCGCGTTTCGGAGGGATATCCCCTGCGCCGTTTACTGCTGCGCGTGAAAGGAAGAGTGTTCGGTGAGTTCGTCGTCGTGTTGCACGGCACACCTCCAAGCGAGGCTGTAGGATATCACGCTACTCTTGCCGTTCCTGCCAATCCTCGTACCACGCCATCTGAATTGCTTCCAGCTTGGCCTCATTCGATGCCTTCGGATTGTCGACGAACCCTGGCAACTCGGTCACGTAGCGATGCAGATCGGTGAATCGCGCCTCCAGCGGATTCTGCTCGGGATACTTCTCCGATAACGCAATTGCAATGTCTTCGGCATCCGTCCATCTGAGTTCAACCATGAGTCAGTCCCCGCTCTCGGACACATAATTCCGGTTCCACGCCGGAATCTCCACCACAATCTCGCCCGCCTTCTCGATCACCGCCTGGCAGCCCAACCGCGAATCCAGCTGCAAATCCGCAGCCATGTCAAGGCGATCGGCTTCCTCGTCGTCCATTTCGCTGAGCAGTTCCTTGCCTCTTTTCACTACGACGTGACATGTGGTGCAGGCGCAATTGCCGCCGCAGGCGTGCTCCAGAGACACGCCGAAGTTGAGCGCGATGTCGAGGATCGACCCAGGCTTTCCATGGTCCTGATACGGGAGCTTGCCGCACTCGAATTCGACAGTCTCGTTTTGCGGCAGAAACGTTACGCGAACGGTGTTCGGCGAAGTGGCGACAGCCGTCGCAGTACCACCACCGTTCTGAGTTTTCGGTGCAGACATCCAACTTACCTCTAGCCCTTAATCCGTACCGACCACTGGTCACTGGCCACTGACCACTGCTTTACTCAATCTCCGCTTTCGCGATCGGATGCGGCGCAGGCGGCCCCTCGCCGACGTCTGCGGTCTCCATTGTCTTTCCCTTGAGCGCCGCGCCCACGGCCGAATCCATCATCATCTCCGCCAGCCGCATCGTTCCCTGATTGAGCGCCGCGATTGCCGTTCGTATCGCCTGATAATCATCTTCCTTCATCACGGAGCGCAGCGCGTTCTCTAGCTTGGCAACATTCGTCTGCTCCAACCAGGACAACTCCTCCCACGCCGGATTTTTCCGTCCCTTCTCCAGCGCACCGAGTATTGTCTCCGCCTCGTTGCGCGCTTCAATCACCTGGCGCCGTTGGAAGTCGTCTTCCGCATAGTCAAACGACTCGAGGATCATGTTCTCGACTTGATCGTCGGTGAGTCCGTAGCTGGGCTGCACTTCGATCTCGGCTTCTTTGCCGCTGCGCAATTCGCGCGCCGAGACATGCAGAATCCCGTTCGCATCGATGAGGAATTTCACTTCGATGCGCGGCAGCCCCGCCGGCATTGGCGGAATGCCCTTTAGATCGAAGCGTGCCAGCGACCGACAGTCCTTTGCCATCTCGCGCTCGCCCTGCAGCACATGAATCGCAACGTTGGTCTGACCCTCGACGCCGGTGGTGAAGTGCTCGGTTGCCGACGCGGGAATGGTCGAGTTGCGATGAATGATCTTCGCCACTACGCCGCCCAACGCCTCGATGCCAAGCGACAGCGGTGTTACGTCCAGCAGCAGCATCTGCTTTGTTGCTTCCGAATGGCCGGCGAGAATGTTCGCTTGCACTGCCGCGCCCAGCGCGACTACCTCATCGGGATTCAACTCGCAGTGCGGCTTGCGCTGGAAAAGTTCTTCGACAAGCTGCCGCACGCGCGGAATGCGCGTCGAGCCGCCGACCAGCACCGCTTCGTCAATCTGGCTTGGCGTGAGTCCGGCGTCCTTCATGGCCTGACGCACCGGCCCGACGGTGCGCTCGATCACCGGCTGAATCAGCTGCTCGAATTGCGTGCGCGTGATCTCGCGCTGGTAACGCTTGCCGGTGGGAAGCTCAATGTCCAGCGTGGTTTTGTCATTTGCTGACAGCGCAATCTTCGCTTCGATCACCGCCTTGCGGATCGCCTGCACCGCCTCAGCATTGTGCCGCACATCCAGGCGAAGGTCGCCCTCAACGTCATCGAGCGCAATCGTGATCAGCAGATTGTCGATGTCGTCGCCGCCGAGATGCGTATCGCCGTTGGTGGCGATTACCTCGAAGATGCCTTCGTGCAGCTTGAGAATGGAGATGTCGAAGGTCCCGCCGCCAAGGTCGTAAACCGCCACGGTCGCCGTCTCGGTCTTGTCGAGACCATACGCCAGCGCTGCGGCCGTTGGCTCATTCACCAGGCGCAGAACATCCAGCCCCGCGATTCGTCCTGCATCTTTCGTCGCCTGCCGCTGCGCGTCGTTGAAGTACGCGGGAACGGTGATGACCGCCTTCGACACCGGCGCAGAAAAGTAGCGTTCGGCATTACGCTTGAGCTGGCGAAGAATGAACCCGGAAATCTCCGGAGGGGTGAATGTCTTCTCCCCGAGCTTGATGCGCAGCACTTCGCCGGGCAAGAGATCATCGGCCACGCGAAAAGGGAAGAGCTTCAACTCAGCTTGAATATCTTCCACGCCCCGACCCATCAGCCGCTTTACGCTGTAGACCGCGTGATCGGGAGTCTCGATCAGGCATTTGCGCGCCGCATTGCCGACAACAATCTGTCCGCTCGCATCGAGCGCAACGATCGACGGCACGAGGTGCGACCCATCCTCGCCAGGAATCACGACCGGACGGTCGCAGTCCATGTAGGCCACCAGCGAGTTTGTGGTGCCAAGATCAATGCCGACGATGCGGTCTGTTGCCATGATTGGTAACGCTTCGCAGCTGGCCAGAGGGATTAGGGGCTGGGGACTAATGGTTAGTAGGTGCCGCATCGATTTGCGGCGAGGAAAGTCGCACTGTCATTCCCCAAAACGTTCTCTATGCTGTATTCCCTACTCAATCCCCTAGCCCCTAATCCCCATTCCTATTCCTATTCCAGCACTTCCTCCACATCCCGCAGCAAATTCTGCAGATACTTTCGCCGGTTTAACACGTCCAGGAGCTTGTTGCGCGCGGCCAGGCGATCGTCTTCGAGAACACTCCTGCCATCCTGTGCGCGATCTACCAATGCGTCCCATTCGTTCCACGCCGCGTGCAGTTCCTGCATCATGCCGTCGTACTTCGTTTGCAATTGCTTTCTTGTGTCGCGCAGTTCCAACTCGAGCGTGCGGTCCGGCTCGCCCAGCTTCTTGTTCATGCGCGCTTCTTCCAGC
>Ga0335074_10014591_pt1 | contig 11015 bp, 11 predicted proteins | sample Lox_Sample_23_FD_206715 | JGI IMG/M metagenome (GOLD analysis project Ga0335074, IMG submission 206715) | Soil microbial communities from Loxahatchee National Wildlife Refuge, Florida, United States - Lox_Sample_2.3 | ecosystem: Environmental > Terrestrial > Soil > Wetlands | place: USA... | reverse complement strand
GCTGGACGACCTCGTCAGCCGGCACGACAGCGTTGATCAGCCCCACTGCAGCGCGGTGACCGCAGGGACGGGATCGCCGGTCAGGACCATCTGCAGGGCGAGCTTGACCGGGATCTGCCGTTGCAGTCGGATCACTCCCCCGGCCCCGGCGAGCAGGCCGCGCTTGACTTCCGGGAGGCCGAAAACGGCCTGCTCGGACGCGACGACCAAGTCACAGGCGAGCGCGATCTCGGCGCCGCCGCCCTTGGCGGGCCCGTTGACCGCCGCGATGAGCGGCTTGCTCACCCAGTGCTGCGCGAGGCCCGCGAATCCCCACTCCGGGTGTCCGGTCGGGTCAATCCCGCGCCCGGCGGCGATCTCCTTGAGATCCGCACCGGCGCAGAAGGCCCGGCTGTCCTCGCGGATGACGACGGCCGTCATGCTCACAGTCGCTCGATGATCGTGGCGTTGGCCATGCCGCCGCCCTCGCACATGGTCTGCAGCCCGTACCTGCCGCCGGTGGCCTCGAGGAGGTTGACCAGGGTGGTCAGCAGTCTGGTGCCGGAGGCGCCGAGCGGGTGCCCGAGGGCGATCGCGCCGCCACGCGGGTTGAGCTTGCCGGGGTCCGCGCCCGTTTCCCGCAGCCACGCCAGCGGGACGGGCGCGAACGCCTCGTTCACCTCGAACGCGTCGATGTCGTCGGCGGTCAGGCCGGCCTTCGACAGTGCCCGCTCGGTGGCGGGCATGGGAGCCGTCAGCATGAGCAGCGGGTCGGCGCCGCCGAGAGCGAAGGCGTGAAACCGGGCGCGGGCGCGCAGGCCGAGCTCGCTCGCGACCGACTCCTCCACGATCAGCACGGCGGACGCCCCGTCGGTGAGCGGCGAGGAGTTGCCGGCCGTAATGCTCCACTCGATCTGCGGGAACCGCTGGCCCATCGCCGCATCGGCGAACGACGACGGGAGCTTCGCCAGCCCTTCCGGGGTGGTGGCCGGCCTGATGGTCTCGTCGACGGTGTGCTCCCGCTGGCTGCCGTCGGCTCCGGTGACGGTGACGGGGATGATCTCGCCGGCGAACGCTCCCGACTGGGTCGCGGCGGCCGCAAGCTGGTGCGACCGGGCGGAGAACTCGTCGAGTTCGTCGCGGGTCAGTCCCCACTTAGCCGTGATCAGCTCGGCTGAGTACCCCTGGGCGATCAGGCCGGGGGCGAACCGCTCGGCGACCGACGGGCCGAACGGGTCCTGCCCGATGCCCGCGGTACCCATGGGGATCCGGCTCATCGACTCGACTCCGCAGGCCACCACGACGTCATAAGCGCCCGCGATAACGCCCTGGGCGGCGAAATGTGCAGCCTGCTGGCTGGAGCCGCACTGCCGGTCGATCGTCGTGGCCGGAACCGAGACCGGCCAACCCGCCGCGAGCACCCCTTGCCGGCCAATGTTGAGTGACTGCTCGCCGGCCTGGGCGACACAGCCCGTGATGACATCGTCGATCCGAGCGGGATCGATGCCGGTCCGCCGGGCCAGAGCCGTCAGCACCGTGGCCAGCAACTCGACGGGGTGGGTGCCCGACAGCGCGCCGCCGGGCTTGCCCTTTCCTGAAGCGGTCCTGACCGCGTCCACAATGACGGCGCTGCGCATGGCTGGCCTCCGTTAAGCGCTCTCCGCGACCCCTTGAGTTATCGATCGCTAAGTAGCATCATTATGCGTGGCCGGTTCCCCGTCAAGGAGCACGGTCGTCCAGGGGCAGCCGCCGCCGGTGCGGCACGCTCACCAGTGAGCCCTGGACTATCGAGCACTGAACGTGGAGGACGCGATGGACCCCCTCCAGGCATTCCGCCTCGACGGCCAGGTCGTCATCGTCACCGGTGCCACCTCCGGCCTGGGCGTCGGCTTCGCCCGCGCGGTGGCCGGGGCCGGCGGCCGCGTGGTCATCGCGGGACGCCGGGCCAAGCTGCTGTCCGACGTCGCAAGCGAGCTGGCGGACGAGGGCGCCGCGGTCCGCGCGCGCACTGCCGACGTCGCCGACCCGGACGACTGCGCGGCCCTCGCCGAGTTCGCGATCGCCGAGTTCGGGCAGATCGACGGCCTGGTGAACAACGCCGGGGTGGGCGAGGCCAGGCCGGCGCTGAAGGAGACGCCTGAGCAGTTCCGCAATGTCATCGACGTCAACCTGAACGGGACCTTCTGGATGGCCCAGGCCTGCGCCAGGGTCATGCGGCCCGGCTCGTCCATCGTGAACGTCTCCAGCGTCCTCGGCCTCATCGCGCCGCGCTTCCCGCAGGCCGCCTACGCGGCGAGCAAAGCGGGGGTCATCGGCCTGACCCGCGACCTGGCCCAGCAGTGGTCAGGGCGGCGGGGCATCCGGGTGAACGCGCTGTGCCCCGGCTACTTTCTCACCGAGATGACCGAAGCCGGCGCGGAGCAACTGGCCGGCAACCTCGAGCGCAACAGCATGCTCGGCCGGTTCGGCACCCAGGACGAGCTGAACCCGGCCGTCATCTACCTGCTGAGCCGGGCGTCGTCGTATGTCACGGGTACCTCGCTCGTGGTCGACGGCGGGATGGCCGCACTCTGACCCACCGATCACTAGCGCCGGGAGATCTCCGTGGATTTCGCTCTCAGCCCGAAGGCCGCACAGCTGGCCGCGTCCCTGCAGGAGTTCATGCGGGACCTCGTCTATCCCGCCGAGACCGTCTATCGCGAGCAGATGCTGGAGGCCGGCGTGCCGCACTTCCAGCCGCCGGTTCTCGAGCAGCTCAAGAAGGAGGCCAGGGCGCGGGGACTGTGGAACCTGTTCCTGCCGCACAAGACCGAGTGGACCGACGGGCTCAGCAATCTGGACTACGCCCCGCTGGCCGAGATCACCGGCCGGTCCGTGATCGCGCCCGAGGTGCTGAACTGCTCGGCGCCCGACACCGGGAACATGGAGCTGCTGACCCTGTTCGGCACAGACGAGCAAAAGGAACGGTGGCTCAGGCCGCTGCTGGCCGGGGAGATGCGCTCGGCCTTCCTGATGACCGAGCGGGCCGTGGCCAGCTCCGACGCGACCAACATCCAGACCCGGATCGAGCGGGACGGAGATGAGTGGGTAATCAACGGCCGGAAGTGGTGGATCTCGGGGACCGGCGACCCGCGCTGCCAGATCGGCATTCTGGTGGGCAAGACCGACCCGTCGGCCATCAGCCACGAGCAGCAGTCGATGATCCTCCTCCCGCTGGACGCCCCCGGCATCAAGGTCCTCCGTGACCTGACGGTATTCGGGTACAACGACCGCGAGGGGCACTGCGAGGTCGTCCTCGACAACGTCCGGGTACCGGCGGAAAACCTCCTCGGCACCTTCGGCGGCGGCTTCGCGATGTCCCAGGCACGCCTTGGACCCGGGCGCATCCACCACTGCATGCGCTCGGTCGGCGCCGCCGAGCGGGCGCTGGAAATGATGTGCCTGCGGGCGAAGAGCCGGGTGGCGTTCGGGGGTCCGCTGGCCGACAAGGGGGTCGTCCAGGAGACGATCGCCAACAGCAGGATCGAGATCGACCAGGCGCGGCTGCTGACCCTGCACGCCGCCTGGCTCATGGACACCGTCGGCAACAAGGCGGCGCGCGGCGCGATCTCCGCCATCAAGGTCACGGTCCCGCAGATGGCGGCCCGGGTGATCGACCGGGCGATCCAGGTGCACGGCGGCGCTGGCCTCTCGCAGGACTTCCCGCTCGCGCAGGCCTACGCCCTGCAGCGCTACCTGCGGCTGGCCGACGGCCCCGACGAAGTGCACCGCACCGTGGTCGCCAAGCTGGAACTACGCAAATACGCCGGCCGCTGATGTTGCCAAGCGAGTCCGGGTTCTACGCCCCAGAGCACGAGGACTTCCGTGCCGTCGTCCGGCAGTTCGTCGGCCGCGAAGTCAGCCCCCACCTCGATGAGTGGGACGAACGGCACATCATCGACCGGGGCACCTGGCTTGCCGCGGGGAAGCAGGGACTGCTCGGCCTCTGCGTCCCAGCGGAGCTTGGCGGCGGGGGCACCGCCGACTACCGGTTCCGCTGCGTGCTGTGCGAGGAGCTCGCCCTGGCCGGGGCCGCGAGCCTTAACTCCAGCTTCGCTCTGCAGGATGACATCGCGATCCCTTACTTCCTGCGCCTGGGCACCAGCGAACAGCAGCGGCGCTGGGTGCCCCGGATGTGCGCCGGGGAACTGATCGGCGCGATCGCCATGACGGAGCCGTCGGCCGGCAGCGACCTGCAGCGAATCCAGACCACTGCCCGGCCGGATGGCGATGACTGGATTCTCAACGGCGCCAAGACGTTCATCACCAACGGCATCCACTCCGACCTTGTCATCGTTGTCGCCAGGACCGGCGCGGAGGAGGCCTCGGGGCCTCCGTCGTTCGGCCTGTTCGTCATGGATCGCGGCATGCCCGGCTTCGAGCGCGGCCGTCAGCTGCGCAAGGTCGGCCTGCACGCACAGGACACCGCCGAGCTGTTTTTCACCGACGTGCGGGTGCCGGCGGCGAACATACTCGGCGACCCGGGCAGGGGCTTCGTGTACCTGATGGAAAATCTCCCGCTCGAGCGACTGTCGATCGCTGTGTTCTCCCAGGGGGCCGCCCAGGCCGCCCTGAACTGGACAGTTGACTATGTCAAGGAGCGCAGGGCGTTCGGCAAGCCGCTCGCCGCGCTGCAGCACACCCAATTCGCTATCGCCGAGATGGCGACGGAAATCGACGTCACCCGTTCGTTCGTCCGTGAGTCCGTCACCGCGCTTAACGACGGCACCCTAACCGCGGTCGACGCCGCGAAGGCGAAATGGTGGTCGACCGAGATGCACAAGCGCGTGGTCGACCGGTGCGTTCAGCTCTTCGGCGGCTACGGCTACATGATGGAGTACCCCATCGCCCGCGCCTACCTCGACGCGCGCATCCAGACCATCTACGGCGGGGCGACCGAGATCATGAAAGTACTGATCGCGCGCGATGTTCTCGGGAAGTTCTGAGGCCATGGCCATTCAGAGAGACAACGACCTGGCCGGGCTGCCCGCTGCCCCGGCCCGGGAGTGGGTGCGCCGCAACATTCCGGAAGCCGATGTCAGCGGCCCGTGGCGGCCCGAGGTCATTGCCGGCGGCCTGTCGAACATCACCTACCGGCTGCCACTGCCCAGCGGCAGCCTTATCCTGCGCCGCCCGCCCCTCGGGCCCTTGCTGCCGCGCGCTCACGATGTCGGCCGGGAGTACCGCGTGCTGGCGGCGCTGGCCCCCACCGACGTGCCGGTCCCGGTGCCGCTCGGCTTCTGCGCTGATCCCGATGTCATCGGGGCGCCGTTCTACTTGATGCCCGAGGTACCCGGCGTGGTACTCCGGACGCGCGACGACACCGGACGGCTGACCGTCACGCGGCGCTCGGCGACCGCCAGCCGCCTCGCGGAGACGCTGGCCGCGCTGCACGCGGTCGATCCGGTGTCGGTGGGGCTGGGCGACTACGGCCGACCGGGCGGCTACTGTCAGCGGCAGCTCCGCACTTGGGGACGCCAGTGGGAGCGCTCGCGGACGCGCCATCTCCCCGACATGAACCGGCTGCTGGAGGCGCTGGCGGCGCGCGCCCCGCAGCAGGACAGCGGGACGAGCATCGTGCACGGCGACTACCGGATCGACAATGTCATCGTGGATCTCGGTCAGACGCCGCAGGTCGCGGCGGTGCTGGACTGGGAACTGTCGACCCTGGGCGATCCGCTCGCCGATCTCGGCAGCACGATGGCGTACTGGCACGACCTCGGCGACTCCAAACGGTACGAGATCCCGGTCGCCTCCGGTGTTACCGCGTGGCCTGGCTTCCCGTCGGCCGCGGAGTTTGCGGAACTCTACGCAAAGGCCAGCGGCCGGGAACTCGGCGACCTCGGCTTCTATTTGGCGCTCGGCACGATGAAGCTCGCGGTGATCTTGGAAGGGGTCCACGCCCGTTACCTGTCCGGGCAAGCGTCTGGCCCTGGTTACGCGACCGCGGGAGCCGCGGTGCCAACGCTGGTGGCACGCGGCCTCGCGCAATTGTCGGCGTCCTGATCGCCGCTGGATTAAGGCCATAAACTGCTGGCAGACATGCCGGGGCAGGCGGTAACGATAGGATCCAGATGACACATGCGAGCGATGTCGACGTGTCTCCCGGCGCGTGGCGAACCGCCGACGACGAGGACCTGACCCTGATCCTGTCGACCGCGCGCGACCTCTTTTACGAGGTCGGATTCCACAGCACCACCGTGCGCGATATCGCCGGCCGCGTCGGCGTCACCGTGCCGGCGCTCTATTACCATCACGTCAACAAGGAAGCCATCCTCACCGCCCTCCTTGACCGCTCCATCCGGTCGGTAATCTGGCGCTGCGAGCAGGCGCTGGCCGAGGCGGGCAGCGATCCCGCCGCCCGCTTCCGCAACCTGATCGAGTGCCTCGCCCTGTACATGGCCAGCCATCGCAAGACCGCGGCGATGGACGCCGAGATACGCGCGCTGTCTCCGCCTGCCCGCAAGCGGTACAGCGCACAGCGGCACCAGGTCGAGCAGATGCTGGTGGACACCATCGAGCAAGGTGTAGCAGCCGACGTATTCGACGTGACGTCCCCGCGGGACACAGGGCGCGCCCTGCTCGGCATGGTGCAGGCGATCACGCTCTGGTTCGATCCCGCACGCGGGCAGCTCACCCCAGTCGAACTAGCGGCGCGGTACGTGGACATCGCATCCCACACCGTGGCCCTGCGGTCCTGATCAGGACAGCAGACGCTGCGGCGCTGTTTCCAGCGAACGGAACAAGCGGGGGCGGATCGCCCGGTCCGACCCTACGATGGCGCGGAAGGGTCCCAGGGCCAAGACGGGAGAGGCGATGAGAGGTTCAGTCGAAGGAATCGACCATGTCCTGTCCCTTGTCGACAAGTCCATGCGGAACTTCGCCGATGAGGTGGCGATCCGATATGACGGCACCGGCCTCACCTATGCCGCCACCGACCGACTTGCCGACGCCGCCGCCTGGCGCCTGAAGAACGCCGGCGTGCGTCCAGGGGACCGCGTCGCCCTGCTACTCGGCAGTACCCCGGATTACCTGGTCTTCGATGTCGCCCTGCTGCGTCTCGGAGCCGTCAAGGTCCCCTTGAATCCGATGTTGAGCGAGTCGGAGCTGCGCGGCATCGTTGGGCACTGCGCGCCCAAGTGCCTCGTGACCAACGACGACCTGGCAGGGAGGCTCCCCGGCCTGCTGACGGCCGCACCGTATGAGACGGTGTCCGTCGGAGCGGGCTTGTTCCGTAGTGCCCCCGCGGATGCAGAAGTGTTCCCGGCAACGCCGGCCGCGCCCGACGACATGGCGGTCGTCTACTACACGGGTGGCACCACCGGACAACCCAAGGGCGTCGTTCACACTCACCGCTCAGTTGCCGCCAACATGCTCTCCCATGTCATCGAGGGTGACATCCGGCGTCGCGAGCGGATGCTCGTGATGACGCCCCTCGCGCACTCGGCCGGCCTCTTCTCGATGGCGGGGCTCATCATGGGCGCGACCGTGACCATCCATCCGACGTTCTCCGTAGCGGCCCTGACCGCTGAGGTCCGCGACGGGCAGGCGAGCTGGACCTTCCTGGTGCCGACCATGATCTACCGTCTCCTCGACGAGGTCATACCGACGCAAAATCGGCTCCCCGGTCTCGACACCATCGTTTACGGCGCATCTCCCATCACGCCCCACCGGCTGTGCCAGGCGCTCGACGCCCTCGACGCGGGGTTCATCCAGCTCTACGGCCAAACCGAATGCCCGAACTTCGGCACGACGCTCGACAAACAGGAGCATCGCCGGGCACTGCACGACACCGCGTTGATGGCGTCATGCGGGAAGGCCAGCACCATGGCCGACGTAGCCGTGATGGCCGACCGGGAGGCCCTTAAGCCCGGAGCGGTCGGTGAGGTATGCCTCCGTTCCCCCTACCTGATGGCTGGGTACCTCGACGACCCCCAAGCCACGGCGGCCACGCTTGTCGACGGCTGGCTCCGCACGGGCGACATGGGCGTGCTGGACGAGCACGGCTATCTGTTCCTCATGGATCGCAAGAAGGACATGATCGTCTCGGGGGGGATGAATGTGTATCCGGCGGAGGTGGAAGCCGTCCTCCAGCGTCTCGAAGGGGTCGCCCAGGTGGCCGTGATCGGTGTCCCGGACGAAACCTGGGGGGAGAGCGTCTGCGCTTTCATCGTCCGCCCCGCCGAGGCGGACCTCGACGACCAGTCGGTCTTGGCATTCGCACGGTCGGAGCTTGGTACCTACAAGAGGCCGAAGCGGGTGGAGTTCGTCGACGCCCTTCCGCTCACTGCTGTCGGAAAGATCGACAAGAAGGCTCTGCGGGCGCGCTTCTGGTCGGCGGAAGGTCGCCAGATCGGCTAGCGGCAACCCATCGGAGATGCTGCCGAGGGTCGGCAAGGCGTCGGCGGCAACGGCCCGGCCGTCGCCTACGGAGACAGGGAGCGTGATGCGCGTGACACAGCGAAGAGGACGGCGGATCGCCATGAGCCGCGAGGAGCTCGATGCCTTCCTGGAGTCGGAAAGGACGTGCCGGGTGGCCACCGCCAGTCCGGACGGACCGCATGTCACGCCACTGTGGTTCGTCTGGGACGGCACAGCCCTGTGGCTGAGCTCCATTGTGGGTAGCCAGCGATGGACCGACCTCCAGCGCGATCCGCGAGTGGCCGTCATCGTCGATGCGGGCGAGTCCTATGGAGCCCTGCGGGGGGCCGAGTTCCGCGGCCCGGTCGAGGTAGTGGGCGACGTCCCCCGGAGCGGCGAGCCCCTGCCCGAGTTGGCGCCGATCGAGAAAATGTACGCCGACAAGTACAGCCCCGGCGAGGACCTCGTCCCCGACGGACGCCACGCATGGCTGCGGCTGGTGCCGCACAAGACTACGAGCTGGGACTTCCGGAAACTGTAAGCACGATCGGCGATGCCCATTGTCCGGCCAGTTGCCGGACGTGCACCGGTTAGTTCGGGACTAGCTCTTGGGGGCAGGCGGCTCCCCATCGCGAATCCTCAAGTTGACCGTAAGACCGGAGATTAGCCACCCGGCCGGCCCGCGCTGCAGCGTGTGGATGTAAGTGCCGTGAGCGACGAACCGTCCGCCGCCGTTCTCCTGCGTGTTCACGTGCTGGGCGTACAGGTACGAGCGGCACGTCGCCCCATCATCGTCGAGCGTGACCGCGAAGTTGCTGACGTAGTGCAGCGTGACATTGAACTGGGTCACCTGCGACCGCACGCGGGTGACCATGGCGTCGGCACTCAAGGTGACCGGGTTGCCCGGCCGCAGGTCCGAGCTCATCATCACCTGGTCGGCGAACAGTGCTCGAAATGCCTCCCAATCACGCGAATCGAGTGCGTCAGCGTAGTCGATCACCATGCCGATCACTGCTCGCTCATCGGCAAGGACTCCCAGATCGGTCATGCGGCTCGGCTCCCATGTCTTGAGTCACGTTCCTGAACTGCGCATACTCGTCGCCTCGGAGGGCATCGGGCGGCGATCTCGTGAAGAGTGTGGTTCATCACCGCGGCGCTCCGGGTTCCCGCGTTCCGTCTACTGAGACGCTGGCTGTCCAAGCCGCAGGGCCGGCCTTCAGGCTGGAGTCGCTCTCCCCGCTACCGGGGAGGCGAGACGGAGGAGACGATTTTCCGTGAACGCGGAAACGACGCAGAAGCCAGCGATCGCGCTGTTGGAGGCGTATGACAGCCGGGTGCCGCTGCCGCCGCTGACCGCCGGCATGCCGGATCTGTCTGTCAGCGACGCTTACGCGATCCAGCTATCACAGGTCACGGCCTGGACCGCGGCCGGAGCGGTGATCAAGGGGTACAAGGTCGGGCTGACCTCGGCCGCGATGCAGCGGCAGCTCGGTGTCGACCAGCCGGACTTCGGGCACCTGCTGGACACCATGTTCCTGCCGGAGGGCGTCACCGCCGACATTGGCCGGTTCCTGCAGCCCAAGGCCGAGCCGGAGATCGCCTTCGTACTCGGCCGCCCGCTCTGCGGGCCCGGCGTGACCGTCGCGGATGCGATCGCCGCGGTGGACTTCGTGCTGCCCGCGCTGGAGATCATCGACTCGCGGATCGCGGACTGGAAGATCACCCTGCCTGACACCATCGCCGACAACGCCTCCTCCGGGGCGGTCGTGCTCGGCAGCAGGCCGGTCAAGCCGGGGGCGCTCGACCTGTCGCTCACCGGTTGCCTGCTGTACCGCAACGGCCGCATTGAAGGCACCGGGGCGGGCGGGGCGGTACTCGGCTCGCCCGTTAACGCTCTGGTCTGGCTCGCGAACACCCTCGGCCCGCTGGGGGTCACGCTCGACGCCGGGCACGTGATCCTGCCCGGTTCGGTCTGCGCGGCGGTCGGGTTCGGCCCCGGCGACACGGTGAGCGCGACGTTCGACCGCATCGGCACGGTTTCCGTCACCTTCGCAACGAGCCAGGAGCGGCAGACATCATGAGCAAGCTCACCGCGGCGATTGTCGGCCCCGGGAACATCGGCACCGACCTGCTGGTCAAGTTGCTGCGCAGCGATGAGATCGAGGTCATCTCGATGGTCGGCGTCGACCCCGCCTCTGACGGGCTCGCCCGGGCCCGCGAGCTCGGCGTCGAGGCCTCGGCCGGCGGCCTCGACTGGCTGCTGGCCCAAGGCACGCTCCCCGACTTGGTATTCGAGGCGACCTCGGCCAAGGCCCACCTGGCCAACGCGCCCCGCTACGCCGAGGCGGGAATCACGGCGATCGACCTAACCCCGGCCGCGGTCGGCCCCTACGTCTGTCCGGCGGTCAACCTGGACTTTCTCGCTGACTCCGCGAACCTGAACATGATCACTTGCGGCGGGCAGGCCACCATCCCGATCGTGCACGCCGTCTCCTCCGTCGTCCCGGTCCCCTACGCGGAGATCGTCGCGTCCATCGCCTCACGGTCGGCCGGCCCCGGCACCCGGGCCAACATCGACGAGTTCACCGAGACCACCGCCGCCGCGATCGAGCGGATCGGCGGGGCCGCCCGGGGCA
>Ga0335074_10014589_pt1 | contig 11016 bp, 11 predicted proteins | sample Lox_Sample_23_FD_206715 | JGI IMG/M metagenome (GOLD analysis project Ga0335074, IMG submission 206715) | Soil microbial communities from Loxahatchee National Wildlife Refuge, Florida, United States - Lox_Sample_2.3 | ecosystem: Environmental > Terrestrial > Soil > Wetlands | place: USA... | reverse complement strand
TACCGAGAATGCCGGCATCGAGCAGATGACTGTGGAGCATGGGGATGACGACAACATAGATTTTCAGTGGTGTGCATATTGCTGGGCCTATAATGTCGAGAGCACACTATGGCTCGGTGCCGGCTTCGGGATCGACAGCGCCTTCCGGGTGGAGTTGAATGAGTTCTATGTGCATGAGCCTGTCTGGCCGGTTCCCGGCGGTGGCGGGTACAACATAAGCCTTGCCAATGGGTCATCGGAAGTGCTGATCTGGAATGGAATTTCCGTTCTGGCCAACAAGGTGATCGTGGGGCGTTCATCCGGAGCGGGATCCGTCGTTGCATACAACTACATGGACATGGCCTTCGACGGTGGCGCGAGCACAGACCCTTGGCAAGAGATTGGCCTCAACAACAGCCACATGGTGGGGTCACATCACATGCTGTTCGAGGGTAACCAGAGCTTCAACATGGACAGCGACCAAACCCACGGCAACGCTATCTACAATACGTTCTTCCGGAATTACACGACCGGATTCAGGGCAAAATTCACGGATTATCTGGACAATACGGTAGTGGATGACATCAATCAGCAGGGCACCAATGGGCCTCTGCGCTGTGCGTCTCCACATGCATATTCTTATTGGAACAACATAATCGGTAACGTCTTTGGTGTTCCAGGTGAGATGGAGGGTTTTGTCTATGGCAATCAGATTCTTCCCAACGGAGATTGGCCACCGCAAATCCTTATGATGGGTTGGGATGATTTGCCGAATCAAGTCTACGATCCAACCGTGACCAGTACCAACCTGGTCGATGGTAACTATGATTACCTAACTGACTCGGTAAAGTGGGCGTCAACCGACACAGAACATACACTGCCAAATTCTCTTTTCTTGACTCAAGCGCCTGCGTTTTTCAAAGGCTATACTTGGCCCTGGGTTAATCCTACTGGATCGACCCAGCTCTACACATTGCCAGCCAAGGCACGCTACGATGCCGGTACGCCGTTCACGCAACCTTGAGAGCCACACCTACGATAGCGCAATCATGCCAACTGCTGGTCGGCGCCTGGCTGGTGATCAGCAGCGAGCCCTTCTCGTAACGATGACTGGAGACCGCAGCCGCCGACCGCCGAGCAACGACGCGACTTGCTGGGAGATCGTCGACGCGCGGCGCTCACCGCCTCGGGAGCTGATTTGTCACCTGCCCCGTTGTATTCGGAAAGATCATATCCCAGCACGTGGTGTAAGATTCGGTGCCCCGAGCGGCAGGCTCAGGTAGCGGGCGCCGCATGACCCACTCCTCGTTTTGCTCGAGTGCCGCGGCCGGACGACCATCCTCGTCGAGAGCCACGGCGCCCGGCTCCCCTATCTCCCGGTTCGTGCTGACCGCACGAACATTCGTCATCGCAAAGCCACGCAAAATACTGAGACGATCACGGTAGAGGCTTGATCACGGGTTTGTGAGATGTCATGCTACCCTTGGCGCCACGCGCCGCAGTGCTCCTTTCTACCCGACGCACGTCCCTCACGGCGACGCGTCCTTTTATTGGGATTGCCATGCCCGCCCCTACCGCTGCCGGAGGATCGCCCGACACAGCCGAGCAGCTCGCCAACCTACTCGCCGCGTACCCGGCGAGGTGGTGGATAATAATCTGGTTGCTCGTGCCAGTGATTGGCCTCATTATCTTTTGGTTGTCGCAGCGCAGGTGGTAGGGGGGTTCCACTGCGACCAAATGGTGGCGAGCTAAAATTATATCAGAGCCCTGCCCTCCCAGTCCCGTGCCCCTCCGGTCGCAGAGGCCGAGCCTGGTACTAAGCCACGGCGGACCGAGATCACCATCCGCGTAGCAATATTGATCGTCGCTGGGCTCAATCCTGGCGCTTTGGGGCGCGTGGGCGGGCGTCGTGGCGAGCGTTCTCTGACGCTGGGCTATAGGTCGTGGAAGCCCGGCGTGGCCATCGCGATCCGTACCCTCATGCTGGCCGCATTCGGACCGTTCTGTATCTGTCGTCGAACACGCACACGGGCGGATGAGTATGCCGCGTCGTTCTAGACGAAAGCACTAGTTGCTCAGTTGCATCCCTCGCACTGGCATAGTCTAGGGTAGCCGAAACCCGGGAAGACGCGTTTGATTATCGGTCCGGTCTGGGGACGCGCACGGCCGAACCCCCTCGGGGTGCGCGTCGTGTCCGTGGACCTGGGCCGTACGACCGCATGCCCGATGATGAGACTGCCGCTGTCCTCGCGAGCGAGGGCCATCGTTCTGCCAACTGCGTCGACAAGGTACTGCCGCTCACCGTGCAGCAGATCCGGGGCGGCGCCGGGATCAAGCTGGCCGCACGGCTGAACATTCCCGCGAACTGGCTCTATGTGCAAATCAGACGGGAGCGCCTCCCAGGGACCAAGAGCTGACCGAAGCTTATCCTTTCCGGGACGCTCCGGCCGTCCCGATGCAAATCGCTGCCCATCTCAATTGCATCAACCGCAACACAGCGCAATCCTTTGGCGCGCCGATATCGTGCCTCATTTGAGCTAGCTCCGTTCAATATGACCCATTCAGCCGCTGACCGGCGCTGATTGAAGGTCCGCCAGGTGTCTCAGACGCTGCTCACGTGCTAGCTGACGCGGGGATGGTTGAATGCCGACAAGTCGGAACATCTCGTTCCATCGGTGAATCCAGTCGTGATGCAGCAGCGCTTCCGTCGTGTTTCGTCTGCTGATCGCGGCTATACGTTCCGGATCGGAGTCCAGTTCATTAAGAACGGCCATCGTGTCGGATCCATCGGGCTGTATCTGGATAACGGCCTCCGGCCACCCGATTAATTCCCTGTACGCGTCACAATCCAGCGTATCTCCGATCATCACCGCGCCCGCCGCTGCGCCTTCGTAATAGCGATAGCCGACCTCAACTTGGCCCTGCCTGTAGTCGGTTTGATCCATCTTTGCAGCAGCCACCACAAAATACCGACTACGTTTGGCGACATTTGCGAAGAGCTCACGATGTTGCCGGTAATCGTATACCTCTGTCAAACCACCACCCACGTGGCTATCATGCACATAAAATATCTCGCCTCGCTGTGCTGCTTTGAGCATCTCGCGGTGGATGCCTTCGTATCTGCGTCCGATACTGTAAACGTCAATAGCGCGGGTTGCCGGACTGGAAAGCGGACGGAATCGAAGTGCGTCAACGCCACCTGGTAGCCAAAAGCAAGGCCGATTGGTGGCATGTGATAAGGGCGAGACAGTGCCCCTCAAACCCACGAATACGTAATCAAACTGTCTAAGGGCGGGGAGCCAATATTTGTAATCTGGTATATCAGACGCCCACAACTCGTCGATCCAACAGACGCTGATTTTACAGTGATCTTTCCACCGTTGAATAGCGTTGATGTACGGAAGGTCCCAAAAGGTGGCACAGACAGCGATGAACAGGTCGTAATCCTTAGCGAGCCGCACCCTTCTCAGCCCTGGATTCGCAAGTATCAATTTGCTGGACACGTCATGATAAAGAGGTGTTCTCAGCCAGTATTCATCGAGCCGCGCTCCCCAGGTCCTCTCAATACAAATCAGATCGACGTCATTGGTCTCGGCGAGCACATCCTGCGCCTCGTAAAGGCCACATCTGTAGGCGTTTTTCCTGAAGTTTCTCCAAGTCGGCATACATATTCGTGGAGAGGGTGCTGGGGCAAGCGATGCGCCACAATCTTCGAGCGTGCCATTTATCATGAGGATTTCCCAACCCGGGTTGCGCAACCTTATGTCGGCGCTCTGATCACCGTCCCTACCAGGATGCGATCAGCCACCCGCACTGCTTTGCCGCTACGATCCGTAACCGGGCCAGGCAAGGCAGCGCAAAGATCATCTTACTAGCTCCGGAACGTTACACCAGGGCCATAGTCCCATGCAACCAGATTAGTGGTTCTGTTTTCCCTTTTGGTGATCAATGCCCGACTTTTGCGTGTAATCGGCGCTTGCACAATATTAGAGATTATCCATGCTCCGCGTGTTACAACTATAGATAGGGTGTGCTGGTATGCTCACCACCTTTGTCGAGGGTCGAGCAAAAACGGTCTCGTGACGACATTGAAAACTGGTCCCCTCAGGCGAAAGGCCCGCGGCGCTGAACGCGGTCCTATCTCCATTGAGTCCGCCAAAGACGGACACAGTACCGCGCCCGCCACGCACCGAGCCGGCGAATTGCGACCGCGGCGGGCTACCGGCGGACGTGCCGCGGTCAGAGCAGGTGATCGACCTCGAGAATTAGGTCTGCCCCTGCTGCGGTGGCACACTGCATATGATCGGCAAGAACCGGACCGGGATGCTGGACTTCGTGCAAGCCCAACTTCCGGGTCTGGGGGACCCATCGGCCGCATGATGCTTATCGAGCCTGCGAGAAAGCGGCGATGCAGGCACCGGTGCCGGAGCGGCCGATCGACGGCGGCATGGCGACCGAAGCACTGCCGGGATCAGCGGCATCACAGCTTGAATCGCCGCCCCGCGTAGGGGCAAGAAAAACGACCACGCAGATTTGCCCCTCTTATGTTATTATGTTACTTTCAAGGGCCGATTCGGCCGCAACCCGAGTCAGTTTCAAAGTGCCGTTGACACTCGTGCTGGGTCAAGTTTCACGCCAAGCTCTCCGCGGAGTCCTGAACCCGCCTTCCCCTCCTCAGTCCGCGTAGGAGATCGACATAGAGTGCCTTCTGCCCAGCCACGAATACCAGCACGGCGAAGAACGTCACGGCCAGCACGCTGCTCTCCAAAACAAGCCTTGGCAAGGGCGAAAGGAAGTCGCCGCACATGAGCCGCGCTGCGTAGCCAACCGCTCCCGCCACTATGCCGCAGGCCAGCGGTCGGATCACCGCCGCCGCGACATCACGGAGGGAAATCGCCGTGCCGTGCACGCACCACGCGACATGCGGAACCGCCCACAGGACCATCACCGCCGAGTAGGCGAACGCCACCCCCGCGGCACCATACGGTAATCCCAACACGCAGCCCAAGATCATGATAGGTGCGAAGACCAGCGCAATTTTGAGGCTCCGCCGCACCAACCCGAGCGAGTAAATCAGCCATCCCATGGGGTTAATGACGGCAATCACCGCTATCGTTGGCGCCAGTAGGCGGACGATCTCGGTCGAGGCCTGCCACCTCGGCCCCAGCAGGACAAGCACGATGTCGTCGGCAAACAAGGCGCAGGCGATTGTGATCGGCAAGGTCAGCCCAAGGACGAAAGAGAAGCCCTTCAGGAAGTAGTTTCTGAGGCGAGTAGGGTCGTTCTGCAGGCGCGAGAGCGCGGAGAACGCCACCTCGCCGACCGCCGAATTCAGGTTGTCGGTCGGAATGCTGATGAGCTGAAAGCCTCGTCCGTAGATGCCGATGACATCGACGCCGAGGAACCGCCCGATCATCACTTTGTCCGCGTTGAAGGCGATGTAGGCGATGATGCCGTTCAGGGTGAGCGTGCCTCCGAAATGCATCATTGAGCGGATGCCGGCACGCCGGCGCGGCATCCCTGGGATCCACCCCGTCGCCAGCCAGAAGCCGATGCTAGCGACAAGTGGGGTTGTCACCGACGTCGCGACGAGCGCCCAATATCCGTAGCCAATTGCCGCTCCGCCGATGGCGATCGCGGTGCCGACCATCAGCGACAGCATGCTGATCACTGCCAGGGCGGTGAAGCGCATCTGCCGCTGTAACAGCACGGAGTGCTGTATGCCCACGGCGTTGAACAGGAACGCCGTGCCCAGTACGGCCGCCACCCAAAGCAGTCGAGGCTCGCGGTAAAACGCGGCAATGGCCGGTGCCGCCGCCAATGTCACGAGAGCGAGCAGCGCTCCGAGCAGGACGTTGATCCAGAAGAGGGTCGAGTGCTGATCGCTGGTGATGTCCGCGCGCTGCACGGCGGCCGCGGACAGCCCGAAATCGCGGAACCAGGTCAGCACGCCGGTGAATGCCGTGACCATGCCGATCAACCCGAAATCCCTCGGGCCCAACAGCCGCGCCAGCACGACGAGAGCGCCCATGCGCAGCGCCAGGCTGGCCGCCTGCGAACCCAGCCGCGCTGCCCCGCCGCGGATGGTCTTTTCCTTCAGATCCTGCATTACCAGGACGTATCCGCGGCTCCGCCGACCTCGCGAAGCTGTCGCGCTCGGCGGTCCATCGATCGTGAAGCGCCAAATCTCTGAATCCCCGCCGGCCGATTTCCCGAGTCAGGCATCCTAGCCATCCTTTGTCTCTTTGGCCCGACAGTCACGCGCACCAGGACCGTAAACTGCACGTAATCACTTTTGGCATGAGAAGTCCACGTTTAATCAATTCGGGAAGGCGTTTTTCGACCATCTTTTAATCGCCACGCGTGCGAGGCGAGTGATGCCACTCGGGCACTGCGCGCAATTGAGAACATCGGTGCTTTGTTCATTGGCCTGCTTTCCGGCGTTGACGCAGCGCAACCGGCGGCAGTCCTGCGCCGTTCGATCGGGCCGCTCGCCGGTCGCTTTCGATCAACCACCACGGGCTTATCTCAGGCGCCCTGACCATTCCAAGTGTCGGCTTGTGTGCGCCTCGCTAAAAGCAGTGCGGCTGCAAACGGGACGCCGTCCGGAGGCATGCGCGCGCTTCCAGGCGGAGAAGCAGTTCACGCATCTGACTTGGCAACGCACACGTGAGGATTACCGCGGTCACCTACAACTTTCAAAGTGACGGACCCAAAGCAATCGGGTGCGGATTATACCGTGGCAGAACTCTTCGGCGCGTTTGGGGACCGATTGCCTCCAGATCACGGGTTGATCCGGCGTTGCCGCTGTTTGCGCATCGCCCAACCGTCATCGTGGCATGGTAGAGCCGCGGCCGGCGACGCCGAGGCCTTATTGCGTGTTCATCGATCCCCGGGCTTCAGCCTGCGTGTCGCCACCAAGCCCAGGCAGACGCTCCCTGGCGCGTGGTTCGCCCAAGGCAAAGGCCTTACGATACCAACCTCTTGCCAATTTTAGATCGGCTTGAGGGCCCACCACACCGCGTTCGGCGAGGAATACTGGATTGTAGGTGTCCCCCAGCGCAAGCGCGGCTTCGCCATTTCCGGACTCCGCCGCGCGGGCGAACAGAAGTCTGGCGGCTGAGATATCCCCGATCGACAGCATCGCCTTTCCCTGCTCAAGAAGTGCATCGACCATCGCGGCTGAGGGTGGCGGAACCTTGGCTGGTTCAGGTGTCGCTGCGATGCCATCCGGTGACGCGGCTGGAGCCGTTGCAGCAGGCGGCAGTACCGCAACCTGAATGCGCGCAGACCCCTTCACGGTCTCCACATTTCTCGGCGCGCCTGAGGAAGCGGGAGGACTGGTCTCCCCGGTTGGTGGCGAGACATGCCGGGCGACAGGCTGGATCGGTATAGGCAGCGCCGGCAGCGCGGACCCTGTGTCCGTGATCGCCTTCGAAGGCGACGGCCCGACATCCCTCAGGGATGTTTCTCCACTGACCGGCGACGCCGCCTGCTCAGCAACGGCAAGACCCGGCATCGCCGCATCGGCCTGCGTCGCCACTGCCGCCGCTTTCTGCGCCCCAGAGCCGGCGGTACCGGCCGGTTCTGTCGCAACTCCCGATTGAGTGGACGGAGCGGCATCAGCCGGCGGCACGGTGTCGCGGGAACTTATGACCGAAGACACGACCTCGGCGAAAACCTCGATCCGCACGCTGAGGTCCGTATGACCTGCGGCCTGCTCGGCGTCCGCCCGACCCTTCAGGGCTGACGGGAACTCCGCCATCGTCCGCAGTCCCGCTGGCGATGCGAAAGAAGAAAGCACCAGTGCTCGACTGAACACGTCCGACGCGTTGCCGCCAGCGGGGGAGGTGACATGACCCTCGTCCAGCAAGGTCTCGACCTGCCGTAGCAACGACATTATCTGCTCATCTGCCTGTGCGCTCGACGCCGGAGGGCTAAAATCGCCGGCTTGCTGGGCCTCTACACGTTGCAACGGCACCACCGATGGGACAGTCAAGTGCCCAGAGCGCTGCGGTGATCCACGCCGCCCGGGTCCCGCAAAACGCTCTCTGACGTCGACGTCGCATGTTCGCCTCCGCTCCCCGCGGGCGCTCGGTAAAAGTCGCGTCATCGCGTGCCCGCTCTATTTCATCTGCAGATTGCTTCCGTCTAAGCATTTTTCCTTGCAGACCATCTGTCCGCAGTTGTATCCCGTGCGCCGTTCCGGGAGAAGCATTTTCACCTATGGAACAAAGATTGGACCGCTAACATTTTGCCACTTTCTGATCGTGCGAGGGGAAATGCATTGCAGAGGAGACCGATCTCATGACATGGAACCAAGCTCACGCCAATGGACGGCGAACGTCATGAAACTCATCTGGCACTGCTATGTCCTGTTCGCAGCGCCGAGCTTTACGATGAGGAAGTTTCATGTCCTCGCCGGCAAGGATGCCAAAGAGGTCAAGGACCTGAACTGCCGGGGCGTCGATGTCGCCGAGAATGGGTCGGCGATGATCGCCAAGATCCTGCGCAGCCAGCCTGGCATCGATGCGAAAGTCGAGCCCAGAAGCGGGTAACCGGCGTCGAGAGTTGAAGTACGGCGATGTCGTCGCGATCATCCATATCGACGGCGCTCCGATACCGCTATTCGCCCGAGCAGCCGCTCCCAGATCGAACCGAGCATTGCCACCTCAATTTCGGCTGGGCAGCGTAGTTGCAGAGGAATCGGTACCTTACAGATTATAGCGCGTGTGCGTGCTCAGAAACGCGGCCATCGAACTGGATACCTGGTAACGCATGCCCGGAGACCATTATGCTAGCACAAACCTCTAATTGCTCCTTCAACCATCCCGGCGGCATGGCAGATAATGCAAGGGCGGCTTCGCCTGCAGGCGATTCATGGGAACAGAGGAGGGAAAGGGTTCCCCGGGACGAATGTTGCCCGGCTGCCCGGCCGGACCACGCACATCGCCTCTCGTAATGCGGCGGCCTGGCCGTCTGCCGTGTCGCGCAGAATGTTGTGCTTGGGCTGTCGGCATCTGATGGTAGCAACTCGCCCCTGGTAGCTCGCGCGAGGCGTGTGGCAAGCGCATACGGCCCGATGCAGCAACTTTCCCCAAGTCCTCGTCGGCGCGGCAGCGCGAGGGCTGATCGCCAGCTATTCTTGCGAAAAGACAGCCGATACGCTTGACCAACAGCGAGTTGCCGGTTATATTCCGTTCTATTCTCAGTAATCGGCGGCTGGAGTCGCCAACGTGGACGTTAGAGTGCCCGCATGTCCAAAACCCTGGTAGGTTCGTACGGATTGAGCCGGCCAAGGCGGTTCAGTGCGATAATCGACAAATATACGATGATACCGATTTTTGCCTGTATTTTTGCTTTGATAGTGTTCCCGATATTAAGCTTTGTCAATTCACCCGGCCAACAGATAGTGTTGAGCGGAGTGGACGCCCGCCCGGAACCCAGGATTTTCTGGCCCGCCGTGGTGGCGCTCTCATTTCTGTTGGCCGTGCAAAATCGTTCCCGGCTCAGTAAACTTACTTTGCCTCCCCATATCATCTGTCTTCTCGCATATCTTGCGTTTGCGGGAGCGAGCGTCCTCTGGGCCTTCAGTCCACAGAGCTCGTTCATTAGATTTGTTCAGCAAGTGATGATTGTTATGTCTATCGTCCTACCTACCATGTTGGCGGCCCGCACGGCAGATATGATGCGCGGCATATTTCTATGCTTCGCATGCGCTCTGGTTCTGAATGTTCTTTTCATACTTAGCGGCTCCGTGACAATCGCCCGCTATGGTTCGGAGCTCGTGGACATAGGTTACCAGGGCTATTTTCTGGGCAAGAATTATCTGGGGGAATGTGCAGCGGTTGCTTTTTTGCTGTCTATTCACGAAGTTCGCTGCCATGGATGGGGGCGGCGGGCCTTGGGCTTTGTTGTTTTCGTTCTCGCCATTGTACTCGTGTTCCTGAGCGACTCCAAGACCGCACTTGGCCTCGCACTCATCGCCCCATTCCTGGCCAGCCTTACATTGACAGTCAGAAGGATGACGCGGATTTCCTCGGCGATCATCCTGTTGTCCATTCCATTTTCCTACATCGTGCTTTCTCACGTATCGCATTTCAGTATGGATCGTATGTCGTATATGCTGTACGGCGATTCAACCTTTACTGGCCGTACTGTCATATGGGACTTTGCGCAATATGAGATCGGGCGTAGCCCGTTCCTGGGGTGGGGGTACCAGTCCTTCTGGCTCGTGCCCGGCTCGCCGAGCCTGGAAGCTCCCGGCTGGGTCGCGATGATGCCGAATGCTCACAACGGTTACTACGATACGATGCTGGAACTGGGGTACGTCGGCCTTGCTTTTCTCTTAGTGTTCATCCTCGCGACCCTTCACGCAATTGGGCGGGTCGCAGACCGCAACCCGGCTCAGGGTCAGCTTCTGCTTTCACTTGCTCTTTTCATCATCATGTATAATTTCTTGGAGAGCTTGTGGATGCGCGGCTTCGAATTCTTGTGGGTGGTTTTTGTTATTGTTGCAGCCGAAGTCGGTCGGCTCTGCCAGCCCTTTCCGGTGAGAGAGGCGGAGTACAGATCGAGGAGGCCAAAAACGAGGCAGGCCCGCTCGCCTACCGGGCGCGCAGACCCTCGGGCGGCGCATTAGGCCCCTGTGACTTTGCATCTGGCAATCCGCGGCGGCTCATGCTGAAAGCGCACGCGTCGGTGCGCTTTCAGCCGCTGAAGCTCCCGACCCTGGGGGGCCGCTAGAGGGGCTCTGCCGCGAGCGGTTGACAGTGGTCGGAGGCCTGCTCGCGGTCACCTTCGTCTGGGCCCGCCTCTTATCGCGGGAGGGGCCGGCGGCGCATAACGAGCGCCGGCTGTTGTTCCAAGCGGGGCAGTCGCTGCATTGCATCCCGATCGCGTCACCGATGCGCCAGCGTCCAATGACCGCCGCCTCTGTAGATCAGGCCGCGACACAGATTCTCCGCTGCGGCCTCGCCCCGCCTGATGCAGCCGGGCCAGCGCGATCGCGTCGCGTCGGTTGGTCTTAACCCGCTA
>Ga0335074_10014588_pt1 | contig 11016 bp, 9 predicted proteins | sample Lox_Sample_23_FD_206715 | JGI IMG/M metagenome (GOLD analysis project Ga0335074, IMG submission 206715) | Soil microbial communities from Loxahatchee National Wildlife Refuge, Florida, United States - Lox_Sample_2.3 | ecosystem: Environmental > Terrestrial > Soil > Wetlands | place: USA: Florida... | reverse complement strand
TTCCTGTGTGCCAGCCTGGCGCTTCTGCGTACCGAGGTCGCCAACGCGCAAGCCTATCCTCGCAAGGAACCTATCAAGATCGTGGTCCCCTTCCCGCCAGGCGGACCGACCGACGGGATGGCCCGCATCGTCTCCGAACATCTGCAAAGCGAACTCGGCCAAGCCATCGTGATCGAGAACCGCGGCGGCGCCGGCGGCGGGATCGGCGGCAAATTCGTCGCCGAAGCCAATCCGGACGGCTACACGCTCTTGCTCACTCCAGGCGGCGCCCTGACTACCGGCCCGGCGGTCAATCCCGACATCGGCTACGATCCGCAAAAGGTGTTCACGCCGATCTGCCAACTGATCGAAACGCCGCTGATCATCTCGGTGGTTCCGACCCTGTCCGCGAAGTCGCTGGCGGATGTGGTGGCTTACGCCAAGGGCAATCCCGGCAAGCTGATTTGGGGCAACCAGGGGTTCGGCACGGCACCGCACCTGCTCGCTGAAATGTTCAAGCTCGAAGCCGGCATCAACATGCTGGACGTGCCTTATCGCGGCACCGGCCCGCTGCTCAACGCCGTGCTGGCCAAACAGGTGCAGATCATCGCCGATCCTTCGACCACCAGCCTGCCCTATATCCAGGCCGGTAACCTGCGGCCGATTGCGATCGCCGGCAGCGAACGCGATCCGGCGTTGCCCAACGTGCCGACCGTGGTCGAGGAAGGCTTCCCCAAACTGCAGGCGCCGTTCTGGCTCGCCGTGGTGGCGCCGGCTGGAACTCCGCACGATGTGATCGATAAGCTCAATCACGCGTTCCGCGACGCGCTCGCAGCACCCGATACAGTGAAAAAGCTGCGGGCACTCGGCACGACGCCGAAAATCGGGACGCCGGAAGAGCTTGGTACGATGCTCGCCACGGAATATGCGCAGTGGAAAGCCGTCGTGCAGGCCGCGCACATCGAGATGAAATGAATCACGACTCCTAGCGTTTAGGATCGTTTCGCGTGTCGCAGTGAACCAAATAGACCGCCATGTTCCGCCACGACTCACCCGCTGAGGCCGAGTTCCGCATGGAAGTGCGGGCTTGGCTCGAGGCCAATCTTCCGGCGTCGTTGCGGGGACGTACGCTGCGTCCGCCTCCGGCGGAGCTGATGCCGTGGTATCGCACATTGTCGCGCCGGGGCTGGATCGCGCCGCATTGGCCGAAGCAATACGGCGGCATGGGCGCCAGTTTGAACGAACAAATCATCATGACCGAGGAGCTGGCGCGCGTCGGCGCCCCGCACCTTCCGGCGCAAGGCCTCAATCATATCGGTCCAGTGCTGATCGAGTTCGGGACCGAGGCGCAAAAGGCGCGTCATCTGCCGCCGATCATCGACGGTTCGGTGATCTGGGCCCAGGGCTACTCGGAGCCTGGTGCCGGCTCCGATCTCGCCAGCCTCGCCACCCGCGCGACACTCGATGGCGACCATTTCGTGGTGAAGGGACAGAAAATCTGGACCACGTGGGGCCACCATTCGGATTGGATGTTTGCGCTGGTCCGCACCGATCCGCAGGCGCAGCCGCGCCACGCCGGCATCACTTTCCTGCTGCTCGATCTGCACAGCCCAGGCATTACCATCCGGCCGATCAAGACCATCGCCGGGGACGACGAGTTCAGCGAAGTGTTTTTTGACGATGTCATTGTGCCGGCGGAAAACCTGGTCGGCAAGCTCAACGACGGCTGGAGCATCGCCAATGCGCTACTCGGCCACGAGCGGTTGGGCACCTCTAATCCGCAATTTGCTTTGATCGCGATCGAGCGCATCAAAACGATGGCGCGAGCTTCCGGAATCATGGAAGACTGGGCATTTCAAGACCGCCTGGCGGCCGCCTGCATCGACGTCACGGTGCTCTCTGCGCTGTTTAGCCATGCAGTCGAGCTTGCCCATCAAAAGCAGAGTCCGGGACCGGAATCCTCGATCATCAAGATTTTCGGCTCGGAGCTCCTGCAGAAGCTCAATGATCTTCTTCTCGAAGCAGCCGGGGGCAATGCGGCGATGGAACAGCCGATTGACGCCGACTTCGGCGAGGTCGATGTATCGGCGCCCTTTCTTCAGGTTCGACGCGCGACGATCTATGGCGGCTCTTCGGAAATCCAGCGCAACATCGTCGCCCGCCGCGTCCTCAACCTGCCGAACTGACCTGCCTCAGCCAATGCCGGATCGGTGAATAGCGATGGAGCTCAATCTTACGGCGGAGCAGACGTTGCTGCGCGACAATGCGGCGAAATTTGCCGGCGCCGCAGGGGCGAAAGTGGCGCGCGCATCGCGTGGGCGCGATCCCAGCTTTGCGTATGAGAGATTGCGTCAGGCCGGCCAACTTGGCTGGCTCGGTATCATCGTGCCAACGTCCGCGGATGGTTCCGGCCTCGGTCTCACTGAACTCGCGTTGGTACTGGAGCAGGCCGGACGCGGTCTGGTCTGTGAGCCGATCGGACTTGCGGCGATTTCGGCTGCCGCGTTGGCGCAGGGGCATGCGCCCCACCCGATTCTGCAACGGTCTATGGCCGGATCGGCGTTGGTCGTACCAGCGCTGCAGGAAAGCACACACGGCGCAGGCTCTGTCGATCCGCCTACCCGAGCAGAGGGAGCCGGCGGGTCGCCGCTTTTGACCGGACGCAAAAGCTTCGTTTGCGCCGATGGCGCGGAGGGATTCCTGGTCAGTGCCCTGGGCCGTGACGGTCCCGCGTTATACTACGTGGCGGCGCAGGCCCGTGGCTGTCGGCTGGCGGCGAAACAGACGGTGGACGGACGCAAGATTGCAACCCTCGACCTCGACCAGACGCCGGCCGATCTTATCCCCGCGCGCCAATCCTCCCGCAGCGCGGTCGAGGCGCTGACCGATCTCGCGCTGTTCGCCTTGTCCGCCGAGTTGCTTGGTGTGATAGAAAAGGCGCAGGAAATGACCTTCGACTATCTGCGCATCCGCAAGCAGTTCGGCAAGCCGATCGGCAGCTTTCAGGCGCTGCAACACCAGGCGGTCGACATTTATATCCGTACCGAGACGACCCGCTCTTTGCTCTATCAGGTGGCAGCCAATAATGATCCCTATCGCATCGATCCCGCCCAGGCGGTCGCCCTGAAAGCCAAGGCCTCGGAAGATGCGCTCTATGTCACCAAGGCCTCCATCCAGCTTCACGGCGCCATCGGCTTTACCGACGAACACGAAATCGGCCTTTATCTCAAACGTGCCATGTTGTTGTCTTCGCTGTTCGGCAACGCAGCGGCGCAGCGCCGCCGCTATGTCGAAATCGCCGGTCTGACGGCGTAGCTCTGCGCTGCGCCCGGAATCCTTACGCCAAATCAGGAGTCCTCATGAGCGAACAACAGACAGTCACCTATGAACTGGACGGCGAGATTGCTCTCGTCGGATTGAATCGTCCGGACAAACGCAACTGCTTCAATCCCACCCTGATGAAAGAATTGCGCGAGGCCGTCGAACGCGCCGGCGTCGAGGCGAAATGCGGCATCATCTTCGGCCACGGGGAAAATTTCTGCGCCGGTCTTGACCTGCGCTGGGCAGCCGAGAATTGGAAGAACGGGCGCTCGCAGCGGCTGCCGTTCCCGTTCAACCGCAACACCTATTTTGAAGCGATGGCGCGCGGCAATATCCCGTTCATCGCGGCGCTGCACGGCGCCACGCTCGGCGGCGGCCTCGAAACGGCGGCCGCCGCGCACATCCGTGTCGCCGACGAAACCACTTATTTCGGTCTGCCGGAAGGCACGCGCGGCATCTTCATCGGCGGCGGCGGCTCAGTTCGCGTCGCCCGGCTGATCGGGTTTGCCCGCATGCAGGACATGATGCTCACCGGCCGGGTGTTGCGGCCCGAAGAGGCGGAGCGCCATGGCATCGTGCAGTATCTCGTGCCGAAGGGGCAGTCGATGGCGAAGGCCAAGGAGCTGGCGCTCAAAATCTGCAAGAACGCGCCGCTGTCGAATTTCGCCATCACCAACAGCCTGCCGCGGCTGCAAGACATGTCCTACGACGACGGCCTCTATTTTGAGCGCATGGTGGCGGAATACACCCGCAGCCCGGAATCGATCACACGGCTTAATCAGTTTCTCGACAAGACGGCGCCACGCGTGCGCATGCCGGATTGAGCATCGTATCAAACGTTCAAGGAGAGCAGCCCATGAGTTTGCGCGACAACGCAATCATCGCCTACGCCGAAACCAAAGTCATGGAGAAGAGCGATCGCGACGTGTTCGTGCTGGCTGGCGAAATGCTCGAGGAGCTGCTCGACAAGTCGGGCGTCGAGAAAAGCGAAATCGACGGGCTGGTGATGGCGGGACTGACCGGCACCGGCGCCGCGAATCCATTCTGGGCGCAGACCATGGCAGACGAGCTCGGCCTCGAAGTCGGCTTCTGCGAACAGGTCCATACCGGCGGGTGCTCGGCGGCTGGCTGCGTCGTGCGTGCAGCCGCGGCGATCGATTACGGATTGTGCGACGTGGCCTTCCTGCTGTTTGCGGACACGCATGTGTTGGAGGACAAGACCGACCATAGCCACACCTATCGGCGCGAGTGGACCGAGCCGTACGGACTGATGGGCCCGCCCGGCGCCTTCGGACTGCTGAGCCGGGCCTATGAGACGAAATACGGCCTCGACTACCGGATGCTCGGCAAGCTCGCGGTGACGCAGCGTAACCATGCGCTACTCAACGAAAACGCCTGCGAGAAACTACGGGTGCCGATCACCATTGACGATTACCTCAATTCGCGCGTCATCGCCGATCCAATCCGGCTGCTTGATTGCGTGATGCGCGCCGATGGCGCCGCTGGCTTGCTCATGATGAGCCGCAAGCGCGCCAAGGAAAAAGGCCTGACGAAATGCATCATTCCCATCGGCTATGCCGAGCGTACCAATTTCAAGGGCGGCGAGAATCTGGTCGACGTAACCAAGAGCGGCCACGAGATTTGCGGCAAGAAGGCGCTTGGCGAAGCGGGATTGAGCATAAACGATATCGCCTCGTTTCATCCCTACGATGACTTCATCATCGCCGTCATGCTGCAGTTCGAGGCCTTCGGCTTCTGCAAGGCGGGCGAAGGCGTTCCGTTTATTCGCGAGCACGATTTTTCTTACAATGGCGACCTGCCGCTCAACACCGGCGGCGGCCAGATTTCCGCGGGTCAGGCGGCGTGCTCATCGCACAATTTGATTGAAGCGGTGCGGCAACTGCGCGGCGAGGGCGGCGAGCGCCAGGTCAAGGACACCAGGAATGCGTTGGTGACCGGCATCGGCTGGATTAATTACGGACGTAACTGGGGCTCGAGCGCGGCGCTCGTGCTGGTCCCGGAATAAGCGAGAGCACCATGGTTAATCCCAACAAACAGTTGAATGACACGCTCGGCGTCAAACGCACGATCCGGCATTTCGATTTTTCCGAGCCCTATTGGGCCGGAACCAAACAGAAAAAGCTTCTGATTCAATATTGCACGAAGACCGGAAAATATCAGCACTTTCCGCGTCCGGTAAGCATCTTTACCGGACGGCGGCGCGACCTCGCATGGCGCGAGGTCTCCGGCAAGGGCGTGGTGTTCTCCTACACCGTTACCGAACGCGGCACGCCGGCGTTCCGCGGCATCGAACCCTACGCGGTGGTCAGCGTGACGCTCGACGTCGGCGTCAACTTCATCGCCAACATCGTCAATTGCAACGCCGCCGAGCTGAAGGTTGGCATGAAGGTGAAGCCGTACTGGCACCCTCTCGACGACGGCACTCATCTGTTGATGTTCCAGCCCGACAGGGACGCGGCATGAGCGGAGCGGAAGACGCTCGCGGGCCGAAAGCGGTCGCGAGATTCCTTAGCCCACGCTCGGTTGCGATCATCGGCATGTCGACCCGTGCGGGCAGCGCCGGCCAGATCGTTCTGCAATGTCTGAAGGTTAACGAATTCCCGGGCGATATTCATCTGGTGGGCCGCACCGAAGAACTGATCGACGGCCGGGGCGTGCTCAAGAGCATCGACGCGCTGCCGGAGGGCGTCGATCTCGCCGTGTTCACCCTGCCGGCCGCGGCGGTGCGCGAATCGATCGAGGCCTGCGCCCGGCGCAAGGTCGGCTCCGCCTTGGTATTCGCGGCAGGCTTCGCCGAGGTCGGCGATTACGCCACCCAGGACGCCGTAGCCGCGGCGGCGCGTGAAGCGGGCCTCGCGCTTGTCGGGCCCAATTGTCTCGGCTTCACCAATAATGTCGACCGCATGTTTCTCCACATGATCTTCGCGCGCCAAGCGCTGCGCGGGGTCGAGAACGGCGTCGCCTTCGTCGGTCAAAGCGGGGGCCTGGTCGGCCACTTCCAGCGCGCCGCTGACGGCCTCGGCATTCCGATCTCCTACGTGATCTCCACCGGCAATGAGGCGGGGCTCGAATCCACCGACTTCCTGGAGTTTTTGGTTGAGGATCGCTCCACCCGCGTCATCGTTTTCTACTGCGAGGAGATCAGGCGGCCGCAGGCGTTTCTCGCCGCCGTGCGGCGCGCCCGCGCCGGCAAGAAACCGGTGGTGATGGTGCTGACTGGGCGGAGCGCCAAAGCGCGTAAGGCGGCACAATCGCATACCGGCGCGCTGATCGGCGACTACGCCATGGTAAAAGCCCAGGTGGAAGATGCCGGCGCCATCGTCGTACCCACCATGGACGAGACGATGGACCTCGTCGAAATCCTGCAGCGCTTTCCCGCGCCGCCGAGTAAAGGACCCGGCATCCTCACCGCGTCGGGGGCTTATGTTGGACTGACCGACGATTTCGCCGAAGACATCGGGCTTGAAATTCCTGAACTGACGCAAACCACGCTGAAAAAGATCAGCGACACGCTGCCGTCCTACGGCAATTACGGCAACCCGCTCGACACGACGGCGGGCTTCGCACCGTCCATGTTGCCGACCGTAACCAGGGCGCTGATCGACGATCCCAATGTCGGGATGCTGTTCATCTCGTTTCCGATCAATACGGCAATTCCGGTGAAGGCGTTCAACGAAGGCATGGCGCATTCGTCCAAGCCAAAGGTGATGGTCGCGCTCGGCGACACGTGGCAACTTGGCGCCGATGTCGTCGCCGCGGCGAAACAAGGCCCGGCGGTATTCTCCCGCTCATCCGACCGCATGCTGCGCGCCATCGCCCATTACGTCAGATATGGGCGCCTGCTGGGGCGCACACGGGCAAATGGCGTGACCGCGCCGCTCGCCGGATTGCCGAAACTCGGCGCCGGCCCGCAGCCTGAATGGCTCGGCAAGCAAGTGGTCGCTGCCGCCGGCGTCCGCGTGCCTGCCGGCAAGCTGGCGCGAACGCCGGATGCAGCCGCCGCGATCGCCAAAGAGATCGGCTACCCGGTGGCGCTGAAAGCGCAAGCCGCCTCGCTGACACACAAGACCGAAGCCGGCGGCGTCGCGCTCAACCTAAGTGATGAGCCGGCCCTGCTTGCCTCCTGGGACGCGATGCTGCGCAACGTCAAAGGCGCCGCGCCCGGCGTGGCGCTCGACGGCATTCTGGTGGAGCAGATGTCGCCGCGCGGCGTCGAGCTGATGGTGGGAGCGAAGCGCGATCCCAGCTGGGGCACGGCCTTGCTGCTCGGCCTTGGCGGCATCTGGGTCGAGGTGCTGAGCGACGTGCAGGAGTTGCCCGGCAGCGCCGACGCGGCGCAAATCCGCGAAGCTTTGGGCAAACTCCGCGCCGCGAAGCTGTTGGCCGGCGTGCGCGGGGCGCCCCCCGCCGATGTTGAAGCGGTGGTGCAAGTCGTGCTGGCGCTCGGCCGGTTGATGCGGAGTATTCCTGAACTGACCGAGATCGAAATCAACCCGCTGATGGTCCATGCCGACGGAAAGGGTGCGACGGCGCTTGACGCGCTGGTGATCGCAGGATGACGGCAGTCCTTGACGCGGCGTCTGAACTCCCGCGTCAACCTAATTCGGTGATCACTTCCGGGAAATGGTGCAGCCGCTCGCCCGGGCCGTCGGTCCCGATCAAATAATTATCGCAGAACCAGGACAACGTGCCGCTGCGCAGATAGGTCGGATGCACGACGATGTTCATGTCCTTTTCGATCCGCATCGGCTCATCGTTGCGGATGAGCGGGCGCTCGACCAGATCGTAGCCCTGGCCGTGGCAGTGCAACCGTTTCTCCTCCGGTCGCCCGTTCTTGCGCATGAACTCGTTATAGGCGGCGAAGATTTCCTTGCACGGCGCGCCGGGCTTGAGCAAGGCGAGATTGAATTTGCGTGCTTCCAGCGCAAAAGCGTACTCGTCCTGCATCTCAGCGGAGGCCTTGCCGACCACGCAGGTGCGGCCGAGCTCGGTGTACATGCCGCCTGGGCCGGCATCCTCGACCAGGAGCGCGACGGTGTCGCCCTCCCCGATGACGCGGTTCTGAAAGTGGCGGTGACCGAACAGCGATGGCCTACCGGGCGGCATCGACGCACACAGATAAATGCCGTGCTCGCTGCCGTGACGCTGGCTGTAGCACTGGGCAACCGCCGCGACGTCGCGGTCGCGCATGCCGGGCTCGACGGCGGCGAAGGCGGCGCGCATGGCGCCGTCCTGCATCGCGGCGGCGCGGCGGATCAGCGCCTGCTCTTCGCCGCTCTTGATCACTTTGATGCGGTCGACGAGATCGGAGGCATCGACGAACTTGGTGTTGGAGAAGCGTCCCTTCTGCAGATAGTCGACCACCGCGAATGACATCTGATACGTGCCGACAAGCCCGATAGTGCCGCCCGCGTATGGCGAGAGCGCCTGCGCCGCCAGCTCGGCATCGTAACTCGCGGTATAATGGCAAGAGGCGTAGCTTGGCGTGGTCAGCCATCGCTTGACCCCTCGCCGCACGCCGTCGCCGTTCGCCCCGGGCTCGAATGCGCCGCCAAACGGACCCTGGCTCACCAGCGTCATCAAATCGTCGCGCGGAAATACCACCAGGAGCGGATAGCCGTTGTTGGCGGTAAGGTCGGTGAAATATTTGACGTAGCCGCCCATCTGCTCGACGTTGTTCTGCATCAGCAGCACGTCGATTTTTTCCCGCTCCATCGCGATGCGGACCGCGGCCCAGCGGCGCTCCAATTCCGCCGTCGAGACCGGCGTCTGCAGCCGTTCGGACAATTGTTCCATTGTTACACTCCTGACCCGTGTAGATTCAATGCGGCACGACATTGATCATGCCGCCGATGTCGTCTTTGAGGAAGCGCTCCATATTGGTTTCGATCGTCGGCCAGGCATGGTCGATATAAACATCGCAGAAGCCGCCTTGATGCGTGGTGATGATAACATTGTCCATCCCCCAAAACGGATGCTCCGCCGGCAGTGGCTCCTCCACAAAAACGTCGAGCGCGGCACCCGCGATGCCGCGCTCGCGCAAAGCCGCCAACAGGGCCGTCTCATCGACCACGCCACCGCGCGCGAGATTGACCAGGAAGCTGGTCGGCTTCATCGCCCCCAGCACCGCTGCATTGATGGAGTTGCGGGTTCTCTCGGTGAGCGGCGTCAACAGCACGAAAAAGTCAAACTCGCCGGCGACCGCGGCAAGCTCGGTGCTGGCGTGCATGGCATCGAAGCCCGGCAATTGGCGCGGTATCGAGCTGATGCCGATGACCCGCATGCCCAACGCCTTGCATTTGGGCGCCAAAACCTCGGCGATAGCGCCGACACCGAAAATCCCGACGCTCTTTTCGTGCAGCAGCTTCGCCGGGAAGCGCTGCCATTGCCGCTTCGCCTGCGAACGAACAGCGCGCGGCAGGTCGCGCGCCAGCGCCAGCATTGCCGCGATCGCGGCCTCGGAGACCGGCGCGCCGTGAATGCCATGGACGTTGGTGACGATCACATCTTTGGAGAGACACGGCCGGTCGATAAGATTGTCGACGCCGGTGCCCAGCGCCTGCACCCATTTGAGCCGTTTGCCCGCCTGCAGAACGTGGTCCGAAAGCATGGGCGCGAAGGTCAATAGCGCGTCGGCGTCGGCAATATGGGGCGGGGCCTTGGAATGATGGTCGACCAGATCGACCGTCAGCTCGGGAAAACGCGCGCGCATGCGGTCGCGATACTGATTGCGGACCGCCTCCGGCATTGCCAACAGAATGAGTAGCTTAGTCATCGGGTGCGCAGGCTTTATATCGGCTCGGCCGCCAGCCGCCAACCTATCGCCCTAATTGCCCATTTCGGCTAAGCTGAAGCGGGGCGGCAGACCGGCTTCGCATTTCTTCATCGTCGCGCGGCATTCACCGACAGGAGCACGCAATGAGTATCGATCTTTCGGCCGTAGATTGGATCTTCGTCGGCTTAATGACCGCGCTCAGCTTCATCACCGCATTGCTGGGGAGCCTTATCGCGTTCCGCAACCGCTTCGCCGGTGCCATTATCGCTGCCGTCCTGTTCGGGATCGGCTTCGTGGCCTGGAACTATTATCCACATACTTTCGGACTGCCGATCCTCAAGGCGACGCAAGTAGACGGCGTGCCGACCTCGGCAGCGACAGCCGCAGCACCGGCGCCCGCCGCGCCGGCGCCGTCCGCTTCGACCGCTCCGGCGCAGCCTTCCAACCCGGTGACGACTCTGCCGCCGGAGTCGAGCCCCGCCGCCCCGCCTGCCGGCGGTGCCATGGCGCCTAATCCCTCGCATTGATCGCGGCATTGCCGCGATTGACGTTTGCGGCAGCCACGCTATGGCTTAAGTGATCGATCGCCGGGGGAATTGGAGACGTCATGAACAAGGTCTATGCCGATGCGCATTCCGCGCTGGCCGGATTGCTCAAGGACGGCATGACCATCATGGCCGGCGGCTTCGGCCTGTGCGGCATCCCGGAGACACTGATCCTCGCGATCCGCGATTCCGGCGTGAAGAATTTGACCGTGATTTCCAACAATGCCGGCACCGACGGCAAGGGCCTTGGCATCCTACTCGATACGCGACAGATCAAGAAAATGATCTCCTCCTATGTGGGGGAGAACAAAACCTTCATGAATCAATATCTCGCCGGCGAATTGGAGATCGAGTTCAATCCGCAAGGCACTCTCG
>Ga0335074_10014584_pt1 | contig 11017 bp, 10 predicted proteins | sample Lox_Sample_23_FD_206715 | JGI IMG/M metagenome (GOLD analysis project Ga0335074, IMG submission 206715) | Soil microbial communities from Loxahatchee National Wildlife Refuge, Florida, United States - Lox_Sample_2.3 | ecosystem: Environmental > Terrestrial > Soil > Wetlands | place: USA... | reverse complement strand
GTCCGCTGCTGACCCCATATGGCGCCAGTACCTGCCGTCTGGAAGCGCATGCTCCTCGACGCGAGCGCCGCGGCGCAGGCGCAGAAGAGCGCCGATCTCGGACCGCGGGGTGGCGGGGATGCCGCCGGGCGGGATCCGCCGCCATCGCGGCGTCTCCGCCGGACTTACCTCGAGACGGCAGAACATCGCAATGCGGGTCTGCGGGTCCAGCTCGCGGCAGTTCTCCAGCGACACCGCCACTTCAGGAAGCTCAGCGATCCCGCGCAGCTCCTGGTCTGAAGTCAGGTCCGCTACTGCACGGATGTCGTCGCGGAACTTCTCCGTCAGGGGCGTCGTGGTGTCGTAGACGCCGCCGGTCCGCCCGAGGACGTCGGCAAGAACAACGCCCGGGAGGCCGCCGCCGACCCTGGCCCGGCCTCATCAGCGGGTGATCAGGCGTGAGGACCTCGGCGTACGTCCTGAACGTTGCCATCGGCCACCGCCCCGGCTGCTGCTCTCACAACCAGGCAACAGGCCACGCAGCCCTGCACCTGCCGCCATTGCTCAGTCTGTCATGCGCATGCCGGACGCTGAAACCCCTGCCGCATATGCCAGCTGGTAGATCACCAGCCCGGATTGTTCCTCTCGGCTGATGCCAGCAGACACCACTCGGTGGTCTGCAATGCGGCCCCGCGCGGGATCGCGGCGACAGACGCCACCGACGAGGCGTGATCGGGTAAGCCGCTTATCGCCAGCTGCCAGGCCAGCAGACCTCGGCCTTTCAACATCTGTATCGCATGCTCTCGCTCTTGCAAGATAGGCCAAGAACCTGTATCACATCTGATACAATCAGCGTGATCACAGGAGGTGTAGGGATGGCCGGACGTGAGTCTGACGCCCCAGGGCTGGCGCGGTCCGAGTTGGTCCGCGTACTTGAGTCAGCAGCACGGCTGCAAGAGGTCGTTCCCGATGCCGTTCTGGTAGGCGGCTCCGCCGCAGCTCTGTGGGCCAGCCACCGCACTTCCTTCGACCATGACCATGTGCTGCAGGATCTCGGTGATCGGTTCGACGCGGTGCTTGAAGCAATCGAAGCAACGGATGGATGGGTGACGAACCGGGTGAGTCCGGGAAAGATCATCCTCGGTGAACTGGGTGATATCGAGTCTGGGGTCCGCCAGCTGATCCGGAGCAAGCCCCTAGAGGTCACAGAAGTGTCACTGCCATCCGGGCAAGTGCTCCGGGTGCCGACGCCAGACGAGACGCTGCGGATCAAGGGTTACCTGATTGTCCGGCGCAACCAGGTACGGGATTATCTTGCCGTGGCTGCCCTGTCCGACAAGTACGGGATCGCACACGCCGCGGACGTGCTCCGGCACATCGATGACTATTACTCCGATCAACGCGGTCCCGGGCCAGAGGGCGTCGCGAGCCAGCTCGCCCGGCAACTGGCAGACCCCAAGCCGGCCGACGCTCGCACCATAGGCCAGCTCGGCCGATACAAGGGCCTGGATGCACGTTGGGCGGACTGGGGGAGCGTGACCGGCGTCTGCCGCTCGCTGGCTGTGGAGATGGTGCAATGACTACTGCCCTGAAGTTCCGCAACATTGACACCTCGCCGGATGACCCGGTGGAGACGTGGCCCTTCGAAGGCATCCTCGCGGCGGTTGAACGGGGCACCCTTCCGGACTGGCGCAAGCTCGCTGCCGCGATCCGGGCCGATCCCTGGGGCCCGGTAGCCCAGCAGGTACTCGAAGCCATCCGCCTGTCCCACCCCTACGGCACCGCCGAGTTGCTGGAGGGAGTAGTGACCCGCGCCCGCGAGCTGGCCATCGATTCAGAACGGGAGGAGGTGGCATCCGAGGTGCGGGACCTCGTCGCCAGATCGGGGCTGTCCAAGCAGGATTTCGCAGAGAGAATAGGAACCTCGCGGTCCCGCCTGTCGACCTACATGTCCGGGAAGGTCGTACCCTCGGCAACCTTGATCATACGGATGCGACGGGCAGCGAATCATGCCTCCGAGGTGGCCGGTCATGCTTCGAGTTAAGCGTGGTCGGCACAATGCCCCGCAACACGCCGCCTTCGTCTCACCATACGGGAGCAGATAATTATCCGGACCTCGCTCCGAGCTCGGCTTTCGGACTTCTGTGTTAGCCGGTGATCAGATCATGACGGCAAGGTGTCCCCACCTGGCTGATCGTTGACGGGTTTCAGGCAATGCCTCACGGTTTCCGGGACTCAGGCCTGTTACCGGATGCCAGGGGTGCTTGCCAGGACACCGCGGATCTTCCGGGCGATGCCCAACGCGTTGATCGGGAACTCGGAACTGGTTCCGCCGGGGCGGATCCGGATGACGGTCTGCCCCGAGGGCCGGGTCAGCGTCACTTGGGCGCGGAAGAACCGGTTGGAGAGCCGGCCGGAGCCGATGCTGACCAGGATGGTGTCGGGGTTCTGGTTTGGCTGTGCCGCGAAGAGACAGGCCTGGGGCATGCGCATCCCGGGGACCACGTGGTAGTGCGGCCCCAGGCCGGCGCGGAGCGCCCTGGTGACTTCCTCGCTGGTCAGATCAGCTCGGGGGATCGTGATGGTTGGCAACGACAGCTCCTTCCTCTCAGATGGCGACGTGCGGCCAGGCCGAGCTCGGTGGCGACAACTTCACCCCCGCCGTTCTCGATCTCGTCCACCATGGCCCGTGCCCTATCTCGCTCGCGGTGGTAGATCACCGTGACCCGCGCCCCTTCCGAACCGAACAGCAGCGCGGCCGCCCTGCCGGTTCCCTACGAGCTCCCCGTGACCACTGCCACCCGTCCTGCCAGGCCGAGGTCCATGAGCCACCTCCTGTGGCCGTCTCCATTAGTTGGAGTACTCTTCCAGCTAATCGAGGATGTCATCATGCCATAAATTGGAAGGATCGTCCAGCTATGCCCCCTCCCAGAGCCGCAGGCAACGATCCCCGGGGACAGGCGTCCGCCCGGCGCCGCGACGGCATCCGGCGCCGCGACGAGCTGCTCGACGCAGCCCTCACCTGTTTTTCAGAGCACGGGCTGCTCAACACGCGGATCGAAGACATCCGCCGGGCGGCGGGCGCCAGCCCGTCCAGCGTCTACAACCTCTTCGACGGCCTGTCGTCGCTCACCGTCACCTTGCTGGCTCGCACTCTCGAGCGCCTTTTCGCTCACGTGACCAGCCGGGCACTGGCGGAAGACCGCCCAGATGGCGCCGTCCGCGCCCTGGTCGACGGGCACCTGGAGTGGGTCCTCGGCCACGAGAACGAAGCCCGGTTCATGTATGGGGCCATGGCACTGGAACTTGCCAGGGCCCAGCGGGAGGACCTGGCCGAGCTCAAGGCCACGCTGGCTGTCCCGGTGATGGAGCACCTGGCATCTGTTGCCGGCCAAGGTGCCCTGCCGGCCTGGCCTGCCTCCACCCTGGAGTTCATCGTCCTTGGCCCCGCCCACGAGGCGTCCCGCCGCTACCTGGCGGGCACCCCGGTGGACCTGGCGGGGTTGCGGGGGCTGCTGCCGGACGTGGCCTGGGAGTCTGTGAGCGCGTTCGCGACGGCGCCGCCAGCCCGGGAACCAGCAGCCGGGTGAGCCGACGCCGGTCACCAGCGCGCGACACGCCGGATCTGCGCGGCTTTGGCGGGTGATCCGGCGGGGGGACGGCCCTGCCTGCCTCGCTGCTGGAGATGCTGGCCGTGCTGCGGCCGTGTTTCACCGCGCCGGGGTTTGTCACGTTCTGCGGGCTGGTGGCCGGGCTGGCCGGGCGGGTGCGGCGCCGAACCGTGGTGGCCTGCTGCTGGGCGGCTGCCTGCAGCATCTGCGGCCGCACGACCGGGCGCATTACTTCTTGGCCCGCGCCCGCTGGGAGCTTGATCAGCTCGGCCTGGCCGTCGCGCAACTGGTCGCGCTGCTTGCTGCGCCGGACGATGATCGCCGCCCGTTTCTCGCCAAGCCGCCCTGGTCAGGCCGCACCCGGGCAAATCCGCGCTGTCCTCGCAGCCCGGAAAGCAGCCGCTGCGTAACTACGAAACTTCAGCCCCGAGACGATGTGCCCTAACGCTGGCCTTCCGGGTGACCACCTACATCCCGTAGGAGATCGCGAGGGGCACCGGGCTGCTCCAGGGCGAAGTGCCGCACCAGTTCGGCATTCACGGCATCCTGGAGGACCAGTACCACGCCATGACCCGCCTGCGGGAGGAGGTCAGCGCGCTTATGCCCCGGCCGGATGATCTGGGGATCGGCGTTCTTGTGGATCAAGCTCGCGGACCGGGGGCTCTCCCCCGTCGAGGTCACGCTGGCCCGGCTGGCTCTGGGCGCGGCGGTGCTGATCTTCACCCCCGTGGACCACGGCGGGCGGGCTGACCTCAGCCGGTGCGCTGGAATGCCTGGCCGCCTCGGTCAGCTACGCGGTCAGCTACATTTACATGGACAAGTTCCTGGCCCGCCGGGGGTCGCGGCGGCGGTGACCGAGTTCCTGACCGGCCCGCTGCTGGACAATCCGCAGCGGGTAGGTAAGCCGCTCGCCCGTGAACTCGCCGGGTACCACTCCGCCCGCCGCGGCGCGTACCGGGTGGTCTACCGGATCGACGAGCCCGCCAGGACCGTCCACGTGGTGCGCATCGAGCCCGGTCTTGCCGCGCTCGCCTGCGGCTCATCGAGCCTGACCGGTGGTGCCGCCGCCGCGGGCACGTGTAGCGTCAAGACACGCCCAGGGCTGCCGAGCCCCGCGCCAAACTGTCCCGCCACGGGTTCACGGGGTTCAAGACCGCAGTCGTCGTTTGCGGCGGATCTCCTTGCCCGGCTATTGTTCGAGCTGAGTTCGTCGAGGAGCGCTGTCGCAGCGCGCGGTCCAAGGAGGTGAGTCCGATTTTCGTTCACAGTCGGGTGCTCGCCCCTGCACGCTGGAGCCGCTAGGGCTTCGTCGTCATCGGTCCCTGGGCGCCCGCATCCCGGATGCCCTGAAAGGGACCAAGACATGGTGCAATTTCGCGAATCGCTCCCGCCGGCCGGGGGCAAAGCCCAATCGTTCACGCTTGACTCGGTTGCTCTGGTTCTCGGTGGTGGCGGGGCTGCCGGAAATGCGTGGGAGATCGGTATCATCGCAGGCCTGGCCGAAGCTGGTCTCGATATGACGGAGGCCGCCGATCTGGTGGTCGGTACCTCGTCCGGTGCCACCGCGGCAGCGCAGGTGCGCAGCGGTATACCGCCGGCCGAACTGCTGGCCTCGGTGCTGTCCCCGCCGGTTCAGCCGGCCGGGCAGAGCCGGGAACGGCCGCCGTCCCTGCCGATGGCCACGGTGTTCGAGCGGATGAGGGCGATCGGCGCCGCCGCCACCTCGGCAGCCGATCTACAACGGGCGATGGGCGCGTTCGGGTTGGAGAGCGACTCCATGCTCGGACCGGGAGCGGGACAGCGGCGCGCAATAGTCGCCGCCAGGTTGCCTCGCCCCGAATGGCCGGACAGGCCGATGATCGTGACGGCCGTCGACGCGCATACCGGCGAGCTGGCTGCGTTCGACCGCGATTCCGGCGTCGACCTGGCGGACGCGGTCACCGCGAGCACCGCGCTGCCCGGTCTGGTCCCCACGCACAGCATCAACGGCACTCGCTACATCGACGGCGGCGTGCGCTCCGCCGACAACGCCGACCTGGCCTCGGGCTACGCGAACGTCGTGGTGCTCTCGCCGCTGGGCGGACGGAGCCAGACACCACCGGAACCGGGCGCGGGCCCGGCAGCCCAATTCGAGGGCCTGCGCAGACTACCGGAATGGGGCACGGACCTGGCAAGCCAGGTCGAAGCCCTGCGCAGGCAGGGCAGCCACGTCGAGGTGATCACACCGGACGCCGGTTCCCGAGCCGCAATGGGTACGAACCAGATGGATCCGGCAACCCGCATCCCCGCCGCCCGCGCCGGTTTCGCCCAGGGCAAGCAGGAAGCGACCCGCGTGACGTTCCTCTGACGATTGCACGCCGCCGCCCAGCGAGGACGGAGTAGGCCGCGCTGGGGTCGATCGTCTTGCCGGTGATGGTGACCACCGCCACCGGGGTGCCGATCGACGGCGCCCCGGTCGCCGGGTAGAGCAGGTTGGCGCCCGCGGCCGTCGCCGAGACCGGGCCGCTCTCGGCGACCACCCCCACGGCGATCGAGAACCTGACCCGGTACGACGACACCCCGCAGTTCCGGTACCTGACCAAGTAGCCAGCGGGCCATCAGCGGCCGGCTGAGGCGCGCTAAGCCAGGCTAAGCCGGTTCCAGGCCCGGCTAAGACCCATCTCAGCAGGCAAAATAGGGATTTCCTCCGACGCGCCACACGGGGCCTTACGGCCAGACTCAATAGTGACCGGCGAACAGATGGCCGGAGACCGAGGAGGAACGATGAACCACCACGTGACGCAGGACGTACAGGGTCCGCTGGCCCGCATCGGCCGGCGCGTCGCCGCTATCGTCGCCGAGTGCAGCTACGCCCAGACCCGGATGAGCAGCCTGCGGAACACCCCAGCGCGTTTCTGATCCGGGAAACCAGCGCCCAGCGCCGGCCGGGCCCACGCCCGGCCGGCTGGCTGGGATCGCAACGGTTCAGTGCACGGGTCGCGCGGCGGTAATGGTGGTACCGGCCCGGCCAGCCAGGATGTCGGCGGCATCGGTCAGCGCGCCGATCACGGCCGGCTGGCCGGTCGCGCTGACGAAGCGGATGCACGCTTCGACCTTGGGTCCCATCGACCCGGCCGGGAACGTCATGGCCGATAGCGCGGCGGTGTCGATGGCCTGGATCGGCTGCGCGTCCGGCGTACCGTACCCGCGGATGATCGCCGGCACATCGGTGAGCACGACCAGGCGATCGGCTTTGAGCGTGATCGCCAGCTCGGCCGCGGTCAGGTCCTTGTCGACAACGGCTTCCACTCCGGTCAGCTCACCGCCGCTCGATCGGACCACCGGTATGCCGCCGCCTCCACCGCAGACCACGAGCACGCCGGCGTCGGCCAGGGAGCGCACGGTGTCGATCTCCACCAGTGCCAGTGGCCTGGGCGAGGCCACCACCCGCCGCCACCGGGGCCCGTCGGCCGCGATGGTCCACCCCAGGCGCGCGGCCAGCGCCTGCGCTTCATCCTTGCCGTAGCTGGCTCCGATGAATTTGCTGGGGCGGCCGAACGCGGGGTCGGACGGGTCGACGACCGTCTGGCTCATGACGCAAACCGCCGGATGGGCGACGCCCGCGTTACCGAGCTCCTGGACAAGCCAGTACCCGATCATGCCCTGGGTCTGGGCGACCAGCACGTCGAGCGGATACGGCCGGCTGAGGCTGGTATCCGCCTGGCTCTCCAGTGCGAGCACCCCCACCTGCGGCCCGTTCCCGTGACACAGCACGAGCTGGTGATCGGCGGCCAGCGGGACGAGGGCCGCGGCCGCCTGCCGGACATGCCGCCGCTGGATTACCGCGTCCGGCCGCTCGTCCCGCTCGAGCAGGGCGTTCCCGCCCAGCGCGGCGACGATTCTCATGACCGCGGGCCGAGCGTGGCGATCATGAGGGCCTTGATCGTGTGCATCCGGTTCTCCGCCTCGTCGAACACCACTGAGGCGGGTGACTCGAAGACCTCGTCGGTGACTTCGAGGGCGTCCAGGCCGCGCTTGGCGTAGATCCGCTGGCCGATTTCGGTGTCGCGGTTGTGCAAGGCGGGCAGGCAGTGCAGGAACTTGACCCCCGGATTGCCGGTGGCCTTCAGCACGGCGGCGTTCACCTGGTACGGGAGTAGCTGGTCGATCCGGCTGTCCCACTGGTCCTCCGGTTCGCCCAGGGACAGCCACACGTCGGTGTAGACGAAGTCCACCCCGGCCACGCCCGCGTTGATGTCCTCGGTGACCAGGAGCCTGGCGCCTGATCCGGCGGCCAGGCGCGTCGCTATGCCGCGTACCTCGGCTGCGGGCTGCAGCGCGGCCGGGGCGCAGATGCGCGCACCCATGCCGAGCGTGGCCCCGGTTACCAGCAGCGAGTTCGCCGTGTTGTTCCGGCCGTCGCCCAGGTAGCAGAAGGACATCTCGGCTAGCGGCTTGTCCGAGTGGTCGGTCATGGTCAAGATGTCGGCCAGCATCTGGGTCGGGTGCCAGGTGTCGGTGAGCCCGTTCCAGACCGGTACCCCGGCGAACTCACCCAGGATGTCCATGGATTCCTGGGTGAAGCCGCGGTATTCGATGCCGTCGAACATGCGGCCGAGGACCCGGGCGGTATCCTTCACCGACTCCTTGTGGCCCAGCTGGGATTCCCCTGGACCGAGGTAGGTGACGTGCCCGCCCTCGTCGTGGGCGGCGACCTCGAACGCGGACCGGGTCCTGGTGGAGGTCTTGTCGAAGATCAGGGCGATGTTGCGGCCTGCCAGCCGGCGCCCGGTCCTCCCCTGGCGTTTGTCCGCCCGCAGCTGCCGGGCCAGGTCCACCAGGTAGAGGAACTCTTCGGCGTTGAGGTCGGTTTCCTTCAGCAGGCTGCGCCCGTGCAGGTCCATCAGATGCTCCTCGCGTCGCTAGGCGGGATCGCGCTCGATCGGGCAGGTCATGCAGCGAGGACCGCCGCGGCCCCGGCCGAGTTCGCTGCCGGGCACCTCGATCACCTCGATGCCGTGCTTGCGCAGCATGGTATTGGTGGCGTTGTTACGGTCGTAGCCGAGGATCACGCCGGGAGCGACCGCCAGGTAGTTGTTCCCGTCGTCCCACTGCTCCCGTTCGGCAGCCCGGATGTCCTCGTCGGTGATCAGCACGGTGACCGCGGCCACGCCCAGGGCCTCCGCCAGGGCGTCCCACAGGCTGTGGTTGCGGGTGACCTTGAGGCCGGTACCGGAGTCGTCCGGGACGATGGTCCACGATCGCGGATGCTGGTCGATATAGGGGTAGAGCACGAAGGTCGTGCGGTCGATCATGGTCATCACCGTGTCCAGGTGCATCATCGCGTGCGACTTGGGCAGCTCGATGGCGATCACGGTGTGGGCCTGACCGCTGGTGAACAGGGCGCGGGAAAGGATTTCCGCCGCCATCGGCGTGGTCCGCTCCCCCATGCCGATCAGGACCGTGCCGTGGCCCAGAACGTGCACGTCGCCGCCCTCCACGCTGGCCGGCAGGTGGTTGGCGTCGTCATCGCCGTAGTAGGCGATGAAATCGGCGCCGGCGAACATGGGGTGATAGTCGTACACGGCGCGGATGTGCAGGCTCTCCCGCTGCCGGGCGGGCTTGGCCATGGGGTTCATCGAGACCCCGCCGTAGACCCAGGCGGAGTTGTCGCGAGTGAACAGGTGGTTCGGCAGCGGGGGAAGCAGGAAGTCATCGGCCCGCAGCATGTCCCACTTCAGGCTCTTGGCCCGCAGCGGCCGCAGGTCGGCCTTGAGCACCCCGCCGACCAGGTACTCGGCCAGCCGCGGCCCGTCGAGGTCCTCGAACAGCTCGCGGAGCGGGCCGACCAGCGTCGGGCCCAGCATCTCGGGGGTGCACATCCGGTCGAGCACGAACGCCCGGGCCTCGGGCAGGTCCAGCGTCTGCGCGAGCAGCTGCCCGAAGTAGTGCACCTGCACTCCCTGGCCGCGGAGGATCTCGGCGAACACGTCGTGTTCTTCCTTGGCCTTCTTGGCCCACAGCACGTCGTCGAACAGCAACTCGGTGATGTTCTGCGGGGTGAGCCGGGACAGCTCCAGGCCCGGCCGGTGAATGATGGCCTGCCGCAGCTGGCCCACCTCTGATTGCACGCTGAAGGTCATGACTGTTTACTCCTAGTTCTCGCCGGGGCTGGCCGCGAGGTCGGCCGGGGCCGGGACCTGGCCGACGCGTTCGCGACGGGCCTGGATGAAGGCGTAGAGGATGATCCCGGCCAGGACGACGACCATGGCCTGGTACACCGCCGAGTAGCCGGCGGCGAAGGTGACCCACAGCGAGAACAGCGTCGCCGCGGCGGTGATCGACAGATCCCGGACCAGCAGCCAGCCCTGCACCCGGCGCTTGCGGGACACCAGGTAGGTGAGCTGGGCGCAGGCCGAGAACAGGTACGGGATGGCCACGGTGACCACGGTCAGGTCGACCAGGTAGGTGAACACCGTCAGCCCCGAGCTAGAGGTGTAGCGCCACAGCATCAGCAGCGACGGCAGCGCCGCCGCGACCACGATGCCGAACCAGGCGTTGCCCCGGCGATCGGTCCAGGCAAACGGTCCCGGGAACAGGCCGTCGTGGGCCGGGGCCCGTGATACCTCGGCGGTGACCAGGGTCCAGCCCAGCAGCGCCCCGAACCCGGACACCGCGGCGAGCGCGGCGACCAGCTTTCCGGCCCAGGCGCCGTGGGGGAAGATCGTCTGGAAGGCGTTGACGAACGGCGCGCCGTTGTTCACCAGCGCATGGTGGGAGACCAGGCCCATGACCGCGGCCGACACCACCAGGTACACGATGGCGGCGGCGCCGGTGCCCAGGAGCGAGGCGCGGCCGACGTTCCGGCGCGGGTCCTTCACCCGCTTGGCGGTGATGGCCGCCGTTTCCACGCCGATGAACGAGAACAGCGCCACTCCGGCGGCGATCCCGATCGCCGAGTACAAGCTGCCGCCCGAGGTGTTGAACGCGCCGAAGTTGGCCCTGGTGACGAAGAACCAGCCCACCACGCCGACGAACAGCAGCGGCAGGTACTTCAGCACCACGGTGACGTTCTGCAGGCGGGCCATATGCCTGATCCCGGTCAGGTTGACCGCCGCCGGGACCCACAACCCGATCAGGGCGATCCCCCAGTTTCCCAGGCCCGACGGCTTGATGCTGAACAAGGCATCGACATAGAACACCCAGGACGCAACGATGGCGGCGTTGCCCGCCCACGCCTGAATCCAGTAGCACCAGCCGGTCAGGTACCCGGCGAAGTCACCGAACTCATGCCGGGCGTACGCGTACAGCCCGCCGTCGGAGTTCGGGACCCGCCTGGTCAGCTGGCCGAACAAGACTGCCAGGATCATCGCGCCCACGGCGATCAGCGCCAGCACCGCGAGCGACACGGTACCCGCGGCCGCGAGCACCGCCGGCATCGTGAACAC
>Ga0335074_10014583_pt1 | contig 11018 bp, 9 predicted proteins | sample Lox_Sample_23_FD_206715 | JGI IMG/M metagenome (GOLD analysis project Ga0335074, IMG submission 206715) | Soil microbial communities from Loxahatchee National Wildlife Refuge, Florida, United States - Lox_Sample_2.3 | ecosystem: Environmental > Terrestrial > Soil > Wetlands | place: USA: Florida... | reverse complement strand
GGCTCCACCAGGGGCGGCTCGGGCAAGAGGCTGGCCTCCTGTCGGTGCAAGCGGATCAGCACATATCATCTCCGCTTCATCCAGCCGAAGATAAGCCTTCGGCGGACTTGCCTCCTAATTGCGATCGATTGCGGCGAGTCTTGGCGACATCGGCACGGCCTGCGACGCCCCGCTGTTGGTGACAACCGGACCGGCATTCCGGGCCGCGCGGGTCAGGCTCAGCCCGTAGGGAGCGGGCTGACCGGCCGGATTTCAGCGTGAACCGAGCGTGCCGCTGAGGGTTCGAAGGATGGTGTCGTCAAACCGGTCGTGCAGCTTGTCGCCGGTCAGTGCGGCAAGCACGGCCGTGATGCGAGGATGCGTACCCGCGGCGGCGACGTGTTCGAGGTAGGCCGGCCGGCGCTGCGAATCGGGGTCAGCGGCGGCCCGCTCGTTCTGCGCGAATAGCGCTGTCAGGGCATTGAGGAGGGCGAAGGCCTCGAGCTTGCGTCCGGGTTCAGCGGGATAGTCGGCCAGGACGTCGAGAACGTGCTCAAGCAGGTCGGCGCCGTGCGGGCCGAGCACTGGCCGGGTGATGACGAGGGCCGGAAGCCAGGGGTGGCGGCGCATGATGTCGCGGGCCTGCCGCGCGACGCTGAGCAGGTCGGCCTGCCAGTCACCGGACGGGGGCAGCAGCTCGAACTCGGTTGCGGTCTCGTCGGTGATCAGGTCGAGCAGGTCTTCGCGGGTGGCGACATAGCGGTAGAGCGAGGCGGCCCCGGTGCCGAGCTCGGCAGCAAGCCGGCGCATCGAGAGCGCGTCAAGGCCGTCGCGGTCGGCAAGCCCGATCGCCGCAGCGGTGATCTCCGCACGGCTGCGCTCGGCCGGCCGGCCGACCGCCGCCTGCTCGGGTCGCAGCCAGATCGCGTCCGGCCGGCGTTCCATCACGTCGCCGCCTCCTCCAGCCGTCTCGGTTGCGTCCACTCTACGCCTTCGCATACGCTGTTCGCGAACGACGTATGCGAACGATGTATGCGAACAGCGTGCGCGAAAGCGCGGACGACAGGCGCAGCGGGGAGTCGAGATGACAACGCACTACGCGGACAGCAGCGGAGTACGGATCGCCTACGAGGATCTCGGCGGGAGCGGCGGCGACCCGATCCTGCTCGTGATGGGCCTCGGCACCTCGCGCTTCTGGTGGCCAGACGGGCTCGCGGACGAACTCATGCGCCGCGGCTTCCATGTCGCCGCCTACGACCAGCGCGATGCGGGGGAATCCGCGCACTTCCCGGACGACCGCGCCGGCTCGCCGCTCAAGGCCCTGCTGCGCCGCCCCGCCCCGGCCTACTGCGCCGAGGACCTCGCCGACGACGCGGTCGCCGTCCTCGACGTCCTCGGCTGGCGGCGCGCTCACCTCTTCGGCCACTCCATGGGCGGGCTCATCGCCCAGCGCGTCGCGATCCGCCACCCGGACCGCATCCTGAGCCTGACCACATCGTCGGCCGTACCCAGCGACGTCAAAGGCCTGCGCCTGCTGCGATATGTGCGGCTCGGCACGGTCCTCGGCTTCACCAGGCTGCACTTCCCGGAGACGGACGAAGGCAACATCGACCTGGCCATGGCCGTCGCGCGCCTCCTGGCCGCACCGGGGCAGACGATCGACGAGAGCGACGTGACGGCGTTCGTCGAGAAGGAAGCTGAGCACAAGGTCGCGAGCTTCCGCGACGGCAAGGCGCAGAGCCGCCAGATCGGCGCCAGGTGGTCCGGCGGCGGGCTCAGGCAGATCACGGCACCGACCCTGGTCCTGCACGGCGAAGGCGACCCGCTGCTGAGGGTCCGGGCGGCGCACGACGTCGCCGCCGCGATACCCGGTTCCAAGCTCCGCACCTTCCCCGGCGTCGGCCACTTCATCGCCAGGGAGAGCTGGCCCGGCTACGCCACGGCGGTCCGCGAACTGGCCGGCCAGGCGCTTAGCTAGAGCAGTCCGAGCAGCCAGCCTGGCCCGGCGACGAACGCACCGCCCGCCAGGCAGCGCTGCCTGAGCTCGCGGTCGGCGGTGATCACGATGCGCCGCCCTGTGGTCTGTACGGCTAGCGCGGCGATGGCGTCGTCGCCCGAACCGCTCGCAGCCACGACCCGCACCGGGCCGGCGCCAGGCTCAGCTGCGGCAGGCTTGGCTGCGCCCTCGACGACCAGCACGATATCGGGCAGCCACCGCATCTGAATCTTGCCGTCTGCCTCATCCGCCTCATCCACCACTGCTCCGCCCGGTGCTCCGCCCGGCACGGCTCCATCCGGCACCGACACCGATGGGTCCAGGCCGGCCGGCAGCTCGGCGATGCCCTCCGTCGCGAGCGGCGCGAGCTGGTCGCGCAGCCGCACCGCGGCGCCCGCCCGGTCACGCCACCAGCCATCCGGCCGCGAGCCGACAACGTTCGCGCCGTCGACAATGATCGTCACGGGCACCAGCTCGTCGCGCAGCTCTGCCCAGTGCGCCGCGAAGCCGGGATGCAGGTCGAGCGCGGTGACGTCGGGCACCGCGACCCAGGCGACCTCGTCGCTCTCCTCGTCGTCAGGCTGCACCGGGAACGGCGAGCCGGCCTGCGCGAGCACGGTCGTGTAGGACCAGCCGCCGTGATCATCGATGAACAGGCCGCGCTGGCGGACCGTGCCGGCCGGTACGCCACACTCCTCGGCAGCTTCGCGCAGCGCGGCAGCCACCGCCGATTCGTGGCTGTCGCGCGCGCCGCCAGGCAGCCCCCAGGTCCCGCCATGGTGGCTCCACCAGGTGCGGCGTTGCAGCAGCACCGGACCGTCGGCCACGTAGGCGAGCAAGCCCGCCGCTCCGAACCGCCCCCAGTGCCGGTGGCCGAGCGCGCACCGAACCCAGCCGTTCCCGTCCCGGCTAGCCATCGCTGCCGTGGTCTCGCCGCTCAAGCCTGGCCGTCATCGGTTCGCTCCGTATCGCAAGCCGTCCATCAGCAGGTCGAGCAGCCGCCCGGCCTGGTCACGCTGCGCGGGATCGCCGACGGCCAGTGACACTCCGCTCATGCTGGCCAGCAAATCCGCGGGGTCCAGATCGGATCGCATCGTCCCGTCGGCCGCGCCCGCGTTCAGCAGGGCCGAGAAGGCAGCGACCAGCCTGGTCCGGCTCTCCGCGAACGGGTTGCCGCCCGAGGCGATCACTTTGCGCAGCGCATCCGACATACCGCGTTTGGTTGTCATGTACTCAAGGAACTGATCCATCCAGACGCGCATCGCCTTGTCCGCCGGCATCGAGCTCAGCAGTTCAGGGACCGAGTCGCAGAGCCGGGCCAGTTCACTGCGGTAGGCGGCGTCGACGAGTGCCTCGCGGCTCGGGAAGTGCCGGTAGAGCGTACCGATGCCGACGCCAGCGTCCTTTGCGATCGACTCCAGCGACACCTCAGGTCCGTTCCGGGAGAACGCGGCGACGGCAGCGGCGAGCAACTGCTCCCGATTGCGCAGCGCGTCAGCGCGCATCGGCCGGTCTTCAGCGAACACCGCACGCTCCTCCCGCGCGCCACCTAGCGCGCCCTACCGAAGCCAGCGCCCCGGGCGCGCTCGCCCGCGCACAAGGCGAAGCTGCTAACCAGATGAACCTCCGGTTAACCTGAACCACAGATGCGGAGGACCCTCCATTTTCATGCTACCGCGATGTCGCGGAGATCTCAGGCCGCTCGGGATAGCCACATTTCATCGATCTGATGCACTCTGTCGGCCGACTTATGGCGTTTTGCCCGCACCAGATCCATGAAATGTGCGCACAGGCCGGCACCAAATCGCGCTAATCGGGCACGCTTTCGGCCAACTGGCCGCCTGCCAGCGGCCCGATCGCCCGGCAACCCGCTTAGGCTGTGACGCATGCCAGAGTCGCTCTTTACCTCCGGGCTGGCCAAGCTGCGCCAGCACCTCACGGCACCGCTGATCCTGGAGCTCGACCTGACCGACGGGATCACCGAGACCAGGCCGGCCGATCCGCTGTCGGCCCTCGCCAGCCGTAACCGGGCGCCACTGCCCGACCTGCTCGACGGCCTGCGTCGCGCCCGGGAGGACGACCGGGTGGCCGTCCTGGTCGCCCGGCTGGGCGGGAAGGGCATCGGGCTGGCGGCAGTCCAGGAACTCCGCGATGCGATCGCCGAGTTCGGTGCCGCCGGCAAGACGACCGTTGCCTGGGCCGAGTCGTTCGGCGAGTTCTCCGCCAGCAACGTGCAGTACTACCTGGCCACCGCCTTCGAGAAGATCTGGCTCCAGCCCTCTGGTGACCTCGGCCTGACCGGCATCGCCGTCGAGCGCGTATTCCTTCGCGGGCTGCTGGACAAGCTCGGCGCCGATTTCCAGGTGGCCAAGCGGAAGGAGTACAAGAGCGCGGCGGAACAGTTCACCGAGACTGAGTTCTCCCCGGCGGCGCGAGAGGAGAACGAGCGGCTCACCGCGTCAGTAACTGAGCAGCTCGTGCAGGCCATCGCCGAGCGCCGCGGACTCAGCCAGGAGAAGGTCAGCGGGCTGATCAACGCTGGCCCGTTCCTCGCCGCCCGCGCGCAGGCCGAGAATCTCGTCGACCAGCTCGGTTACCGCGACGAGGTCTACGCTGAGGCCCGCAAGCTGGCCGGCCCGGACGCGATCGTCGAGTATCTCGGCCGCTACCAGCGCACAAAGGTGCTGACCGAGCGAGCCCGGCGGGCCGTGACGAAGGTGCCAGGGCCGCCCGAGCCGGGTGTCGGCCTGATCTACGCAACCGGCCCGATCCGCCGCGGCCGCAGCGGTCGCGGCGTGCTGTCCAACGGTTCGATGGGCTCGGACACGATCGCCGCAGCGCTGCGCGCGGCCGTACGCGACGAGCAGACCCAGGCCATCGTGCTGCGCGTGAACAGTCCGGGCGGCTCGTACGTGGCCTCCGACACGATCTGGCGCGAGGTCGTCCGGGCCAGGGCCAGCGGCTTCCCGGTGGTCGTGTCGATGGGCGACGTCGCTGCCTCGGGCGGCTACTACATCTCGATGGCAGCCGACGAGATCGTCGCGCAGCCCGGCACGGTGACCGGCTCAATCGGCGTGCTCACCGGCAAGCCAGTGCTCGGCGAGGCGCTCGGCCGGGCCGGGGTCAGCAGCGACCTGATCAGCCATGGCGCCCACGCGGCGATGTTTTCCCAGCTGCGGCCCTTCTCGACCGACGAATGGGCGCTGGTCAACGACTGGCTCGATCACATCTACGCCGACTTCACCGGCAAGGTGGCCACCGGGCGGGGCATGACGCCTGAGCAGGTGGACCAGGTGGCCAGGGGCCGGGTGTGGAGCGGAGCCGATGCCGCCAGCCGCGGCCTCGTCGACGAGCTCGGCGGTGTGGACAAGGCGACGGCGATTGCCCGCCACCGCGCCGGGCTTCCGGCCACCGCGCCGGTACGCGTGTATCCGCGCGTCCACCCGCTCGACCGGCTGCGGCCGCCCGCGTCCAGCGACAGCCGCGGTGCCGCCCCGAGCGAGGTTGACCTCCTCGCGGACAGCTGGGGCCCGGCGTCACAGCTAGCCGCCCGGCTCGGGCTATCCGCCGCCGGCCCGCTCATGCTGCCCGGCAGCTGGCTCTTCGAATGACCGGGAACGAGGTAATTCTCACCGGCGGCCACCGGGCCCCGCGCCGCCTGCCTCCGGGCAATGCCCTCTGCTAGCGAGCCAGTCCCGGCCGGCTACCCGGAGGCACTCGGCGCCTGGCCGGGCGCCGTCGCACTGCTGACGATCGCCGACGGAAGGGACGACATCGGCACGACCGTCAGCGCGTTCAGCCCCGTTTCGGCCGAGCCGCCGCTCATCCTGGTGTCCTTGCTGGCACGGTCGTATCCGGCCGAAGTGCTCGGGCGGCTGCCCGGCTTCGCGGTCACCCTGCTTGCCGACTCGCAGCGGGTCCTGGCTGGCCGGTTCGCGGCGGCTGGGCGGCCAAGCGCGCGGATCCTGCTCGCGAACGTGCCGCACCAGCGCGGCAGCCGATCCGGCGCGCTGATTCCCGACGGCGGACTGGCCGCCTTCGAGTGCGAGGTCAGCAGTACCTTCCCGGCCGGCGATCACGTGGTGGTCATCGCGAGGGTGACGCAGGTGCCGTACGTGGCCGAAGCCGGAACTCCGCTGATCCGGTTCCGCGGGGCCTACCTGCGCTGACCCGTCTCCCCTCGACCCGGCCGCCGCCGATCAGCCGTTGAGGTAGGCAAGTACCGCCAGCACCCGGCGGTTGTCGTCATCGGACGGCACCAGGTCGAGCTTGGTGAAGATGCTCGTGCTGTGCTTGCTGACCGCCTTCTCGCTGACGAACAGCCGCTGGGCGATGGCGCTGTTGGAGCGGCCTTCGGCCATCAGCTCGAGGACTTCCCGTTCCCTCGCCGACAGCCTGCCCAGCTGCTCATCCTTAGCCCGTCGGCCGAGCAGCTTTGTCACGACCTCGGTATCCATGACCGTGCCGCCGCTCGCGACGGTGCGCACCGCGTCGACGAACTGGTCGTCGTTGAACACCCGGTCCTTCAGCAGGTAGCCAACGCCGCCGGCCCGGTCGGCGAGCAGTTCGCGCGCGTACAGCTGCTCGACGTACTGGGACAGCACGAGCACCGGCAGACCAGGCACCTGCTTGCGCGCCTCGATCGCCGCCCGCAGCCCGTCGTCGGTGAACGTCGGTGGCAGGCGGACGTCGACGATCGCCACCTCTGGCTGCTGGCTGACCAGCGCGGTCAGCAGGCCGGGCGCGTCCTCGACGGCGGCCGCCACCTCGAACCCGTGCGCCTCGAGCAGCCGGACCAGGCCGTCCCTCAGCAGGAAGAGGTCCTCGGCGACGACAACACGCACGGCACCTCCAGCACCACGATTGTCGGCCCGCCCGCCGGGCTGCTGACCGCCAGGATGCCATCGAAAGTCGCCAGCCGCTTCTCGACTCCGGCGAGTCCTGACCCCTGGCCCGGGTCCGCCCCGCCCAGCCCGAAGTCGGTCACCTCGATCCGCAGCAGCCGGCCCGAGTGCCCCATCGTGACTCGCGCATCCCGGGCGCCCGAGTGTTTGGCGGCATTGGTGAGCAGCTCGGCCACAGCGAAATAGCACGCGGTCTCGACCGGCGCGGGCGGCCGTCCGGGCAGGTCGATCTCGGTCTGCACGTGCAGCGGACTGTCCAGGGCGAGCGCCCTGACGGCATCGGCAAGGCCCCGGTCGGCCAGCACCGGCGGGAGCACGCCACGGACCAGCTCGCGCAGCTCAGTGAGCGCCTTCACGGACGCTTCCCGGGCCTCCGCCACCAGCGCGAGCGCGGCATCCGGGCTCGTCGGGATCAGCCGTTCCGCCGCCCGCAGACTCATCCCGACCGCTACCAGGCGCGCCTGCGCGCCGTCGTGCAGATCTCGCTCAAGCCGTCGCAGCTCAGCGGACGCGGTATCCACCGCAACCGCCCGGCTCTGCGTCAGCCGCTCCACCCTCCGGCTGAGCTCGGCGTCGGGTCCCCCGCCGAACATGCGCCTGACCCGCGGGAACACTTGCGGCGCCAGCCACGTACCGAGGGCCAGGAATGCCAGGCCTTCGACTGCGGCGGCATCCGCGGTGTGCTGATCGGCGACCAGGACCGCGCCGAACGGTATTGGCTGGCCCCAGATGACGTCGGCGACATCCGCACCGGTAGACGCCGTCTCGAAGGCCGGGCCTACCACGAAGCTTTCGAGGCGGTCAGGTCCAGACAGCGCGGATGGTTTCACTGCCGACCGGCCGGTCACCAGCGTCACCCTGGGCCCGGGCAGAACACGGGGAGGCTTCCTCCTGACCGAAGACGGAACGCCCGGAGGTCTCTTCGTGGCTGGAGACGGGACTGCGGCGGGCGCGCCCGGAGTAACCGACGCCACCGCGGACCCGAGCTTAAGCGGCGACGGCGCGGCCGCGGTCTTCGCGCTGGCGGGAGCCACTACGAGCCAGCTGACTGCCTCGCTGTCCCATACCGCTGCAATCGCCAGGCCCAAGATCCCCAGGCAGAGCAGGCCCGCCGTCGCGAACTGCGCGGCACGCACCGGCCGACGCCTGATGACCAGCAGGACGCCGCACAGCAGCGCCAGAGTCACGACCAGCGAGGCTCCGCCTGCAAGCCACAGGCGCGGCGCCAGCACCCCGGCGAGGACCGCGACGACTGGCAGGAGTGCCAGCGTGCGCAGTTGATCGCCGAGCGGAGCGCGGGCCACCACGCCTAGCCTCTGCCGCAGCCCGGCCAGCACCGGGTCAGCCGAGCGCAGGATCAGCCAGCCGCCAAGCAACAGCAGCGCGTACGCCTGCGGCAAGATCAGGTCGGCCTGGATGCCAGGGTTACCGACCGGCGTCACGCCATAGCTCTGCACGGGGCCACCGGAGGCGTAGTCACGCGCTATCACGAAACCGGCGAGGCCGAGCAGGATCAGGGCCGGGGGCACGATCCGGGCGGCAAATCGCGGCCAGAAGATAATGATGCCGGCGGTGGCGATCGGCACCACCATCCACAACGGCCAGTTGTACGGCCAGCGCCACCGGTAGACGGTCCCGGTCACGCTAATGCACAGCGCGATCAGCGCCGCGCACCAGGCGAGCCCCCGAAGGCGCCCCCGCAGATCCTTCGTCGGCTCGGCCTCGCTCGTCCACAGCCAGCGGACAACCAGGCAGGCGCCGACGAGTACCGCAAGTCCCAGTAGGACGACTGCCACGGTGTGCGACGGCCCGAAGCGGTGCATCAAAAAGATCCGGTGCGTGACTGGCATGAGGCCTCCCGCTGGCACCCCCGACGTTCCCCCACGGCTCAGCCTCCCGCAGCCGTGGCGGCCGCGCCATGGGTGAAGTCCCACAGCTGCGGTAGGGGTATGCCTACCGCGGCTGTCGCAGCCCTGCGCTGCGGTCAGGCAGCGCGCTGCCCGGAGCGCCAGACCCCGGCGATGAGCGGCACGCCCGGCCGGTAGGCCAGGTAGGCGTGCGACGGCGCGTCCAGCATCACCAAGTCGGCCCGTGCCCCGACGCCCAGGTGCCCGATATCGGTTCTGCGCAGCGCGCACGCTCCGCCCGCGGTCGCCGCCCAGACCGCCTCCGCTGTCGTCATCCGCATCTCCCGGACCGCTAGCGCGATGCAGAGCGGCATGCTCGAAGTGAAGCAGGACCCCGGATTGCAGTCCGTTGCGATCGCCACGCTCACCCCGGCCCGGAGCAGCCGCCGCGCGTCCGGGTACGGCGACCGGGTGGAGAACTCCACCCCCGGCAGCAACGTGGCGACAGTGGTCCCGGCGGCCGCCAGCGCGGCTACGTCCGCATCGGACAGGAAGGTGCAGTGATCTGCTGCCGCGGCGCCCGCTTCGACGGCGACCTGGACGCCGGGCCCGGGGCCAAGCTGATTGGCATGGATCCGGGGCTGGAGCCCGGCCGCCTGGCCTGCGGCCAGCACGGCGCGCGCTTCGTCCGCGCCGAATGCGCCCCGCTCGCAGAACACGTCGATCCACTTGGCCAGCGGCGCGCAGGCAGCCAGCATGTCGCCGCAGACCAGGTCCAGGTACCGGGCCGCGTTGCCGTCGAACTCCGGCGGGACGACATGCGCGCCCAGGTAAGTCACCTCGGGGGTGAACTCACCCGCCAGCGCCACCGACCGCGCCTCGTCGGCCACCGTCAGCCCGTATCCCGATTTGCATTCGAACGTCGTAGTCCCCTGGCTGAGCATCTCGGCTGCGAGCCGGCCCAGATTCGCCCGGAGCGCGTCGTCGCTGGCGGCCCTGGTGGCCGCCACCGTGCTGCGGATCCCGCCGGCGCTGTACGGCAGTCCGGCCATCCGGGCCGCGAACTCTGCTCCGCGTTCCCCGGCGAAGACCAGGTGGGCGTGGGAGTCGACGAATCCGGGCAGGACTGCCCGGCCCGCCGCATCGACGACCTCATCGGCTGGCGGCGCCGCCGCCGCCGGTCCGGTCCAGGCGACCTGTCCGTCCTCCAGCACGATCGCCGCGTCCGCGAGCGCTTCGAACGGCCCGGCCGGGGCAACGCTAGCCGCGTCCGGCGGCGCGTTCGTGACCAGCTCGCCGATATTGGTGATCAGCAGGCTCACCCGCGCATCCTGCCATAGCGAGCCCAGCCGGGCGGCGGCGTGTTGCCGGCGCCGAGGCACTGAGCTGCCGCGCGTGGCTCTCAAACTGATCAACCGGCCGGAATGAACTCGGCCTGAATTCGTAAGGCACGGGCAAAACTGGTATAAAACACCAAGACCGTGGATACCCTACGTGGTGGACCTTAGCTGAGCGTGTCAGTCTCCCCGAGATGCATCGTCTCCTGAGAAGCACCGCCGGCAAGGACCGTTGTAGCTGGGCCGACAGGACGGAGCGCAGATGCCGTACGGGGCGACTCGCAATGACCGCGACGACCCCGGCGCCCGCCCGCCCGGCGCGGGCCGGGGCGCAGGCGCCCGGGCCAGCTGGCAGCGCAAGAGCAGCCTGGCCAAAGCTGGCTACGTGACGGCCACGGTGATCGCCGTCGTGGCTGTGATCGCGGGCCTCGGGGCCTTCGCGCTGTACCGGCAGCTGGCCGGCAATATCACCGACGTCCAGGTAGGTGATCTGTCTGGCCGGGCGGTTGGCGGCGCGCAGAACATCCTCGTGCTCGGCTCCCAGGAGCGGCTGGGACAGCATGGCCACTTCGGCCACGAGGTAGACCCGGGCACCACGAACTCCGACAACCTCCTGCTGATTCACCTGAACCCGGCGCATACCCGCGCGACAGTTCTGTCGATCCCGCGGGACCTGTTCGTCTACCAGCCTGCCTGCAAGGACCGGCCGTACATCGGCGCAGGTATCTGGCCGGTGCAAACCTATCCGCCAGGGGCGATCATCGACGGCGCGCTGAACATCGGCGGGCCGACCTGCGCGGTGGAGACGGTCGAGGACCTGACTGGGATCAAGCTCGATCATTTCGTCGAGTTCGACTTCAACTCCTTCCGCACGATGGTGGACAGCCTGGGCGGCGTCGAAGTCTGCGTCCCGCCAGGGCCGGGTTATCACGACTCCTACTCGCACCTGAACCTC